>k87-624349_pt1 | contig 13983 bp, 10 predicted proteins | sample MGYA00084031_6733416 | MGnify analysis MGYA00084031
CCTGTCCTCCAACATTACCGTAGGCGCATTGGCAACCTTGATCCTAAACCAAGTCATCCCGGACAAAAAAAGCTGGGCCAAGCAAGGTGTCACAGCTGAGAGCAGATCATAAAAAAACGCTTTGCCTTTAAAGAAAGGCAAATATGTGAAAGGGTGCCCCCAAAAACGCGGGCACCCTAATTTTGTAGCGGAGGAAAATTTGATTAGCAGAAATTCAATTTGATACAAGTTTTGAAAAACGAGGGGTGAAGATAGGAGTACAGAGAACAACGAACAAAGAACAACAAAGAAACTAAGAAAGGGGACGAAACAAAGAAGGAACTCTTTTAAGCCTTCTTCTCTGATTGACCTGCCAAAAGACAGTAAAGGACAAAGCTGTAGAGATGAAACAGAAGAAAAATGCGAAGGCCTTTGGGACACCTCCCAGGCTTCATTTCAAAAGCGGGACACGCTTTCAGCGTCCAACCTCTGAAAACGCACCCTCGAACCATCTGCTTTTGGACGCGGTCCCGCTTTTGAAATGAAGCCGGCCAGTCAATCCCCCAAGCAGTGTCCCACCGAGCCTTGAGCCTTTTTCTTCTGTTTCATCTCCTCCCCCAAAGCCCGTCCTACCCCTTATAGAGCTTTTAATCTTTTATTTCAGGAAACCAGTTCAAACGTCTCCGTAATCAAAATGCTTCCTTCGACCGATTGCGCCATCGGGCAGTTTTTCCTAGCCAGCTCAATCGCTTTCTTCACCTTGTCCGCCTGAAGCTGCTCCCCCGTGATGACATAATGAAGATGGATTTTTTCCACCCGGTTTGCCTTGTCCTCGTTGCGCTCCACGTCCGCAGTCACTTTCATGTCGCTGCAGGGCATCCTCATCTTTTCCAGCACCTTCCGCAATACGCCCGCGCCGCAGACCGCAATGGAGGAAACGAGCAATTGAAACGGGCGAAACCCGTACTGTTCGTCACCGGAAACGTGAAGATCTCCATAAGACAGATGTGCTACAAAACCGTGTTCCTTGGCCGTGAATTCCATGAAAGGGAAGCCTCCTCGCTTTGATTTGTCTGCTCCCATTATAAAGAAAGAGCTGTCCGGGATGAACAGAAGAAGTACAAATGGAGTAAAGGTCACTGATGGAACCGGGGGCCTTGCCCCAATGGCGGACAAAGAAGCAATAAAGCAATAGGCCGAAACATGCGTAATAGACGGTCACGGATAGCCGGATGCTATGCCCAGGAGATGCGACAGATAGTCATTGGCAAATCGGGCCTGCGGATCCCACTCTTCTCTGACAGCCAGAAAGTCCTTCAAGCGAGGGAAAGCCTTGTGCAATCCTGCGGTGTCCATCCTGTGCATTTTTCCCCAGTGAGGACGGCCTCCGTATTTCCAAAAAATTTCTTCGACGCAAGAAAAGTAGGCTTGGTAAGGCATGCCTTTGTACATGTGGACGGCAATGTAGGCTGAATCTCGTTCGTAGGCGGGACTGAGCCAGATGTCGTCCTTTTTTACATAACGGCACTCGATGGGAAAATGGACGGCGAAACGGTGCCGCTCGATCGCTGTCTGGATCTCCTCAATTACTTCCTTCATCCGGTCGGCGGGTACACTGTACTCCATCTCGTGGAAGCGCACCAGACGAGGGGTGGCAAAGAGACGGTGGCTCAAACCCGTTCCCGAGACGGAAGGCACAGCTTTGGCGGATAGCTGACTTGCGGACGGGCACAGGGGCGGGAATAGGCGGCAGCTCTCGGAGAGGAGCCAGAAAAAGCCGTTTTCCAAAATGAGTTGTTTGAAATGATTCCAGCGCAGATATGGACTAGGGGGGTCAGCCGTTTCATTCATGCGTTTGGCCTGGACGAGCTGTGAGTAGGGGAACAGGAAAAATTCAAAATGACGGTTTTCTGCGGTCCATTTGTCCAGTTGGTCCAGACATGTTTCCACGGGAAGCCGCATGCTCTCGTATCGGAGCTGCAGCTTCGGGATGACGCGAAGGCGTACCTTGACGATCACTCCGAGCAGACCGAGCGATACCTGCAGGGCGGGAAACAAGGAAGGATGGCTCTCAGCCGAGCAATCCACCACCTCACCTGCTGCAGTTACGATGGTCAGGCCGACAACCTGCGTGGACAGGCTGCCAAACCGGATGCCCGTGCCGTGTGTTCCTGTACTGACTGCTCCAGCGATGGATTGGGCATTGATATCCCCCAGATTTTCTTGAGAGAGGCCGTGGGAGTGAAGCAGTTCGCCGAGCGCTTTCAGCTTGGTCCCTGCCCATACCTCGGCGACTCCTTTTTCGGCATCTACGCTTGCCAGACCTTGCAGACGGTCAAGAGACAACAGGCATTCATCGGTCTGGACCAGACCTGTAAACGAGTGGCCGGAACCGACTACACGGATGCGCAGCCCCTGCCCGGCACATTGCTTCACGATGGCGACGACATCGGCAATGCTTCCCGGAAAAACGATCTGGTCAGGCCGGCTCTGCACATTGCCGGCCCAGTTTCTCCACAGCTTTCCGGACTTGCTCACGATTGGCATAAGCCATCCCCCCTGTAAGTCGTCACTTCTTTGACGATACGTCCATCTGACACACAGTAGAGCCGGGTGAAGTGTTCGCACAGCTCGCCCGCTTTGGCGTGGCGGAAAAAGATCGGATCGCCGAGCTGCAAAGTCTCCCCTCCGCGGTAGCGAACCGGTGTCTGTACCTCGCCAGCCCCTTCGTTTGGAAGCAGAGAAGCACCTTTCGGCAGGTAAGGCTTGGGGAGTTTGTCTCTCCCGGCTGAGCCCGAAGCGATGAAGCCACCTCCAGCGCAGGTAAAAATACCAGCAGCAGGCTTGCGAACGATCTCGACTGCATAACCGGCCGCCGGCTGGCAGCGAAAATCGATATAGTGGTCAAAAAGGCCGGGAGCAAAGAATCCGGAACCGGCTGTCACTTCAGTAATTGCGTCTTCTTTTCCCGTCCAATGAAGGCTTCCGGTGCCGCCGCCGTTAAAAAAGCGGAGGGAAATTCCCATCTGTCGGACGGTTTCCAGGAGCAAGGCGCGGCGGTCGCGAATTTCACGTCGAGACACATGCTTGAGCATACGGACGGCGATATTTTTGAAAATGCTTCCTGGCGCGCGGTCGCCTACCCCGGCTATCTGCGCTTCGTACCCCATCAAGCCTGCTGCCTCCAGGTGATCGGACGCGACAATGCGGCGCAGGACATAGAGGGCTTGTTCGATGGACCGCACAGAAGAACGCCAGACACCGAAGTGGAGTCCGAAAAAGTCGGTGGACATGTCGGCATCCAGACATACAGGCAGTCTTACCTTGAACTGACGAGCGAACTTTTCCAGGTGTTCTGCATGCTCGACCGAGTCGACCATGAATGTGATGGCGTGTCCGTCCCTGACGGCTATAGCCAGCTTCTCCAGCCAAACCGGCTCCCATATCGGGTATCCCAGCAACAGGTCATCCAGACCGTGGTTAGCCAGATGAAGAGCTTCCGGGGCCGAATAACACATGATTCCCCGAAAGCAGTCATCCATCTCCAGCAAATGCTTCAAAAGCTCGACGCTGCGAATCGATTTACTGGCAATGCGAATCATTTTTCCCTGGCTGCGGAGGCGGATCTGCTGGGCATTGATCCCGAGTAGATCCAGATCGACAAAGGCAAAAGGCTTGGGGATTCCAGCAAATATCGTTTGATAGTAGCGGTAATCGCGCACGGAACAGCCACCTTCCCGCAATGCACTGCTAACACTCATCATAGTACAAATATTCCGTTTATTCATGAAATATTTGTGTTTTGCCAGGGAAGCACAAAATAGAAAATTTGGCACACTTCTTTTTGAACGTTTTGTGATAAACTAACTGACGTATAATTTGTTGATATATAGACAACTGGGGGTGCTCGTGCATTGATGGCGTTTTTAGAGAATCTTGTTGGGATTTTCAATGATTTCCTGTGGTCGAAAATCCTCATTGCAGTGCTCATTATTTTAGGTATTTATTTTACTTTTCAAACAAAATTCGTGCAATTTCGAATGGCAGGAGAAATGTTCCGCCTCCTGGGCGAAGGAGCAAAAGGGGCAGGAAAGAAGAAAGAGAGCATTTCCTCCTTCCAGGCTTTTTGCATCAGTACCGCGTCACGGGTCGGAACAGGGAATTTGGCCGGTGTAGCCATGGCGATCTCTGTGGGAGGACCCGGGGCTGTCTTCTGGATGTGGCTGATCGCCCTGATCGGTTCCGCTTCTGCGTTCGTGGAAAGCACACTGGCGCAGATCTATAAGGTGAAGGATGCGAGCGGCTTTCGCGGCGGCCCTGCCTACTACATGGAGCAAGGGCTGAAAAAGCGTTGGATGGGTGTGCTGTTCGCCATCCTGATTACGCTCTGTTTCGGGTTTGTGTTCAACGCCGTACAGGCGAATACGATCACCCAGGCGTTTCAGACTGCCTATGGCGTCAACCGCACTCTGATGGGAGTAATTCTTTCGGTTGTAACTGGTATTATCATTTTTGGTGGTGTCAAACGGGTTGCGAAGGTAGCTGAATTCCTCGTGCCGTTCATGGCTGGGGCCTACGTACTCGTTGCGCTCTTCGTCGTCGTGACCAACATCGGACAGCTTCCGGGCGTGCTGGCCCTGATCGTCAAGTCGGCGTTCGGCATGGAGCAGGTGGTCGGCGGCGGTCTTGGCGCTGCGATCATGCAGGGCATCAAGCGAGGACTGTTTTCCAACGAAGCGGGTATGGGGAGCGCAGCCAACGCTGCAGCTACAGCTGATGTGACGCACCCTGTGAAGCAAGGGCTCATTCAGGCGCTTGGTGTCTTCGTCGATACCCTGCTTGTCTGCAGTGCTACTGCATTTATCGTGCTGCTTTCCGGCATGTATACGACAGAAGGACTGGACGGAATCGCCCTCACCCAGGCCGCACTCAGCTCGCATGTAGGCGGCTGGGCAAGCTCGTTTGTCGCTTTGATCGTCCTCTTGTTTGCCTTCAGCTCGGTGGTAGGCAACTACTACTACGGGGAAACCAACATCGAGTTTATCAAGTCGGACAAGAAGTGGCTGACGATTTACCGCCTGCTGGTAGTGGGCATGGTCATGTTCGGATCGGTAGCCAAAATCAGCATTGTCTGGGATCTCGCCGATCTCTTCATGGCTTTGATGGCGCTCCTCAACCTGTTTGCAATCGCCGTGCTGGGGAAAGTCGCATTTGCCGCTCTGAAGGATTATACAAAGCAAAAGAAAGCCGGCAAGAATCCGGTATTTCACGCAAGCTCCATCCCAGGCCTCCCGAAGGTCGAGTGCTGGTCAGAGGAAGCGAGCGAGAAAAAAGCAGTATCATAACGTTGGCAACGGATATGGAAGAGTGGTCCTTAAACAGGGGACCGCTCTTTTTTTGTTGATAAAAAACCGGGCTCTTCATTTTCTCAAGCCGGTCTTCCGGATATACCAGCGGCGTTTATGAAAGGAGATAGACCTGTATTTCTGGGCCATTCTGAAGAGTTGCTCACGAGTAAGTGATGCTGGTGTTGAGGAGCAGCTTTTGTTAAGGGCACTTCTTGCAACCAGATGACCGGGGTAGTGAGCTTTCACGAAGTTACCGTAGGTTTCGAACTCGGAGAAGCCGGCATAACTCTGTTTGTTGGTCTTCTTGATAATCGCCCAGTACCACCTAGTCTTATGCCTGGCCTCAATTTTCCACTTCAGTCGGGAGAGCTTCGATTTGTCGAACAGCATATAGTGGGCAACGAAAGAGCGCGAGGCGGTTGGCTTGGTCCCCAGCAATTTCTTATAGGTGCGAAAATACTCGGGACGACTCCAGTTACGGCAGTAAAAAACGGTTTTCCCGTTGACGAGAAAGACATGAGGGCGGATGAGAATGGTGTCGGCGTCGATCACAAGATAATACTTTCGCTTGGTCAGGTTTCCTCCCGCCAGCTTCAACAATTGTTGAAGCAGCCAGCCTGAGCGATTGGTGCGTTTGGTTTGGTAGCGAATGTCTTTTTTTGTAATCGGAAGGACGCGTTTTTCATTGATGAAGGTGCAGTTTTTACGCCGGCAAAGGGCTTGGATTCGCTTGCTTGGTGGCGATACAACCATGATCTTGCCGATCGGATGCTTTACTTGTGTACGGATACTGTCAATGACATAGGGAAGAGTGCCAAGGTCTTTCTCGATAGCCGGGATCAGGACATCAATTTTGGTAGAGCTGTTGAAGGTCCTGTTTGCTGAATGTGTCAACTTCTCAACTCCTTTTCGCTTAGCACTTTCAAGCATATGTGTCTGAACAGGTCGGCTAGTGTGTCCGAACGTTCCAGATAGGATATGATTTTTTTCCTTAGGGTGAATACGACAGATATGGAAAACCTGCAAAATGGGGGTCTGTCTGCCTTCTTGAGTCAATGAGTTAAGTATGTATTGTTCAAATTATGTAAAACCCTGAAACCCTCCTCACTTTGTCTCGTCGAAATCAGAGAAATTGTAATGAATGATGCGTGGTCTTGTATAATTGTGGGAAAAAAGGGAAGGTGATCATGTGATTTTAGGTATATTTATCCTCAGTATGCTGAGTTTTGCTTGTTTACTCTCTATCGCAATGAACTCAAAAGAACTCGTAAAACAAAACAAACAGATTATTGAATTGCTTCAGGCAAATCAAAAGGACAAAAAAGATATTTAACATACCAGAACATGCAGGGCTTTCACGAGGACTGTTGATCGTGTACGAGGCGTCCGGAGCAGCCGGTCCTATTTGGGAGAATTCTTGGCACGCTGTCCGGTGAAGGAAATAAGCTGCTGATGTACGAAAATCCCACAGTTAAATCACGAATGTTCGGTTTTAATGTTCGGATTTAGGTTGTCAGACGACTGATCTTTCGATGGTTTTACGCCCAAACCAATAAAAAGGCGAATAAAAATTATCCAATTGATTGACATAATTCATTATCTGCGTTATCATGCAAATTGTTGCGAGTTTCAAAAACGAAAAATCCGACAGATTCGTATATCCTCAGAAATAAGGTTTGAGGGTCTCTACAAGGAACCGTAAATTCCTAACTACGAATGGGTGTATCGCTATACCCGTTCGCTTGTTGGGTTTTTTTATTGCGAGGAGGATATGAACATGAGTAATATGAACAACAAATATGACGTGATTGTGGTAGGTGCCGGACCGGCAGGAATCTTCGCTGCCTATGAATTGACACTGAAAGCGCCGAAGGCAAAAGTCCTGTTGATTGATAAAGGCCATGACATTTACTCGCGCCGCTGCCCGATTTTGGAGGAGAAAATCAAGCTTTGCCCGCCCCCGGCAGGAAAGAAGGATTTCGCAGGCTGTCTGCCGGCCTGTTCGATCACAGCCGGATTTGGCGGAGCCGGCGCGTACAGCGACGGGAAATTCAACATTACCACCGAATTCGGCGGCTGGATGACCGATTATTTGGCTCCATCCCAGGTGCTGGATCTGATTAAATACGTCGACTCCATCAACCTGGAGCACGGTGCGACGACAGCAATTACCGATCCGACGACCGAAACGATCAAAAGCATCGAGCAGCGCGGATATGCAGCAGGGCTGAAGCTCCTGAGAGCTGAGGTGCGCCACCTGGGCACGGAGCAAAACCTGGAGATTCTCAAGTCGATTTATGAATACTTGAAAACGCGCATCGACATGATGTTCAAGACCGAGGTCGAAGATATCCTGACGGTCAAGGAAGCGGACGGTCACCGCGTTCGAGGCGTGGTGCTGAAAAACGGCGAGGAATATTTGAGCGACAACGTGATGATCGGGCCCGGCCGTGACGGTTCCGCCTGGCTGACGGGGATTTTGAAAAAGCGCCGTCTGAAAATGTACAACAACCAGGTAGACGTAGGCGTGCGGGTCGAGACGTCCGACGTGGTGATGCGCGAGATCAATGAGCATCTGTACGAAGGAAAATTCATCTTCAACACATCGGTCGGGACGAGGGTGCGCACCTTCTGCAGCAACCCGTCCGGTCACGTCGTCGTGGAAAACCACAGCGGCGTCATGGCGGCAAACGGCCACTCTTACAAGGACCCTGCGCTGGGCTCCCAGAATACAAACTTTGCTCTGCTCGTTTCGCACAAATTTACCGAGCCGTTTGACAAGCCGAACGAATACGCTCGCGAAATTTGCAAACGCGCCAACGATCTTTCCAATGGCGGCGTCATCGTCCAGAAATACGGAGACATTTTGCGCGGACGCCGCTCTACCGAGTCCCGCATCCGCGAAGGGTTTTTGGAGCCGACGCTCAAGGAAGCCGTTCCCGGCGATTTGGGCCTGGTTCTGCCGTACAATACGATGAAAAGCTTGATCGAAATGGTCGAGGCGCTGGACAAGGTGACACCGGGAATCGCTTCCGAGCACACACTGTTCTATGGCGTAGAGGCCAAATTTTACTCTGCCCGTCCAAAGCTGACCGAGGAGTTCGAGACGGAAATCAAAGGGCTGTACTGCGGCGGCGACGGTGCGGGCATTACGCGCGGACTGGCACAGGCCGGGGCTGCAGGCGTATGGATCGCCCGTAATATCATCAAAAAATCGTTGCAGTAGCATAGTCTATAAATCGGAAAAAGCAGGTGCTCCAAAGTCTCAAGCAGACAGCGGGGCACCTGCTTTTGCATTGCATATAGGGGAGTGGCGGGCATGGGTACGAAATTCGACAGCAGATTGTTTGGCCAGCATGCGAGGCCGAAAACGACCAGTTGTGCATCTTCAGAACCAGTCGAATGATGGAACTTTTTTCACACATTCTTACATTATTCGTAGTCGCTGGGACTTTTCTCAGTCTATAATGGCATCAAGAGCATTTCGCAAGTACGACAGGCAAGAGGGGGTACATATGTTTCAGTTGGTCCGCAACACCTTGACGAACAAAGAAGGCTTTATGATCTTTATTTTATGGAATCATCTCTGGGTTGCAGGCTGGATCGCGTATCAGATGGATGTGAACTTCTGGAAGGTCACCTCCGCAGGCTTGCTGGCAACACTGATCGTTTCTCCGTTGTACTTCATTCGCAAGGACAGCTACTTGATCCGGTATCTGGTCGGAATTGGTCTTCTCTATTACTCGATTGCATTTGACCACTATACACCGTTTCAGGAAATCTCGTTTCTCGCGTTCATCGTCCTGGGCTTTTTGGCAGCCTATCTGGACTGGAAGCTGATTGTATCGGCGGGGGCGATGCAGGTTGCGGCGACATTAATCGGATTTTACACCGGTTCTTACCAGTTGTTTGACGGCCATTTTTCGGAAGTCAATTTGCTGCTTCGCATTGTCGCTTTCGTGCTGATGATCGCGGGGCTCACCTATCTCTGTCTGGCTGGACAAGCGTCGCTTGCAAAAGCGGACAGCGCGAGACGGGAAGCCGAAAACAAAGAGCAGCGCCTGGAAGAGTTGCTGCGGAATATCAAGATGGTAACAGAGCAGGTGGAGCGCACATCCGTGCATGTCCATGAGCATGCCGAGACGACAAGGCGCAACACGGACGAGATGATGGTCGCCTTCAAGGAAGTGGCGACCGGAATGGAATCCCAAGCCAATTCCACTGTCAAAATCGAGGAAGAAGTGCAGTCGATCGACCAGGAAATTGTGACTGTCAACGAGCAAGCGGCCGTCATGAAGGCGGAAGCGGATCAGAACAGCCGCCGCTTGGCAGGAAGCATCAGCATGATGAGCGAGCTTTCCGAGCAAATGGAGCAAATCGTTCAGGCGGTCAATGTGGCGTCTTCGACGATCCGCGAGCTGAACAAGCAAGCCAACAAGGTCGAGGAAATCGTCCAGACGATCAACCAGATCGCGACACAGACGAACCTGCTCGCGCTCAATGCCGCGATCGAATCGGCTCGTGCGGGTGAGCACGGCCGGGGCTTCGCCGTCGTGGCGGACGAGGTGCGCAAGCTGGCCGAGCAAAGCGCGACGGCCACGCAGGAGATCGCCGAGATTTTGCAGTCGCTGCATCAAGAAAGTGAAAATGCGGTGAAGCATATGAGCACGGGCGAAGTGTCGGTAGCAAAGGGGCAGGAGCTGGCGGTAGAGACAGTGGCGTCTATCGAGACGGTTCGTGCAGGCATGGAAGCGTTCCTCGAGGCCGTAGAGCATGTGCGGACGAGCATGGATCGCGTGAAAATGCGCTCCGGGGAAGTGGCGGCCGAGATGTCTACGATTACAGCGGTCACCGAGGAGTCTGTTGCCAACCTGGAGGAATTGTTTGCGACGGCGGAGAACCAGCATCAAAAGGTGCGGGAGATTACCGAGGAGCTCGGCGAGCTGAACGCCTTGTCGACAAAGCTGCAGCAATCATTTCAGCGATAATCGTAATGTTTGAAATTGCAGAAAAAAGAATTGCATTTTTCAATTGATCTGCTAGAATGAATTCAATATCAATTAAATAGTTTCACCTTACCTTATCAAGAGCGGCGGAGGGACTGGCCCGATGAAGCCCGGCAACCACTGTGCACACGTGCACAGAAAGGTGCCAATTCCTACAAAATCCATTTGGATTTTGAGAGATGAGGAAGAGGTTGGCGATATACCGCAAAACTCTTCCTCCGGGAAGAGTTTTTTCTTTGTACAAAGGAGGTTATTGACGAACGTTAATTTAATTAAATATAATAATATTCGTATTTTATTCAAATTGATTTTTAATACACGCCATAAACCAACGATATTTTGTTATAAAAACGAATATTATCGTTCGGGATATTGATAGGAGAGAGGACATCATGAAAAAATTGCTTCTGGCTTTAACGACATTCGCTGTACTGGCAGCCGGATGCTCGACAAACAGCAGCGCCCCCGAAGACAAGGGACAAGCCCAGACAGGCGGACAAGAAACAGCGAAAAAGCGGATCGCGCTGGTGCTGCCCGAGAAAATCGGGGTTAACCCGTTCTTCCAGCAGATGGACGATGGAGCGAAGAAAGCCGCCCAGGAATTCGGGGTGGATGTCAAGACGATTGAATCCACAGACCACGGGGCTATCGAGGAAAATATCCGCGTGGCAGTGGCCGAGCAATACGATTTGATCATCACGTCTTCCTTTGAAGCCGAGGATGCGCTGAAAAAGGTAGCGACAGAAAATCCTGACCGCACCTTCGCCATCATCGATACGCAAGTTGATTTGCCCAACGTCCGCAGCGTGATGTTCCGCGAGCAAGAGGCTGCATACCTGGTCGGAGCGGCTGCCGGTTTGGCAACCAAAAGCAACAAGGTAGGGATCGTCGCAGCAATGGACATTCCGATCCTGAAAAAATGGACAGTCGGTTTTCAGGAAGGGCTCAAAGCGTCCAACCCGAACGCGGAAGTGCAGATCAACTACGTCGGCAGCTTCAGCGACCCGGCAAAAGCGAAGGAGCTGGCGCTGCTGCAGGCTTCCAAAGGAGCGGACTTTATTTACGGCGCAGCGGCTGTAGGAGATCTTGGCGTGTTTGAAGCAGCCAAGGAAAAAGGCTTCTACACCTCCGGACAAGACGTTGACCGGACCAGCATCGACCCTGAGCATATCGTCCTGTCCCAGTTGAAAGGAACGGACTCCGCTGTGTATGAAACGGTGAAGGCATTTGTGGACGGCAGCTTGAAGCCGGGTGTCGTCGCCTACGGACTGAAGGAGAACGGCGTCGGCGTGACCTATGTTACGCATGACAGCCCGACTCCGTTGAACCCGTTCATTGGAGAAGAAGTCGTCAGCAAGGTAAAGGCGATCAAGGATGAGATCGTCGCGGGGACGAGAACCGTGACAGACCCGCTGAAACAATAGCGAGAGCGCTGATTCGGAAACCGGCTACATGAGCGTAGTCGGTTTCCTGCTCTACCGGGAAGACAAAAGAGGGAGGGGAAAAAGGTGGAGAACCGACTGGAAATGCGAGGCATGACCAAGCGCTACGGCGATTTTACCGCCAATGACAACGTTTCGTTTACGTTGAAAGAGGGGGAGGTCCATGCGATCGTCGGCGAGAACGGAGCGGGCAAAACCACGCTGATGCGCATGCTGTACGGTATGGAGCAGCCCACTGCCGGAGAGATCGCAGTAAATGGCAAGCCCGTCGTCTTTCGCGGCCCGGAGGATGCGATCCGCCACGGGATTGGCATGGTTCACCAGCACTTCATGCTGTTTCCCGACTTTACCGTTGCGGAAAATATCGTGATCGGCTACGAACCGCAGCGCAAAGGGCTGTTTCAGCGAAAAGAAGCGGCGAGTGCAGTCCGCTCGCTCAGTGAGCGATACCGGATACCGATCAACGAGAACGCCAAGGTATCCAGCTGCTCCGTAGGGGAGCAGCAGCGGGTAGAAATCCTGAAGGTGCTCTACCAGGGTGCAGATATTATCGTGCTGGACGAGCCGACTGCGGTGCTCACGCCGCTGGAGGTAAAGGAGCTGCTGCAGACGATCCGCCATTTGGCCGAAAGCGGCAAAAGCGTCATTTTGATTACCCACAAGCTCCAGGAGGTCATGGAGGTGGCAGACCGGGTCACTGTCCTGCGCGGGGGGCGCGTGACCGGAACCGTTTCCCGAAGCGAAACCAATGCGGACGACCTCGCCCGTATGATGGTAGGCCGCGAGCTTCAGCAGCTCACTGATCGGGTCCGCCTGGAAGGAAAGCCGCTTTTGCGGGTGCAGGGCTTGAATGTCCGGGAAAAACAAACGCTCGTAGACGACGTGACGTTTTCCGTACACCACGGGGAGATCGTCGGGATCGCCGGGGTTTCCGGCAACGGGCAATCCGAGCTTTTGGAGGCATTGACCGGCCTGCGGGCTGTTTCGGAAGGGAAAGTCTATCTCGGAGAAAAGGATGTGACTGGCCAGTCGGTGGCAGCGATTCGCGAGGCAGGATTGGCCCACATTCCCGAAGACCGCTACCTGTGGGGGACAGCAAAGCGGGAAAGCGTCGAGGAAAACGCGCTGATGGGCTATCAGCGCAAGCCGGAGTACATGCGCCGCGGTGTCGTTTTGCGCAGCAAATTCCGCCGTGTCGTGGAAGAGTGGGTCGAGCGGTTTGCGATCAAGACAGGCTCTCTTCATTTGAAAGAGCAGGCAGGCAACCTCTCCGGGGGCAATTTGCAAAAGCTGATTGTCGCCCGCGAGCTGGGACAGAATACACCACTGTTGATCGCGGCCGAGCCGACTCGCGGCGTTGACATCGGCGCGATGGAATACATCCATCAGGCTCTGCTGGAAAAGCGGAACAATGGAGACGGCATTTTGCTCGTCTCGTCTGAATTGACAGAAATACTGGCGCTGTCCGACCGGATTTTGGTGATGTACAAAGGGAGGATCGCCGGGGAGCTGACACGCTCGGAAGCGACAGAGGAGAAAATCAGCGTATTGATGGCGGGAGGAAGCGTGTATGGCAGCAGTCAAGCAGCTATGTAAGTCATTGGTTCAGCCGCTGCTGGCAGTGATCATCGGCCTGTTGACAGGTGCGCTGGTCATTGCCGCCGTGGGCGAATCGATTATCGGTACGTATCAAGAGATGTGGAAGGGAGCCTTTGGCAGCTTCTACTTCCTGACCTCCACGCTGGCCCGGGCCACGCCGATCATGCTGATCGGACTGGGACTGTCGCTCGCTTTTCGCGCCGGGGTATTCAATCTGGGGGCCGAGGGACAGATGGTAACGGGAGCGATCAGTGCGACGTTGGTGGCCCTTTATCTGCCCGCGCCCGGCTTCGTCAAAATGGTGGCCGCTCTGGTAACGGGCGTGCTTGCCGGAGGGTTGTGGTCGCTTTTTGCCGGGTATTTGGAGGCGCGCTTTCGGATTCAATTGCTGATTTCCTCGCTGCTGCTCAATTATGTCGCCGTTTTGTTCGCAGGGTATCTCGTCAGCGAGCCGTTCCAGGACAAAACCGGGTCCGCTGCCATGGCCCAGACCCCGATGCTGGAAAAAAGCGTCTGGCTGCCAAAGCTGTTCGCCGGGATGAGCGTCCATGCAGGCTTTTTGTTTGCCTTGGCTGCTGCTCTCCTGATCTTTTTTGTCATTCGCTATAC
>k87-793701_pt1 | contig 13969 bp, 10 predicted proteins | sample MGYA00084031_6733416 | MGnify analysis MGYA00084031
AATTATATTGGAATTTTAACTTGGGCAATTCTCCTTGGTTTTGCTCTAAGAAGTGCTCCTGATTCGACAAAATCAGTCATCATTCATTTTTCAGATGCGGTGTCAAAGGTTGTTACGTGGGTAATCAAGCTTGCACCACTAGGGATTATGGGGCTTGTGTTTGAGGCGATTGCAACAAATGGATTAGAATCATTGCTAAGCTATGGAAAATTGCTTCTCGTTTTACTTGGCTGTATGTTCTTTGTAGCGTTAGTGGTTAATCCAATTATCGTCTTTGTCATGATTAAGCAAAATCCTTATCCACTTGTATTTAAATGTTTAAAGGAAAGCGGCATTACAGCATTCTTCACACGAAGCTCTGCTGCGAATATTCCTGTAAATATGAGATTATGTGAGGACCTTGGGTTAAACAAGGATAATTATTCTGTTTCTATCCCATTAGGTGCAACGATTAATATGGCTGGTGCAGCTGTTACGATATCTGTATTGACGCTTGCAGCGGTTCATACACTGGACATTTCAGTCGATATTCCAACAGCGATCATTCTTAGTGTAGTTGCAGCAATATGTGCTTGTGGTGCTTCTGGTGTTGCTGGTGGTTCATTATTGTTAATTCCGCTAGCATGTAGCTTATTTGGAATATCAGCTGATGTTGCGATGCAAGTAGTAGGGGTAGGATTTATCATTGGGGTTTTACAAGATTCATGTGAAACAGCACTTAACTCTTCAACAGATGCGCTGTTTACGGCGGCAGCAGAATTCAAGGATTGGCGAAATGAAGGGAAGAAAATAGAAATTAACAAACTGGCATAAAATATAACAGCTCCTCTAGTATTAGTAACGTAAAGCACTAGAGGAGCTTTTTTATTTATTCCCTTTTTCTACTTGTTGAATTCTCTCTGACGTATAGTGCAGTTGCTTTGAAGCCCATTTAAAAAAGAAAATGTGAAACGTATATACAAGAAGATAGACAACAACTGAGTATAGTATATGCCAATGATGATAATGAAAAACGCCAAAATGGATTGATATCCATTCGAAAATAGTACTAGAAACAGCCCATATGACAACATGAAACCATGAATGTAGTTTATAATATTTATCATAAGCATAATAAAACAAATAACCGTAAAATGAATAAACGATTGAATACGTTATCTCATCAAAAACCTCATGTGTGTTATCGTCAAAGCTACTGTAAATATCAAGAGGGTGTGTTGCAAGCGTAGTGTCTACAGTGCGTCCGATAACAGAGTTTATTAAAAATAGCAAAATAAATAATTGGATTGGGAACCGTTTTGGCAAGATGAGTGATAAAAGAATTAATCCGCATGCAACGAATAGCACGAATATTTCATTTTCATCAAAGCTTTTTGGAAATGTTAATACTTCCATTCATAATTCCTGCTCTCACTAACAATTTTCGATAACTAAAGACAATGAATACATTGAGGCATAAAATGACGGCCCAATATAAAATTGAAGGATAATAAGACCAGTGAACGAGCTTTACTAACCCAAGCCATTTTCCAACATATAAACAGGAGGCGTGAATGAGCAACGAAATCATGAAAAGAGCCATTCTCATCCATGTTGATTTCAAGCTTATGAATAAGGATAGAAAACAGAGAGTTAGCATTGGCATTAAATAAATATTCCCTATTAGGAAAGTGATAGCTGAAATAGGTTTATTCGACAGTTGTATTAAGTCTAGGTTAACTATAGTGATAAGAATAAATACCTCATTAATCATCGCATTAACCATCCAATTTAAAACGATTTCGACAGGATGTAATGCTTTATTCCAATTGATTAGTAAGAGAATGGTTGCTAATAAAAGAGTTAAAGTAAGTACTAGCAAGTATTTCTCCTTTCTTCAATCTGATTTTTAGGAAATGATAGTTTATTTTCCCCAAAACAATTATAACTATTCCCTTAATTGCTTTAAAAAGATATCATTGAGTCAATTTTTATGTATTTTTTTAGATTTCTCATGATAAAGATGGTAACGTAAAAGGATGAAAAACTTGTAGATTATGAAAATGAGCATTGTAGGCATTGCATACAAATAGAAGATAACAAGATGTAGAGGAATGGATGATATGAATCAGGAACTTATTGAAAATGCGGATAAAAGCTATAAGCATGCTGAGACGCGGGCAGGGGAATATTTTCAAACACTTTTTACTTATGTTGAGAAAAAAGCTTTTATCCCAATCTTAACAAAGGACATCCAAGCATGGAGACAGAATCATATTCGCAGGTCTTCATTGATGTCCTTTTTATCACGAGGAAAAAGGATATCTGCTTCAGACGGTTATCATAGCTACATTAAGTGGTTAAATTACACTGGGAAGCTTGAGAATTATTTGGATCGCAGCTTTTCGTATATATTTCTACGGGATTTAGGGAAAACGTTGAATTCATCAGAGTCGCAAAAGAAAATTCAGCAAGTAGTAACCAGTGTCAAACAGCGGCTTTTATCAAACATGGATAACGAAGCGGATCCGCTTAGTATTGTCGAGTTATATCGATGGGCACAGAAGGAAAACGTCGAAGCTGCAATCATTTGGCTAATGGACAAATTAAAAAAGGTTTCTTCCATCCTTCCTCAAGGGATGGATGCTGATCAAGCGCAACGTAAGCTAATTAAGCTTATTGCCGGTGTTATGATGCATGTGATAGAGGAGATGGATGACAATATCACAGCAGAGGAGCGTGCCAGGCAACTTGATGCGGCGATTAGGTTAGGTTATTCCTATGGAGTAACGTATCCATTTATAGATGATCTTTTAGATGCGAATGTGTTATCAAAGCTGGAAAAGCAACGATATTCCAATTTGATACGCACAACTCTTATTACAGGAACAGTACCAAGTTTGGGGAAATGGACTGGGGAAAACGGAGATTTCATTCGAGCTGTTCACAACGAGCTTCGTGAAGCCTTTCAATATATAAAGTCAGAGCAGCATCCTAAGCAAAGAAAAGGATTTTTTGAACAAGCATTTGTCTTTTTCCAAGCGCAAGAGGTCGACCGGATGAAGGAGATCTCAGACGCAACCTATACGAATGAGGATTTGTTTATTCCGGTCATATTAAAATCATCCTTTTCACGATTAATAGCTCGCTCCGTTATTAATGCCCCAGAGGACGAGGGCTTTGATAACAGAACGTTTTTATACGGGATTTATAATCAGCTAGCAGATGATTTTGCCGATATGTTTCATGATCTGGAGGCTGGTGCGGTTACGCCGTATACGTATTATTTAACATATCATCGAGAAAGACCGGATTTAATCAATCCCTTTGAATTGTACTGGACAGTTATCGCTAATTTAATTCACAATGTGTACGGATCTGATACGAAGACATGTGAAGTCATGTTGAACCGAGCTATAAATGGCTTGAAACGGTTTAAAGAGCGAGTTGGAGCTGAGAAATACAATGATGTGATGGCGCTTTTCACGAAAGGGATGCCAGCCTTTAATCAATTGATTCAAAAGATGGTTGAGAAGGCAGATGATGTTGATTTCTTTGATAAGCTTCTGCGTGACCAAATCTTATTAAATTTAAAAAAGGAACGAAAAGAGCGAGAAGAATTTTTTCAGCAATTAAAAACAGTTCGTGAACAGATAAATCATAGCCTCCCAATTTCTAATAGTGAAAATAACTCAATGGATGATCCGATTATTGAGGCAGCAAATTATAGCTTGGAAGGTTCCGGCAAGCGATTAAGACCAATTATTACCTGGGTTATCGGTGTGAATGAATATGGTTTGAGTGGTGAGGCGATTATGCCACTTTTAAAATCATTGGAGTACATGCATACAGCATCACTTATTTTTGATGATTTGCCATCTCAGGATAACGCAAAAATAAGAAGGGGACGCCCGACTCTTCACCAGATTTATAACAGTGCTGTAGCGGAATTAACCGGTCTTTTTCTTACTCAAAAGGCGATTGAAGAACAAGCATCACTAAATTCATTTGAATCAGAAGCTGTTCTTCGCTTAATCCAATACTCAGTCCAAGTTACAGCAGAAATGTGTAGAGGCCAGGCGATGGATTTAGATTCAAAGGGGAAGCAGTTGACTCTCGAACAATTAAATACGATGTGTTTTTATAAAACAGGGATAGCGTTTGAGGCTTCTCTTGTCATGCCTGCAATACTCGCAAAGGCGGATGAGGAGGAAATAGAAGCATTGAAAAACTATGCGCGTCATTTAGGCATTGCTTTTCAAATAAAAGATGACCTTTTAGATGTTGAGGGTAGTGTTAGTTTACTTGGAAAAGCTCCTGGTAAAGATGAAGAAAATCATAATGCGACCTTTGTATCAATACTAGGTGTGGTTGGTGCAAAGAAAGCAATGTGGGATCATTATTGTTTGGCGATGGAGGCTGTACGTAATGTATCACACAATACGACCTTTCTAAAGCATTTAATGGATTACATCGTAAACCGAGATAACTAACAGTTAGTAAAACTGAATATGATATAATAAGTAAGAAGCACTACATTCAGATAAATAACTGAATGTGGTGCTTTTTGCTGTACCTTTATGATAAAGTCTGATTATAAGTATGTCGTAAACGTTGATACCTTCTGTTATTTTCGTAATTTTAAATCCGAGAATAACATCCCATATACAATGCTATCTGTCCATTCACCCTTATTCCAAAAATCCTGAATAAAATGAGCCTCTTTTCTCATACCTATACGCTCACACAACCTTTGTGATGCTTTATTTCTTGCATCAAGGTTGGCTTGTATACGATGCACAGCAAAATCAACAAATAACCTCTTGACTAAACTACTCACGGCTTCAGTTGCATAACCCTTTCCTGATGCTTCGTTAGAAAAACTATAACCAATCTCAACAGTATCTTTCATATCTGTATACCATACGGATAAATCACCAATGACTTTAGTATCGTTTACTACTGCTAAACTTAAACTTGTTTCTTTTGTGAGTACACGATTTTCTAGCTTTTTATTAAATCTTTCATGCATATTTTCATGTGTCCACTTATCATGCAAGAGATATTTACACGTATCATCGTTATTGTATATGGTAAATACATCTTGTAAGTCATTACGATTAAACGGTCTAATTGTTAATCTTTCAGTGCTAAATTCCAAAAAAAACTCCTCCTTTGATTAATGACATATTAATTGCAAATTTCATTCCTCTTTCATTATAAAGGATCAATCTTTTTTATATAGCTGGATTTGTAAGTTTATAGGAGTAGGGAACTGCATGTATGACTATTTGAAAATATTACCTTATCAATAATAAAGGATAAGTTTATAATATTTGTATTCTATTTATTAATCGATATTATTTTTGTTTACCCATTCCATTGAGGTGATTTCTTGAATTTTACTCTTTTGAAAAGTATTCGGCTCGTTATGTTTGTTTTAATCAGCTACATCTATTACTTTAATCTTGGAAGTCATACGACGATTCAGTTCATTTTTGTTATGGTTGCGTCTATTGGATTTTGTATCAATCACATTATGTTAATTACCTCGTTTGGAAAAAACTATTTTCCTATCTTAATTGTAATGGATTCGATCTTAACTATAGGCTTTGTCTTTCTTTTTCCGGGATCAACATTATATTTAATTTTATTTGGAGTGAACGCTGTAACAATTTTTTTATTTTCTGAAAGTCAGAAAGTAATTACTCGTTTCTCCGTTGGTTTCTTTCTCGTATGGGGGGTATGTATTTATTACACGTACTATGTAACAGGCGTAATTGATGTTATGAGCAATATTGTAAACTTTACATTTATTCTTTTTTCTGCAGTTGTCGGTCGGTTAATTCATAAGCTAGAGCTTGCACAAGTAGAAAATGAAAAGCAATATGAGGAGCTTCAAAAAACGCATGATGCCTTGAAGGACGCTCATCAACAGCTACATCTTTTTTCACAACAAGTAGAGGAATTGACACTTATTCGAGAACGGAATCGGATATCTGGAGAGATTCATGATACGGTTGGACATAAAATGACAGCACTACTTGTTCAACTACAGGTAGCAAAGGAGCTTCTGGATATACAGCCGGAAAAAAGTAAGCAGACGGTGCTGTTATGTGAAGAGCTTGCGAGAAATGCTCTTCAGGAAATTCGATTGTCTGTTCGCACGTTAAAAGACACGGACAAACCGCAATCCTTTATCACAGTAACGAGGAAAATCCTTGAAGACTTTCAGAAGATGACAGGCTTGAAATCTAGCTTTCAATTACATGGCGATGCCTCGCGTATCCCAATATCTATGCAGCTAGACATAACACGAGTAATCCAGGAATCGATTACAAATGCAGTTCGTCATGGGCAGGCTACAGAATGTCAAATCAAGATTGAAGTAACCGATATGGCGGTAGAGGCGATGATCAACGACAATGGGAAAGGTTCATCAGAGATAAGTCCAGGCTTTGGCTTGAAGCATATGAGAGAACGAGTCATTGAGCATGGCGGGAGAATTGTGTTTGAAGGCATGCCTGATACAGGTTTTATCGTGAAAGCAAGTTTTCCTTTAAAGGAAATTAGGTGGCAGATAGGTGGGGGACAATGATTAAGATAATAATTGCAGATGATCAAGAACTAATGCGTGATGGGCTTGCGACAATTCTAAATCTTAAATCTGATCTAGATGTTGTCGATGTTGCAGCAAATGGACGAGAGGCGTTAGAGAAAGCGATGCAGCATCGGCCGGATATCGTGTTAATGGATATTCGCATGCCTGTTGCAAATGGGGTTGAAGGGACAAAGCTGATTACAGCCGCCCTACCAGATACGAAGGTTTTGATGTTAACAACCTTTAATGATAGTGAGTTAATTTTTGAAGCGCTTGAAGAAGGAGCTAGTGGCTACCTGTTAAAGGATATGCCTACTGACACGATTGTTCAAGCGATAAAAACGGTCCAATCAGGTGGTATGGTCTTACCAAAAGAATTAACTGCAGATATTGTTAGAGAAATGAGAAGGAATCAATCATCTGATGAGACTGTCACTGATGATGAAGTACAAAAACAAATAAGCGAATTAACAGAGCGTGAACTACAAGTGTTACATAAGCTCGGTTTAGGCTTAAATAACAAGGAAATCGCAGCTGAACTGTTTATTTCAGAGGGGACGGTTAAAAATCACGTATCAAACGTTATAAATAAACTTGAGCTAAGAGACCGTACACAAGCAGCTATTTTTGCTGTTAGATATAACATTACAACATTTTCATCATGACTTTCGGCATAATCGACTCTATGACATACAGCTAACATAGCTGTATTTTTTTTATGGAAAAATCTATCTAGAGAGAGATTTGTAAAGAGAAGTTAAAAGCTAAAATTTAAACATCAAGTGAAATGTTAATACTCAAATCAACAGAATCGTTCAAAAGGATGTGGAAATATGTTAGAGGTTAAAGAGCTTAAGAAAAGCTACGGGAATAAAGAAGTAGTTAAAAATGTTTCCTTTACAATTGATAAAGGGGAATCATTCGGTTTGCTTGGACCAAATGGAGCGGGCAAATCAACAACGATCTCAATGATATGTGGCCTTCTCCCATATGACCAAGGAGAAGTGCTTGTTAGCGATCGATCTGTTAAAAAATTCCCCATGCATATTAAGAAAAAGATCGGAGTTGTCCCACAGGAAATTGCGCTCTATCCTACAATGTCTGCTAGAGATAATCTGCTATTTTGGGGGAAAATGTACGGGTTAACAGGGACGAAGGCGAAGAGTCGGGTGGAAGAAGTGTTGGATTTTGTGGGACTTACCGACCGAGCAAAGGAGCGAATCGAAACATTTTCAGGTGGGATGAAACGGCGGATTAATATTGGTGCAGCCTTAATGCATGAGCCTGAGCTGCTGATTATGGATGAACCGACAGTAGGGATAGACCCACAATCACGAAATCATATTTTAGAAACAGTCAAAAAACTTAATGAACAAGGAATGACGATTATTTACACAAGTCATTATATGGAGGAAGTAGAGTATCTTTGTAACCGTGTTGGCATCATTGACCATGGTGAGGTTATTGCCATTGGAACGAAAACGGAGCTATGCAGCCGTTTAGTTGGTGGCTCGGTTGTGCAGCTAACAATTGAAAAAGCTTCGATTGAAGCAGTAGAAGCGTTAAGGAGCTTAGATAATATTAAACAAGTTGTGCCGAAAGAGGACAGCGATGTCGTTGAGGTTTTTGTACAAAATCCTCATGAGACATTAGGAAATATTATGACCACTGCTGTTAATCATGGAATGAAAATTGGTGCCGTTGAAGTAAAAGAGCCTAATCTAGAGACGCTCTTCTTACAGTTAACAGGGCGTTCATTACGAGATTAGGAGGATAAAGGATGAGTTTTTTCACAATTGCGCTGAAGGATATAAAAATTCGCCTGTTCGACCGAAAAGGATTTGTGATGATGCTACTTATGCCGATTATTTTAACAGCTATCCTTGGTTCAGCACTTAGCGGTGTTTTTGGAGAGAATGGCTCGATTCCGAAAACAACGGTCGGTATCGTCGTATCGTCACAAGATGATCTGTTAACAGATCAATTTATACATGACGTATTGCAAGGTGATGAATTAAAAGAAAGCTTAACTGTTAAGCAAATTGATTCAAAGGAACGTTTACAAGAAGAGGTGGAGCAGCAGAGAGTGGATGTCGGGTTATTCCTTCCTGCTGGCTGGGGAGAAGGTCTAGCAAATGGTGATGTACATGATTTAACAATTTATCATGATCCTGAGAAGGAGATTCAGTCGAAGATTATTCAGACGATCACGACATCCTTTGTAGAAAAAGCGACATCTGTCTCGATTGCAACAGGAGTCTTAACGGAGGAGCTAGCAACGGCAGTTCCAGCGTCTAATCAGAAAATAAACATTGCTGACATATCGATGCAAATTGCTGATGAGCTTACTAAAATAGCGTCTTCTAAAGTCGATGCGGTAACAGCTGAGAAGGATGGAAAGGAGCCTATTTCAGGAATGCAGTACTATGCAGCTGCGATGGCGGCAATGTTTTTATTATTCAATATAACGATTGGTGCAAAATCGATAATTCAAGAGCGGAAAACTGAAACATTAGCTAGATTAATGAGCAGTCCGATAAGATATTCCTCTATCATATTTGGGAAGTTTTTAGGAACTCTCTATTATTCAATCATCCAGTTTTTCATATTTGTTCTGACTACCCATTTTTTATTTGATGTTAATTGGGGGAATAACCTATTGCAAATCGTCGCCATTGGTTTAGCTTATTCCATTTCTGTTGCAGGCTTTTCAATGATTATTGCAGGGCTGTTGACAGAAGAGAAAACGGCCGATTCAGTTGGTGGACTTGGTATTCAAATTTTGGCACTTTTAGGCGGGTCAATGGTTCCACTTACAGCTTTTCCTGAGGGCCTTCAAAGACTTGCGAATATTGCTCCTAATAAATGGGCTCTTAATAGCTTTTTAGAAGTAATGAACGGAACGACCTGGAATACACTTGCTTTACCTATTGCAATACTTATTTTAAGTGGATTAATCGCCTTGATTTTAGGATCGCTTAAATTAAAGGTGAGCTAAGGAGGAGAAACGATGAGAAAGATTGGTGCTATTACATTATTTGAACTAAAGAGGATTTTTCAGAAGCCGCAATCATACCTCCTTATGTTTGGCATGCCTCTGTTATTTACGTTCATTTTTGGGGGGCTCTTTTCTAATGAGGAAGAGGAGGAAAAGCCAACCATTGCTGTCGTTGATCTTGATCAGTCTTCTTTTTCGGAGGCATTCATTCAAGAGATAGAGAGTAAGGAGATCATGACGATAAGTCTTGAAAATCATCAGGAAGCAAGTGACAAATTCTCTGAACAAAAAATAACAGGGTATATTCAGATCAATGAAGGCTTTGAGGATGACGTTTTGCAGATAGAGGTTCCGGAAATTACGTTTATCGCATCACCTTCATTTGAGGGTGCGGCGATAATTGAGCAAGTCATCAATGATAGTATCGTTAACCTATTGATGACGGCAAAGGCTTCAAATACGTATCATAATGTGACAGGGGATGATTTGCAGGTAGTTCAAGAGAAAGTTTCCAAAGAACTTGCCACAACCCCAGATGGAATTGAAATGGTGTCAATAATGAAAGGTAAAGAACTTGAAATGATGAATGATATGACTGCCCGTTCCGCAGGCTTTTCAATTATGTTCGTCATGATGACAATGCTTGTAAGTACAGGGGTAATATTAGAGGCTAGACAAACTGGTGTCTGGTATCGAATGATGTCCACTCCTACAATGAAAAGTGAACTGTTGATTGGGTATTTGTTTGCCTTTTTCGTAATTGGCTGGATTCAATTTGGTATTCTTATGCTCGTCTCGAAGTTTGTATTTCACGTCGAGTGGGGAAATGTAGTGGGTAACATTATCCTTGTATCAAGCCTATTACTTTGTACGATTGGATTAGGTCTATTCATCGCTAGCATTGTTAAATCATCAGAGCAACAATCTGTGTTTGGGAATCTTATTATTGTTTCGACATGTATGCTTGGAGGTGTTTATTGGCCCCTTGAGATTATGCCAGACTTCATGCAGCAGCTCGCTAAGTTTGTTCCGCAATATTGGGGACTTGAAGGCTTTGCAGAGCTTTCGGCAAGGGGAGGAACAGTATTGGACATATTAGTACCAGTTGGGATTCTTCTCGCATTCACTGCTGTTTTTTTAGTGATAGGAATGACAAGAATTCGTTTTGAATAAATGTTGCGATGAAAAGAGAAAACATAGTAAAAGGCAACCGTTATGCAGTTGCCTTTTTACGTGTGTTACTTTTGTAGTGAATCAAATATTAAAGTAATTTCTAAGTATAAAAGAAGTCCATTTACAGTGTGGATTGTTTCTTATGTTTTCTAATAATCCCTTTGTTAGTGCCCGGCCTAGTTTAGGTTCTAGTAATTCTTCCTTCAATATAAGGAGAGATTCTTTTTCGATTGATTCTTCCATTACTTCGAGGTTTCGATCAATCATTTCAATGATTTGTTCTTCTGAGAAGTGCTCCTCTAAAGGCTGGTTTATGATTTGTATTAGCTCATTCGTAATAAAAGGGATGGTCACATGTTTAGCTAATATCTCCGTTTTTTCGGTAAGTGACTTTGCTAGAGCTACTAAATCTAGAGATATATTAGTAAATAATAGTAGGGGTAAATAAGTTTGAATAAATCCTTTTATGCAATATACTAAATCATATTTTGAATGTTCGACGTTATTGCCATATAATCTTTCGACCATCGATAAAATTGTTTTATCTTGAAGTTGATTGTAACCGTGAAGCTTCGCTAGTAACTCCTCGTTAAGCGTATGAGTTTGTTCTTTAATAAATAACTTAGCGAAATTTGAGTATTTACTTAGTGCATGAAAGCTTGAATAGTAGAAATCATATAAAAGGCTTTCATTTTCTATCGTTCTGACCTTGTAGTCAATTTCGCTGACGATTTGCGTCATGAAATGGTCTATTAATGAAATGATCAGCTCATCCTTAGATTTAAAGGACAAGTAAAATGCACCTTTTGAAATGCCGCAGCGTTCGGTTATTTGTTGTACTGATGTTGCTTCAAACCCTTGCTCTGCAAATAGTTCCAAGGCCTTTTCCATAATTAATTGTTTTTTCAACATTCTATCTCTCTCCTAGGTAATGTTGTTGACAAATGACCGATTAGTCATTAGTATAAATAAATAGATTGATTAAGTCAAATAGGGTAGGTGTAAAGGTGAAATCTATAGTAAATTTTGTACTGAAAAATAAACTTGCGGTATGGTTACTTACGATAATTATTACGGTTTCAGGTATTTATTCTGGTACACAGATGAAAACAGAAACGATACCAGATATTTCGATTCCATACTTAATGGTAACAGGTATTTATCCTGGTGCAACACCTGAAAAAGTAATGGAAGATGTGTCCATGCCGATTGAAAGGGCAGTAGAAGGACTAGAAGATGTAAATGCAGTTTACTCAAATTCATCCTCTAACTTATCTAGTATTCAAGTTGAATATGATTATGGTGTTGATATGGATGAAAAGAAACGCCAGCTTGAATCAGCTTTAAGCAATGTAACTTTGCCTGAGGATGTAGAAGAACCTACGATTTCGGCAATCAGTATGAATATGATGCCTGTCGTTGCGTTAAGTGTTAGTAGTACAAAGGAAGATATTGTTGAGCTTACATCAACAGTAAATGATATTTTACTTCCGAAAATTGAAAAGCTCGACGGTGTAGCCTCAGCAACGATTTCTGGACAGCATATCGATGAAGTTCAATTAACGTATGATAAGGAAAAAATGGCCCAATACGGTCTAACTGAAGATAAAGTAAAGGAAATGATCCAAGCTAGTGATATGGCTGTATCATTAGGTCTTTATGAGTTTGAAGAAGGTGAACAAGCCGTTGCGATCGATGGTAAGTTCATGACAGCAGATGAACTAAAAGAAATGGTTATTCCTGTAACTCCTTCTGAAACAGTCCAAACACCTTTTGTTAAGCTTGGTGATATTGCGAAGATTGAGACGGTTGGTAAGGTTCAATCTGTTTCACGAACAAATGGTGAGGATGCAATAGCGATTCAAATCGTTAAAGGTCAGCAAGATAATACAGTTGATGTTGTAAATGAAGTAAAAGAGTTAGTAGAAGAAGAACAAGAGAGAATTGATGGACTTGTTATTGATATCTCACTTGACCAAGGTGAGCCGATTGAGAAATCAGTCCATACGATGGTTGAAAAGGCATTGTTTGGTGGTTTAATCGCTGTATTGATTATTTTGCTATTTTTACGTGATTTTAAATCAACAATTATCTCAATTATTTCTATTCCAGTATCGATTTTCATGGCGCTCCTGCTATTGAACTGGCTTGATATTACACTAAATATCATGACATTAGGTGCGGTAACAGTTGCAATCGGTCGTGTTATCGATGACTCGATCGTTGTTGTTGAAAATATTTATCGACGACTTCATTTAAAAGAAGAAAAATTATCAGGACGTGCACTTGTACGTGAGGCAACAATTGAAATGTTTAAACCGATCTTATCGTCAACATTAGTAACGGTTGCGGTATTTGCACCACTAATTTTCGTTGGTGGTATGGTTGGTGAATTGTTCATGCCATTTGCTTTAACGATGACATTTGCGTTAGGTGCATCGTTAATTGTGGCGATTACCATTGTTCCTGCTTTATCACACTTCCTATTTAAAAAGCGTTTATATAGTGAAAAAACAGAGGGTGGCCATAAAGAGCAAGGGAAGCTTTCAAACGTCTACAAGAAAGTGCTTGAATGGACATTAAATCATAAAATTGTGACATCACTTGCAGCGATCATTCTTTTAGTAGGAAGCTTAAGCTTAACTCCGTTAATTGGCTTTAGCTTTATGGGTAGTGAAGAGGAAAAGGTCATGTATCTAACGTATACTCCTGCGACAGGTGAGCTAAAGGATGAAACGTTAGAGAATGTTGCTAAGGTTGAGGAAGAATTATTAAAACGAGATGATATCGACATTCTTCAGTTATCTGTTAATGAAGAAGCAGATGTGCAAACGGCAATGATGGGTGGCGGCGCTGGTGGCGCATTAATGTATTTAATTTTTGATCCTGATATGGAAAACTTCCCAGAGGTTCGTGAAGAAATTGAAGATTATGTTTTCAATATCGGTCAGTCTGGTGAATGGAAGAGCCAAAACTTTAGTTCAATGTCGGGTTCAACAAATGAGGTTAGCTACACCTTCTATAGTGAAGATTTAGATAAGCTGAATGAAACAGTTAAAAAAGCTGAAGACATTATGAAGGATAACAAAAAGCTTGAAGATGTTTCATCAAGTGCAGAAGATGCATATGTCGAATATGTCTTTAATGTAGAGCAAGATCATTTGCTGCAATACGGATTAACTACTGGTCAAATCGTCATGATGTTAAGTCCGAATAAC
>k87-1138545_pt1 | contig 13956 bp, 9 predicted proteins | sample MGYA00084031_6733416 | MGnify analysis MGYA00084031
AGTTTGGCTACTGGTACTGGACCGTGGAGACCGACGCGGGCCCCCGCCGGTTTACCGTCCGGGAGGTCCAGCACAACGTGGTGCGGCTCTCCCCGGAGCACGTGCTCATCATCGACCTGGACGGCAACCGGTACGAGATCCCCGACACCGGGCAGCTCGACCCGAGGAGCCGCCGGTATCTTGAAGATCTGTTCTGACGAAACCGAGGAGACGGGCATGAACCTCGCGGCAAGAAAGGCGCAAGATCGAATCGTCGAACCCGAGCTGGTCCGGCTGGAGACGGACCTTTCCCGGGACGGCCGCTATGCCGGCGGCGCGGTGGTGGTGACCGCATCGTCCGTCCGGGTGCTGGAGCAGGGGCGGGTGGTCGAGGAGATCCCGCTGGCCGCTGTGGAGAAATTTGAAGCGCGCGAGATGGTGGGCGGCGGGGTCCTGGAAGCGCGGGTCGAAGGTGAAGACCGCCTGCTCGCCCGCTTCACCGCAAGCCACCTGCCCCGGTACACCGCGGCCGCCAGCTATCTCAACAAGCGGCTCCAAGGCGAAGAGGCGGTGCTGGACCTGCCGGAACGGGCCGTCTGTCCCACCTGCGGCCGGCCGTTCCCCGACCCGGCGTCCCGGGTCTGCCCCCACTGCCTCAACAAGCTCCGGGTGCTGGCCCGGATGTTCGGTTTTATCAAGCCGCACCTTTGGCTCTTAGTCGGCTCGGTGGCCCTGCTGCTGGCCCTGGCAGGGGTGCGCCTCTTCGTGCCGCAGATCACCCGCCTGATGATCGAAGAGGTGTTTGAAAGCGGCACGGGCGACATGAGGGCGCTCGCCCGGTACGTGGCGCTGCTGGGCGGGACCCAGCTGCTGCTCCAGCTCTTGTTCGTCGCCCGGGGCCGGGTGAGCGTGACGCTCTCGGGCCGGCTGGCAAAGGACCTCCGGGGGATGGTGTACCAGAAGCTCCAGGCCTTTTCGCTGCTGGAGTTCGGCCAGAGAAAGACCGGCGACCTGATGAACCGGGTGACCGGCGACACCAACCGGGTGCAGCACTTTTTCCAGCACCACGTCGCGATGGCCGTCACCGAAGGGCTCACGTTCCTCGGGATCACTGTCATCCTCTTCGCCTACAACTGGCGGCTCGCGGCCTTGGTGCTGGTGCCGGCGCCTATCGTGACGGTGCTCGTGGGCGCCGTCCGCAGGAAGATCTGGAGCATGTACTCGGCCCAGTGGCACACGGAAGACCGGGTCTATTCGCTGCTCCAGGACGTGCTGAGCGGGATCCGGGTAGTGAAGGCCTTCGGGCAGGAGGAGCGGGAGGCCCGGCGGTTCATCGACATCTCCTGGGAGTACGCCCGGATCACCTCCCGCAACGAAAAGACCTTCAACACGCTGTTCCCCTTTATGGGCTACCTCTTGGGGCTCGGCAACTTCCTCGTGCTCTACTACGGCGGCCACCTGGTGCTGGGCGAACGGATGGGCTTCGGCGAGCTGATCCAGTTCAGCCAGTACGCATCCATGCTCTATGGGCCGCTCCGGTTCATCAGCTTCTTCCCCCGCTGGTTCACCGAGGCCATGACGGCGGCCGAGCGCATCTTTGAAGTGCTGGACGTAGAGCCCGCGGTGAAAGACCGGCCCAAGGCCCGCCGGCATACCATCAAGGGCGAAGTGGTCATCGAGAACGTCACCTTCGGCTACAAGCCGCACGAGCCGGTGTTGAAGGGGATCAACCTGACGGTGCGGCCGGGCGAGACCATCGGGCTTGTGGGCCACTCGGGTGCGGGCAAGTCGTCGCTGATCAACTTGATCGCCCGCTTCTACGACCCGCAGGAAGGGCGGATCCTCATCGACGGCGTCGACCTGCGGGACATCGCGCAGGAGAGCTTCCGCTCGCAGATCGGCGTGGTACTGCAGGAGACGTTTCTCTTTTCGGGGACGATCTACGAAAACATCGCCTACTCCAAGCCGGACGCGACCCCTGAAGAAGTGATCCGGGCGGCCAAGATCGCCAACGCCCACGACTTCATCATCCGCTTCAACGACGGCTACGACACCCTGGTGGGCGAGCGCGGCCAGCGGCTTTCCGGCGGGGAAAGGCAGCGGATCGCCATCGCGAGGGCCATCCTGCACGACCCGAAGATCCTGATCCTCGACGAAGCCACCGCGTCCATGGACACCGAGACGGAGTACCAGATCCAGCAGGCCCTGGCGCGGCTCATCAAGAACCGCACCACCTTTGCCATCGCGCACTGCCTCTCCACCTTGCGCAACGCCGACCGGCTGGTGGTGCTGGACCAGGGGCGCATCGCCGAGATGGGCACCCACGACGAGCTCCTGGCGAAGCAGGGCATCTACTACCGGCTGGTCATGGCCCAGCGGGAGATGAACCAGCTGGCCGGCGTGGAGCGGTAAGGAGCGCGGAGCCGGCTAGGGCTCGAGCGGCAGCGGCACCGGCGCCCCCCGCCGCGCCGATTCGTACGCCGCCAGCGCCACTTCCATCGCCTTCAGGCCGTCGAGGCCGCTGGCCCCGGGACTGGACTCGTGCCACCTCCCGGAAACGATCAGGCGCACGTGATCCTTCACGACCGGGAAGGCGAATTCCTCGGGGTTTTCGCAAAACTCCCGAAAGAGGCGCCTCGTGGAACCTGCGGGCCGCCGGCCGCGGCACGCAGGGATTCTCTTGCCGTTTGCGTAGAAAGGGGGTATAGCCCATACGGGCGCTTGGGATTTCGCGCCGCCCGCGCGGCCGGACCAAGATTGCCAAGACCGATCGGCGGGTGAGTGCCGGTGCGTCGAAGCGCAAGCGCCGTGTGGACCGCCCTCTTGGCAGCCGCCCTGCTGGTGGCCGGGGCATGCACTGCGGCAAAGCAGCCGCAAGCGCCGGCGGCGCGGCTGGTGGCCGCGGACTTCTTTCCGGCGGAGCCGGGCATGAACTGGACGTACGACGGCTGGGGCAACGAGTTCGCCGCCTACCGCCGGACCGCGACGCACCGGCGGGGCCAGCGGGCGCAGATCGTCCACGTCAGCGGCGCGGTGGTGGCATGGGTGTACGACATCGAGCCGGACCGGGTGACGCTCCGGGCCATGTCGGGGGAGCTGCAGGAGGAGACGGCCGACTACCTGGACGCCCCGGACGAGCTCGGCCGGGTGATCCTGCAGGAGCCCCTGGCGGTGGGCGCCCAGTGGCGGACGCCCACGTGGGTGCGGCGGTCTGATGATGGGCCGGGGGATCTCGATGACCGTTACGTCTGGGAGACCCGCCGGATCGAAGGCGTGGGCGAGACGCTGGAGACGCCCGCCGGGACTTTCCGCAACGTGATCCGGGTGCGGGTGATCCCCGACGAAGGCGTGGAGAGCCTGGAGTACTACGCGCCGGGCGTCGGGCTGATCCGGAGCGAGTACCTTTACGATGAGCCCATCATCTCAGCCCTTTCGGCCTTCTGGCTCGGGAGCATCCCCGGGCAGCCCGCCGGGCCGCCCAGCCCGTGACGAATGCCCGGGCGGTGGCAGGCGCCCGGCGCCAGATCCATTCATAGGGAGCGACGCGACGGTGAAAAAGCGGGTGATCCGCAAGGAGGACGGCCGCCGTCTCATCTTCTACGCCTTTGACCGGCCGCTGCCGCCCCTGCTGGACCAGCGGGTGGAGCTGGTGGCGGAGGAAGAGCGAAAGGAGCCGGCAGAAAGGCGCGCGGTCCCCGAGAAAGGCGGCGGTGCATGATGTCGGAGATGCGCTGGCATCCGTTGCTCCGGCAGTGGGTGGTGACCGCCGCCCACCGCCAGGAGCGCACCTACAAGCCGCCCCGTGAGTACTGCCCGCTGTGCCCGACGGCACCCGGGGCCTTCCCCACCGAAGTGCCGGCTTCCGAGTACGAGATCGTCGTCTTTGAAAACCGATTCCCCTCGTTCCGGCCGGACCCGCCCGAGCCCGGCGTCGAAGGTTCGGAGCTCTACCCCGTCCGGCCGGCCAAGGGCGTCTGCGAAGTGGTGCTCTATTCCCAAGACCACACCGCGACGCTGCCGGAGATGCCCTTGATCCACATCGAACGGCTGGTCCAGGTGTGGACGGACCGCTACGTCGACCTGGGCTCCCGGGACGAGGTGGAATACGTGTTGATCTTTGAAAACCGGGGCGAGGCCGTGGGCGTGACGCTGCATCACCCGCACGGGCAGATCTACGCCTTCCCCTACATCCCTCCCATACCCCGGGCGGAGCTGGAGGCGGCGGAGGCGCACCGGCGCGAGCGAGGGCGGTGCCTCCTCTGCGACGTCGTGGCGGAGGAGGAGAGAGGCCCGCGGGTGCTCTGGCAGGACCCGCGGTTTTCCGCGTACGTGCCCTTCTTTGCCCGCTACCCGTACGAGGTGCACATCGCGGCCAGGGCGCACGTGCCGTCGCTGGCCGAGATGGACGCAGCCCACCGGCTCTCCCTGGCCCGGGCCATCAAGACGGTGGGCATCGCCTACGACCACCTTTTCGGGTTCCGGCTGCCGTACATGATGGTGATGCACCAAAAGCCCACCGACGGCCGGGAGCATCCCGGCGCCCACTTTCACGTGGAGTTTTACCCGCTCAACCGGACAGCGGACAAGCTCAAGTACCTCGCGGGCTGCGAAAGCGGGGCGGGGACGTTCATCACCGACATGGCCCCCGAAACCCAGGCGGAGCGGCTCCGCGAGGCGCTGGAACGGGGCAGGCACCTCCTCGAGTAGCTGGTCGAAGCGGCAAGGGGTGTCCCGGGCGAGAGACGGTGCCGGCGAAAGTCAAGCGAGAGAGGGAAGGATCGGATGGACCAGGAGAGGACGGCCCGGTTGGCGGCCCGCTGCGTGGAGGCTTTTCAAAGGCGCTTCGACCCGGGCGCAACGTTCGACGGCCTCACCGCGGCCCGGGCTCCCGGCCGGGTCAACTTGATCGGCGAGCATACGGATTACAACGACGGCTTCGTCTTTCCCATGGCCATCGACCGAGAGGTCGTGATGGTGGGACGGCGGCGGGCGGATGACACGGTCCGCCTGTATTCCGTGGATTACGATCAAGAAAGCGTCTTTGAGCTGAGCCGGGTCGAACCCGACCTGGGCGCGCGCTGGAGCGATTACGTCCGGGGCGTCGTCCAGGTGCTGCAGGAGGCAGGGTTTCGCCTGGGCGGGTTCGAGGCCGCCATCGCGGGGGACGTGCCCCGGGGCGCGGGCCTCAGCTCGTCGGCGGCCCTCGAGGTGAGCGTTCTCACCCTGCTGGACGCCTTGTTCGACCTGGGCCTCGACCTGGTGCAGAAAGCGCGCTACGGGCAGCGGGCGGAAAACCAGTTCGTCGGTGTGGCCTGCGGCATTATGGACCAGTTCGTCTCCGCGGCGGGCAAGGCGGGGCACGGCCTCTTCCTCGACTGCCGCAGCCTCGACTACCAGCACGTGCCGCTCCATTTGGAAGACGCCCGGGTGCTGGTGATCGACACCCGCAAGAGCCGGGAGCTGGCGGACTCGGCCTACAACGCCCGCCGGCAGGAGTGCCAAGAGGGCGCAGCCTTTTTTGCCCGGCGGATCCCGGAAGTCCGGGCGCTGCGGGACGTGACGCCCGAGGCTTTCGCGGCCTATGAGGCGGAGCTTCCGGAGCCTGTGCGCCGCCGCTGCCGGCACGTGGTGACGGAGTGCCAGAGGGTGCTCGATGGTGTGAAGGCGCTGGCGGCCGGAGATCTCGAAGCCTTCGGCCGGCTGATGAACGCGTCTCACGCGAGCCTGCGGGACGACTACGAAGTGAGCTGCCGGGAGCTGGACCTGGTGGTGGAGATCGCTTCCGGCGTGGAGGGGGTCTACGGTGCCCGGATGACGGGCGCCGGCTTCGGCGGGTGCGCCGTGGCGCTGGTGCACAAAGAGTGCGTCGAGGCGGTAAGGCAGGCCGTCTGCCGGCGGTACCCGGGCGAGACGGGGCTGACGCCGGAGGTCTATGAGTTCACGGCGGCGGAGGGCGCCGGGATCATCGACCTGGCCGGGGCGTAAGGTGCCGCCCGCGGCGGGCGGCCGCGCCGGGCGGGCGCGGCTCCGGGCGCAGCGGCGGGTGTCGCAAAACGCGCGGCCGGGGACGGGACAGCGGAGGAGCGGGTGAGGCATCGTGAACGTCTTGGTGATCGGAGGCGCCGGATACATCGGCATTCACACGGTGAAAGCCCTCCTTGAGGCGGGGCATACCGCCGTGGTCTTCGACAACTTGAGCACGGGCCACCAGGAGGCGCTGGCCCGCCTTCCGGCGCCGGTGCCGTTCATCAGAGGGGACGTGACCCGGGCGGAAGATCTGGAGCGGGCCTTTAAGGAGCATCCGGTGGACGCCGTGATGCACTTCGCTGCGAAGAGCCTGGTAGGCGAGTCGATGCAGCACCCGGCGGCGTACTATCACAACAACGTGCTCGGGGGCGTCACCCTCCTCGAGTGCATGCGCGCCCACGGGGTGAAGACTCTCATCTTCTCCTCGACGGCCGCCGTCTACGGCGAGCCCGAGGCGGTGCCCATCGCCGAGGAGCACCCCTTGCGCCCTTCCAGCGTGTACGGCCGCACCAAGCGGATGTTTGAAGAGATGCTGGAGGACTACCGCCGGGTGTACGGCCTGCGCTACGCGGCGCTGCGCTACTTCAACGCCGCCGGCGCCGATCCCGGGGGCGCCCTGGGCGAAGATCACGACCCGGAGACGCACCTGATCCCCATCGTGCTTCAGGCGGCCCTGGGCCTGCGGGAGGCCGTCACCATTTACGGCACCGATTACGACACGCCGGACGGCACGTGCATCCGGGACTACATCCACGTCTCGGACCTGGCGGACGCCCACGTGCTGGCGCTGGAGGTGCTTTCGCAAGGGGCCGGGTCAGGCGCTTACAACCTGGGCAACGGCAGCGGCTTCAGCGTGCGCGAAGTGATCGAGACGGCGGAGCGGGTGGTGGGAAGGCCGATCCCGGTGAAGGAGGGCCCAAGACGGCCCGGGGATCCGGCGGTGCTGGTGGCCGGGGCGGAAAAGGCCCGGCGGGAGCTGGGATGGCGGCCGCGCTGGGCCGAACTGGAGACCATCGTGCGCACGGCGTGGGAGTGGCACCGGGCGCACCCGCAAGGGTACCGGACGGCCCGCGCCGGCGCTCGGCCACTTGACTAGAGGATTAAATCGGGGCATAAGGAAGTTACAGTGCTGTTTCCTTAAAGCTGCCAGCGCTGGAGAGCGCTGGATGTCGAGGCGAGGTTGGGGCGAGCGATGAGGAGACTGCGCGAGATCAAGAGGGTGTTGGCGGCAAACCGCAGTGAGATCGCGATCCGCGTCTTTCGGGCCTGTACCGAGCTGCACAAGCAGACGGTCGCGATCTACTCGGAGGAGGACAGCCTCTCCCTGCACCGCTACAAGGCGGACGAGGCGTACCTGGTGGGCCGGGGCAAAGGGCCGGTCGAGGCCTACCTGGACATCGAGGGGATCATCGAGATCGCCAAGCGCAAAGACGTGGACGCGATTCACCCCGGGTACGGCTTCCTCGCCGAGAACGCCGAGTTTGCCCGCCGGTGCGAGGAGGAGGGGATCGTGTTCATCGGTCCCTCCTGGGAGCACCTGCGGCTCTTCGGCGACAAGGTGGCCTCCCGGGAGCTCGCGCAGAAAGCGGGGCTGCCCCTGGTGCCGGCCACGCCGGAGCCCGTCACCACCCTGGAGGAGGCCCTGCTCTTCGCCAAGGCCCACGGCTACCCGCTCATCGTCAAGGCCGTGGCCGGCGGCGGCGGCCGGGGCATGCGGGTGGTGCGCAACAGCTCGGAGCTGAAAGAGGCGCTGGAACGGGCGCGCTCCGAGGCGGGCAAGGCCTTCGGCAACCCGGCGGTCTTCATCGAGCGGTACATCGAAAACCCCAAGCACATCGAAGTGCAGATCCTCGCCGACCAGTACGGGAACATGGTCCACCTTTTCGAGCGGGACTGCTCGGTCCAGCGGCGCCATCAAAAGGTGGTGGAGTTCGCCCCCTCGCTGACGCTGACCGAAGAGAAGCGGCAGGAGATCTGCGAGGCCGCGCTGCGCCTGATGCGCCTGGCCAATTACGTCAACGCGGCCACCGTGGAGTTTCTCTACGATTCCGAGGGGAACTACTATTTCCTGGAAGTGAACCCCCGCATCCAGGTGGAGCACACCGTCACGGAGCTCATCACCGGGATCGACATCGTGCAGGCCCAGATCCGCATCGCGGAAGGGTACGCCCTCTCCGACCCGGAGATCGGCATCCCGAGCCAGGAGGCGGTGACCCGCCGGGGGTACGCCATCCAGTGCCGGATCACCACGGAAGACCCCATGAACCAGTTCGTCCCCGACCGGGGCAAGATCACGGCGTACCGCAGCGCCGCGGGCTTTGGCGTCCGGCTGGACGCGGGCAACGGGTACACCGGCGCCGTCATCACGCCGTACTACGACTCGCTCCTGGTGAAGGTGAGCACGTGGGCGCTGACGTTTGAGAACGCCGCCTCGAAGATGCTCCGCTCGCTGCGGGAGTTCCGCATCCGGGGCCTTAAGACCAACATCCCGTTCCTGGAGAACGTGGTCCAGCACCCCCGGTTCCTGAGCGGCGAGTGCACCACCACGTTCATCGACACCACGCCGGAGCTCTTCGAGTTCAGGAAGCGCCGGGACCGGGGCACCAAGCTCCTCTCCTTCATCGCCCACCGGACGGTGAACCTGCCGCCGGCGTTCAAGAAAGTCGACAAGCGGGAGTTCCGCAAGCCCGTGATCCCGGCCCTCTCGTACAAGGTGCCCTATCCCGAGGGGACCAAGAACCTGCTGGACCGGCTGGGCCCGGAAGGCTTCGCCCGGTGGATCAAAGAGCAGAAGCGGCTCCTGGTGACGGACACCACGTTCCGCGATGCGCACCAGTCGCTCCTCGCGACGCGCATGCGCACCTACGACATGCTGCAGATCGCCGAGGCCACGGCGAAGCTGGCTCCCCAGCTGTTCTCGCTGGAAATGTGGGGCGGGGCCACGTTTGACACGGCCATGCGGTTCAACCTGGAGGATCCGTGGGAGCGTCTGGAGCGGCTGCGCAAGCTGATTCCCAACATCTGCTTCCAGATGTTGCTCCGGGGCTCCAACGCCGTCGGCTACGCCAACTACCCGGACAACGTGGTGCGGGAGTTTGTGAAAGAGGCCGCCGCGGCGGGCATCGACATCTTCCGCATCTTCGACAGCCTCAACTGGGACGAGGCGATGCGGGTGGCGATGGACGCCGTCAACGAGGCGGGGAAGGTGGTCGAGGCGGCCATCTGCTACACGGGCGACATCCTGGACCCCACCCGCACCAAGTACACGCTGAAGTACTACGTGGAGCTGGCCAAGAAGCTGGAGTCGTACGGGGCGCACATCCTGGGGATCAAGGACATGGCGGGGCTGCTCAAGCCCTACGCCGCCGAAAAGCTCATCCGGGCGCTCAAGGACGAGATCGGGATCCCCATTCACCTGCACACTCACGACACCAGCGGCAACAGCATCGCCACGGTGCTCAAGGCCGTCGAAGCGGGAGTGGACATCGTCGACCTGGCGACCGCGTCGCTCTCGGGACTCACCAGCCAACCCAGCATGGGAGCGCTGGTGGCGGCCCTGGAGCGGACCGAGCGGGACACGGGGCTCGACGGCGCCGCCCTGCAGAAGCTGGACGAGTACTGGGAGGCCGTGCGCAAGTACTACGCGCCCTTTGAGTCGGGGCTCAAGTCGGGCACGGCCGAGGTGTACATCCACGAGATGCCCGGCGGGCAGTATTCGAACCTGTACGAGCAGGCCAAGGCGCTGGGCCTCGAGGACCGCTGGAACGAGATCAAGCAGGCGTACGTGACCGCCAACAAGCTCATGGGCGACATCGTCAAAGTGACGCCGTCGTCCAAGGCCGTGGGCGATCTGGCCCTCTTTATGGTGCAGAACAACCTGGACGAGAAGTCGCTGCTGGAACGGGCAGAGGAGCTCTCCTTCCCCGAGTCGGTGGTCGCCTTCTTCCAGGGAATGATGGGCCAGCCCATGGGCGGCTTCCCCGAAGAGCTGCAGCGGAAGGTGCTCAAAGGACGGGAGCCCATCACCTGCCGCCCGGGCGAGCTGCTGGATCCGGTGGACTTCGACGCGGTCAAGAAGGAGCTGGAAGACGAGTTCGGCGTGACCGTCTCCCGCCGGGACGTGTTCAGCGCGGTGCTGTACCCGTCGGTGTTCCGGGACTTCTTGAAGCACCGGATCACCTACGGCGACACGTCGGTGATCGACACGCCTACCTTCTTCTACGGGCTGCGGGTGGGCGAGGAAACCCGCATCGACATCGAGCCCGGCAAGACTCTCATCGTCAAGCTCACCGCCGTGGGCGAGCTGCTGGAGGACGGCACCCGCATCGTCTACTTCGAGCTCAACGGGCAGCCCCGGGAAGTGAGAGTCGTCGACGAAAGCGCCAACGTGAAGCGGGTCGAGCGGCCCAAGGCCGAGCGCCGCAACCCCAGCCACATCGGCGCCACCATGCCGGGCACCGTCGTCGCCGTGTTGGTCTCGCCCGGCGAGCCGGTGGCCAAGGGTCAAGCACTGGTGGTCACCGAGGCGATGAAGGTGGAGCAGACCGTCCAGGCGCCCCGGGCCGGCACCGTCACGGAAGTGCTAGTGAAGGCGGGCGACTCCATCCAGGCCGGCGACCTGCTGCTCATCGTCGAGCCGTCGGAGGAGGAGTAATAGAGGGATCACGCCGGGCGAACGCCGCTCCCGGAGCCTGTCGCAGCGGCAGGCTCCGGGAGCTGGTGGGCTCGGGCTTGCGCCCGCCGCCCCGGGCCGGTTGCCATTCGCCCGCGGTCGTTGTATAATGTTAGAAGAATCGAGCTGGCACAGGTGCCTGAAGAAGGCTTAATAGGGAATCGGGTGAAAATCCCGAGCGGTCCCGCCACTGTAACCGGCAGCACAGAGGGGCTCATGCCACTGCGCGAGCAGCGACAGCGTGGGAAGGCATGGGCGAGACAACCCGCCGGAAGCCAGGAGACCTGCCTGTGTCAGAGGACGTGCTCGCCTTCGGGTCAAAGGTTGGGTACGGCGTCGGTGGGAGCGCCTTGACGGCGCGGCCCGGTCTTCGTCGATCACAGCCTGCCTCGAAGCAGGCTTTTTTGTTTGCTGCGGGGGGTGGCCGTTCGGCCGCCCGGCGCAGCTTCCTGCAGGCCGGGCGGATCGGGGCCGCAGGCGCGCGGGCGGCGGTGTTTCCGGCCCGGCGGGGCTCGATCGACGTCGCCAGCGCCTTGGGACTCGAGACGGCGTGCACGTCAACGTCTCGAGGTCCCGAGGGGGTCTGAGTGACGTGTCGCATCTGGAAAATCATTCTCTGGCAAGTCGTTGGACGGGCTTTGGGGCGGGCCGTGCCAAATGGCGCATGGCCCCGGCTTGGCTCGCGCTGCTTGTGCTGATCGCCGCCTTCGGCGGCTCGCTGCTTCCTCCCGCAGTGTTCCCCCACGCCCTGGCAGCGGACGCCGGCGGCTTTCCCCGGGTGGTCGTAGACGGGCTGGGGAAAGAGATCCTTCTGGAAGCGCCGCCGCAGCGCATCTTCTCCGCAGGCCTCGTGTTCGACAACATCCTCCTTTCCCTCGTCCCGCCTGAGCGGGTGGTGGCGGTCACCCGCTTCGCCGCGGATCCCAAGGATTCGTACGTCGTGGACAAGCTCCGGGATCACATGGTGATCGTCGACGCCCTCAACGCGGAGCTGGTGGTGGCGACGCAGCCCGACATCGTCCTCGTCGCGTCCTGGAGCAACCAGGACGAAGTTCGCCAGATCGAAGCGCTGGGCTACAAGGTGTACACGTTTACGTCGTTCAGCACGGTGGAGGACGGGCTGGAAACCGTCCGCCGGATCGGGGAGATCACGGGCTTCGAAGCCGAGGCGGAGGCGCTCATTGCGGAGTTTTGGCGCCGCTATGAAAAGGTGGCCCAGCGGATCCAAGGCCGCGAGCGCCCGGCGGTCCTCTCCTGGGACGGCTGGTCCACCACCACGGGCCTGGGCACCGCCATGCACGACATCATCGAGATGGCGGGCGGGACCAACCTGGCGGCCGTCCACGGCATCCAGGGCTGGCAGGTGATCGATGCGGAGACCATCATCGCCATGGCGCCCGAGGTCATCGTCACCTACGAAGGGCCTGAGTTCGTGGCGCGCATCCTGAACGACCCCGTACTCCAGAACGTGCCGGCGGTAAAGAACGGCCGGGTGTATTCGGTGGACCATACGGAGGCCGCGAACCACTACTACATCCTGGCCATCGAGGAGCTGGCAAAGTACCTGCATCCGGAGGCGTTCTGAGGTGAGAGAGAGCAGCGCCTTGGGCGTCGAAGCACGCGGCGACGCCGGCCGGGAAATCCCCGCGGCGTTCCGGCCGGCCCGGCCGTTTCCCCTGCGAGCGCCGCTTCTTACCCTCTGGCTCGTGCTCTTGCTGGTGGCCAGCGTCACGCTGGGCGCGGCCATCGGCGTGGTGCAGCTTCCCTTCTGGGACACCCTGTGGATCATTGTGGCCAGAAGCCTGCGCCTGCCGGTGGAGCTCGACCCGGGCCAGGCGGCGATCATCTGGTCCGTGCGCCTGCCGCGGGTGCTGGTCGCGGGGCTGGTCGGCTTTGCGCTGGCGGCCAGCGGGGCGGCGATGCAAGGGCTGTTTCGCAACCCGCTGGCCGACCCGGGAATCATCGGGGTCTCGGCGGGAGGCTCGATGGGCGCCGTGGTCGCGATCTTCCTCCAGCTGCACACGGTGAGCGGCTGGTGGACCCCGGCCTTCGCGTTCGCGGGCGCGCTGCTGGCCGCCTCGCTCGCCTATGCCCTGGCCACCCGGGGCGGCCGGACGGACACGGCGACGCTGCTCCTCGCGGGCGTGGCGCTGAGCTCGCTGTTCAGCGCGGTCATCTCGCTGCTCTACCATTTCGTCGAGGACGGCATCCTGCGGCAGATCGTCTACTGGCTCATGGGGAACCTGGCCGGGCGGCGCTGGGAGCACCTGTCGCTGGCGGCGCCGTTCGTCCTGGCGGGCACCGCCGGCCTGATGCTCTTGGCGACGGAGCTCAACATCATGGCCGGGGGCGAGGACGACGCCCGCTCGCTGGGCGTGCCGGTGGAGCGGGTAAAGCGGGCGGTCCTGGTCTGCGTCTCGCTGGCCACCGGCGCGGCCATCTCGGTCACGGGGATGATCGGCTTCGTCGGCCTCATCGTCCCGCACATGCTCCGCCTCGTCATCGGCCCGGACCACCGGTGGCTCATCCCCACCAGCGGCCTCTTGGGTGCGAGTTTCCTCATCCTGTGCGACCTCATCGCCCGCACGGTCTTCAGCCCCATCGAGCTGCGCACGGGGATCGTCACCGCCATCTTCGGCGTGCCGTTTTTCCTGTATCTCTTGATGCGCCGGAGGGAGATGGTGGCATGGAGGTGACGCCGCTGCTCCGGCTGGAAGCCGTGACGCTGTCGTACCGCGGCGAGAGCGTCCTGCGGGACATCGACTTCAGCATCCCGGCCGGCGCGATGCTGGGGCTCATCGGGCCCAACGGCGCCGGCAAGTCCAGCCTGATCAAAGTGGCGGCGGGCCTGGTGCGGCCGACCAAAGGCCAGGTGACGTACCAGGGCCGGCCGCTGCACTCCCTAGACGAACGGGAGCGGGGCCGAGAGATCGCGGTGATGAGCCAAAATCCGGAGATGGGCTTCGGCTTTCGCGTCTACGACGTGGTGGCCATGGGGCGGTACCCCCACCGGCGGCGCTTTCAGCCGCTGGGCGCCGCGGACCACGGGGTGATCCGGGAGGTCATGGAGATCACGGGCGTGTGGGAGCTCAGGGAACGCCTGCTTCCCACCCTTTCCGGCGGGGAGCGGCAGCGGGTGTTTCTTGCCCGGGCGCTGGCGCAAAGTCCCAAGCTCCTCTTTCTCGACGAGCCCACCGCCAATCTGGACATCCGCTACCAGCTGGAGATTCTCCAGATCATCCGGCGGCTCAACCGGGAGCGGGGGATTACCGTCGTCC
>k87-1612088_pt1 | contig 13956 bp, 14 predicted proteins | sample MGYA00084031_6733416 | MGnify analysis MGYA00084031
ATCCGCAGGGAGAAGGCGACCAGCAACATCTGCACCGCTCAGGTGCTGCTCGCCGTGGTCGCCGCGATGTACGCGGTCTACCACGGCCCCGACGGGCTGGCCCGGATCGCCCGCCGCACGCACCGCTACGCCGCGATCCTCGCCGCCGGGCTGCGCGCGGGCGGCGTCGAGGTGGTGCACGACGCCTTCTTCGACACCGTCCTGGCCCGGGTGCCCGGCCGCGCCGCCGAGGTGGTCGAGCGGGCCCGCCGGGACGGGATCAACCTGCGTCTGGCCGACGCCGACCACGTCGGGGTCGCCTGCGACGAGACCACCACGCCCGAGCACGTCACCACCGTGCTGACCGCCTTCGGGGTGGACGGCGTCACGATCGAGGAGCTGGACCGCACCGCGCCCGACGCGCTGCCCGCCGAGCTGGAACGGCGTTCGCCGTACCTGACCCACCCCGTCTTCCACACCCACCGCTCCGAGACGGCGATGCTGCGCTACCTGCGCAAGCTGCAAGACCGCGACATCGCGCTCGACCGTTCGATGATCCCGCTCGGCTCGTGCACGATGAAGCTCAACGCCACCACCGAGATGGAGCCCATCACCTGGCCGGAGTTCGCCGGGGTGCACCCGTTCGTCCCCGACGATCAGGCCGAGGGCTACCGGGAGCTGATCGAGACGCTGTCGGGGTGGCTGGCCGAGGTGACCGGGTACGACGCGGTCAGCCTGCAGCCCAACGCCGGCTCCCAGGGCGAACTGGCCGGTCTGCTGGCCATCCGCGCCTACCATCGCGACCGCGGCGAGGAGCAGCGCGACGTGTGCCTCATCCCCTCCTCCGCGCACGGCACCAACGCCGCCAGCGCCGTCATGGCCGGCATGCGGGTCGTGGTGGTCGCCTGCGACGCCGACGGCAACGTCGACCTCGCCGACCTGGACGCCAAGATCGAACGGCACCGTGACGAACTGGCCGCGATCATGGTGACCTACCCGTCCACGCACGGCGTCTTCGAGGAGGGCATCACCGAGATCTGCGCCAAGGTGCACGCCGCCGGCGGCCAGGTGTACGTCGACGGGGCCAACCTCAACGCACTGGTCGGGCTGGCCAAGCCGGGCGAGTTCGGCGCCGACGTCTCACACCTCAACCTGCACAAGACCTTCTGCATCCCGCACGGCGGGGGAGGGCCGGGCGTGGGGCCCGTGGCCGTGCGCGCCCACCTGGCCGACTACCTGCCCGGTCACCCGCTGCGCGACGGCTCGCGCGTGGGGCCGGTCTCCGCGGCGCCGTACGGCTCGGCCGGCATCCTGCCGATCTCCTGGGCCTACATCCGGATGATGGGCGGGGAGGGGCTCACCGCCGCCACCGAGCAGGCCATCCTGTCGGCGAACTACATCGCCCGCAGGCTCGCCCCGCACTATCCGATCCTCTACACCGGCCGGAACGGGCTGGTGGCCCACGAGTGCATCATCGACCTGCGGCGCATCACCAAGGAGACCGGCGTCAGCGTGGACGACGTCGCCAAGCGGCTCATCGACTACGGCTTCCACGCGCCGACCATGTCCTTCCCGGTCGCGGGCACGCTGATGATCGAGCCCACCGAGAGCGAGGACCTCGCCGAGCTCGACCGGTTCTGCGAGGCCATGATCTCCATTCGGGAGGAGATCGCCAAGGTGGCGTCGGGCGAGTACGACCGGGCGGACAACCCGCTCAAGGGCGCCCCGCACACCGCCGAGGCGCTGACCGCCGACGAGTGGCCGCACTCCTACGGGCGGGCCGAGGCGGCCTATCCGGTGGCGTCGCTGCGGGAGAGGAAGTACTGGTCGCCGGTGCGCCGCATCGACCAGGCCTACGGCGACCGCAACCTGGTGTGCGCCTGCCCGCCGCCCGAGGCGTTCGAGAACTGAAGCGGTCCCGCGCCCGGGTCTCGCCCGCGGGGCGGCGCGATGTGCCGCAAGTCGGATGAGACGGGTCTGGGCATGTCGGGGGACGGCCGCCGCGGGAGTCGTTAGGCTCTGCTGTGATCATTTGACGAAGGAGTGCGATGACCACACCGGAGCTGGACGCCCCCGCCCTGGACATCGCCCGCCGTCTGGCCGAGGAGGGCGATCTCGACGGTTCGGCGCGCATCCTCGCCGAGCTGGTGGCCGACCCCGACAGCCCTGATCGCGCCCAGGCGGCGGTGGGCCTGGCCGTGGTGCTGGACGAACGGGGAGACGTCGAGGGCGCCCGGCGGGCGGCCCGTACGGCTCTCGCCACCGGCCACCCCGAGTTCGCCGCGCAGGCGGCCTGCCACCTGGCGGGCAGCTACGAGCGCGAGGGCCGCTTGGACGCGGCCAGGCAGGCGTGGCAGGAGGTTCTCGGCGTGGGCAACGCCGCCTACCTTCCGCTGGCCCACATGGCGCTGGCCCGCCTGGCGGCGGCCGACGGTGACGCCGGGGAGGTCGAGCGGGCGCTGCGCGAGGCGCTGGCCACCGGGGACGCCGACGTCGTCTCCCGCGCGGCGCAGTGGCTCGCCGAGCAGCTGCTGGAACAGGGCCGGCCCGGCGAGGCGGCCGACGTACTGGAGACGGCGCTGAGTTCGCCGCAGGTGGACCGTGTGGAACGGCTGCGGGTGCTGCTCGGCATCGCCCACCTGGAGCTGGCCTGCACGCAGTTCGCCGCGGCGGTGGAGGAGGGCACCGACCCGGATACGGGTGCCCTGGCCATCGAGCTGCTGGCGCGCACGCTTCCGCTGCGCGGCCGCGACGAGGAGGCCGAAGCCGTGTGGCGGTACGGGCTCGAACACCCCGACGAGTACCTGGCCGACCAGGTGCGGCTGCGCATGAATCGCGATCTTTGAGCGTTCGCCGGCCGGGGGCCGCGGCCGGTCCGGTGACGCCGGGGCCGGCCGCGGCGCCGCTTCGCGCCGGGTTCACCCGCGCGGTCGAACGCTCATGCTCAGCGGCGGACCAGCACCCCGATGACGTTGATCGCGACGATGCCGACCCAGGCGAGCAGCAGCCCGGACCAGCCCGCAGCGGCGGCGGCGATTCCGGTGAGCGGGATGCCCATGCCGAGCGAGATCAGCGCGGTCCACATCGCGTCGCGGCCGGGCGACGGCTGACGCTGGTTCCCCGGGTGGGGCGGATACGGCGGGTGAACCGGATACGGCGGGTGAACCGGATGCGGCGGATGGCCCGGATGCGGCGCGGGCGGCGGGCCGAGGCGGGCCTCCACCTCCGCTCGGACGCGGTCCGCGATGGTGGCTTCGACCCGGTCCACGAACGACTCCAGGAGGGCGTTCTCGTATTCGGGCCCCAGGTCGCGCCGGGCTTCGAGGGTCGCGCGCATCTCATCACGCGGTAGGCGGCTGTCATGCACGTCATTAACATAAGGTCGCCCGGCCTTCCGGGCATCGGCCGAACGGTGGGGGATCCGTCGTCCTCCGGTACGACACGCCGGGCCGTCGGCCGGGGTGCGGGCCGATGCGGCGGACGGGTGCGCGGTACCGTTGCGCTCCATGGAAGTCGCAACACCGCACGGCCCGGCGCGGGTGGAGCTGGACGACGCCGACGACCCCCGGGCGCTGCTGGTGCTCACCCACGGCTCGGTCGGCACGGTGGACGCCCCCGATCTGCTGGCGGTGCGCGCCGCCGCCCTGGATCTCGGCCTGGCGGTCGCGCGGGTCACCCAGCCCTTCCGGTTGGCCGGACGGCGTGCCCCCGGCTCGGCGGCGCGGCAGGACGAGGCGTGGGTCGCGGTGGTCGACGAGCTGCGCGCCCGCTGCCCCGGGGTGCCGTTGGTGCAGGGCGGCCGGAGCAACGGCGCGCGGGTGGCGTGCCGTACGGCGGTGAAGGTCGGGGCGCGTGCGGTGGTGGCCCTGGCGTTCCCCCTGCATCCGCCGGGCAGGCCGGAGCGGTCGCGGGCGGAGGAGCTGCGCGGCGCAGGCGTGGACGTGCTGGTGGTGAACGGGGATCGGGACCCGTTCGGCGTGCCGGAGGCGCGGGACGCGACCCGGCTGGTGGTCCTGCCCGGCGAGGGGCACGATCTGAAGAAGGACCCGGTACGGGTGGGCGGGATCGTGGCCGAGTGGCTCGACGGCCTGCTCGGAGAGGAGGGGTGAGGGACCGGCCGGCGTGGGCGCGCGGACCGGTCCGCGCGCCGTCCGGCTAGGCGGCGCCTACCAGGGGCAGCGGCCGGTGCGGGTCGATGACGACGCCGTTGGGCAGCAGCTCGCCGGTGTCCTCGAACAGCACGACGCCGTTGCACAGCAGGCTCCACCCCTGCTCGGGGTGGGCGGCCACGGTGCGCGCGGCTTCACGGTCGTGGGCGTCCGCAGGCGGACAAGGCGGCTCGTGCGGGCACATGGGTCGTGCCTCCGGATTCTCGTCAACTCGTCGGTCGGAGGGCGGGTGCGGGCCGGGACGTCGGGCACCGCAACGCGCCCACAGGGTCGGCATGTGGCATGCCGCACAGTGACAGATCCAGTGTGCGGCGGAGGCCGGTCCCGGATACATAGCCCGTTCGGACGGTTCGCGGCCATTCTCTGGGGCGATACGGGCTGAACTCGTCGGGCCGTGACCTCCACCGCATGGTGCCATGAGGTTTGCGGCGACTCCAGCTACCGGCTTCCCATAAACGGCAAAAACGCCCTCATGTTTCCGCAAAGCGCTCCAAGCCCGTCAGCAGGGCGGTCAGCCCGCGCTCGAAGGCGGCCTCGCCGTCCGGTTCCGGCATGACGGGCTGCGCCTTCGGGTCGGCCCAGCCGGTCTGCTGCAGCTCCACGGCCACGCTCCCGAAGACGTAGGAGCGCAGCGTGCGCACGGCCGCGGCGGGCTCGCGCAGCCCCGCGTCGGCCAGCTGCCGGACCTGCTCGCCGATGGCGGCCGCGGCGCTGCCCCGAGGCGGCTTGGTCATGGCCAGGGAGAGCACCCCCGGGTGGGCGAGCAGGGCCTGGCGTCCGGCGCGGCACCACGCGCGGGCGATCTCGCGCCAGTCCGGGAGCCCCGAGGGGTCGACCGAGACCGTGGTGACGTGCTGGGCCAGCGCGTCGAGCAGCGCCTCCTTGCCGCCGGGCAGGTGGTGGTAGATGGCCATCGCCTCCACCTGGAGCGCCTCGCCCAGGCGGCGCATGGTCAGCCGGCGCAGTCCCTGGGTGTCGGCGATGTCGAGGGCGGCTTCGATGATCCGCTCGCGAGAGAGGGGGATCGGTGGTCGTTTGGCGGGCATGGGGTCATCCTGCCGTGCGGTACCTTACTGTGTAAAGGCGACGTGCCGCCGTACGACACGCCGCCGCACCAGAGGTAGGGTTTGACCGGCAGATACGACGTTCGTCCGGGAAGACCCCGGCGAAGGGCCCGAGGAGGGGCAGGGATGGCGTTCTTCCGACCCAGGGTGAGCCGCGAGGCGGAGGTCCGTTACCTCGCCGATCAGGAGGTCGGGAAGAGTTACCCCGCGTTCCTCGCCAAGGCGCGAGAGGCGGAGCGGGAGCTGATCGAGGTGCGGGCGTCCCGCGCTCCGCTCGAGCGCGTCCGCGAGGCCGCCCTCGCCTTCGACGCCGCGCTGACCGAGGCGCTGCGCGCCGCCGAGGCCCGAGCCCGCGCCGCGTACGGCGTGAAGGCCTACGACGACCGCCTCGCCCGGCGCAAGGCGAAGGCCACGCCGGAGGGCGCGCGGTGGACCGCCGAGGTCAACCGGCTGCGCACCCTGCGGGAGCAGCACCGCCTGACCGGCATTCCGCGTCTTCCCCGCGCGGTTCCGGAGAAGGTCGCCCGCTGAGCGTGACGGTCGGCGGCGCCGCCGACCGGATGTGCGCGGACACGGTGCGGGCGCGCCCGCACCGTGTCCGCTTCCCGTCCGGGTGGGATCAGCTCGCCCAGTCCAGCAGGGGACGGGTGTTGCTCGGGTGGCGGAGCTTGGACAGGGACTCCTTCTCCAGCTGGCGGATGCGCTCGCGGGTGAGCCCCAGGTGCTTGCCGATCTCGTCGAGGGTGTGCGGGTTGCCGTCGACCAGGCCGAAGCGCAGCGCCATGATCTTGGCTTCGCGCGGGCTGAGGTTGCCCAGCACGCCGCGCAGCTGGTCGGCGAGGAGCTGGCGGTCGACGACCTCCGAGGCCTCGGGGGAGTCGACGTCCTCGATGAGGTCGCCGATGGTGGTCTCACCGTCGTCGCCGATCGTGGCGTTCAGGCTGATCGGCTGGCGGCTGGTGCGCAGCAGCTCCTCGATCTGATCGGGGGTCTTGTCCAGCTCGACCGCGAGCTCCTCGGGAGTGGGCTCCCGGCCCAGCCGCTGGTGCATGTCGCGCTCGACCCGGGAGAGCTTGGACAGCAGCTCCAGCACGTGCACCGGCAGCCGGATCGTGCGGGCGGAGTCGGCGAAGCCGCGCTGGATGGCCTGCCGGATCCACCACATGGCGTAGGTGGAGAACTTGTACCCCTTGGTGTAGTCGAACTTCTCCACGGCGCGGATCAGGCCGAGGTTGCCCTCCTGCACCACGTCGAGCAGCGACATGCCGCGGTCGGTGTACTTCTTGGCCACCGACACGACCAGCCGGAGGTTGGCCTCCAGCATGTGGTCCTTGGCGTCCTTGCCGTCCTTGACCAGCCACTCCAGCTCCTCGCGGAGCTCGTCAGACAGCCCGGGCTCGTTCTCCAGCTTGTACTCGGCGTACAGCCCCGCCTCGATGCGCTTGGCCAGCTCGACCTCCTCGGCGGCGGTGAGCAGCGTGCGGCGGCCGATCGACTTGAGGTAGGTGTGCACCGAGTCGCCCATGACCGAGGACTCGTCGTCCAGGTCGAGGGTCTCGGAGTCGGCGTCGGGGTCGACCGCGGCGTCGTCGGCCGTCTCCCACTCCGCGTCCTCCCCGGGATGGGAGACGGCGGACGTGGGGACGTCCGCGGCCTGGCCGGCGGTGGTCGTCTTCTTCCGGCGCGAGACGGTGCTCTTCTGGTCGGCCTTGGCGCGCGTGCCCGTCTTGCGCGCGCCGGAGGCGGCGAGGGCGCCCAGCGCGGGCTCGTCGTCCGCGGCCAGGCTGACACCGGCCTCGGTGAGTTCGCGCAGGATGGCACGGCCCTTCGCAGGGCTGATCCCGGCCTGGGCGAAGGCGCGGCGGAGCTCGGAGAGAGAAAGGTGACCCTGTGCTCGCCCTCGGTCGAGCAGACGGTCTAGTGTCGTCGGGGAAACCTCGGGCTGGGTCGCCACCGCGGTCCGGGGCATGAGGGCACCTCCTCCATGGGGAGTCGTGTGGAGACAACGGGCTTTGCGGGGCAGGTGGCGCGGTCGTCGGCCGCTCGGCGCACCAGTATCAATAACGCCGGAGAGTCTGGTTAATTCCCCTTCGGCCGTCCCTATTACCGACAAGGCCCTTCTGCCCAATCAGAGGGCACCTATGGCCACCGGGCGCCGGAGCGCCGGGAAAGCCGCCCTGGCCAGCGGGAACCTCTCCCAAGAGGTGCCGGTCGGATCGTCGCGGCCGGCCACGGACGCCGTCGCCCGGTCGTGACCGTCGGGCGGGGGAGTGGCCGACCGCCCCGCCGCCTATTCGAAGGTGACCACCGGCATGGGCATGGGCTCGGCCTCCTCCAGCCGCTCCTCCGTCCAGCGCAGGCCGGTGCCGACCGGGTCTTCGGTGTTCAGATCCTTGGTGACGACGCGGTCGGTGGGGGTGGGCGAGGGGGTGCGCTGAGGTGACTGCGGTTGCGGGGTCACCACGGTCGTGGTCTCTTGGGAGGCCTTCTCGGCCCCGGCGACCGATGCGGCCGCGACCACGGAGGCGCCGCCGACGAGGATCGCGCCGACCACGCCGGCGGAGATCCACATCTTGCGGTTCTGGCTCATCGCGGATTCACTCCCTCGAGTACCCTCATCTGTGAGACGTCCTGAGAAGGGTAAAGGTTCCAAGCGACGGCCATGATGGTCATTTATAACTAGCCCGTTTCAGGGCCATGAGGTCCGGTTTACCGTTGGGGAGCAGCGGCAGCCTGGAGAGCAGCACGACCTCCTTGGGCGCGGCGTAGGCGGGCAGCCGCCGCTTGGTGAACTCGCGCAGATCGGCGAGGGACGGCGGGGCGTCGGGGTCGGCGGGGACGACGGCGGCCACCACCCGCTCCCCCCATTCCGGGTCGGGGCGTCCCACCACGGCGACCTCCGCGACCGAGGGGTGCTCCTCGAGCACGGCGGAGACCGCCCCGGCCACCACCTTGTGACCGCCGGTGTTGATGACGTCGTCGGCCCGGCCGAGCACGCGCAGCCGTCCCTCCGCCAGCTCGCCGAGGTCGGAGGTGACGAACCAGCGTCCGTCGGTGCGGGCGCGGGTCAGGTCGGGGCGCAGCCGGTAGCCGGAGAAGAGCACGGGCCCGGCGATCCGGATCAGTCCGTCGCCCCCCACTTTAAGATCTACATTGTAAAGGGGGGTGCCGTCGTACACGCAGCCGCCGCTGGTCTCGCTCATGCCGTAGGAGAGGACCACCCGCGCACCGGCGGCCCGAGCCGCCTCGACGGTCTGCGGGGACGCGGCGGCGCCGCCCAGCAGAATCGTGCGCAACGGCAGGCGCTCTCCGGGGGGAAGCGCGGCGAGCAGGCGGCGCAGCTGGGTCGGCACCAGGGACACCTGATCGGCGCCCGAGGCCAGGACGGCCCGGGGGGAGAAGCCGGCGTGCACGATCGGCTCCGTGCCGGACGACCAGGCACGCATCAGCACCTGAAGGCCGGAGACGTGGTGGGGCGGCAGGCAGCACAGCCAGCGGTCACCCGGCGCGGCCCCCAGACGGCGCAGCGAGGCCGAGGCGGACGCGCGCAGGGCGGCGGAGGTGAGCTGCACCCCCTTGGGCGGGCCGGTGGACCCGCTGGTGGCGATCACCACGGCGACGTCGCCGGGCACGCCCACGCCGTCCGGGTGGCGCCGCACGCCGTCGGCGGTCACCACATGGGTGGGGCGCAGGGCGGTCAGAGCCGCCTCCAGCGCGGCCGGAGGGAGCTTCGGGGACAGGGGCAGCACGGCGGGGCCGTCCCCCTCGACGGCCGCCCGCAGGGCGTCGGTCAAGGCGGCCCCGGCGGGGAGCACCACGGCGTGCAAGGGCCGCTCCGTGGCCTCGGGGGTGGAGACGGCGGGCTGCGCGCCGGTGGAAGGGCGGTCCGCGTGCGCAGGGGTGTTCGGCACGGTCGTAAGGTTAGTGCGGACGCGCCGGACCGCCCCGTGGCGGGGATCGGCGCGGTAGATGTTGATGACGGCAACGTTGACGGCATCCGCGGGGTGCCGTCGCTCCCGGTCCCGCGGGAAGAGCGCGGCGGGAGTGAGGCGGAAGGACGTGATCGTGGGCACGATCGACTGGAAGCGGTCGGGGGAGTACGAGGACATCTGGTACGAGACCGCCGAGGGCATCGCGAAGATCACGATCAACCGGCCCGAACGCCGCAACGCCTTCCGGCCCACGACGCTGTTCGAGCTGCAGGACGCCTTCAACCGGGCGCGCGACGACGGGGACATCGGCGTGATCATCCTCACCGGGGCGGGGAACGAGGCGTTCTGCTCCGGCGGCGACCAGAAGATCCGCGGCGACGACGGCTATGTCGGTCCGGACGGCATCGGCCGGCTCAACGTGCTGGATCTGCAGGTGCAGATCCGGCGGCTGCCCAAGCCGGTCATCGCGATGGTCGCCGGTTACGCGATCGGCGGCGGCCACGTGCTGCACGTGTGCTGCGATCTGACCATCGCCGCCGACAACGCGGTGTTCGGCCAGACCGGCCCGAAGGTGGGGTCCTTCGACGGCGGCTACGGCTCGTGGCTGCTGGCGCAGACCGTCGGCCTGAAGAAGGCCCGGGAGATCTGGTACCTGTGCCGCCAGTACAACGCGCAGCAGGCCCTGGAGATGGGCCTGGTGAACGCGGTGGTGCCGCTGGAGCGGCTGGAGGAGGAGACCGTCGCCTGGTGCCGGGAGCTGCTGGAGAAGTCGCCGCTGGCGCTGCGCATGCTCAAGGGCGCGATCAACGCGGTCAGCGACGGCGCGGCGGGCATGCAGCAGTTCGCCGGGGACGCGACGCTGCTCTACTACATGAGCGAGGAGGCGCAGGAGGGGCGGGACGCCTTCAAGGAGAAGCGCAAGCCGGACTTCTCCCGTTTCCCGCGCCGACCGTAGCGGTGATGGCCATGGTGTGTCCGTGCCCGGAGGAGGCGGTGCCGTGAATCCGGCGACCGCTCTGGCGACCGTGCTGCTCGACGAGCTGGTGCGGTGCGGGTTGAGCGACGTGGTGATCGCGCCGGGGTCGCGGTCGACGCCGCTGGCCCTGGCCGCCTACGACGAGCCGCGGCTGCGCCTGCACGTGCGGATCGACGAGCGTTCGGCCGCCTACCTGGCGCTGGGCCTGGCGCGGCGCTCGGAGCGGCCGGTGGCGCTGGTGTGCACCTCGGGCACGGCGGCGGCCAACTTCCACCCTGCGGTGGTGGAGGCCCACGAGTCGGGGGTGCCGCTGCTGGTGCTCACCGCCGACCGGCCGCCGGAGCTGCGCGACACCGGCGCCAACCAGACCACCGACCAGATCAAGCTGTACGGCACGGCGGTGCGCTGGTTCAGCGAGGTCGGCGTGCCGGAGGAGCGGCCCGGCCAGGTGGCGTACTGGCGGTCGCTGGCCTGCCGTGCTTACCAGCGGGCGCTCGGGCCGGGCGATCCGGGCCCCGTCCACCTCAACCTGGCCTTCCGCGAGCCGCTGATCCCCGACGGGGACACCGGATGGTGCGAACCGCTTGAGGGCAGCTCCTCGGGGGCGTGGGTGCGGGCCCGGGTGGCGCCGCCGGCCGTCGCCCTGCACGTCCCGCCGGCGCGCAGGGGAGTGCTGGTGGTCGGCGACGGCGCGGCGAACGTGCGGCGTTACGTGGCCGCCGCGGGCATGGCGGGTTGGCCGGTGCTGTCGGAGCCGCACGGCGGCGCCCGGTACGGCGACCACGCGATCGCGGCGTACCACTTCCTGCTGGCCACTCCGGAGTTCGCCGAGGCGCACCGTCCGGAAGTGGTGGTCACGCTGGGCCGTCCGGGGTTGTCGCGTCCCCTGCTGTCGTGGTTGCAGCGGGCCGAGGAGCACATCGTGGTCGCGCCGGACATGACGCGCTGGCCCGATCCGACCCGCTCGGCGACGCAGGTGGCGCAGGCGGTGGAGATGCCGGTGGTCGCGGGGGACGGCGGGTGGCTGCGCTCGTGGCGGCGGGCCGACCTGGCCGCGCGGGCGGCGGTGGACGAGGTGCTGGACGGTACCGGGCTGAGCGAGCCCCGCCTGGCCCGGGACCTCGCGGACTCGCTGCCCAACGGGGCGCTGCTGTTCTGCGGGTCGTCCATGCCGATCCGCGACCTGGAGCAGGTGATGCGGCCGCGGCGTGGGCTCAAGGTGCTGGCGAACCGGGGGACGGCCGGCATCGACGGGACGGTGTCCACGGCGATGGGCGCGGCGCTGGCGCACGCCGGCCCGTCCTATGCGCTGCTGGGCGATCTCGCGTTCCTGCACGACCAGAACGGGTTGATCATGGGGCCGTCGGAGCCGCGGCCGGACCTGTGCCTGGTGGTGGTGAACAACGACGGGGGAGGGATCTTCTCGCTGCTGCCTCAGGCGGCGTTGCGGGAGCCGTTCGAGCGGGTTTTCGGCACGCCGCACGGGGTCGATCTGGAGTACGTGGCGGCGGCGACCGGCACGCCGTACGTGCTGGTGACCGAGCCGGAGCAGCTGGACAAGGCGTTGCGCGGGGAAGGGGTGCGCATGGTGGAGGTGCGCACGGACCGCGAGGTGAACGCCGAGGTGCACGCGCGGATGCGGGAGGCCGCGCGGGAGGCCGTGCTGGCGACGCTGTCTTGACGCCCGATCCCGGGAGGTGGAGCGCTGCGCGTCGGCGGCGCAGGCACCTTCCAGGCCTTCTTCGGATCGACGGTCTGCGCCGACGGTCGCGAACCGCGGCCGCCGGCGGAGAACCCCCGTCTTCGGGACGGGGGTTCCGTCGTGATCCGCGAGGTGGCAGGCCCGTGGCGCCGGCCGAAGGGCGCGCCGGCCCGGGATGCGCCGCCGTGGGACCGCGGGCGCCTCAGCGCTCGATGAGCGTGACCTCCAGGGAGTAGTGCGAGGCGCGGTAGACGTGGGAGCCGTGCTCGACGGCGCGGCCCTGGTCGTCGTAGGTGGTGCGGACCATGGTCAGCAGGGGCGCGCCGCGGCGCTCGTCGAGCAGCCGGGCTTCGGCGGCGGTGGCGGCGCGCGCGCCGATGCGCTGGTTGGCCACGCGCATCCGCACTCCGGCGCCGCGCAGCAGGTCGTACAGGCCGCGTGATTCCAGGTCGGCGGCTTCGAGTGAGGCCAGGCCCATGGGCAGCCAGTTGTGCAGGACGGCCAGGGGCTCGCCGGAGGCGAAGCGCAGTCGTTCCAGGTGCAGGACCTCGGTGCCGGGTGGGACGCCGAGGACGTCGGCGATCTCGTCGTCGGCGGGGACGGATTCGAGCGCCAGCACGCGGGTGGCGGGATCCTGGCCTGCGCGGCGCAGGTCGTCGTAGAGGCTGGTCAGCTCGACCGAGCGCTTGACCTGGCCGTGGACGACCTGGGTGCCGACGCCGCGTTTGCGTACCAGCAGACCCTTGTCCACCAGATACTGGATCGCCTGGCGGATGGTGGGCCGGGACAGGCCGAGCCGGTCGGCGAGCTGGATCTCGTTGTCCAGGCGGCTGCCCGGGGGCAGGTCACCCTTTTTGATCGCTTCGGCGATCTGCTCGGCGACCTGGAAGTAGAGCGGCACCGGGCTGGACCTGTCCAGGTTTATCTCGAGCTTGGCGCTCATGGAGTCCTCCACCGGTGCGGGCCATACGGGGCGCGGGCACTCTGAGTGACCAGGCTAGCGGACATCAGGATGTCCGGACAAAAATTGTTCCACAGGAAGTGACGATCGACTCCGCCGGTCCCCCGCTGACAGATTGGATCATGGGTAGGGCCTCCGAAAGAGGATCGGATAGATCTACATTGTAAAGGCGTTGGGGCGATATGACACTCGAAGTAACCGAATCACAGGAACTCGCCGACATCGCGCTGCTGGCAGCGAGGGCGGTGGGCGGCCGGCTGCGCGAGGCGTTCCGCGAGCGTCCGGCCGTGCGGACCAAGCGGGACTTCCATGATCCGGTGACCGAGCACGACACCGCGGCGGAGGAGACCATCAGGGAGGTCATCGCCCGGCACTGCCCGGGCAGCGTCGTGGTGGGGGAGGAGCGCGGGGCCCTGGTCGCGGCGGAGGGCGACCGCGCTGAGATCACCTGGTATGTCGATCCGATCGACGGCACGGCGAACTTCGCCGCGGGCGTGCCGTTCTTCAGCGTCTCGGTGGCCGCGGCCGCGGGCGGCGAGGTGGTGGCGGGCGTGGTGTACGACCCGCTGCGCGAGGAGGAGTACGTGGCGAGTCTGGCCGGGGCGCGATGCGGGGATGAGGTGCTGCGCAGCGTCGGCGCGAGGGGCGATCGGGAGGCGATGCTGCTGACGAGTTACCCCTCGCCGCGGGATCTGGCCGCGGAGGGCGAGGAGGCGCTGCGCAGGTTCGGCGGGCTGGTGGAGTCGTTCGCGGCGGTGCGCCGCCCGGGGAGTGCGGCGCTGAAGCTGGCGCACGTGGCGGCGGGCCGGGCGGACGCGGCGCTGGGTTTCCGGGCGAGTCCGTGGGATGTGGCGGCGGGGTCGTTGCTGGTGCGGCAGGCCGGCGGCGTGTATCTGGCGCTGTCGGGCTCGGTGTTCGAGGTCGGCGGCTATCTGGCGCATGTGGCGGGTTTCGACCTGGGGGGTTCCGTTCTGCGGGAGATGATTCCGAAGAACATCAGTATGTCCTGACAACATGCCTCGGCGATAAGTCTTAATGTCACGACAATCAATTGACATGAGGGTAATCTCCCGGTTACAACACCAGGGGTGGGATCTCGCCGAACGGCGGGAACGCTCGCGCGGCGGCTTGGGAGGTACCGATGAGGCGAAGCGCATGGCTGGCCGTGGCGGG
>k87-814703_pt1 | contig 13900 bp, 6 predicted proteins | sample MGYA00084031_6733416 | MGnify analysis MGYA00084031
CGGTGCTGGCCACCTGCGCGGCGTCGCTGCTGGTGCTGCTCGCCGTCATCGAGACCCCGGTGCTCAGCCGCTTCTTCGGGTGCACCCCGCTCGGCCCGGTCGCCTGGACGATGGTGGTGGCCGCGGCGGCGGTCGCCTTCCTCGCCTCGCCGCTGGGGCCGCGCCTGCTGCGTGCCCTCGGCCTGGTCCGGGCGATGCCCGCCGCGGCGTCCTGACCGGCTCCGGCGACGCCCTGGCCGCGGGGTCCGGCCCCCCTCTACCCTCCGGTGGCGGAGGTGATCGCGATGCCGGAGTTCTCGGTGGTGCTGCGCGGCTACGACCGCCACCAGGTGGACGAGATGGTGGCGCGGATCGAGGCCGCCCTGGCCGGCGCTCCGCTCCAGGGCCCGCCGGTGACGGCCGAGCAGCTGGCCGACCCCCCGTTCGACGTGGTGGTGCGCGGCTACGACCGGTTCGAGGTGGACGAGGCGATGCGCCGCTACCGCCGGAAGCTGGCCGCGCTGGAGGGCGCCGCGCCGCCCGATGAGGAGCCCGACCTCAGACCGGGCGTCGCGGCCGGTCCCGCGGTCGGTTCCACGGCCGGCTCCGTGGACGGCGCACCGCCCTGGCTGCTGGAGCAGGTCGCCCGGGAGCACGGCCTGCGGGTGCGCTGGCGCGGCTACGACCGGCATCAGGTCCGCCTGTTCCTGGCCCGGCTGTGGGCGGAGACCGGGCACCCGGCGCTGCGCGGCCGTGACGTGCGGCTGTCGCCGATGACCGACGGGGACTTCCCGCCGCGCTTCGACGTGGTGCTGCGCGGCTACGACATCCGGCAGGTGGACGACCTCGTCGCCGGCTACCGGCGGCGGCTCGGGCGGTGAACCGCTACTCCAGCTCCGCCGCCCGCTTCTCGATCCGGTCCCCGCGCTTGCGGCGCTTGACCGACACCCCGCCCCAGAACGAGAACCCGCTCACCGTGACCTTGGGCGCGCCGGGCGCGCCCGGTCCGGTGGCCTTGTCGTCGAACGCCCCCATGATCCCCACGCCGTTCACGGTGACGTCCAGGTCCTCGGGCACCACGATGTCGATCCCGCCCATGATCGCGAACGCCCGGATCCGCAGTTCCGGACCGGTGAAGCGGGCCTCGGTGAGGTCGATCTTCCCGCCGCCCCAGTAGACGAACGCGGTGAACCGGCGCGGCGCGGTCCATCGCCCGCGCCGTTTGAACTCGCTCATCACCGCGACGCCCACCGTGGAGGTCGGCTTCCCGCCGGTGATGCGCCGGTCGGGGGCCGCGACGATGGGAACGGCGCCGGTGCCGGACACCGGCAGGTCGCGGGTCAGCGCCTCCAGCTCTCCGTAGGTGCGCGCCGAATAGGCGGCGGTCAGCCGTTCCTCGAGCTCCTCGAGGTTGATCCGGCCGTCGCCGGCCGCCTCGCGCAGCGCCTGGGCCACCCGTTCGCGGTCGGCGTCGGACGCCCGCAGGTCACGTGGATCCGGAACGGCCTGGTGGTCCGGGAGGTTCGTCATGAACCCACCGTAAAGCCCTCAGCCCGCCGGTTCGAGCCGTATCACGATCGACTTGGACGTCGGCGTGTTGCTGACCTCCGCGGTGCTGTCCAGCGGCACCAGGACGTTGGTCTCCGGGAAGTACGCCGCCGCGCATCCGCGGGCGGTCGGGTAGGCCACGGTGCGGAATCCGGGGGCGCGCCGCTCCACACCGTCGTGCCACTCGCTCACCAGGTCGACCATCGTCCCGTCGGCGATCCCCAGCGCGGCCAGGTCGTCGGGGTGCACGAACACCACCCGCCGGCCGCCGCGCACCCCCCGGTACCGGTCGTCCAGCCCGTAGATCGTGGTGTTGAACTGGTCGTGGCTGCGCACGGTCTGCAGCAGCAGCCGCCCCGGCGGGACCCGCAGCACCTCCAGCTCGTTCACCGTCAGGCGCGCCTTGCCCTCCAGGGTGGGGAACTCGCGGCGGTCGCGCGGCGCATGCGGCAGGACGAAGCCGCCGGGCTCGCGGATCCGCCGGTTGAAGTCGGCGAAGCCGGGGACGACCCGGGAGATGTGGGAGCGGATCACGTCGTAGTCGCGCTCCATGCCCGCCCAGTCGAAGCCGGTCAGCCCGAGCGCCCGGCCCAGCCGGCACACGATCGCGACCTCCGACAGCAGGTGCTCCGACGCCGGGGCGAGACGGCCGCGCGAGGCGTGCACCATGCCCATCGAGTCCTCCACCGACACGAACTGCGGCCCTGACTCCTGCACGTCCCGTTCGGTGCGGCCGAGCGTCGGCAGGATCAGCGCGCGCCGTCCGGTGACCGTGTGCGAGCGGTTGAGCTTGGTGGACACGTGCGCGGTCAGCCGGCACGAGCGCATCGCCGCCTCGGTGACCGCCGAGTCGGGGGTGGCGCGCACGAAGTTGCCGCCCATCCCCATGAACACCTTGACCTTGCCGTCCCGCATCGCCTCGATGGCGCCGACGGTGTCCAGGCCGTGCTCGCGCGGCGGGTCGAAGCCGAACTCGGCGGCCAGCGCGTCCAGGAACGCCGGGGAGGGCCGCTCGACGATGCCCATCGTCCGGTCGCCCTGCACGTTGGAGTGCCCGCGGACCGGGCACACGCCCGCGCCCGGCTTGCCGATGTTGCCGCGCAGCAGCAGGAAGTTGACGATCTCGCGGATGGTGGGCACCGAGTTGCGGTGCTGGGTCAGGCCCATCGCCCAGCACACGATGATCCGCTCGGAGCGCACCACCTCGTCGGCGGTGGCCTCGATCTGCTCGCGGGTCAGCCCGGTGGCCTCCAGCACCTCGTCCCAGTCGAGCCGCTCCAGATGCTTGACCAGCTCCTCCAGCCCCACGGTGTGCTCGCGGAGGAACTCCCGGTCGATCGCGTCCCGGTCCAGCAGCAGCCGGTTGAGGGCCTGGAACAGCGCCAGGTCCCCGTTCAACCTGATCTGCAGGAATCGGTCGGCCAGCGGGGTGCCGCGCCCGGCCAGCCCGGAGGGGCGCTGGGGGTTCTTGAACCGCAGCAGGCCCGCCTCCGGCAGCGGGTTGATCGCGATGATCCGGGCGCCGTTCCTCTTGGCCCGCTCCAGCGCCGACAGCATGCGGGGATGGTTGGTGCCCGGGTTCTGCCCGGCGACGAAGATCAGATCGGCCCGGTACAGGTCCTCCAGCAGCACCGACCCCTTGCCGACGCCGAGGGTCTCGCTGAGCGCCGAGCCGGAGGACTCGTGGCACATGTTGGAGCAGTCCGGCAGGTTGTTGGTGCCGAACGCCCGCGCCAGCAGCTGGTAGACGAACGCCGCCTCGTTGCTGGTCCGCCCCGAGGTGTAGAACACGGCCTCGTCGGGCGAGTCCAGCGCCTTCAGCTCCTCGGCCAGGATCCCCAGCGCCTCGTCCCAGCCCACCGGCTCGTAGTGGTCCGAGCCCTCCCGCTTGAGCATCGGCTCGGTCAGCCGGCCCTGCTGCCCCAGCCAGTAGTCCGAACGCCCGGCCAGCTCGCTGATCGGGTGGCGGGCGAAGAACTCCCGGGTGACCCGGCGGACGGTGGCCTCCTCCGCCACCGCCTTGGCCCCGTTCTCACAGAACTCGGCCCGGTGCCGGCGGTCGCCCTCCGGCCAGGCGCAGCCGGGGCAGTCGAAGCCCTCCTTCTGGTTGACCCGCAGCAGCGTCAGCGCGCTCCGGCGGGCGCCCATCTGCTCCCACGAGCGGCGCAGCGCCGTGGTCACGCCGGGCAGCCCCGCCGCGTACTCCTTGGGCGGGGACGCCTTCGGCAGGGCATCGCCCGAGTCCTCGATCGGTGCACGCCGGCTCATCGCTCACCCTTCCGTCACCAGGCCGTTCCTCGATTGTGCACCCCCTGCGGGGGTGCGCCCAAGGGAGGTTTCCGCCGATCAGAAGGCCCGCGGGCGGCCCCGGCCGTCCGGCCGGGCGGCGGGAGGGCGGAACGGGCCCGCTCTCGGGGCCGGCGATCGATGGCGGAGGACGGACGCATGGGGGAGGATCGGCGGCGGAGGTGGCCATGATCGAGGTGGACCGTAGCCGGGCCTTGGCGTACCGGCTGGCCGAGCACGGACTGACCGACGAGACGGCGGGCGCACCGGGCTCCGTCGACCTGGGGCTGCAGGACACGCCTCCGGGGGCCGCGACGGTGGGGGCGCTCGCGCGGCGCTGGTCGCCGCCCGCGGACTCCACCGCGGTGATCTGGAGCGTGCGGGGCGCGCCGCACCTGCACCGCCGGTCGGATCTGGCCGCCCTGGCCGCGGCGCTGTGGCCGCTGAGCGACGCCGACGCGGCCGCCCGCATGCGCAGCTCCCAGCTCGCGGCGGTCGCCCCGCGGGGGATCGAGGCGTTCGAGCTGGCGGCCCGGGCGATGCGGGAGACGGTGACCGGGCCGATGACCAAAGGGGAGGTCAGCCGGGCGGTCAGCGACGCGCTGCCGCCGGAGTTCAGCCACCACTGCGCGAGCTGCGCGGCCGTCCACGTCTCGGGGCAGCTGTTCCAGCAGGTGGGGATCTTCGCCGGGGTGCGGCTGCTGCCGGGCGGGCGGACCACGATGCTCGGACCCGCCGAGGAGATCCCCGCCGTCCCGGAGCGGGCCCGCGGCACCACGAGCTGATCCGCCGCTATCTGCGGCTGCAGGGGCCGGCCGGCAAGGCCGACGTGGCGAAGTTCCTCGGCACGTCGGTCACGGCGCTCCGCCCGGCCTGGCCCGACGACCTCGCCGAGGTCCGGGTGGAGGGCCGGACGCGGCTGCTGCCCGCCGACCGGGTGGAGGCGCTGACGGCCGCCGCGCCGCCGCGCGGCGTGCGGCTGCTGTCCGCCCACGACCCGTATCTGCAGACCGGCGACCGGGATCTGCTGCTGCCCGACAAGGCCCGGCAGAAAGAGGTGTGGCGGGCGTTGGGCCGCCCCGGCGTGCTGCTCGCCGACGTGGAGATCGCCGGGACCTGGCGCGCCCGGACGGTCGGCCGCCGCCTGGAGGTGACGGTCACCCCGTTCGCCGCGCCGGAGGGGCGGATCCGCGGCGGCGTCGAGGCCGAGGCCGCCCGGCTCGCCGAGGCGCGCGGAGCGGCCGACGTCCGCGTGGCGTGGGCCCGCGCCTGACGTGCGGGGCGGGTCAGCGCGTGAAGTAACGCCGCGGGGTGGTCACCAGCATCTGCTCCAGCTGCGCGTCGGTGACGCCGCGGTCGCGCAGGGCGGGCAGCACGTCGGCGCCGATGTGCCGGTAGTGCCAGTTCGGGGCGGCGCCGCGCAGCTGTCCGGGGTCGGGCCCGAACCAGTCGATGAAGCAGCTCGCGTCGTGGCTGAGCACCATCCGGTCGGCGTATCCGCGCTCGCACAGCGCCGCCACCGTCGCCACCCGGCGGTCGGTGGGGTTGTAGACGTCCAGCCCGAACCGGTCCATCCCCAGGATCGCCCCGCTGTCGGCCAGCTCCATCAGGTAGTCCAGGTCGTTGCTGTCCCCGGCGTGGCCGATGACCACCTTGGACAGGTCCACGCCCTCCTCGCCGAACACCTGGAGCGCGATCCGCCCGGTCCGCGCGGACGCCGAGGTGTGCACGGTGATGGGGGCGCCGGTCTCGCGGTGCGCCGCGGCCACCGCGCGCAGCACCCGCGCGACGCCGGGCGTGAGCCCGGGCTCCTCCACGCAGCACTTCAGGAACGCCGCCTTGACCCCGGTGTCGGCGATGCCCTCGGTGAGGTCGCGGACGAACATCTCCACCATCGGGTCCGGCCCGCCCAGCAGCGTGCCCGGCCCGCGGAAGTCGAGCTGGAACGGCAGCTTGTCGTAGGTGTACAGGCCGGTCGCCACGATGATGTTCAGCTCCGGCACCTGCTCGGCGACCCGCTGGATCCGCGGGATGTAGCGGCCCAGCCCCCACACCGTGGGGTCGACGATCGTGGTGACGCCGTCCTCGACCAGCCCGCGCAGCGCGGTCACCGCCTCGGCGACCCGCTCCTCCTCGTCCCACCAGGCGCCGTGCCCGTAGTTGTGGACGTGCTCGGTGGACAGCACGAACACGTGCTCGTGCATGTAGGTGCGGCCCAGCTCGGCGACGTCGACGGCGCCGCGCACGGTCTCCACGACGGCCACGGGGTTCTCCCTTCTCGGATACCGACCGGTCGGTATCTGGCAAACTTAGGCGAGACGGGCGGGACGGGGAACACCCGATCGGGGAACAGAGCGGAAGCGGAACGGAAAAGAGGCGCGATGACCGGTGGGGCGCGCACCTCCCCGGTGGAGCGCCGGCTGCTGGCCGCCGCGGTGCGGCTGTTCGCCGAGCACGGCTTCGACGGCGTCTCGGTGCAGCAGATCGTCGAGGCCGCCCAGGTCACCAAGGGCGGCCTGTACCACTACTTCGACTCCAAGCAGGATCTGCTGCACGAGATCTACCGGTCGCTGATCAGGCGGCAGCTGGCCGACCTGGAACGGATCCTGGCCGCCGACCTGGATCCGGCCGCCACCGTGCGGGCGGTGATCCGGGAGCTGGTGACCTCCACCGCCGAGCACATCGACGAGGCCAAGGTGTTCGCCCGCGAGATGCACCGGCTGGACCCCGACCGGCTGGCCGCCGTCCGCGCCGACCGCCGCCGCTACCACGTCGCCTTCCGCGAGGTCATCGAGCGCGGCCAGCGCGAGGGGGCGTTCACCGCGGTCGCCCCGGCCGAGACGGTGACGCTGGTGGTCTTCGGGGTGATCAACGAGATGCCCCGGTGGTACCGCGCGGACGGCCCCAAGCCCGCGGCCGTGCTCGCCGAGGAGGTCGCCGACTTCGTCCTGGCGGCCCTGGAGCCCCGCTGAACGCGGATCCCGCCGCATGCGTCCGCCCCGCACGGCCCGCCCCGGCGGCCCGGGGGCGGCGGGCGGCCCGCGCGCCCCGGCCCGGTGGATCCGCGCAGACGGTCAGACCGTGGTGACGACCTGCTCGTAGTCCAGGCGCGGGTTGCGGGCGAACCAGGCGCCGGGCCCGGCGCCTGGTTCGCCCGCAACCCGCGCCTGGACTACGAGCAGGTCGTCACCACGGTCTGACCGTCTGCGCGGATCCACCGGGCCGGGGCGCGCGGGCCGCCCGCCGCCCCCGGGCCGCCGGGGCGGGCCGTGCGGGGCGGACGCATGCGGCGGGATCCGCGTTCAGCGGGGCTCCAGGGCCGCCAGGACGAAGTCGGCGACCTCCTCGGCGAGCACGGCCGCGGGCTTGGGGCCGTCCGCGCGGTACCACCGGGGCATCTCGTTGATCACCCCGAAGACCACCAGCGTCACCGTCTCGGCCGGGGCGACCGCGGTGAACGCCCCCTCGCGCTGGCCGCGCTCGATGACCTCGCGGAAGGCGACGTGGTAGCGGCGGCGGTCGGCGCGGACGGCGGCCAGCCGGTCGGGGTCCAGCCGGTGCATCTCGCGGGCGAACACCTTGGCCTCGTCGATGTGCTCGGCGGTGGAGGTCACCAGCTCCCGGATCACCGCCCGCACGGTGGCGGCCGGATCCAGGTCGGCGGCCAGGATCCGTTCCAGGTCGGCCAGCTGCCGCCTGATCAGCGACCGGTAGATCTCGTGCAGCAGATCCTGCTTGGAGTCGAAGTAGTGGTACAGGCCGCCCTTGGTGACCTGGGCGGCCTCGACGATCTGCTGCACCGAGACGCCGTCGAAGCCGTGCTCGGCGAACAGCCGCACCGCGGCGGCCAGCAGCCGGCGCTCCACCGGGGAGGTGCGCGCCCCACCGGTCATCGCGCCTCTTTTCCGTTCCGCTTCCGCTCTGTTCCCCGATCGGGTGTTCCCCGTCCCGCCCGTCTCGCCTAAGTTTGCCAGATACCGACCGGTCGGTATCCGAGAAGGGAGAACCCCGTGGCCGTCGTGGAGACCGTGCGCGGCGCCGTCGACGTCGCCGAGCTGGGCCGCACCTACATGCACGAGCACGTGTTCGTGCTGTCCACCGAGCACGTCCACAACTACGGGCACGGCGCCTGGTGGGACGAGGAGGAGCGGGTCGCCGAGGCGGTGACCGCGCTGCGCGGGCTGGTCGAGGACGGCGTCACCACGATCGTCGACCCCACGGTGTGGGGGCTGGGCCGCTACATCCCGCGGATCCAGCGGGTCGCCGAGCAGGTGCCGGAGCTGAACATCATCGTGGCGACCGGCCTGTACACCTACGACAAGCTGCCGTTCCAGCTCGACTTCCGCGGGCCGGGCACGCTGCTGGGCGGGCCGGACCCGATGGTGGAGATGTTCGTCCGCGACCTCACCGAGGGCATCGCCGACACCGGGGTCAAGGCGGCGTTCCTGAAGTGCTGCGTGGAGGAGCCCGGGCTCACGCCCGGCGTCGCGCGGGTGCTGCGCGCGGTGGCCGCGGCGCACCGCGAGACCGGCGCCCCCATCACCGTGCACACCTCGGCGTCCGCGCGGACCGGGCGGATCGCGCTCCAGGTGTTCGGCGAGGAGGGCGTGGACCTGTCCAAGGTGGTCATCGGCCACGCCGGGGACAGCAACGACCTGGACTACCTGATGGAGCTGGCCGACAGCGGGGCGATCCTGGGGATGGACCGGTTCGGGCTGGACGTCTACAACCCCACCGACCGCCGGGTGGCGACGGTGGCGGCGCTGTGCGAGCGCGGATACGCCGACCGGATGGTGCTCAGCCACGACGCGAGCTGCTTCATCGACTGGTTCGGGCCCGACCCCGGACAGCTGCGCGGCGCCGCCCCGAACTGGCACTACCGGCACATCGGCGCCGACGTGCTGCCCGCCCTGCGCGACCGCGGCGTCACCGACGCGCAGCTGGAGCAGATGCTGGTGACCACCCCGCGGCGTTACTTCACGCGCTGACCCGCCCCGCACGTCAGGCGCGGGCCCACGCCACGCGGACGTCGGCCGCTCCGCGCGCCTCGGCGAGCCGGGCGGCCTCGGCCTCGACGCCGCCGCGGATCCGCCCCTCCGGCGCGGCGAACGGGGTGACCGTCACCTCCAGGCGGCGGCCGACCGTCCGGGCGCGCCAGGTCCCGGCGATCTCCACGTCGGCGAGCAGCACGCCGGGGCGGCCCAACGCCCGCCACACCTCTTTCTGCCGGGCCTTGTCGGGCAGCAGCAGATCCCGGTCGCCGGTCTGCAGATACGGGTCGTGGGCGGACAGCAGCCGCACGCCGCGCGGCGGCGCGGCGGCCGTCAGCGCCTCCACCCGGTCGGCGGGCAGCAGCCGCGTCCGGCCCTCCACCCGGACCTCGGCGAGGTCGTCGGGCCAGGCCGGGCGGAGCGCCGTGACCGACGTGCCGAGGAACTTCGCCACGTCGGCCTTGCCGGCCGGCCCCTGCAGCCGCAGATAGCGGCGGATCAGCTCGTGGTGCCGCGGGCCCGCTCCGGGACGGCGGGGATCTCCTCGGCGGGTCCGAGCATCGTGGTCCGCCCGCCCGGCAGCAGCCGCACCCCGGCGAAGATCCCCACCTGCTGGAACAGCTGCCCCGAGACGTGGACGGCCGCGCAGCTCGCGCAGTGGTGGCTGAACTCCGGCGGCAGCGCGTCGCTGACCGCCCGGCTGACCTCCCCTTTGGTCATCGGCCCGGTCACCGTCTCCCGCATCGCCCGGGCCGCCAGCTCGAACGCCTCGATCCCCCGCGGGGCGACCGCCGCGAGCTGGGAGCTGCGCATGCGGGCGGCCGCGTCGGCGTCGCTCAGCGGCCACAGCGCCGCGGCCAGGGCGGCCAGATCCGACCGGCGGTGCAGGTGCGGCGCGCCCCGCACGCTCCAGATCACCGCGGTGGAGTCCGCGGGCGGCGACCAGCGCCGCGCGAGCGCCCCCACCGTCGCGGCCCCCGGAGGCGTGTCCTGCAGCCCCAGGTCGACGGAGCCCGGTGCGCCCGCCGTCTCGTCGGTCAGTCCGTGCTCGGCCAGCCGGTACGCCAAGGCCCGGCTACGGTCCACCTCGATCATGGCCACCTCCGCCGCCGATCCTCCCCCATGCGTCCGTCCTCCGCCATCGATCGCCGGCCCCGAGAGCGGGCCCGTTCCGCCCTCCCGCCGCCCGGCCGGACGGCCGGGGCCGCCCGCGGGCCTTCTGATCGGCGGAAACCTCCCTTGGGCGCACCCCCGCAGGGGGTGCACAATCGAGGAACGGCCTGGTGACGGAAGGGTGAGCGATGAGCCGGCGTGCACCGATCGAGGACTCGGGCGATGCCCTGCCGAAGGCGTCCCCGCCCAAGGAGTACGCGGCGGGGCTGCCCGGCGTGACCACGGCGCTGCGCCGCTCGTGGGAGCAGATGGGCGCCCGCCGGAGCGCGCTGACGCTGCTGCGGGTCAACCAGAAGGAGGGCTTCGACTGCCCCGGCTGCGCCTGGCCGGAGGGCGACCGCCGGCACCGGGCCGAGTTCTGTGAGAACGGGGCCAAGGCGGTGGCGGAGGAGGCCACCGTCCGCCGGGTCACCCGGGAGTTCTTCGCCCGCCACCCGATCAGCGAGCTGGCCGGGCGTTCGGACTACTGGCTGGGGCAGCAGGGCCGGCTGACCGAGCCGATGCTCAAGCGGGAGGGCTCGGACCACTACGAGCCGGTGGGCTGGGACGAGGCGCTGGGGATCCTGGCCGAGGAGCTGAAGGCGCTGGACTCGCCCGACGAGGCCGTGTTCTACACCTCGGGGCGGACCAGCAACGAGGCGGCGTTCGTCTACCAGCTGCTGGCGCGGGCGTTCGGCACCAACAACCTGCCGGACTGCTCCAACATGTGCCACGAGTCCTCCGGCTCGGCGCTCAGCGAGACCCTCGGCGTCGGCAAGGGGTCGGTGCTGCTGGAGGACCTGTACCGGGCCGATCTGATCTTCGTCGCCGGGCAGAACCCGGGCACCAACCATCCCCGCATGCTGTCGGCGCTGGAGCGGGCCAAGAGGAACGGCGCCCGGATCATCGCGATCAACCCGCTGCCGGAGGCGGGCCTGCTGCGGTTCAAGAACCCCCAGCGCCCCTCCGGGCTGGCCGGGCGCGGCACCCCGCTGGCCGACCGATTCCTGCAGATCAGGTTGAACGGGGACCTGGCGCTGTTCCAGGCCCTCAACCGGCTGCTGCTGGACCGGGACGCGATCGACCGGGAGTTCCTCCGCGAGCACACCGTGGGGCTGGAGGAGCTGGTCAAGCATCTGGAGCGGCTCGACTGGGACGAGGTGCTGGAGGCCACCGGGCTGACCCGCGAGCAGATCGAGGCCACCGCCGACGAGGTGGTGCGCTCCGAGCGGATCATCGTGTGCTGGGCGATGGGCCTGACCCAGCACCGCAACTCGGTGCCCACCATCCGCGAGATCGTCAACTTCCTGCTGCTGCGCGGCAACATCGGCAAGCCGGGCGCGGGCGTGTGCCCGGTCCGCGGGCACTCCAACGTGCAGGGCGACCGGACGATGGGCATCGTCGAGCGGCCCTCCCCGGCGTTCCTGGACGCGCTGGCCGCCGAGTTCGGCTTCGACCCGCCGCGCGAGCACGGCCTGGACACCGTCGGCGCCATCGAGGCGATGCGGGACGGCAAGGTCAAGGTGTTCATGGGGATGGGCGGCAACTTCGTGCGCGCCACCCCCGACTCGGCGGTCACCGAGGCGGCGATGCGCTCGTGCCGGCTGACCGCGCACGTGTCCACCAAGCTCAACCGCTCGCACACGGTCACCGGACGGCGCGCGCTGATCCTGCCGACGCTCGGCCGCACCGAACGGGACGTGCAGGAGTCAGGGCCGCAGTTCGTGTCGGTGGAGGACTCGATGGGCATGGTGCACGCCTCGCGCGGCCGTCTCGCCCCGGCGTCGGAGCACCTGCTGTCGGAGGTCGCGATCGTGTGCCGGCTGGGCCGGGCGCTCGGGCTGACCGGCTTCGACTGGGCGGGCATGGAGCGCGACTACGACGTGATCCGCTCCCACATCTCCCGGGTCGTCCCCGGCTTCGCCGACTTCAACCGGCGGATCCGCGAGCCCGGCGGCTTCGTCCTGCCGCATGCGCCGCGCGACCGCCGCGAGTTCCCCACCCTGGAGGGCAAGGCGCGCCTGACGGTGAACGAGCTGGAGGTGCTGCGGGTCCCGCCGGGGCGGCTGCTGCTGCAGACCGTGCGCAGCCACGACCAGTTCAACACCACGATCTACGGGCTGGACGACCGGTACCGGGGGGTGCGCGGCGGCCGGCGGGTGGTGTTCGTGCACCCCGACGACCTGGCCGCGCTGGGGATCGCCGACGGGACGATGGTCGACCTGGTGAGCGAGTGGCACGACGGTGTGGAGCGGCGCGCCCCCGGATTCCGCACCGTGGCCTACCCGACCGCCCGCGGATGCGCGGCGGCGTACTTCCCGGAGACCAACGTCCTGGTGCCGCTGGACAGCACCGCGGAGGTCAGCAACACGCCGACGTCCAAGTCGATCGTGATACGGCTCGAACCGGCGGGCTGAGGGCTTTACGGTGGGTTCATGACGAACCTCCCGGACCACCAGGCCGTTCCGGATCCACGTGACCTGCGGGCGTCCGACGCCGACCGCGAACGGGTGGCCCAGGCGCTGCGCGAGGCGGCCGGCGACGGCCGGATCAACCTCGAGGAGCTCGAGGAACGGCTGACCGCCGCCTATTCGGCGCGCACCTACGGAGAGCTGGAGGCGCTGACCCGCGACCTGCCGGTGTCCGGCACCGGCGCCGTTCCCATCGTCGCGGCCCCCGACCGGCGCATCACCGGCGGGAAGCCGACCTCCACGGTGGGCGTCGCGGTGATGAGCGAGTTCAAACGGCGCGGGCGATGGACCGCGCCGCGCCGGTTCACCGCGTTCGTCTACTGGGGCGGCGGGAAGATCGACCTCACCGAGGCCCGCTTCACCGGTCCGGAACTGCGGATCCGGGCGTTCGCGATCATGGGCGGGATCGACATCGTGGTGCCCGAGGACCTGGACGTCACCGTGAACGGCGTGGGGATCATGGGGGCGTTCGACGACAAGGCCACCGGACCGGGCGCGCCCGGCGCGCCCAAGGTCACGGTGAGCGGGTTCTCGTTCTGGGGCGGGGTGTCGGTCAAGCGCCGCAAGCGCGGGGACCGGATCGAGAAGCGGGCGGCGGAGCTGGAGTAGCGGTTCACCGCCCGAGCCGCCGCCGGTAGCCGGCGACGAGGTCGTCCACCTGCCGGATGTCGTAGCCGCGCAGCACCACGTCGAAGCGCGGCGGGAAGTCCCCGTCGGTCATCGGCGACAGCCGCACGTCACGGCCGCGCAGCGCCGGGTGCCCGGTCTCCGCCCACAGCCGGGCCAGGAACAGGCGGACCTGATGCCGGTCGTAGCCGCGCCAGCGCACCCGCAGGCCGTGCTCCCGGGCGACCTGCTCCAGCAGCCAGGGCGGTGCGCCGTCCACGGAGCCGGCCGTGGAACCGACCGCGGGACCGGCCGCGACGCCCGGTCTGAGGTCGGGCTCCTCATCGGGCGGCGCGGCGCCCTCCAGCGCGGCCAGCTTCCGGCGGTAGCGGCGCATCGCCTCGTCCACCTCGAACCGGTCGTAGCCGCGCACCACCACGTCGAACGGGGGGTCGGCCAGCTGCTCGGCCGTCACCGGCGGGCCCTGGAGCGGAGCGCCGGCCAGGGCGGCCTCGATCCGCGCCACCATCTCGTCCACCTGGTGGCGGTCGTAGCCGCGCAGCACCACCGAGAACTCCGGCATCGCGATCACCTCCGCCACCGGAGGGTAGAGGGGGGCCGGACCCCGCGGCCAGGGCGTCGCCGGAGCCGGTCAGGACGCCGCGGCGGGCATCGCCCGGACCAGGCCGAGGGCACGCAGCAGGCGCGGCCCCAGCGGCGAGGCGAGGAAGGCGACCGCCGCCGCGGCCACCACCATCGTCCAGGCGACCGGGCCGAGCGGGGTGCACCCGAAGAAGCGGCTGAGCACCGGGGTCTCGATGACGGCGAGCAGCACCAGCAGCGACGCCGCGCAGGTGGCCAGCACCG
>k87-874015_pt1 | contig 13894 bp, 12 predicted proteins | sample MGYA00084031_6733416 | MGnify analysis MGYA00084031
ACCATATAGTTCATTTTATCATCCATTCTAACCTATCAAAAAGTCCACCTTTAGCGGCAATTATTTCCTCTATCCGTTAAAAGAATATCTTGTTTAATTTTTTTTTATTTCGTATAATGTCTGTGAACATTTTACCACGGTTTTCCGATGTTTTTCGATATTTTGTTACAATAGAATCAGGCGGAGGCGTTTCCTTTGTACTGCTTATTTGGTACTGAAGACTCACGAATACTTTTACGGGGAATCAATCAAGAAAAGATTGTATCGGAGAAGATTGGATATTTTGATTCCGACACGTTTCTCAAAATATGTCAACAAATTGCCAATCTTGGCATTGATACTCTTTTTCTGGACATGCGCTGTGCAAATGATGATGCCATCATCAAGGGCGTTCGCATTATCCGATTTCACCGAAGCAATACACGCATCGTGTTAATCGCACCGAATCGTGAACCTGGAGATCCCACGGTTTCGACGCTGGTTAGTCTTGGGGTTTACGACATTGTTTCCTTCGACGAAGAGGCCGTAAACGAAGAGAACGTCTCCGAGGAAATCAAAAACCTCTTGCAGCGGCCGCCGAATTACGCCGATGCCGCCCGTTGGCACTTCCAAATGGAGGAACCCGTCTTTCAGCAAAGGCCGGCGAGAGAGAGAAAGAAACGAGTTCAGCCGCCGGCGCCGCCGATGCTGGAAGAATTTGAGGTTGAACTGCCGCAGACAAAACCCAAAATCATCGAGCGTCTTGTCGGGACGGCCACGATCGCCGTTGCCGGTGTGACGCGGCGTACCGGATCCACGCACCTGGCCGTTTCCTTGTCCACTTTTCTTTCGAGAAGGAATTATGAGGTTGCTTGTGTGGAGTTGTCGGAGTATCCGGTCTTCCAATTCTTTCAGGAGGACAAGCCCGCTCGGATCGAGGCGGGGTTCCACCGGGAAGCGGACTTTTATCCGATGGCCGATGAACGGCTCATGCATTCGGTTTTTTCACGGCGGTACCAGTTCATCGTGCTGGATCTTGGACAGGTAACAAGTGAAAACCGGGCCCATGCCGTGCAATCAGAGCTTGGACGTGCGAGCGTTGTATTTCTGACCATGGGGCCGTCGGAATGGGACTTTAATTTCCTGATACAGACATTGGACACATTCCATAGCCTTGGCCTCGGTCATTCATGGAACGTGGTCGTCAATTTCGCCGATCCGGACACATTCCGGGAAATTGAACAGGCCCTTACGCCTGCCGAGCGTGAAAAGCTCAGGGTCCGGTTTTTCAGGAATCCGATTCAGGCCAATCCGTTCCAGGTACATGCCGATCAGGAAACAATCTTTGAGGATTGCCTGGCCACTCTCATTCCGAAAAAGGACAAGCGGCGTTTCAGATTGTTCTAAGGAGGACAAACATGCGTTTTCGATTTCAGATTCTTCTGGCGTTTATGATTCTTGCGATCGGCATTGCCGGCCAGATTTCCTATGACTTTTATTTTCGTCCCTATGTGCTGGCCAAAAAGGTTTTGGTCGCAAGCCAGGATATTCCGCAAAACAAGGTGATCGCCGCCGAAGACCTTGTTTTAAAAAGCGTTCCGAATGAACTCATCCCCCGCGAAGCGATTTTCGACACGCGGGCCGTCGTGGGGAAGGTTGCCATCGTGACCGTCAGCAGGGGAAGCGTGCTGACGTTCCCCATGATCGATATGGACGACCTGTATCCCGGGGAAGGGGAAGTGATTTTCCCCGTTCCGAAGGAAGCCATTTACGCCGTGAACGGATCCTTACGGAAGCGCGACCTGGTGGATATTAGCCTGTTCAGGGAAATCAAGGAGCCTTCTTCCGAAACGCCGGACCCGTCGCCTCGTACCTTTGTGCCGTATCCGTTTCTTGAAAAAATCCCTGTCGTCTTTGTCCGGACGGATGACAATCAATCCGTGAAGGACACGGAAAGCGGCGACAACAACCAGCGTGAGACTTCGACGGGGCGGATCGCCACCGTAGAGCTGCTTCTTACCAAAGAGCAGCGGGACATTCTGATCGAGAAGATTGCCGAAGGGAACAAACTGTGGCTGACGAGGGTGGCGCTATGAAGACCATTTACGTCTACGGAGCCGAGCAGCTGTGGATTCAGAAACTTAGGGAAACCTATGATGTCGTCGTCCAGCGGGAAAAACCCACGGCCGACGTCGTGAAGGATCACGTGCTTATCCTTTCCAGCGATGAGGTTCCGCCGGAACAGCTGCACGAGCTGAGGCAGGAATTTCCGGAAGCCACGATTCTTTACCATTACCGAAACCCGGGGCTTCGCGGCTTCCTGAACGTTCACGCGGCGGCGGAATCGCTGGGGATTCATTTCCTTGCTCCGCGCGCTTCGGTGGATACCCTGCTGGACAAGCTATCCGTGATCTTTGAAAGCGGCGTCGATGCCGCTGAACGAATTGTCGGCTTTTTTGGAAGCGGCATTGGCGTCGGGGTGACCAGCATCGCGGCCACCTTTGCCGCAAATATGGCTGCAAAGGGCAAAAACGTCGTTCTGCTCGGACTGGACTTTTATCATCCCGGCTGGTACCTTCGTCCCTCCGTGTCGCTGGACACCTGGCAGCCGAGGTTGACGGGAAGGGTGCTGCAGGCCTCCGATTTCAAGGACCTGATCGAGCATCAAGGTTTCCGGTATCTTCCCGGGAACTATGACATCCTTTCCATCCAGCAGTACCGGGAAGAAGAGATTGCGTTTCTGATCGAAAAGGCCTGCGAAGCCGCCGATGTGGTTCTTCTGGATTGCGGCAGCATCCCCGAATCGGCCGGCTGGTATGTAGGTGTGCAGAAGGCTTCGATCCGGTATTTCGTTACGCATCCGGCCCATCACCACAATATCCGGCCGATCATGGACGTGCTGAGACACCTTGACATTTCGCCGGGAGACTTCCAGATGGTGGTCAACCGGAGCAACGCGGAGGGCGGCTATCTGACCCCGTCGGACCTGGCCCGTGAGTACAAAATGCTTATGACCGGCATCGACATTCCCTTGTTGCAAAAAGACCTGGACGAGATTGTGCTTCCCCTCGGGAAGAAGGAACAAAATGCCGTCGGCCAGGCGGTAGACGGCATTTTGAAAGCGTTTGGGTTTGAGACGGCAGGAAGCAAAAAGGGCGGGCTGTTCAAATGATATTTACGCTGCGAGACAAGATCCGTCTGGAAGCCACCAGCACACAGGACTTTTACGAGTACCTGGAATCCATGAAAAACGACCTGCGCAATGAGCTGGAATCGAGCGAAGCCTATCACTCCCTCAACGACAAGGCGATCATGGGGGATCCAGAGGCTGTTACATACTTTCTCAACGAAATTGAGAAGTATTTGCGGAAACGCCCTTTTTCCGGAGAAATCCCGCCGGCATACCGCTCGGTTTCCGAGGCGCTTTTCCAGGAGTGGAAGGGGTTCGGGCCGGCATATCGCTGGTTCTCGGATCCCAAATACGCCGAATCCAGCGGCATGCAAATCGTTGGCACAAGAATCTTCATCAAGGAGCGCGGGGATTACAAGCTCTTTGAACATCGCTTCCGCAACCAGGACCGGGTACAGCAGCTGGTCCGCGGGCTGATGCTCAATGACGAACGGGTGGAAATCAGCGAAAACAGCCCGGAAGCGGAGCTGAAAATGAACGACCCGCTTTGGCCCGGGCGGTTCATCCGCCTGGCCATATGGATCTCCCCGCGCGTTTGGGAAGATCACGTCACCATCACCTGCCGGCGGCAGATCATCGAGTACCTTTCGCTGCAGGATCAGGCCGGTACCGGTTCCATCCCGCATGAGGCGGTCCCGATGCTGAAAAGCCTGGCCAAAACTTGCCGGAACACGGTCATCGCCGGCCCGATTGACTCCGGAAAAAGCACGTTCGCCAATACGATCGTTGGCGAACAGATTGCTTCTTCCGGCCGCACCCTCGGGGTGGTGATGATCGAAAAACATCCGGAGTCCATCATCCCGTATGTCTTTCCCAAACACCGGATCATTCCGGTTCGGGCAAGCGACAGCGAGCTGATGGATGTTGGCGTAAAAGCCCTCCGGATGGACGCCAACATCGTGTATATGACGGAAATGCGGCACCTTGAGTGGGACTTTTTCCTTTGGGCCGGCGCAAAAGGGTTCGATGGCATCGTCGGCACGTTCCACACCAGGGATCCGCAGGACATCCCCTACCAGGCGGCCCTATCGGTTTATACCGAAAAGCGCGGATCCATAAAGGGGTATCTCATCGAGGCCTTGAAGGCGTGTGAGCTGGTCTTCATCATGAACTCCCAGGAAGACGGAAAAAAACGGCTGGAACGCATTTCGGAGATCATCTACGACGAAGAGAACCAAACGGTCTATTCGAACGATCTGATGCGCTGGAACAAGGACAGACAGCTTTGGGAGTATCATGACGGAGTGACGCCCGATATGCTCCGACGAATGGAACACAAGGATCCGGCGGCCGCGAAAGAATTCATGCGGGAATTGAAGCAGCTGGCCGCGCGTCATCCGATGCGCGAACCCAAAACTGAAAGTCTTTTGTCACGGCAGGTCCTCCAGGATTCTTGAAGGGAGGGGAGGTTTTTGGAGAGCGCAATCCGCGTCATCTTCCAGGTTTCCTTTTGGGCCGGGCTTGCCTGGTTATTCCTGCTGCTTGTCGAAACCCGGTTCCAAAGGAGCGCGGAACGGTTTAAGCACCGTTTTCGCTTTCGGGTTCAGAGGATGAATTCCTATCGAAAGTTTTGGATCATCCGCCACCTGGACCGGCTTTTGTACCTGACAGCCAAAAATTTTCAGCCCGGCGCAAGCGCCGTGCGGTTTTTGCTGCGCAGTCTGTATCTGTTCCTGACCGTGTTTGTCATTCTGCTTGTGATCGAGGGCGTTCCAAGGTTCGCTTACAGGAATCCGTTTGAGGCCCACGATCCCGAAATATCCAGCATTCCCGTAACGGCGGCTTTCATCATCGCGCTGGTGTTCTCGGCCATTCCCTACGTCGTTCTTCGGCTTCGATATTCGCAGAACGTGGTCAAGGCAAGTTACGACCTGGCGGAAGTGGTAAAAATCATTTCCCGGCATGCCCATTTGCCGGTCAGCTCCGCGCTTCGGCATACCGCCGACGATCTGCCGGCCGGTAATGTCCTGAAACGCCCACTTTACATGCTGGCCAGCGTCTTTTCCTCTTACGGTTCTTTTGACGAGCTGCAAGCGGAAGCGCTACGCTTTTCCAGCGCAATCGGCACCACGTTTGCCACCCAGTTTGTCATGGACCTTCTCTTTTTCGAGAAGGAGGGGACGCAGCATTTCAAACGATCTCTGTTGTTTCTGAACGACTCGATAGAATGGCAGCGCCAGGCCATTCTGCGCGCCAAGGATGAAAACCGGGACGCGATTGCTCTGGGGCTTTGGATCAACGCTTTTGTTATCGTACTGACTTCGATATTCGCCATCCGGTTCCTTACTTTGCGGGTTTTCCTTAAACTTCTCTTTCAAACCCAAATCGGACTTTATCTCATGACATTCGTCCTGACGAGTTTTGTTATTGCGTTCTTCATCGGGCGTGTGCTGTCCAGGCCAAAGCTGGATTATTAGGAGCTGGTCCATGTGAGAAATGCATTTGTGCTTTTGTCTTTCGTAGGCCTGGCATACCTGGCCGTGTTGGTGGCCACGGCGCAGCCGGCCGTCCGGAAGATGTTCCGCCGGCAGCTTAACCCCAGGAGACTTACGGATCGCCTGCAAAGCGAGGCTTTCCAGGAGATTTTGCGCCAGGCCGGCATCAACATGACCGCCAAACGGCTAAATCTTTTTCGCCTGTACCTTTCGGCCAGCATTCTTCTGGCTGGTTATGGACCGGCGTTCTTCCGGAATGAACAGCCGACCACGATTCCTTTGCTTTTGGTGTTTCTGGTTTGGTTTTTGACCAGCCCGCGCCCCTTTACGCTCGGAGGATTCATTTATTCGAGGCTCACGAGAAGCCAGCAGAACCGAAAAAACGGGGAGCTTATGTCTCTGCTAAAGCTCTATGAGAACAACAAACGACTCCAGGACCTCAAATTCGAGCATTTCCTAAAGCGCGTGGCTCCGCATTTTCGGCTTCTCAAAAATGACCTGATCATCCTTTCGGAGCGCGTAACCGACGACGGTTTGCATGATGCCCTGAACTGGTTTGTCAACCAGTTTCCCCCGAATCATCCCTTCGTGGGGCAGATCCGGACCATTATCCTGGCCACGGAAGGGAAGGAGGGTGAAGAGGCTGTTCGTTATCTGGACCAGGAGAGCCACACAATAGCCCGGATCTCGAATGACATGTATCTGAGCCGTTGGAACACCATTTCGGCCTTTGCAACCGTCGTTAATGCCATACCATCTTTTGCGATGTTCTTTCTCATCATTCTGCTGGTTTTGTACCACATCACCCTTGTCCGAGAACAAGTCTTTTGAAAGGAGTTTCGTCTGATGAAAGACAAATTGCTCACCTATACTTTCGTCATCCTGATGGTTTTTGCGCTGTTTTCCGCCGCGTGGCCGTTCTTGTCGGACTTTATTCAAGACCAAGTCGAGAAAGTTGACGACAATGTTCCGACCGTCAACATTCCTTGACGGACCTGAAAAAGGGTGACCGTCTTTGAAGGAAAAGCTGCTCACCGTTTCCATGTTCATCATCGCAGCACTTGTGATTTCGGCGCTGTTCTTCGGGGTGTTCTCAGGCGTGCTCACCCGAACCCAGGACGGCATCGTTGACAATCTGAAACGGGTTGAAAACTATTGATCGGCAGGTAATGCGGGAAATGAAAGAAACGCTTATTCGGGCCATTTACATGCCGGTGCTGCTCTATATGATCCTGCAGCCGATGCTGAGTTACCTGGATTACCTGTACGACCTGGTGGTGAAGTCGAACACGGCTTACCTGACGCAGAAGGCCGCGGTGGAAGGCATGGTGACCCCGCAGCTTGAACAGGAAGTCATCAACAACCTGACGGCCGTCGGGTTTTCCGAGGACGAGATCCATATCGAGTCGAACCCGACGATCCGTTACCGGGGAGAACGCATCGACGTGATCGTGCGGGTGGAGCGTGACAGGACGCTCTTTCCGTACATTTTCACAAACAAGCAGCAGCCCAGCTACTATTACGGGCACGGGTCCATCATTTCCGAATACCTGGACTAATCCGCTTGAAGCGGGGCGGAGAAAGTGGATTTCACAATCAAGCTGTCCTTCATCTTACTGATTTTTCTTTTCGGGTGGTTGTACCAGGAGCAGAACCAGGAGTGGGACATTCAACGAAACCTTTTGAAAGAAGCCAACAATTTCGCCGCACATGACGCGGCGCTGCAAATCGACGACGAAGAAAAGAGCAGGGGGCGGATCATCATCGACGACGTTTTGGCGCGATCCGTTTTCGAAGAGTCCCTGCAGCGAAATCTCGGGCTGGACGCTTCGCTCAACCCTCGTCCTGGAAGTCCGGTGCTTTCGGAGGTCCGAATCTTGCACTTTGAAATCCTGGACGAGTCCAACGCTACCTTTCCGTACTTCTATCAGAACCCGACTTACCGAATCGCCCAATGGGTGTATGGTCCGGCCGTCGTTTCCGTGATCGAGACGGATCATCCGCGCTTTGTCCAGCGCGTATTTCAGCACTCGCCAATACGGGTGCCGGCCGTCCAGGAGTACAAAGAAAACCGGCTGATTTAAGCCGGCGGCCGTCGCCGGTCGGGCGGTGCGTTCCCGGCTGCGCCGGGAACGGGCGGCGTTTTCGGCTCATGATCTGGCCGCTCCGCTTCATGATACCGTGGCCCTCCGGGCCGTCAAGAGGCTTTCGCGGCATATCCTCGCGGCGGCCGCCGCTGCGGTATTCCACGGTCCTCTTGCACGGCCCGAGCCATCCACTCGTTGCGCCGCAAGCGTCGCAACGAGCCTCCGGATGGCGATTGGGGATGCCGACGCCAGGAAGTGCGTTCGACCACGGTTATCATGAGCCGGGCGGCCAGGTGTCGCCGCCTTGAATTTTCTTGATGGGGGTGGGACTCGTGGGGCTGGTGGCTTTGACCGAGCCGCGCTGTATCGTCTGCGGCTGCACCGAAAGTCAGGCCTGCATCACGGACCGTGGCGCCTGCTGGTGGGTGAACGGGATCGGCATCGATGTGGACCTGTGCAGCGCGTGTTTCGATTTGATGACCCGGCCGGCGGTGGTGAGTGTTCTTTCTGAGCTTTTGAAGATGGAACGGGAGTGGACTGGCCGGGATCCGGAGTTTTGGTCCCGTCAGTTCAGCGAAAAGATCAGTCAGTTATTGTTTGCCGGTGAGAACGCCGATCTGCGCGAAAAGGCCGTCCAGGCGGCGGCCGCGGCGATCGGCCTGCTGGAACATCTGTCTTTCATGAAAGAGAAAGGAGGAAAGCTCCCGTGAAAAAGAAGGCCTTCATGTTTTTCCTTGCACTTGTCGCCGGGGCCGTCTTGCTGTTTCCCGCACCTCTGGCGGTCGGTCAGTCGGTCGGCGCGGCGGCCGGCACGTTCAAGGACGTTCCGGAGACGCATTGGGCCAGGGAGACCATCGAAAAGGCCGTGCAGCTCGGCATCGTCGAAGGGTACCCCGACGGCCGTTTCGGCCCGGATGACATCGTGCAGGCGGACCAGCTGCTGGCCATGATCTACCGCGCACACATCAAAGAGTACACGGATCAAAGCGGCAAAGTCCGCCGGGATTGGGACAAGGAATGGTTCCACCAGGCGGATGCGTACCAGCCGGGGTTTGCCTGGTCGCTGGTCAATGCTGTCATTACGACGGGGTTTGAGTTCCAGGGCGCCAAGAATGGCTATTGGGCCAAGCCGTACATTGACCTGGCGTATGAATCGGGGTACCTGTCCAGGTATTCCACGGCCTTTCCGCCCACATACGACTTTAGGAAGCCCATTACGCGCGAACAGGCGTCCTATTTGCTGGGTGCCTGGTACAGCAGATATGAATTCAATTATCTGCCGTCTTATAAGGAGTACGCCCTGGATCAGATCGGATTGAAGGATCTTTCGGACTTTTCGCTTTCGGAAGTTGCCAATTACAAGGCCACGGTCATCCTAGCCGGGCTGATGCAGGGGTGGAACGACCGTTTTTATCCGAAGCGTTACGTCACACGCGCAGAAGCCGTGACGATGGTGTTGCGCCTGCGCGATCCATCCCTCCGGACGCCTTTCGTACCGGATCTGACGGGCGTGTGCCACACGGTGTCCACGCTTGGTGAGATTGAGATTTTTGATGATCTGGAGAAATGCAGGATTGCCAAAGAGATCCTTGATCTTGCAAGGAAAACGCCCGTAACGGGTTTTGTTGAATATGGAAACAATGGCGTGTCCATTTATAAGGATCAAAAGGAATTTGAGCAGGCGAAAAGGGACACAAGGACAGGAAACTTTGATTCGCCGCACAAAGCGGGGCTTGGCTTGGGCGTAAGTCCGCATCTGGATCCTCAGATAACGCTCATTTATACCAACGAAGCCATTGAGACATACGCAAAAGAATTTTTCCTTGAGGCCCTGGATTATTTGTCCGGCGGCAAAGGGGAGGACATGCTGAAAGAAATCCAAAAAGCCGAATCCAGACGGGATGGTGATGTCACCTTTACCGTGAACGGCAGGAAGTTTACGTTCAGGAAAGTCGAAGATGACCGAGTGATCTTCTATGAATATCGCTGATCGGATGGATGGGAGGTATCCGGATTGAACCGGAGAAGGTTCATTTCGGTTTTGCTGGCTGCGCTCATGCTTTTCGGCACTTTGCCAATCGCCCCGGCGCCGGCGAAGGCGGCGGACCCGTACATGGACGGGACGGCCTGCAACTACAATGAGAAGGTGGACGGCCCGGTTCCCAACGGCGTTCCCAAATGCTCCAGAAACGGCTATAAGTTCAATTCGCGCTTTTACTATGATCCCTGGCCAATGAAGAATAGAACGGAGCCGGCGCGAAACCTCATCGTGTACGGCGGGCCCAAATCCGTACCGGCCGACGTACAGAAATTTGCGCCGGGGATGCAAGAAAATCCAAACGATCCCAAATCCTACGTTCCGGACGACGGGCACTTTCAGGACTTGGACCGAAACGGGAAGCTCGTTCGCGGTGAGTATCGTTTCCTCGGCTTCAACCAGAACGGGGAGCTGTATTACAACATCTATTTCCGAAACGACGAAACGCTGATCACGGATCCGGCAAAGAAACACTGGATCTATTTGCCGTGGGACTATTTGCCTTCGTCTTATCCCTACAAGCCTAAGTTAAGCCCGCGCGGAGGGAAAGCCGGCGACATTTATGTGGATAGAGAAGGAAGACCGCTTAATTTTATGTCGATTGACTTTCAGCAGTTCGCTGAAAACCTCCGGGATTCTCTTGGGTTTACAATCACCCAGGGCGTTGATTACCGGAACCCGCGGACCATCCTGACGGGTGATGATAAATACCAGGATCCGCGCAACTACATGTACATCAGCCAGGCGCCGACGGCCCGCGAGGGCGGCTACGGCACCATGTATCATTACAGCTGGAACACCGGGCGGATTTTTTATCAGACGTTCGCGCTCAACAAGATGGATAAATACAAGTACGATACGGACATCGACGTGATCCCCAAGGTGCTGGATGATCAGCCGATTCCGCTTGGCCGTTCCAAGATCATGAATGTCAACGTCGAAGTCAGCGTCAAGCTGCTTGATGACGACTATTACGGATATCCGATGGGCGAGACTCTTTATTACACCCGCAAGGATGTGCGGGAGTGGAAAATTGAGCTCAAGGACGGCGTTTCGGGCCAGTTTCTTGTCAAGCGTCTTGTGCTGGATGGAGCGGACAAGCGGAATGATGGCGTCGTGCTGAAAGGCAACGTCGCCACCGCGCAGTTTGTCATCCAGGTTGATACCACGAAGCTCGATAGGACCAATCCGAACGAATGGAAGTTTCTGACCAACGCCCGGGGTTCGGTCTATTTCATCGGAGATCCATCCGATGCGCACATGAAAACCAAAACCGTCGATGTGACGATAAAGTTCAAACCGTCAAATTATGGCCCGTATGGCGTGGACTTCACCATCCGGCCGAGTGTGATTTTCCAGTATAAATCAGAGTTTACGCCGGAAGATATTGATTTCCGCGACCAGTCCTATGGGGATGACATCGACACCTATGAAATCACCGTCCGCGACGCCGACGGTCCGGCAAGCCAAACGTTCAAGTATCCGAACACCAAGCCGGGTCAGTTGAACGATGCCGATGTCAGTCAGAAACTTCACAGCTTTATATCCGGGTTTTTTCCGGATTCGGCCACGAAACCGATTACCAAGACGTTCAGGGTCACGGAGACGATTTCCAGCAGCAAGGATCCGTCCATTCTCGCGTCTCTTACGAAAGACTTTGTGGCCGTGATGGTGCCGGGTACGCCGCCGCCTCCGCCGCAATATGTCAGCGCGGACATGCAGATACCGCAGGACTGGTTCGACGTCGTTCCTTTCCCGGCGGTGGACAACACGCAAGGGACTGACGGTTTCGAGCGGAGCTGCACCATCGACGACATTCCGATTGATGCCGATGAGTTTTTCAACCAGCAATATGTCTTTGGCATTGGCAGCCACGGGCTGCACAAGGTTTCGTGTTCCTGGATTGCTCCGGATGGAACCGTCTCCGAGCAGACGGCCTATACGGTCATCCACGATACGAAGCCCAAAGTCTCGTTCTATTTCGAAGGTCTTTTCAAACAGAACCGGACGATGCGGGCCATAAACCGGTCGGACGAGTCCAATGACCCGTTCGTGCTTGAGCATTACCCGAACACGTACACGTTCGAGTTTACGAGCGATGACGATTCGTCGCTGCGGCTCCGGACGGATACGGACATGCTGAAAGAGTTCATGTACAAGGAACCGGGCACGTACCGTTTGAGCCTACGAGCCGTCAACGCCCTTGGCCGGGTGTCCGATCCCTACGACGTGGAATTCGTCATTTTCCCGGACTATGAGCCGGCGATCATCGTACACCCCTACGGTTCGCAAATCAGCCGGCTGGACCAGTTGGGGATGCATTACGAGGTGGTCAGCACCGACGGCGACTTCGTTGCGAGCAAAAAGCTCGACATCTACTACGACTCGGGCAACGACGGCACGTTTGACACCCTGGTATATTCGACGACCGACGAGATCACCAGCTTGCCGAAGTTTGACCAGCTCGGCCAGTACAAGATCGTTGCCTGGGCGAAAGAGGGCACAAACCAGGACCGGCTCATGGAGTTCATCACGCCGGAGGACGACCAGGAGAGAACGGTCGAAGCGTTCTTCTTTGTCGACAACTATGCTCCCAGCAGCGACTTGTACCTGGACGTGCCAAACGAAAAGCCGACCCTGGACATTTACTTCATGCTGGACGCAAACCTTCAACAAGCGTCGATTGATTACATCAAGGGCAACCAAATCACCATCACCAACAAGCTGATTCAGAGCGATACGCTCTCGCTGGTCGATGTTTGGGATATGAAGACATACATCTACTCCCAGCCCGCGTCGACCAGCAGATACACCGGGAGATCGTATCCGCCAAGCACGGTTTATTATGAGTCCAATGGCTATTCGGGCACGCTGCAGCTGGTGAATGTCATCAACAATCCCTATACCGTTGACGAAGGACATTATGAAACGGTAACGGAATCCAAGACGGCAACTGCAACCTGTACCAATGACGTAATCACGTATTATGATGAAAATGGTAAAATGAACGGGCACTCATCATGGAGTGAATGCCCAAGCAGCATGTCTTACAATGACGGGAAGTTCTCCGGAACACTCAGTCGAACCGGTCAGTCTTCAAGTGGCGGTTGCGGAACGACAGGGCCTCCGAACGGAACCTGTACTACAACGTGGACGGCTTACTATTCCGGAACTGTTTACTGGACCCATCAGGTGTGGGTGCCCAATTATGTGACGTATGACGATTACACTGGCCAGTACAGCGGCACCATTTACAAGAGCGTAAGGCAGCCATATGACGCGTCGTTCTTCCGGCCGGCGTCGACAAAGTACATCGTCTACATTTCGGACAACACGATTTCGCAGCTCTCCGAAGCGAAGGCGGTCATGGATAAACACGATGCGCGTGTCATTCTGGTTGGCCAGCCCGGCATCAGATCCCAGGTGCCTGAACACGTGCATTTCATTCAGAACAACAAGCCAATTGCTGAGATCGTGGATGACATCGTGAATTACATTGCATCGCAGAATCCGCCGATCCCGCGGATCTACAAGCTGGTCGGGGAAACCATCAACCCGAAGACGGCGCAGTTCGACTATGAGAATGACCCGTTCCAGGCGGACGAAATGCAGCTAATCCAGGATCCCAATTTCTTCGACAACCCGATGGGGTTCGATAAGATTGACGGGCGGACGCTTTCATCCGAAAAGTCCGATACGGCCTGGTTCGCAACCAAGTCCAGCCTTACGCTGAACAAAACGGGCAAATTTACGCTGTATCGCCGGATCAAAGACAATCCGACATCCGATCCCCGTTTTGCGGAGTACGCCTATTACTCCAACGAGTCGGCCATTGAGATCATCGTCCATCGCAAGCCGATTGCGCTGGTCGATCTCGATTGGGATTACGACGCGGGAAGCAACCAGTATATCACGCGCTGGGTGGACAGGTCTTATGACCTTGACCACAACATCACTCGTGCGGATACGGACCGGGGGATCGTGGCTCGGAAAGTGAAATTCACGAACACCGGAACGGGAGAAACGTTTACGGCCATTCCGGAAAGGCTGTCGGCCGGCACATACCGGCTGGAATACGTGGTGCAGGACCTGGAAGGGGTCTGGTCGGATCCGTTCGTCCAAACGTACACGCTGCCGAGCGCACCGCCCATGCAGATGCGGGCAA
>k87-1316369_pt1 | contig 13851 bp, 11 predicted proteins | sample MGYA00084031_6733416 | MGnify analysis MGYA00084031
GCGTTCGCCGCCGACCTGCCGGGTTCGGCCGAGGAGTGCTTCGGGCCCGCTTCGATCGTGGTGACCTATGACGACCCCGCCGAGCTGCCCGCCGTGCTGGAGCGCATGCCGGGCTCGCTCACCGCCACGGTGCACAGCACCGACCCGTCGGAGGCGGCGGCGGTGGTCGAGACGCTGCGCCGCAAGGCGGGCCGCCTCATCTGGAACGGCTGGCCCACCGGCGTAGCGGTGAACTGGGCGATGCACCACGGCGGTCCGTGGCCGGCGTCCACCGCGCCCGCGCACACCTCCGTCGGTGCCCGGGCGATCGACCGCTGGCTGGTGCCCGTGGCGTATCAGGACTGGCCGGAGGAGCTGCTCCCGCCGGAGCTGCGGGACACCAACCCGCTGGGCATACCCCGCCGGGTCGACGGCACCCTGCGGGTGTGACCGGAAAACCGGTCCGCCGCCACGCCGCTTCCGGCGTGGCGGCGGACCGGGCTCACGGTTTCCCGGCGGGGACGGCTCCGCCGTCCCCGCCGGGGTCGCTCACAGCTTTCCGGATCCCGCGTTCCGGGTGACCAGGTGCCGTACCCGCGCCGCCGGGTCGATACGGGTGTGCAGGGTCGGCGTCCACCCGGCGTCGGTGCCGAGGTCCGGGTCGTGCACGGCGTTGTACACGGCGATGAGATCGACCGGCTTCGGCCCGCCGTGCTGCTGCACCAGGTTGTCCCGGGCGGTCAGGGCGGTGCCGCCCCAGTCGTACAGCAGTGAGGCCGGGGACACGCCGCGGCCGAGGTGGAAGTGGTTCCGCTCCGCGAAGATCTGCGACTCCACGCCGACGCCGAGCGCGTACTCGAACGTCTCGGGGTCGGGGATCTCGTAATAGTTGTTGTAGACGTGCACCTTGCCGAACCGCACCCGCGGCAGCCGCTGCAGCGTGTTGGAGAACCGGTTGTGGTGCACGGTCACGCTGAGCTTGCCCCGGTCGGTCGCGGGGTTGTTGGTCGAGCCGATGAGCATCGTCTTGTCGTGCCCGACGAACTCGTTCCACGACACGGTCACGAAGTCGGAGCCGTTGGTGATGTCGACCTGACCGTCGTGCACCTGGTACGGCCGGCCGAAGTAGATCGGCTGCGCCGAGTCCGGGTTGTCACCGTCGGTGAAGGTGTTGTGGTCGATCCACACGTGCGTGGAACCGGTCACCGAGATGTTGTCGTACAGCGAGTTCCAGTTGCCGTCGGGGCCGTCGGTGGGGTCCCACTGCGGGAAGCAGTCGGCGGCGTCCTCGAAGGTGATGTTGCGCACGATGACGTTGTCGACCTGGTCGATGTGCAGGTTCAGGCCCTTGATCGTGGCTTTCCCGCCCAGGCCGGCGATGGTCGTGTCGCCGGGGACCTTCAGCTTGATGTGCGCGCTCTGCCGGGCGGCGGAGGCGGCGCGCGCGTCCTCCATCGGGCCCTCCGGTTCGCGGTCGCGGCCCCACACCTCGGGATCGTAGGCGGCCAGGTAGCCCTCGAGGGTGTAACCGTCGACGGCGTAGTCCTCGCAGGTCAACGGGTTGCCGTCGTCGTCGGTGTTGCCGTCGATGGTGCCGCGCACGTAGATGATGCGCGGACCGGGCGAGGCGAGCGCGGCGACGAGTTCGGCACGGGTGGACACCACGTGCACGTTGGAGGCGGGGGCGGCCGAGCCGCCGGTGGTGCCGGAGCCTTCGGCGGCCCAGCCGTCGTTCGGCGGCAGCGTCTGCCGGCCGATGGGGGAGTGGCCGCCGTGAAGACGGTCGGGGCCGGCGGGACCGGGGGTGGATGCGGACGCCGGGGCGGCGAGGAACGCCGCCGGCAGCATCACGGACAGGAGGGTGGATAGCACGACGGTTCGTCTCATCGAGGGGTGCCTCCGCAGGTCAGGTGGGAGGGGGAAGGCTCCGGAACGGCCGGAGCCGGGGGAAGGCTCCGGCCGCGCCGGAGCCGCAGCGCAGGGCGGGAAACCCCGCGCCGTGCCGGGAGGGCCCGAGCGGGCCCGGTGAACTCGGCGGGGACGGTGACCCCGGTGGTCAGGCCCGGGGTCACCGCGCCGCCGCTCAGCTGCCGGTGCGCTCCTTGTACTTGGCCTGCGCCTCGGTCAGCTTGGCGGCGAGCTGGTCCAAGAAGGCCTGGGCCGTCATCTCGCCCAGCAGCACCTTCTGGAACAGCGGCTCGCTCTCCGCCTTCGTGATCGCGTTGAACTCCGGCAGGTAGTACGGGAGCTGGACCACCTTGGTCTCCGGAGCGTTGAGCACGTCGTTGGCCGCCGAGATGTGCTGCAGCTCCTTCAGCCAGGGTTCGTCGCTCACCTCGGTGTTGGCCGGCAGCACACCGGTCTTCTCCGCCCAGTGGCTGTTCATCGCCTTGGAGGCGGCGAACTCGGCGAACTTGAAGGCGGCGTCCTTGTTCTCACCGGAGGCGAACACGCCGATCCCGGCGACCGGGTTCGACACGATCGCGTGCACGCCGGAGTCGGACTTCGGCACCGGCATCGCGGCGACCTTGTCCTCGCCCAGCGCCTTGACGTGGTCGTTGTAGGAGCCCAGGTTGTGCTGCATGACGGCGATGTTGCCGCCGCCGAACTGGGCCACCATCTTCACGTAGTCGTTGTTCAGGTCCGCCTCGGGCGTGACCTTCTTGTACAGACCGGCCCACTTCTCCAAGGCCGCGACGTTCTTGGGATCGTTGATCGTGGCCTTGCCCGAGGCGTCGAAGATCTCGGTGATGCCGGACTGCGCGTATACCGCCTCCAGCATCTGGGCGATCGATCCGGCCCCGCCGCGGATGGTGAAGCCGTACTGGTTCTTGTTCTTATCGGTGAGCTTCTCCACGGCGGCGTAGAACTCGTCCCACGTCTCGGGAGGCTCGATGCCGGCGTCCTTGAACAGGTCGGTGCGGTACCAGAACACGCCCATGTTCGTGGACATCGGCACCATGTAGAGCTTGCCGTCCGGCACCGTTCCCCGCACGGTGGCGACGACCTGCTCGTTCAGCTTCCCGTTGAGCGCGCCGTTCGCGATGCGCTCATCCAGCGGTTCCAGGGCGTTCTGCGCGACCAGGTTGGAGAGCATCGCCGTGGTCATGCCGCCCACGTCCGGCAGGCCGCCGCCGGCGATCGCCGTGTCGTACTTCTGCTGCGCCTGCGCGATGGGGATGCCGACGTAGTTGACCTTTATCGTCGGGTTGGCCTTCTCGAACTCGGCGATGATGTGCTGCCACACGGGCGTGCGGGCCGGGCCGCCGTTGTCGTCCCAGAACGTGATCTCGGTCGTGCCGTCCGCCTGCCCCGAGTCCGAGCCGGATCCGCATCCGGACAGCGCCAGAGACACCCCGGCGACGAGGGCCGTGGCAGCCGTGAGCAAGCGTCGCGTACGGCGTGAGCGCATATGCCTTTCACCTTTCTGTGCTGGTTGTCTCCCCCCGATCCCGAGTACGGTTCACCTCACTTCCGCGGCGAGCGCCCTCGCCTCGTCGCGGTCCAGCCGGCCGTCCGCGACGATCGTGACCACCCGCCGGGCCAGTCGCCCCGTCACCGTCAGCGGCTTCTCCCAAGCCAGGGCCACCCCGACCCCGGGGTACTCCGCGACCCGGACGAACCACCGCTCCCGCGTCCCCACCTGCACGAAGATCAGCGTCCAGGGCGAGCCGTCGGCGGCACGGCCGGTGAGGGCCAGCCAGGGCGCGTCGCTGCCGTGGGTCTCCTCCTCGCCCCGCGCGGTGGCCGTGAAGACCTCCCGCTCGGTCGAGGATCCGGGCGCCCGCCAGAAGAAGCCGCCGTACGCGGCGCCGGGCCGCCCCTTGGTGGCCGAGCTTTTGATCACCAGCGGCTCGCCGGTCGACCCCGTCAGCGTGAAGGCCAGGTCCAGCGCCCAGTGCTCGCCGAGCGGGCGGACGCTCACCTCGCGCTCCTCCCGGGCGACCTCCGCGCCGTCCGGGCCGACCCACGACAGCGTCTCGGCGAAGCCGTCCTCGGCCAGCCGGGTGAACCGCACGTGCCGCTGCGTGCCGTGGTCGTCCAGCCAGCGCGGCCCCTCGCCGGGCACCCACGTGCGTCCGCCCCAGAAGTTGCGACCGGACACGTCGGCGATGGCCACGCTCACCCCGAGGTGGTGGACGTGGTCGGCGGGCCGGACCTCGGTGACCTCGACGCCGCCGAGAGTGCGCACCGGGTGCAGGTACGGCCGGGGCGACAGGGTGACCGGCAGGGCCGGCTGGAAGGTGTAGCGGGCCACCGCGCGGCCGCCCACCCGCAGCGCGGGTCCGGGCGCCGACCACGGCACGTCCAGCTCCGAGAACAGGGCGAGCCGGTCGGCGCTGCGGGCGACCAGCGTCTCCACGCCGGGCAGCACGCGCCGCGTCAGCCGGCCGTCCTCGTCGGTCTCGCGCCGCTGGAACTCGTCCGGGATCGGCAGCGGGTCGGGGGCCCGCCGGACGGCCTCCATGACGCCCATGAACCCGCTGGTGCGGTGCAGCGGCACCAGCAGCTCCGCACCGTCACGCACATGGGCCACCAGGTTCTCCAGCAGGTCGGTGCGCGGGTAGACGACCGGCGGGTCGTCGTTCAGGCGCACCTCGTCGGTGGTGTAGGTCAGGGTGATCCGCCCGGTCTCGCCGTGCACGACCACGTACGGCTCGTGCCGCCGGTCGGCGCAGAGCGAGACCGCCACCGTGACGACCGTCCCGTCGGCCAGCCGCATCCGCACGGACGAGGTGTCGTCGGCCTCGATCTCGTTGGCGTGGTACAGCTCGACCTCGGTGGTCTCGACCGGCGCGTCGGTCAGGGCGAGCGCGGTCGCGATCGCGTGCGCGAACGGGTTGGTCAGCGCGCCGTCCACCACATCGACGCCGTCCATCCTGCGCCGCCCCGCCCAGGGGACGCGGGTGTAGTAGGAGACGGGCCGCTCCCACGCGCCCGCGACGCCGATGCCGCGCACCCGCCCGATCGCGCCGTCGGCGATCAGCTTGCGCACCGCGGGGATCGCCTGCGAGCCCAGGCTCTGAAAGCCCACCTGACAGGCGAGCCCGCTGCGGTCGACCGCGGTCGCGACGCGGTCGAAGTCGGCCAGGGTCGCCGTGGGCGGCTTCTCCAGCAGCAGGTGCGACCCGGCGGCGAGGGCCTGCATCGCGAGGTCGGCGTGGGTGTGGATCGGCGTGACCAGGATCGTGATCTCGGCTCGGGTCCGTTTGATCAGCTCGGTCAGGTCGGCCGACAGCTCCGGCTCGCCCAGCCCGGTGAGCAGTTCCGGTTCCACCGGCCGCACGTCGCATACGCCCACCAGCCGCACCAGTCCGGCGGCGGTGAGCCGACGCAGGTTGTTCAGATGCCAGTGTCCGTGGCCGTGGGCTCCGGCCAGCACCACCCGCACCGGCTCCATCACGCACCTCCCGGCACCGTCGGATCGTCGTCGGAGGTCGGGGTGAATCTCAGGCCCAGCCCGCGGTGCCCGCCCGAGCGCAGCTCGCCGTCGTCGATCCGCACCGGGTACGGCGGGGCCAGTACGCCGAGCGCGGCGAAGGAGGCGTCCTCCACCTCCTCGACCATCGGCTCCATCGGCAGGGCCAGGGCGAGCTGGCCGGAGACGTCCGGCAGCAGGTGCGGGTGCACCGGCACGCCGAACGTCCGCGCCAGCTCGGCGATCCGCAGGAACGGCGTGATGCCGCCCACCCGCGCGACGTTCGGCTGCACCACGTCGCACGCGCCCGCGGCGAGCAGGTCGCGGAACTCGTAGACGGTGTAGACGCTCTCGCCGAGCGCGATCGGCACGTTCACGCTCTGCCGCAGCTGCGCCTGCGCCGGGATGTCGTCGGCGGGCAGCGGCTCCTCCACCCAGTGCAGGCCGTACGGTTCCAGCGCGGCGATGGCGCGCCGGGCGCGGAACAGGTCCCACCTCTGGTTGGCGTCGATCATGAGCAGCGTGTCCGGGCCGATCACCTCGCGGACCGCGGCCACCCGCCGCACGTCCTCGCTCAGGTCGTCCAACCCCACCTTGATCTTGACCGCCGGGTAGCCCGCGGCGACCCACCGCTTGGCCTGCTCGACCAGCTCCTGGAGCGTGTAGTGCCGGTTCACGCCGCTGCCGTACACGGTGACGGACTCCCGCCGCCGGCCCAGCACGTCGGGCAGTGCTGCGTCGCCGCAGCGCAGATCCCACAGCGCCGTGTCCACCGCGGCCAGCGCGATCGTGGTGATCCCGCCGCCGCCCGCCTCGCGCAGGTGCCGCCACAGGCGGTCCCACACGACCTCGGGGTGGGCCGGGCCGCCCACCAGGGCGGCGCGGATGTCGTGCTCCAGCAGGGCGAGCACGGCCTGCGCCCCGATCGACGGCGTCCAGGTGAAGCCGGTGCCGACGCGCCCGTCGTCCAGCTGGACCTCGCACACGATCAGGTGGTTGGCGGGCACGTCCGGTCCCCACGGCCGGGGGAGGGGGACGGTCCGGGCGCTCACCCGCATTCCCGTGACCCGCATCAGGCGGCACCCACCAGCGCCAGACCCGACTTGATCAAGCCGGACAGCTCCTCCAGATGCTCCGGTGCCGGCTCCACCAGCGGCGGGCGGACCGTGCCCACGTTCAGCCCGCGCAGCCGTACCCCCGCCTTGACCAGGGACACCGCGTAGCCGGGCACTCGGTTACGGAGCCGGACCAGCGGCGCGTAGAACGCGCCGAGCAGCCGATCGTCGCCGTTCAGGTAGGCGGTGGCGATCTCCGGGGCGAAGGCGAACACCGCGCTGGAGTACAGCGAGACGCCCAGCCCGCGATAGGCGGGCATGGTCAGCTCGGCGGTCGGCAGCCCGTTGAAGAACGTGAAGCCGTCGCCGATCTCCTCGCGTACGGCCAGCACGATGCGCTGTATCCGGTCGATGTCGCCCAGGCCGTCCTTCAGGCCCACCACGCCGGGGATGCGCGCCAGCTCCACGACCGTCTCCGGCTCCAGCACGAGCGGCCCCCGCTGGTAGAGGATCACCGGCAGGCCGACCTCGGCGATCCGGCGCACGTAGGAGACCAGGCCGCTCGGCGTGCCCTGCGTCAGGTAGGGAGGCAGAAGCAGCAGGCCGTCCGCGCCGGCGTCCTTGGCCGCCTTCGCGTGGTTCAGCGCCGCCCCCAGCGGCCCGCCCGCCCCGGCGAACACCGGGACCGATCCGCCCGCGGTCCGCACCGCGACCTGGACGGCGGTGGCGTGCTCCGCCTCCGACAGCGAGGTGAACTCACCGGTGCCGCAGGCGACGAAGATCCCGCCGGGCCGGTGCGCGAGCCCGCGTGAGATGTGCTCGGCGAGCAGGCCGGGGGCGAGTTCACCCCGGTCGTCGAACGGAGTGACGGGGAAGAAGAGGACTCCGCTGAGGTTCATTCAGATGTCTCCCATCTCGGTGCGCCAACTCCGCTTCGGCTGCCATCCGAGCAGCCGTTCCGCCTTGGCGGAGGAGAAAGCGGGCGTGGTTCCGGTGAGCACCGCCGCGTGCTCGGCCGTCGACGGCACGACCTGCGGCAGCAGCTCGGCCAGCGGTTCCCGGGCCAGCGCGTCCGCCGCCCCGGCGAAGAACACCTCGCCGGAGTCCAGGTCGGGGAGTCTGTCGAGCAGGGCCAGCACCATCTCCGAGGCGTCCCTGGCGTCCAGGTAGTTGAACAGGGACACGCCGGCCAGCTCGGGGTTGTCCAGCCGCTCGCGGATGGTGTGACCGGATTGCGTGGGCGCGCCCTCCCACTCCTCGGGGGCGACGACGAAGCACGGCCGTACCGCGGCGAACGCCGTGCCCGGCGAGCTGCGCGCGAACATGGCCATGGTGTGCTCGGCGGCCAGTTTGGACAGGCTGTAGGCGTTCCACGGCGCGACGGGGTGCTCCTCGTCGATCGGCAGCCTCGTCGGCGTCCAGCCGCCCGGCGCGCCGTATCCGATCACCGTCGGACTGCTCGCGACGACCACCCGCTCCACACCGAACGCGGTGGACGCCGCACAGACGTTGAACGCGAGCTGGGTGTTGACCCGGTACGTGAAGCCGTCGGTGCGGCTGAACGGTGTCGCGACGGCGGCCAGGTGCACCACGGCCGCCGGCCGGTACCGCGCCATCACCTCGAACGCCTCACCGGTCTCGGTGAGGTCGGCGGGGAGCACCTGCGCGCAGGATGACGGCGTGCCCGCGGCCACGTCCACGCCGATCACCTCGTGGCCCGCGGCCGCGAGCGCCGTGACGACGCTCCGTCCCAGCCGCCCGGCGCTGCCGGTGACGACGATTCTCGAACCCGCTTCCAACATCAACCTTTCACTGCTCCTGCACTCATGCCTTGGACGAGATAGCGCTGGATGACCGCGAAGACGAGCACCACGGGAAGCGCGGCCACCACCCCGCCGGCGGCCAGGGCGCCGAAGTCCACGCTGAACTCGCCCAGCGTGTACGCCAGACCGACGGGGATGGTGAACTTCTCCTGTTCGCTGACGAACATCAGCGCGAACAGGAAGTTGTTCCAGCTGTTGATGAACGCGAACGATCCGACCGCGACGAGGGCGGGGCGTAGCAGCGGCAGCACCACGGCGAAGAACGCCCGCAACCGTGAGCAGCCGTCCACCCAGGCGGCCTCCTCCAGCTCCATCGGGATGTTCTTGATGAAGCCGCTGAGCAGGATCAGCGACAGCGGGAGCTGGAACACGGTCTCCGCGATGACCAGGCTCCACAGCGTGTTCACCAGGCCCAGGGTGCGGAAGATCTCGAAGAGGGGGATGAGCATCATCGCGCCCGGGATGAACTGCGTGCACAGCAGCGCGATCAGGAAGAGCTGCTTGCCCCGGAAGGAGTAGCGCGCCAGCGCGTAGCCGCCGGACAGCGCGATGACCGTGGTGGCGACCAGCGAGGCCAGGCCGACCAGCAGGCTGTTCTGGAAGAAGATCCCGAACCCCAGCCCGTTCCACACCGTGTCGAAGTTCTCCAGCGTGATCGGCCAGGGCAGCAGCGAGTCGGAGCCGCGGGGCCGGAAGGCGAAGACCACCATCCAGTAGAACGGCACCAGCGTGAACAGCAGGTACAGGGTGAGCGGGACGTAGATCTGCCAGCGGCTCACCCGGCCGGCGCCGCGCCGTGGGGGTGCGGACGTCTGGACCGGAGGGGGCAGCACAGCGTCGCGCCGGAGGGTCGTCTGGGTCATCAGCGCGCTCCGAACTTGCTCAGCCGCAGGTAGGCGATGGAGAAGAAGGTCAAGATCACAAACGCGGCGGTGGTCAGGGCGGAGCCGTAACCGAAGTCGTGCGACTGCACCGCGGTCACGGCCACATACAGCGGCAGCGTCGTCGTCTGGTGGGCGGGCCCGCCACCGGTCAGCGTGTAGAGCAGGTCGACGTTGTTGAACTCCCACACCGCGCGCAGCAGCGTGGACAGGATGATCGCGTCCTTCAGGTGCGGCAGCGTGATGTGCAGGAAGCGGCGCATCCGGTTCGCGCCGTCCACCGACGCCGCCTCGTACAGGTCCTTGGGGATCGTCTGCAGGTCGGCCAGGAGGAGGATCGCGAAGAACGGCACGCCGCGCCACAGCTCGGCGAGTATCGCGGACCAGAAGACCGTGTCGGGATTGGCCAGCGGCGCCGCGCCGTACTCCATCAGGCCGAGGTCGGCGAGGTACCGGGATACGCCGGTCGTCGGGTTGTAGAGCAGCACCCAGATGCCGGTGGTCAGCACGCCGGAGACCGCCCAGGGGGAGAAGACCAGCGCCCGGGAGAGCGCGCGGCCGACGAAGGTCTCATTGACGATCAGCGCCAGCACCAGGCCGAAGATCAGCTGCAGGCCCACCTCCACGCCCACCCACTGGACGCTGAAGCCGAGGCTCTGCCAGAACAGCGGGTCGTCGAACAGAAGCCGGTGGAAGTTGGCCAGCCCGGCGAAGCCGTTCTCCCACGGCTTGGTGACGTTGTAGTGCTGCAGGCTGTAGTAGACGACGCTGGCCATCGGATACACCAGGAAGCCGAGCATCGCGATCACAGCGGGGGCGATGAGCACGTAGGGGGTGCGGGGCCGACGCCCTGGGGGACGGCGTCGGCGTCCCAGCGGCGCCTGGGCGATTGCCATGGCCGGACTCCTTCGTCGATCGGGATATCTCGGCGGGCGGGGTCGGGACCTCCCCGCGGTGGGACATGCCGGCGCGGAGAGGTGCCGAAGGACGCGCCGGGTCGGTCCTGTCCTGGTTCTTCGCTCGTGATCGGCGGCGGTTGCGGCTGCAACCGGTTGCAGTGAAGATGTCACCTATGTGTCGGGACCGTCAAGACCCAGTTTGGTAAGCGTTTCCCTTAGTGGGATGTTAGGCAATAAAACCGGCAAAAGTGATTAGGGTGCCCAGAGGTCGGGTCCGATCGCGGTAGAAGATCGTTGACAGGAACAACAACCGGTTGCAATATTGGGCAGCCGAGCTGGAGATGAGGGGGTTCGGTGGCAGCGACGATCCGGGATGTGGCACAGGCCTCCGGCGTGCACGTCTCCACGGTCTCCCGTACCTTCTCCGCGCCCCACCTGGTCAGCCCGGCCACCCGTAACCGCGTGCTCGCCGCCGCGGAGAGCCTCGGATACCGTCCCAACCGCGCCGCTCGCGCCCTCACCACCGGGCGTACCCACAACATCGGGCTGATCGTCGCCGACATCTCCAACCCGTTCTTCCCGCCGCTGATCAAGGCGGCTCAGGCGCACGCCCGGCTCCGCGACTACCACGTCTTCGTCGCCGACACCGACGAGGACCCCCTCGTCGAGGAAGAGCTCATCCAGACCCTCGCCAAGCAGGTCGACGGAGTGCTGCTGTGCAGCCCTCGCCTGAACAACCGCACCATCGAACGGCTCGCCGCCGACGTGCCGTTCGTCGTGGTCAACCGCAGGGTGCGCGGCATGTCCAGCGTCCTCATGGACGTCGGGCACGGCGCCCGCCTGGCCATCGCCCACCTCGCCGCCCTCGGGCACCGCAAGATCGCCCTCGTCGCCGGGCCGAAGGCGTCCTGGACCGGCGGCGAGATGCGTAAGGCCGCCACCGCCACCGCGGCCGAGACCGGCGTCGAACTGGTCACCATCGGGCCCAACGCACCCACCGAGCAGGGCGGTCTCGCCGCGGTCAGGGATGTGCTCGCCGCCGGTGTCACCGGTGTCCTCGCCTACAACGATCTCGTCGCCATCGGCCTCATCGAAGGGCTGGAGGAGCATGGCGTCGCCGTACCGGGGCAGGTGAGCGTGATAGGCGTGGACGACGTCGTACCGGGGAGGTTCAACCGGCCCAGACTCACCACCGTCGCGATGCCGACGTCCGCCGCCGGGCGCGCCGCCGTCGACCTGCTGCTGTCCTCGGTCAGCGCGGACGAGCCCGCCACACCCGCTCTCATGACCCTGGAGACCAGCCTGGTCATCCGGGATTCCACCGCTCCACCACCGTGAGGTCGCAGTGACGCTTGAACAGTTCGGGAAACTGCCGTCTGGAGAGTCCGTCGAGCGCTATGTGCTGCACGCACCGGGCGGGCCGCGGGTGACCGTCCTGACATACGGGGCGATCGTGCAGCGCATCGACGTGCCCGACCGTGACGGGCGCGCCGCCAACGTCGTCCTGCACTGCGACACGCTCGAGGACTACATGCGGCGCAGCCGCTACTTCGGCGCTGTGGTCGGCAGGTACGGCAACCGCATCGCCCAGGGCCGCTTCACCCTCGACGGCAAGACCTACGAACTGGCCCGCAACCAGGAACCCAACCACCTGCACGGCGGCGAACGCGGCTTCGACCGGCGCGTCTGGCGGGTCGAAGCCGTCGGCGACGACACCCTCACCCTCTCCTACACCAGCCCCGACGGTGAGGAGGGCTATCCCGGCACCCTCCGCGCCACGGTCACCTACACCGTCACCGGCGGCGGGGACGGCGACCTCGGCGGCGGCGACCTGCGCATCGACTACCACGCCACCACCGACGCCCCCACCGTGGTCAACCTCACCAACCACTCCTACTTCAACCTCGCCGGCGCCGGAAACGGCGACATCCTCGGCCACGTCCTCACCCTCGACGCCGACCGCTACCTCGCCGTCGACGAGCACAAGATTCCCATCAGCGCCGAATCGGTCGCGGGCACGCCGTTCGACTTCACCCGTCCCCGCGCGGTGGGCGAGCGCATGGGCGAGGACCACCCGCAGATCGCGATCGGCGGCGGATACGACCACTGCTGGATCTTCAACCCCGGTGACGGCGTCAAGGCCCGCCTCGAGGACCCCGGCAGCGGGCGGGTCATGGAGGTGCTCACCACCGAGCCCGGCGTCCAGTTCTACGCGGGGGGCTCTCTCGACTCCGCCGCCACGCCGTACGGGCCGTACGCCGGTCTGTGCCTGGAGACCCAGCACTTCCCGGACTCGCCCAACCGGCCCGACTTCCCGACCACGGTCCTGCGCCCCGGCGAGGAGTACCGCTCCCGCACCGTCTACCGCTTCTCCACCTCCTGAGCGCTGCGTGCCGGAGGTCCGCGCCCACGGCGCGGACCTCCGGCAGCTCCGGCAGCGGGATCGGGACCCGGCGACGCCCAGGCCGGCGGAGCGCCGCCGGACGTCGCGTCCCGGGCGCGCGGTCGACGGCGGGGGGCTCGCCCGTCAGTAGGCTCGATAGCGTGGTCAGGGAAGGCAGCTCCATCGACAAGGCGCTGGCGGTGCTGGAGGCGATCGCCGAGCACCACCGCGTGACCGACATCGCCGCGGCGACGGGGGTCTCCAAGTCGACCGTCCACCGCATCCTGCAGTCCCTCGTGGAGTGGGGGTTCGCGCGCAGCGACGGCTCGGGCGGATACGAGCCGGGGCCGCGCATCCTCACCCTGGCCGGCCGGGTGATGACCCGCTTCGACCCGGCAAGGCAGGCGGCGGACGCGCTGAAGGCGCTGCACGAGCGCACCGGCTACACCACCCACTTCGCCATCCGCAGCGGTGACGAGGCGGTGTACGTGCAGAAGCTGGAGGGCCGCCGGCCGTACCAGATGCCGTCGCGGGTGGGCATGAGCCTGCGGCTGCACAGCACGGCGATCGGAAAGTCGATTCTCGCCCACCTGCCCGAGGACGAGGTGCGGGCCATCGCCGAGCGCACCGGCCTGAGCCCGCTGACGCCGAACACCCTGGCCACCACGGAGGATCTGCTGGAGCACCTGGTCCGGGTGCGCGCCGCCGGTTACGCCGTGGACGAGGAGGAGAACGTCCCGGGCGTGCTGTGCGTGGGCGCGCCGGTGTTCGACCACACCGGGCAGGTGCTGGGCGGCATCTCGATCTCGGCGCTGGCGATGGACATGAGCCGCGCCGACCTGGAGCTGCTGGCGCCCGAGGTGGTCAAGGCCGCGCGGGAGGTCTCCTCGGCGCTGGGCGCGCCCACCGCCTGACGGGGCGCCGGCCGTCAGGCGGCCGCGGAAACCCGGCCGAGCCCTCGGGGAACGGCCGGGATCGGTCGGCGGCTTCGGTCAGGCGATGAGGCGGGTGATCTCCTCGCGGGTGGCGACGCGGCCGGTGCCGCCCTGGCCGGCGAGGCTGATCGAGGCGGCGGCGACCCCCGCCCGCACGGCCTGGTGCAGCGGCTCGCCGCGGGCCAGCCAGGCCGACAGCGCGCCGATCCAGTTGTCGCCCGCGCCGGTCTGGTCCACGACCTTCTCGGCGGGAACGGCGGGGATCTCGATCGGCTCGGCGTCCGGCTCGCCGAGCACGACGCCGCGCTCCCCGCAGGTCACCGCAACCGCGCGAGCGCCGAGGTCCAGGCATGCCCTGATCACTTCGCGCGGGTCGGTCAGGCCGAGCAGCGCGCCGCTGTCACCGGGCGCGGAGATCTTCACCAGGGCGGCGTGCGGGGCGACGTCGGCGAGCACCGCGCGCGCCGCCTCGGGGCC
>k87-532376_pt1 | contig 13843 bp, 10 predicted proteins | sample MGYA00084031_6733416 | MGnify analysis MGYA00084031
GGAGGCGGCAGCGGCTCGGCAACGAAGGTCAAGGTGGGCGAAGTCACGCGCTCGATTTTCTATGCTCCGCAGTATGTCGCACTGGAGAAAGGTTTTTTCAAGGAAGAGGGGCTTGATGTCGAGCTGCAGACGACTCCCGGCGGCGATAAAACGATGACGGCGCTCCTGTCGGGGGCCATCGACGTTGCGCTTGTCGGGTCGGAAACTTCCATTTATGTGTATCAGCAGGGCTCGGAGGATCCGGTGATTAACTTCGGGCAGGTGACGCAGACGGACGGCACGTTTCTCATGGCGCGGAACGAAGGCGGCGAATTTGATTGGGATCAGCTGAAGGGGAGCGTGTTCCTCGGCCAGCGCAAAGGCGGGATGCCGCAGATGGCCGGAGAATTTACGCTGAAGAAAAAAGGCATCGATCCCCATGCCGATCTGGAGCTGATTCAGAATATTGATTTTGCAAACATCGCCTCGGCTTATGCCTCGGGGACAGGGGAATACGTGCAGCTGTTTGAGCCGCAAGCCTCGATATTCGAGAAAGAAGGGCGCGGCAAGGTGGTGGCATCCTTCGGCGTCGAGAGCGGAAACTTGCCGTACACCGTGTTCATGACCAAGCAAAGCTACATCGATAACCATGAGGCTACGGTGCAAAAATTTACGAATGCTCTATATAAAGCCCAGCAGTGGGTGGACGCAAACAGTCCGGAGGACATCGCCGATGCAATCATGCCGTATTTCAAGGACAGCGACCGGGATATCGTCGTCTCGTCTGTGAAGCGTTATAAGGAGCAGGGCAGCTTTGCGACGGATCCGATCGTGGATGAAGCCGAATGGAACAATCTGCTTGACGTCATGGAACAGGCGGGGGAGCTGAAGGAGCGGGTCGCACCTGACAAAATCGTCAACAACAGCTTTGCTGAGAAGGCCAAACAGGCAAAGTAGCGTTTCATCTCCCATCCATGGAATGAAAGGAGAGTGCACCATGGTACCGGTAGTAGAACTGAACGATATCACGCATGTATACGTGACGGATCGGGAAGCCTCTCTGGCTGTGGAAGGAATTGATTTGAGCGTCGAGCCGGGCGAGTTCGTCAGCTTGGTCGGGCCGAGCGGCTGCGGCAAGACAACGATATTGTCCGTCATTGCCGGTCTGCTCCAGCCTACGAAAGGAACGGCGATCGTCAACGGCAAGCAGGTCAGCGGCCCGTCGCCGGAAGTCGGCTATATGCTTCAGCAGGATTACTTATTCCCGTGGCGGACCATCATGGACAACGCCTTGATCGGATTGGAATTGACGGAGCGTCTGAATCCGGACAGCCGGAGCGAGGTGCAAAGCCTGCTGAAGGAGATGGGGCTTGCGGGCAGCGGTCCATTGTACCCGGCCCAGCTGTCGGGAGGCATGAGACAGCGGGTAGCCCTGGTGCGTACGCTGGCGACAGATCCGGGGCTGCTGCTGCTCGACGAGCCTTTCTCCGCGCTGGATTATCAGACCAAGCTGCAGCTGGAGGACCTGATTGTCGAGACGCTGAGGGAGCGGGGAAAAACCGCGATCCTGGTAACCCATGACTTGTCCGAAGCGATCGCCATGAGCGACCGGGTCGTCCTGCTGAACCGCAATCCGGGACGCATTCACCGCATGTTCGCAGTGCCGGAGAACATAAGGGCTGTACAGCCGTTTTATGCCCGCAAGGAACCGGGGTTTAATGAATTATTTCATGAAATATGGGGCGAAATGCAGCGAATCGGGAAGGAGTGAAGCCATTGACAACCAATCGAGAGCGGAAAGAGCCGGCTTCTTCTTCAAACCGCTGGCTCCAGGATATTTATGATAAGCATAGGAGGAAAAAGCGCAGCATCCAGAGCCGGGTGCTCACCGTCCAGCTCAGCTTGCTGCTCCTGTTCTTCGCGTGGTGGGAGGCGGCGGGCAGAATGAAGTGGATCGACGTCCTCCTCTTCAGTTATCCTACCAAAATCTTCTCGAATATTTGGGATAACATCGTGACCGGGGAGCTGTGGGGTCATCTGGGGATTACCGTCGGAGAGACCGTTGTCGGATTTCTTCTCGGGACCCTGGTCGGCACCCTGCTTGCGGTCATCATCTGGTGGTCGCCTTTCTTGAACAAGGTGCTCGATCCTTACATGGTTGTATTCAACAGTATGCCGAAGGTGGCGCTGGGGCCGATATTCATCGTCATGTTTGGCGCTGGATTTACGGCGATTGTCGTGACGACGCTGTCGATCACGGTGATTGTGACGACTCTCGTTGTATACAACAGCTTTAATGAGGTGGACTCCAATCTGATCAAGGTGGTCCGCACCTTCGGCGGCACGAAGCGGCAAGTATTCCAGCGCGTCATTCTGCCTGCTTCCTATCCGGCTATCGTATCGACCTTGAAGGTAAATGTGGGCATGGCCTGGGTTGGCGTGATCGTAGGTGAGTTCCTGGTTGCCAAATCCGGGCTTGGATATTTGATTATGTACGGATTTCAGGTATTCAACTTCACGCTCGTGCTGTCGAGTCTCCTCATTATTGCAGTCGTGGCAACGGCGATGTACCAAATCGTCGTATATATTGAAAGAAAGCTGCTGGCCCACAGGTAGCATCACGTTCAAAGACTCGCTTCCACGGCAGAGGCTGAAGCCGGTTGTGAATGACATGAAAATAAGCTAGGATGGAACAAGATTGAACTTGATTATCCACGCTTGGGGGCTTTTGATTTTCATGGGATTTCGTGTCATTAAAACCGCTGTGGCAAGTCTGCTTGCCATCCTAATAACCGATGCTTTCAATATACCGGGGGCTACGTCCGCCGGTCTTCTTGCGATCCTTGGCGTCGACGTCACCCGCAAGCGCAGCGTTATCTCCATCTCGTCGCGTTTCTTTGCGTCGCTGCTGGGGCTGGCGCTGGCTTGTATTTTATTCTATCTGCTCGGGTTCCATTATTGGGTACTGGCGCTATACATACTGCTCGCCTTTCCTCTCATATCGAGGGCGAATTTCAAGGAAGGCATCGTCACCAGCTCGGTTGTTGTGTTCCGGGTGTTCCAGGGAGAAGAGATTGCGCCGGACATTATGCTCACTCAGGTTGCGCTGCTCGTGATCGGCCTCGGCTCCGCAATGCTTGTGAATCTGGTGTACATGCCCAATAGCGAAGGAACCATGATGGACATCCGGCGTAAGGTGGACGGGCTGTTTTCCGTGATCTTCAGTCATTTCTCCCTGACTTTAAGAGATCCGGAGCATATCTGGGACGGAAAGGAAATGATCGAGGCCAACCGTCAGATCGACCGGGGGATTGAGGAGGCGAAACGGGCATCGGAGAACCAGATGATCCATCCGGACGGAGCGTGGAACATCTATTTTTATATGAGAAAGGAACAGATGGAGAATATCCAGAGCATGATGCATCAAATCTCTCAGGTATACGAGAGGCTGCCGCACGGGATTCTCGCTGCCGAGGTATTCGAGCAATTAAGCAAGGATGTCATATCCGAGGGATATACCGGCAAATCGGAAGCTTTGCTTAATGAGCTGGAGGAACGTTTCAAGAAGATGGAGCTGCCGGCCACGAGGGAGGAGTTCGAGGTCCGGTCGGCGATTCTCCAGCTGTGCCGCGAGCTTGCTTATTACTTGAATATTTCAAAGAAATACAAGGCCCCTACTGCCAAAAAACCGCAGAAGCATGCGGGTTCCGCAGGCTGAATGCGATAATTCTGAACGTTTCTTTCAATTTTTTTGGCATCATCCGAATTTATTTGGACCACTTCATTCAACATTCGCCCATGTCGTGCATACACATGTATGGAATGAGTGTAAGGAGGAGGTTCGAAGATGTCATTGAGTCATAAACACCAATGTAGAGAAATCATCACGAAGGCGATCTGCGGCAAGGGTCGTAAGTTCTCTACCGTAACACATACCGTGACTCCGCCTAATAATCCGACCAGTATTTTGGGGGCTTGGATTATAAACCATCAATACGAGGCGGTTGCCGCCGGAGACGGAATTGAGGTTATTGGTACTTACGATGTGAACATCTGGTATTCCTATGACAAAAATTCGCAGACCGACGTGGCTAAAGAGACGGTATCTTATGTAGAACGCGTACCTCTCTCCTATCTGGATCCGAAGCATCGTGCTTCAACGGTTGAAGTGTCGGCGGAAGCGACACAGGAGCCGAGTTGTGTGGAAGCTAGCGTATCCTCCAATGGCACGAGTGTCATTCTACGGGTAGAGAGAGAGTTCGCGGTAGAGCTTGTTGCCGAGACGAAGGTGGTCGTCAAAGTGTGCAGCCACCATCACGGCGACTATGAAGACAAAGAGTTCGACTACGTCCTGGGAGACGGAGACGACGATTACGAAGACCTGGACTATGAAGGTCTGGAAGATGAATTGTAAGTTAACCCTCCATCAGGGAAGCTTATAATCCAGCATATGCGGTGAAAGCAGCTTTGCGGAGGGCGGATGCCCTCTTTTTTATTTTATTTTTGAGGAGGCCGGCTAATATGGCGCTGACCATGGGAACAGCAGGGGAACAACGCGGATTTGCCGTTCTTGACGGCTCTGCTGCAGCGCGCGCTGCGGCTAGATTGTCGAGAGCCGGCATACCGTGCCGGCTTACCGCAAGGCCCGAGCCGGCAGCCGGCTATGCGGCCAGATACTCGGTGCGCGTACGGGAGCTGACGGCCGAATGGATAAGGCATGATCAGACCGGAGGCGGCAGCACGCGCCATGAGCCGGAGCATGGCAGCGGAGGATATGCCGACGGCCTTCACCGGAGGCTGGAGAAGGCTGCCGTGCGTTCGCTGTACACATTGGGTGCCGAGGAAGGGGAAGTCGTTATCGCGGCTCGGCCCGGCCGCAGATATGTAGTGGAGGAAATTCGGCTCCATGGATCTCCCGGCGGGGCCGTTATGAGCGCCAAGGCTGCTCCAGCAGGACGGTACGATCGCCGGAGCTTGGGAGGTACGGAGGCGGGAGAGGGGAATCTGCTGCTCGGAATGGACCCCGAATTTATTCTGATGAAGGATAACGGGGAGATCGTCCACGCATCGGAGTTTATGCAGCGCGGGGGTCTGGCCGGCAGTGATGCCGTACGGTTTCGCGGAGAAGTCATTTACCCGCTGGCAGAGCTGCGGCCTGATCCCAAGGCGCAGCCGAAGGAGCTGATTCGCGAGCTGCAGCGGGCGATGCGTGAAGCGTATGCCCTCATAACGGACCGGACGCTGTCGTGGCGGGCGGGGGCATTGCCTTATAGGGATTTTCCGCTCGGCGGCCATATCCACTTCAGCGGCGTGCCGCTGAATATATCGCTTCTACAAGTGCTCGATAATTATTTGGCACTGCCGCTGGCTCTACTGGAAGACCCGCAGGGACGGCAGCGCAGGCCGCGCTACGGATTTCTGGGCGATTTTCGCCGCCAGCCGTACGGCGGATTCGAATACCGGACGCTCCCCAGCTTCCTGATCTCGCCCTTCGTGACCAAGTTTTCGCTAGCGATCGCATACTTGGCGGCCAAATACAGCGACCTGCTGCCTGCCAGGCCGCTGAATGCCGAGCGGTACCACCGCGCGTACTATGAAGGCGACAAGGCCGTGCTCAGGGAATGTGTTCCCGGCTGGCACCGGGATCTGTCAGCGCTGCCGGAATACCCGCAGTTTGCCTTCGAAATCGAAAAGGCGCTGTCGTATATCGAAAGCGGCCGGACGTGGGATGAGAGCAGGGATATCCGGCCGCTTTGGAATATTCCTTCGATGCCGTGAGACAAAGGATGCATTTCTGTTATAATAGAGTTCAGCTATAAACGGCATGGAGGTAAGTCATGGCTAAATATACGCCGATGATCGAGCAATATTTGAAAGTGAAGGAACAAGCGCAGGATGCGTTTCTTTTTTTCCGTCTGGGCGATTTCTATGAAATGTTTTTTGATGATGCGATTTTGGCTGCCAAGGAGCTGGAAATTACGCTGACCGGCCGCGAGGGCGGAGGCGCCGAGAAGATTCCGATGTGCGGCGTGCCTTATCATTCGGCAGAAGGCTATATTCAGCGTTTGATCGAAAAAGGCTACAAAGTGGCTATATGCGAGCAGATGGAGGATGCATCCGTCACGAAGGGCATGGTCCGCCGGGAGATCGTCCGGGTCGTCACGCCGGGAACGATCATGGAAGGCAAGGCGGTTAGCGATAAATCCAACAACTATATGGTGTGTGTAACGGAGGCGGGAGGTCTTCTGTCTCTTGCCGCATGCGATCTGTCGACCGGGGAGCTGTACGTCACCTCGGTGCCGTTCTCCGAGGAATGGCTGAGGGATGAGATCAATATTTACGAGCCGTCCGAAATTATCGGGGATGCCAAGCTGCTTGAGATCATTGCTTCCCAGGCGCTTCCCGGCAGCCGCAACGTGGTGCATACGGCATGGGAACGCCGGGAGGACGGTCTGGTCAAATCGCAATTCGGCGAGGCTGCCTGGGCCCGACTTGAGGAGGAGCGAAGAGCGTGCATCTCTCTCTTGATCTCGTACCTAAGCGAAACCCAGAAGCGTTCGCTCGGCCAGCTGACCCAGATCGATTCCTATGAACCGGGGCAATTCATGGTTCTGGATCCGTTCACCAGACGCAATCTGGAGCTGGTCGAAACGGTGCGGGAGCGGTCGAAGAAAGGCTCGCTGCTGTGGCTTCTGGATCAAACCGAGACGTCGATGGGAGCGAGGCTGCTGCGCCGCTGGATCGATAAGCCGCTCTTGTCCCGTGCGCGGATCGAGGAGCGGCTAGAGGCTGTTGAGCATTTGTACAACCAGTACATACTGCGTGAAGATTTGCGGATGGCGCTGAAGGAAATTTATGATCTCGAGCGTTTGGTAGGCCGGATCGCATTCGGCAGCGCCAACGGCCGCGATCTGAATGCGCTGAAGCTGTCGCTGCGGCAAGTCCCGGCGCTGAAGGAGCTGTGTGCGCAGTCAACCTCCAGTACGCTTCGCCGATTGGCGGAGGAGACCGATACATGCGAGGAATTGTATCAGCTTATCGAGGATGCCATCGTGGATGAACCGCCGGTTTCGGTGCGGGACGGGGGAATCATTAAGCCCGGTTACCATGAGCGGCTCGACGAGCTGCGGGAAGCGAGCACGAACGGCAAACGCTGGATCGCGGAGCTTGAAGCGAGGGAGCGCGCCGCAACGGGGATTAAGTCGCTTAAGATCGGCTACAACAAAGTGTTCGGCTATTATATTGAGGTCACGAAATCCAATTTGTCCTCATTGCCGGAAGGCCGTTATGAGCGCAAGCAGACGCTGGCGAATGCCGAGCGGTTCGTCACGCCTGAGCTTAAGGAGAAGGAAGGACTGATCCTTGAAGCGCAGGAGAAGATGGTCGATCTCGAATATGCTCTGTTCACCGAGCTGCGGGACAAGCTGAATATGCAGGTGTCCAGATTGCAGAAGCTGGCCGAAAGAATCGCTGAGATGGATGTGTATCAATCGCTGGCTGCGGTCAGTGCGGAGCACCGGTTCGTGAAGCCGGAGCTGAGCGATGGCTATGATTATATCGTCGAAGGCGGACGCCACCCGGTGGTGGAGGCGGTGATGAAGGATTCGGCATTTATCGCCAATGGAACGGAGCTGCGCAAGGAGGGTTCTTCCATCCTGCTGATCACCGGTCCGAACATGGCGGGAAAAAGCACGTATATGCGCCAGGTTGCGCTGCTGTCGATTCTGGCCCAGATCGGCTGCTTCGTGCCGGCGGAGCGCGCCGTCATTCCGCTGGTTGACCGCATCTTTACCCGGATCGGGGCCGCTGACGATCTGATCGGAGGCCAGAGCACCTTCATGGTGGAGATGGCCGATATTCAGGTCATGACCGAGAAGGCGACGCCCAGAAGCCTCATCATTATTGACGAGCTGGGACGGGGAACCTCCACGAGCGAGGGGATGGCGATCGCCCAAGCCGTGATCGAATATGTGCATGACCATATCGGCTGTAAGGCGCTTGTGTCGACGCATTTCCATGAGCTGGCCCATCTGCAGGAAAGCCTTAAGGGGCTTAGCAACTATTCGATGGCCGTTCAGGAAAGCGGGGACAAGGTGCATTTTCTGCGCAAGCTGATTCCTGGCGCCGCCGACAGCAGCTACGGCATATACTGCGCACGGCTGGCAGGTCTTCCGGGCAGCATCATCGATCGTGCCTACGGACTGCTGCAGGGCTTGGAGCAGGCTTCCTTGGCCGCTGTCGCTTCCGAGCATGGCGCTGCGCTCCAGCGTATCGAATCAGCACAAGGAGGCACTGTAGGAGGTTATGCCAACACGCGACAGCATGACGTTGTCAGGGAAGCGGTGGAGGCAGCCGAGCCATTGGCGAGGGCAGGATCAGAAAGCCTTGAGAGCCGCGAAAACGGCAGAACCGGAGAGGTGATTCAGCTCTCGATTTTTGACGATGAGGCTGTCAGAGAGCCGCAAAATGCCGCAATCGGCAAGGAGAAAGCGGCTTTTGAGGAGGCAGGCGCCTCCGCTTCGCAGGATCCGTCCGTTCGGGCGCTCATCGAAGCGGTGAAGGGTGCAGACCTGATGAATATGACGCCGCTGCAAGCGATGCAGCTATTAAATGATCTGAAGATGAAGGCGAAGGATATGTAGCGGTGATTAGCCGAATCGCAATCGTAACCAGTCTGCATTGTGATTCAAAGCTGATTTGCATTGAGGCTCAAAGTATTAGCAGCTGCACAGAGCTCCATTGTGACCCAAAGCTGTTTTGCAATCTTAGCTACATTGTAGTCACATTGTAGTCACATTCTAGTGAAAGCTGCGCTGTAATTACAGAAGTTTTGTTCACGAAGTAAGTAATGGTAATTGAGCCTGCAGTTTATAAGACGAAATTGCATTTAAATACAGCAAGGAAACGGAGGTAGGGGATCATGGGAAAAATTCGCGTATTGGACGAGCATATTGCGAACCAGATTGCAGCCGGTGAGGTGGTTGAACGGCCTGCCTCCGTGGTGAAGGAGCTTGTGGAGAACGCGATCGATGCCGGAAGCACGAGAATCGACGTGGCCGTCGAGGAAGGCGGCCTGGACAGCATCCGCGTAACGGATAACGGCTCCGGCATCGATCCCGACGATTGCGAGACCGCCTTCTACCGGCATGCGACGAGCAAGATTGCCGAGGGGCGAGATCTGTTCCAGATCATCAGCCTCGGATTTCGGGGCGAAGCGCTCCCTTCGATCGCGGCGGTGTCCAAGGTGCGCGTCGTGACTTCGAATGAACAGGACGGCCGCGGGCGTAAAATCGAAATCGAGGGCGGCAACCTGCGCGTGAACGAAGAGACCGCTGCGCCTAAAGGGACGGATTTCCTTGTCAGGGAATTGTTTTACAACACGCCGGCAAGGCTGAAATATATGAAGACGATTCAAACGGAGCTGGGCCATATTTCCGATTATATGTACCGCTTGGCGCTGTCGAGACCGGATATCGCGTTCACGCTGCGCCATAACGGCAACACTCTCCTGCAGACGCTCGGAAACGGAGATGCCCTGCAGGTCATCGCGGCTATTTACGGCACGCAATCCGCGAAAGCGATGATGAAAATCGAAGCGGAGAATATGGACTATACCCTTCAGGGGTATATTAGCCGCCCTGATTTCACCAGGGCAAACCGGAACGGCATGTCCTTGATCGTCAATGGACGATATATTCGGAACTACGGTCTGATGCAGGCGGTGCTGAAGGGATACCATACGCTCCTGCCGATCAACCGGTACCCGCTCGTCGTGCTTCAGCTGTCGATGCACCCGTCGCTAATCGACGTAAACGTCCATCCGTCCAAGCTGGAGGTCCGCTTCAGCAAGGAGCCGGAGCTGTTCTCGTTCATAGAAGAAGCGGTTCGGAATGTGCTCCGGCAGGAGATCCTCATTCCGCGCCCGGCTAAGCAAACGATCGGCAAGAGCGATAACGCTTTTATCCAGGAGCAGCTGAATTTTCCTGCTCCATCCTATGGAGCGCCGGCTCGCGGGGAGCGTGCGGAGATCCCTCAAGACGGCTTGGGCGGCAAGCCCCCGGGTGAATCTTCTGGGCGTGAATTCCGGCGGGAGACGCCGCAGAGACCGGATTCGCTGCAAGAATCCGTAACGGGCTCTTCCGGAGACTACAAGGAATGGACTGCACAGCAGCCGCAGATGAGGGAAACGGCTGCGGCGGCCGCGTATCCTTCGAAGCCAAGCTATGAGGACCGTGCGGCGGATCGCAGATCGGCCAATGTGCCGGCCGTCACGAAGGAATGGATGGCGGCGGCATCGGGCCCGGCTCCGGACATTCCGCCGTTTCCGCAGCTAACCTATATCGGGCAGCATCATGGAACCTATATTATCGCGCAAAATGAGACCGGCCTGTATCTGATCGACCAGCACGCGGCTCATGAGCGCATTAACTACGAATACTACTATGAGCAATTCGGCAAGCCTGCGGATGCCTCGCAAGAGCTGCTGCTGCCGATAACGCTGGAGTTCACGCCTTCGGAAACGGAGAAGGTGAAGGAACGCCTGCATTGGTTCGAAAAGGCCGGCGTATACATGGAATTTTTCGGAGGGAACACCTTCCTGGTCCGTTCCCATCCGTTCTGGTTCCCGAAAGGCGATGAGAAAGCGTTGATCGAGGAAATGGCCGAGTGGGTGCTGAACGAGCGGCACATCGATATTGCCAAGCTAAGGGAAGCTTCCTCGATCATGTGCTCCTGCAAAGCCTCGATTAAAGCGAACCAGAAGCTGACCGAGCAGGAGGCCATGACGCTGATCCAGCGTTTGGCCGAATGCCGGCAGCCGTATACCTGCCCGCACGGACGACCGATTGTCGTCTCCTTCTCCCCGTACGATTTGGAGAAAATGTTCAAGCGCGTCATGTAACAGCAAGGAGGAAATTCATGATTATTACAACTGGAGAAGCGGAAGCGCCTGACATCGTGGAACGCGCCAAGCGCCTAGCCCAGGAAACCGGCTGCCGATATGTTCCAAGAGGCGGCCAATCGTTAAGAAAGCTGGCCCGCCGGATGGGCGAAGAGGACGTGCTGGTCGTCTTGCACGAGCATGTCCGCTTAAGCGGTCCGGATGGCTCGGTCACGGAGTTTCACCCCAGCATGGGCTTCGTAAGGCTGAAGCGGGTGCTTCGCGGCAAACCGGACCCGATGCTGGAGGCTTCGCGCATGGAGGAGGGCGACTCGGTGCTCGACTGCACGGCAGGGCTGGGCGCGGACGCGCTTGTTTTTTCCGGAAAAGGCGGGCCGAACAGCCGCGTGGTTGCACTGGAGAGCTCCCTGCCGCTGTTCGCGATGCTGAAAGAGGGGCTCAGGACCTATAAGAGCCAGTTCGAGGCGAGTGATCAAGCGATGCGGCGCATTATGGTCAAGCATGGACATCATTTGGAATATTTACGGTCGCTGCCGGACCGAAGCGTCGATATCGTCTATTTTGATCCGATGTTCCGTGATCCGATTACAAGCTCTGACTCGATGAATCCGCTCAGACTCTATGCGAACGGCGAGCCGCTGGATGAGGAAAGCGTGAAGCAGGCGGTCAGAGTGGCCCGCAAAACCGTTGTCATGAAGGAAACGCGGTACAGCGGCGAGTTCGAGCGATTGGGCTTTACGGTCATGCAGCGGGGGCAGTCGAAAACTACGTACGGAGTGATATCCATTGACAGTTGAATCCAAACCGAGATTGCTTGTTCTGATCGGTCCTACAGCCGTCGGCAAAACGAAAATGAGCATCGAGATCGCCAAAGCCTTTAATTGCGAAATTATTTCCGGCGATTCCATGCAGGTATACCGCGGCATGGATATCGGGACCGCCAAAATTACGAAAGACGAGATGGAGGGGGTTCCCCACCACTTGATCGATATCCATGAACCGGATTACCCTTACTCGGTGGCGGAATTTCAGGAGCAGTCCCAGCGCTTGATTACCGAAATTACGGAGCGCGGCAAGCTGCCCTTCATCGTCGGCGGCACAGGGCTTTATGTCGAATCCGTCTGCTACGGCTACCAATTCAGCGAGAGCGGAGCGGATGAGGAATTTCGCAAGGAGCAGTTCCGTTATGCGGATGAATACGGGGCGGAGGCGCTTCACCGGAGGCTTGCGGAAGTGGACCCGGAGAGCGCGGAGCGGCTGCATCCGAACGATCTGCGCCGGGTCGTTCGTGCTTTGGAAGTATTCCATGTGACCGGCATCCCACTTTCGTCCCAGTTGGCCCCTCAGAAGAAGGAGTCTCCGTACCGATTATGCCTGGTCGGTTTGACAATGGACAGGCAAATGCTATATAACCGTATTGAAGAGCGAATCGATCTGATGTTGAAGCAGGGGCTCGTCGAAGAGGTGGCAGCGCTAATGGAGAAAGGGTTCGGCCCCGGGCTTGTTGCGATGCAGGGTCTTGGCTACAAGGAAATCGTTTCGTATCTTCAAGGGGAATGCAGCTATGAGGAAGCGGTGACGCTGCTCAAGCGCGATACCCGCCGGTTTGCGAAGAGGCAGCTATCTTGGTTCCGCCATATGAAGGACATCGAGTGGGTAGACGTCACCGACTCGGGAAATTTTTCTGCGAACTATCAAAAAATCCGTGCTATAATAGCAGGAAAGTTTCACTAATATCTTGAATATATTCTTCAAAACAATCTAATTGAACCATTGGGGGTACGGCTAATGAACAAGTCCATCAACATCCAAGATACGTTCTTGAACCAACTGCGCAAAGAGAACATCCCGGCTACGGTATACCTGACCAACGGCTTTCAGATCCGTGGAACGATCAAGGCTTTTGACAACTTTACCATCGTGATTGACAGCGACGGCCGTCAGCAAATGGTGTACAAGCATGCCATCTCCACGTTCATGCCGCAGCGCAATGTTTCCCTGATGCAGGATAGCAGCAACGATCAATAAAATTCACGGATTTTTGCACGATATGCTTGGGATAATGTCTCTATACCTGGATTTCCCTAATCATCGCTGCAATCATGAGGTCATTAGCGGCCCTGGCTTCTTGGAATGATCGCGTCCTGATTAACTTGAAACTTTTTGGTTTATATTTCGTTTAGTTTATAAGGAGTGCAGAGAGCAACCTGAGAAGGTTGTTCTTTTCTTTCCGAGAGTCTGTAATGTGTACAGAGTTTTGTATCCCGCAAGGGAGCAAGGAGGGGGACAAATGGCTGGAAGAGATAACGAGATGTCCAGGGTGAACAAAAACAAAGATAACCCGAAGGCATCCAAAGGATCCAAATCAGGGTCGAAGAAGAAGAAAAAAGGCAGAGGCAAGCGGATTGCATGGGCTTTGTTTTTTACGGCGGTTATCGCCATATTTTGCGCCCTGGCAGGGTATCTGTTTATCTTGGTCAGCGGCGAGAAGCTTCTGGATCAGAATAAGGATAAACTGACCGCTTACGGTACCTCGAAAGTATATGATCGACAAGGCAATTTAATGGGCGAATTGTCGATCCAGAAGAGCGATCCGGTTGAATACAAGGATATTCCGGAGCAACTGGTTAATGCATTTATAGCAACAGAGGATAGACGATTCTGGGAACATAACGGCGTCGACATTTGGTCGATCGGCCGCGCTGCCGTGAAGGATATTATGGCCCGTTCCATGGTGGAGGGCGGAAGTACGATCACCCAGCAACTGGCGAAAAATATTTTTCTGACCCGGGACAAAACCTTCTTCCGCAAAGCGACCGAAATGTCGATCGCGCTGGCGCTGGAGCGGAAGCACAGCAAGGAAGAGATCATTGAAATGTATTTGAACCGGATTAACTTCGGCGGACCTTACTACGGCATTAAGGCGGCTTCCGAGCGTTATTTCGGCAAATCGGATCTTAAGGA
>k87-261684_pt1 | contig 13832 bp, 15 predicted proteins | sample MGYA00084031_6733416 | MGnify analysis MGYA00084031
CAGGGCGAGCAGGCCCTGGAGCAGGTGGGCGACCTCTCGACGAACCTCGACGAAAACCTCCGCCACTTCAAGGCGCTCTTCCGGGAGCCCCGCAACAAGGACTTCATCTCCCGCGAGATCACCATCGCCACCGAGCCGCCGATCCGGGCGGTCCTCCTGTACATGGAGGGGCTCTGCGACAAGCAGATCATCAACGGGAACATCATGGAGCCCCTGATGCTCCTGAGCCACGACCTGCGGCTCCACTCGGAGCCGGGCCCCAATGCCCTGGACCTGGTGGAGCAGCGGCTGCTGACCGGACACCAGATCAGCCGGAAGTACGACTTCGCCTCCCTCGCCGAGGCGATGCTGGCCGGCGACACCGTCATCCTCGTGGAGGGCGCCGCCGTCGGGCTGACGGTCGAAACCAAGGACCCGCCGACCCGCAGCGTCAGCGAGCCCAAGGCCGAGCAGGTGATCTGGGGGCCCCACGACGCCTTCACCGAATCGTGGCGGGTCAACGTCGCCCTGGTGCGCCGGCGGCTGAAGGACCCGCGCCTCGTCACCGAGGTCCTCACCGTCGGCACGGTGAGCCGGACCTACGTGGGGATGATGTACATCGACACCATCGCCCCGCCGATGCTGGTGGACGAGGTGAAGCGGCGGATCGCCGCCGTGCAGGTGGACGTGGTCACCGGATCGGGGATGCTGCAGCCCTACATCGACGACCACCCCCGGTCGCTCCTGCCGACCACGATGATCACCGAGCGGCCGGACCGGGCAGCCGCCTACCTTTCGGAAGGGCACGTCGTGCTCTTCGTGGACACCTCCCCCCACGCCATCATCTGCCCGACGACCTTCTGGTCGCTCATGCAGACCGCCGAGGATTACTACCTGCGCTGGCCCTTCGGCACCATCCTCCGCTACATCCGGATCGGGGCCCTGGTCATGGCGCTGGTGCTGCCGTCCTTCTACATCGCCATGGTGAACTATCACCCGGAGATGATCCCGACCGAGCTCATGCTCTTCCTCGCGCAAAGCCGCGAACCGGTGCCCATGCCGGCGGTGGTGGAGCTCCTGGTCATGGAAGGGGCCTTCGAGCTGATCCGGGAGGCCGGCGCCCGCATCCCCGGGGTCATCAGCCCCACGGTCGGGCTCGTCGCCTCCGTCGTGCTGGGGCAGGCCGCGGTGGAGGCCCGCATCGTCAGCCCGATCATGATCGTGTTGGTGGCGGTCACCGGGCTCGCCTCCCTCGCCCTGCCTAACTACCTCGCGGGCTGGGGAATCCGCACCCTGCGCTTCCTGCTGCTCATGGCGACGACCGTGCTCGGCTTCCTGGGGCTGGCCGCCGGCATCCTGCTCCTGGTGGTCTACGCGGCCAGCCTGCGCTCCTTCGGCATCGCCTACCTCACCCCCGTGGTGGCTTACCAGGGGAAGGCGGCGGACGTGTTGTACACGCCCCCGCTCTACCAGCAGGAGGAGCGGCCGGGATTCCTGCATCCCTTCAACCGGCGGCGGCAGCGGGAGATCGTGCGCACCTGGGACCCCCACTCGCCGCCGGACACTCCGCGTCAGGGGGGCTGAACCATGCAGCAGTTCGAGGGCCACATCGGCGCCCGGGAAGGCACCGTAACCCTGTTCACCATCGTGGCGAGCATGCTCTTCCTCCAGTACCCCGAGTACCTGGTGCGGGTGGGGGGGCCGGCGGCGTGGCAGGTGGCCATTCTGATCACCCTCTTCGGCCTCCTGGCGGTGCTGCCGATGGTAGCCCTGGGCCGGCGCTTCCCCGGCCAGCCGCTGGCCGACATCAGCTGGCAGACGGCCGGACCGGTCCTCGGCCCCGTGCTCACCCTCGCGGTCTCTGCCTGGCTCCTCGCCGCAACCGTGACCAGCCTGCGCGGCTTCACCGAGACGTTCATCACCACGATCCTGCCGCAGACCCCGCCCAGTGTGATCGTCATGACGGGGTCGATCTGGATCGTGTTCGCCGCGTATCGCGGGCCCGAGGCCATCGCGCGCACGGCGTACCTGCTGCAGCCCCTGATCGTGGCGGGCGTGATCACGGTGCTGCTGTTCAGCCTGCCCCGGATGGACGTCACCCTGCTCTTTCCGCTGTGGGGCTTCGGCATCCGGCAGACCCTGCTCGGCAGCCTCTACTTTGCGAGCCTGTCGGCCGAGGCCATCGCGCTCCTGGCCGTGGGCAACGTCTTCCGGGACGCGCGGAGCCTGCAGCACAGCAGCCTGCTGGGCATCCTGCTGTTCGGGCTGGCGGCGACCATCACCGTCACGGTGCTGGTGGTCACGGCCGGCCCGCCCGTCGCCCGGGAGAATCCCTTCCCCCTCTACTACCTCGCCCGGCTGATCTACCTCGGCCGGTTCCTGCAGCGCACCGAGTCGCTCATCGTGATGTTCTGGATCTTCGCGGCGGGCATCCGCGTGGCTGGGCTGTTCCTGGCCGGACTGGCGTCCCTGGCCGGTGCGCTGCGCCTGCCCGAGTACCGGCCGCTGATCTTCCCCACCGCAACCATCGTCGCGGCGCTCTCCCTCCTACCGAAGGACTATGTGGCAGTGATCCAGCTCGATCGCGCGTGGATCCGGCCCCTGGGGTTCGGCGTGCTGGCCGTCCCGCTTCTGCTCTGGGTTCTGGCCGCCATCCGCGCCAAGGGGGCGGCCGGCCATGCGTCGTAGCCTGCTGGCGCTCCTGCTCGCCCTGCCGCTCCTCGCAGGCTGCTGGAACAAGATGGAGATCGAGGAGGGGGCCTACGTCCTGGCCGTCGGAATCGACGAGGGTCGCGGCAACAGCTACGCCATCACCGTGCTCATCGCCAGGCCCAGTGCCCTGGCGGGCCAGGAGGGAAGCCGGGAGGCCGGGCCGCCGGTGATCATCACCACGGTGGAGGCCCCGGGCCTCGCGGCGGCGATCAACCTCCTGCACGCGTACATCGGCCGGCAGGTGCGGTTCCACCACACGCAGGCGGTGTTCGTGCACGAGCGGCTGGCGCGGGAGAAGGGGTTGCCTTTCATCGACGAGCTGGCCCGCTTCCGGCAGCTGCGGGAGACGGCCTTCCTGATCGTCACCCGGGAGCCGGCGGCCGACTTTCTGCGGCGGCTGAAGCCGGGGATGGACAACAACCCCGTCAAGTTCATCGAACAGCTCACTTACCACTCCCGCACCAGCGGCACGCTGCCGGCCGCCAGCCAGATCGCCTCCGTGATCTCGCTGCTGAACGCGCAGTACCAGCAGCCGGTCGCCTACTACGCCGCCCTCTCCGCCGAGGAGACCGGCAGCGAAAGCGTCTCCCCGGAGCGGGAGTCGCGGGTCACGGCCGGCGCGCTCCCCCGCCGGGGCGGCTCGCCCGTCGAGATGATCGGCGCCGCCGTCTTCCGGGGGACCCGCATGGTCGGCGTGCTGGACGGCGAGGAGGTTCGGGCGCTGCTAGTGCTGCAGAACCGGTTCCAGGGCGCCTTCGACGCCATCCCGGACCCGGACGAGCCCGGCGAGCACGTCATCATCCTGCACCTGAACCCAGGCAGGCGCACCCGCTTCGTGGTGGAGCGCCTGGGCGAAAAGCCCGCCATCCGGGCCCACATCACCGTGGAGGCCGAGGTGGTGGCCATGCCTTCCGGCATCGATTACTCCCTGCCTGACCGCCAGGACGATCTGGAGCGGGCCATCGAACAGCATGTGGTGGAGAACGTCACCCGGCTGATCGAGAAGACGCAGCGATGGAAGAGCGACGTCGCCGGCTTCGGCCGCTACGCCGTGTCCGCCTTCCCGACGGTGCAGGCCTGGGAGGCGTACGACTGGCCGAGCCGCTACCCCGAGGCCGAGATCACCTTCACCGTGGACGTCCGCCTGCGGCGGTACGGCCTCACCCTGGCCCCGACCCGGGGCTCAGAGGAGGGGATGCAGGAGTGATCCCCGCCCTGATCGTGCTGGGTACGCTGCTCGTGGCCACCTACACGCTGAACTACGCCCGCTGGGCCTGGCAGCGAAACCTCCGACTCGGCGCCGTGGGGCTGGTCCTGCTGGCGGTGGCCAGCGTGGCGGTGCCCCTCTGGGTCATGTGGCGGCTGTCCTGAAGATAAGAAGGGCCAGGCGACCAGCCTGGCCCCTTCATCGTTACGGCTGCAGTTCCTTCTTGGGATCCCGGAACCCCTCGCCCAGCACCTCGTGCACCTCGGCCACGACCACGAACGCCTTCGGGTCCTCCGCATACACGATCTGCTTGACCTGCGTGAGCTCGGTGCGCTGGGCGACCGTGTAGAGGATGGTGCGGGGCTCCCCGGTAAAGGCGCCGGTCCCGGGGATGATGGTCACGCCCCGCTCGACTTCCAACATGATGCGGCGGGCGATCGGCTCGGGGCGGGAGGTGATGATGGTCACGCCGCGCGCGGTGTAGAAGCCCACCTGCACGATGTCGACCACCTTGGACGAGATGAAAAGGGTGATGACCGCCCACATGGCCGTCTCGGGCGAGAAGGCGATCGCCGCCATCGCCAGGACGACGGTGTCCACCGCCAGCACCATGGAGCCGACCGAAAAGCCCAGCTTGTGCTGCAGCACCAGGGCGAGCACGTCGGAGCCCCCTGTGCTGCCGCCGGACCGCAGGACCAGGCCAAGGCCTACGCCCATGGTAAGACCGCCGTAGATGATGGCCAGCACCACCTGGTCCGTGATGGGCGGGATGCCGGCCGTGAGCGCCAGGAAGAGCGCGTAGGCGGCGACGCCGAGGATGGAGCGCCGGATCAGGCGCCACCCCTTCACCTTCAGCCCAAGGGCCAGGATCGGGATGTTGAACACCACCTGGGTGACCCACATGGGCACCCCCAGCAGGTGGTAGAGGATGATGCCGATGCCGGTTACACCGCCCTCGGCCAGCTTCAGGGGCACGAGAAAGACGTTGGCGGCGAGGGCCATGAGCAGCGCGCCGGCGAGCAGCTCCACGAACCAGAACACGTCGAGGCCTCCCCGGGCAGAAAGGCGGGGCGGTGCGCGCAGACGTCTGCCCGCGCCTACTCCTCCTTATTTTCCGTTTCCTTCTTCTCGTCGTCCTGCTTGACCGCCTTGCGGAACTCCTTGATCGAATCGCCTAGCCCGCGCGCCAGCTGCGGGAGCTTGGCGCCGCCAAAGAGCAGCAGAATGACCAAGACGATCAGCAGGATCTCCATGGTGCCGAGGCGGCCGAACATCGGGATCCCTCCATGATGCGTGATTCGCTGCGTGCGGAACCAAGGTTCGGGGCGCGGGCGCATTTCTCCTGCAGGTGCGGCCGCGGCGCCCGCCTGCGCCCGCGCCTAACGGTTCACCAACCGCTCCGGGTAGTCTGTGATGATCCCGTCGACGCCGGCGTTCTGCACCAGGCCGATCGCCATCGGGTCGTTCACGGTCCAGCAGTTGACCTTCAGCCCCGCGGCGTGCGCGGCCTCCACGTACTCGGGCGTCACCCACGCCCAGAAAGGATGAATGGCCTCGCAGCCGATGGCCTTCGCCATGCCGACGGGATCCACGAGGTTGCTGGAGGTCAGCATGCCCAGGGGCAGCTCCGGGCAGATCTCCTTGAGCTTCACCAGGGCCCGGTGGTCGAAGGACGAGACCTGCGTGCGCTCCAGCACGCCCTCCGCCTTCAGCACCTCGACCAGCTGCTCCTCGATGCCCGGGTAGTGCACCGACCCGGCCTTCAGCTCCAGATAGAGCCGGACGCCGGGCGGCGCGGCGCGCACCACCTCCTGCAGGGTGGGCACCCGCTCGCCGGCGAAGCGCGGGTCCTTCCAGGAGCCGGCGTCGAGGGCGCGGAGCTGCTCCAGCGTCATCGCCATCACCAGGCCGGAGCCGCTCGTCGTGCGGTCGACCGTCGGGTCGTGGATGACGACCAGGTGGCCGTCGGCCGTGCGGTGCACGTCGAACTCGATGCCGTCGACGCCCAGCTCGAAGGCCCTCCGGAACGAGGCCATCGTGTTCTCCGGGTAGGTGCCAGCGGCACCCCGGTGACCGATCACCTGCGGCATGCGACCTCACCTCGCGGGTTTGGAGATAGAGGAAAACAGTTAAAACGTCTCGAAATGTGCTACCCAATTCTGCCGGGGCAGAAGGGAGCACGACGGATGGACTTCAAGCTTCTCCACACCTTCGTGACGGCGGCGGAGCTGGAGAACTTCCACCAGACCGCCGAGCGGCTCTACCTCGCCCAGCCCACGGTCACGACGCACATCCGCCAGTTGGAGCACCTGCTGGGGTTCCAGCTCTTCGAGCGCGTCGGCAAGCGGGTCCGGCTGACGCCGGCCGGGCAGCGGTTCCTGCCCCACGCCCGCCGGGTCCTCGCCACCTACGAGCAGGCCATCCACGACATGACCGCGTGGTGGCAGGGTTATGATACGCGCCTGCAGCTGGTGACCTCGCCGCTGGTGGCCACCTCGGTCCTGCCGGGGCTGCTGAAGGAGTTCACCCAGCAGAATCCCCGGGTGGAGGTGATCATCACCACCGAGGTCTCCTCCGCCGTGGGCCAGGTGGTGGCCTCCGGCGCCGCGCACGTGGGGATGGCCCGGGCGCCGTCGGCCCATCCTGAGACGACTTCGACAGTGCTCTACACGGATCCTGTCGTGCTGGTCGCGGCGCCGGAAAATGCTGCCGACGCCGACTGGGTGGACCTGGTGGGCCGCCACCTGCTGCTCACCGGCAACCACCCGATCTACTGGGACTCCCTGCTCCTGGCGGTCAGCAAGCGGCAGCCCCACCTGCGCACCCTGGCGGTGGACCGGGTCGACGTCACCAAGCGGCTGCTGGAGGAGGGACTGGGCATCTCCTTCCTGCCCTTGTCCTCGGTGGTGCGGGAGCTGGCCGAAGGGCGGCTGGTCACCGTGCCGGTGGACATCGAGCTGCCCACCGCGGCCACCTACCTGATCCTGCCGCAGCACCGGGAGCTCCCGGAGGCGGCCCGGCAGTTCGTCGACCTGGCGAAGCGCGCGTTCCCCGACGGGAAGGGGCCCGGGCTCCCGGGGCGGAGCGGGGTGAATCGATGACGCCTTCGGCACAGCGAGTGGGAGCTGGTGCGGCCTGCGCACATCAAGCCGGACCCCGACGGCCGCGACTCCCTCGGGGCCGTGTGGCTGCCCATCCGCCAATTGAACCCGGATCTGCTCTCCCCGCTCGTCCGCGAGGGCCTGCGCTGTGTCGGCAGCCCGTAACCGCGCCGGCGGCCGCACACAGGAGGGGCAGTGGCGGGAGCGACTCGGGTTCTGGCTCCCGCCACTGCCTTCAGCATGCGCCCAGTCAAGCCTGAACCCCGGCCCGCGGCCGGGGGTCTTGTCGCAAGACGCCCTTCCGGGATCACGGCCAGGGGGGAATGTCGCATTTCAGCGGCAGCCCGAGCTGCCCCCGTCCCGAGGGCCACGAGCACCAGGCACGCCGCCAATACCAGCCGTCGCCGCACTTCCCGGACCTCCTGTCACCGCGGGCCTGACACCATCCCTGCCCACTCCCCGTCCCACCGCCCGCTTCTCACCGCTCACCGCTCAATGCCCACGCTCACCGCCCACATCTCACCGCTCACCGCTCACGGCCCACCGCCCACCGCTCACCGCTCTATGCTCACCGCCCACATCTCACCGCTCAAATCAGTCGCGCAAGAGCGCCCGGGAGATGACCAGCCGCTGGATCTCGCTGGTGCCCTCGTACAGCTGCGTGATCTTCGCCTCCCGCATCAGCCGCTCCACACGGTACTCCTGCATGTACCCGTACCCGCCGTGGATCTGCACGGCCTCCACCGTGTGCTTCATCGCCACCTCCGAGGCGAAGAGCTTGGCCATCGAGATCTCCTTCGTCGCCCGGACCCCCTGCTGCATGAGGAAGGCGGCGCGGTAGAGCAAGAGGCGCGCCGCCTCCAGCTCGGTGGCCATGTCCGCGATCTTCCACGCGATGGCCTGGTGCTCGGCGATGGGCTTGCCGAACGTGTGCCGCTCCTTGGCGAACTTGATGGAATCCTCCAGGGCCGCCTGCGTGATGCCCACCGCCTGCGCGGCGATGCCGATCCGGCCCCGGTCCAGGATCGTCATGGCGATCTTGAACCCCTCGCCCTCCCGGCCCAGGAGCTGCGAGGCGGGGATGCGGCAGTCCTCAAAGTACAGCGAGGTCGTGTGCGAGGCGTGCAGGCCCATCTTCTCCATGGGCTTGCTCACGGTGAAGCCGGGGGTGCCGGCCTCCACCAGGAAGGCGGAGATCCCCCGGTGGCCCACCGACGGGTCGGGGTTGGTCCGGGCGAAGACCACGTAGAGCCCGGCCACGCCGCCGTTGGTGATGAAGGTCTTCTCGCCGTTCAGGACGTAGTAGTCGCCGTCCCGGATCGCCGTGGTGCGGATGGCGGCCGCGTCCGAACCTGCGCCCGGCTCGGTGAGGGCGTAGGCCCCCAGGATCTCACCCCGGGTGAGGCGCGGCAGGTACTTCTGCTTCTGCTCCTCCGTGCCGAAGAGGTAGATGGCCTCGGAGTGCAGCGAGCAGTGCACCTCGTAGATCACCGCGGTGACGGCGCACGCCCGGGCCAGCTCCTCGATGACGATGGCGTAGCTCACCCAGTCCATGCCGCCGCCCCAGGGCTCCGGCAGGTGCATGTTCAGGTAGCCGTTCTCGGCCAGGAGCTTGAAGTTGGGCCACGGGAACTCGTGCTTGCGGTTGAACTCGGCCGAGCGCGGCGCGATCTCCTTCTCCGCCAGCTCCCGGATCGCCTGGCGCACCATGTTCTGCTCTTCGGTCAGGAAGAAGTTCACGGCTCCTGCCTCCTCGTCTGTCGTTTCCCCCCGGAAACTCACCGGCCCCAGTGGTTGCGCATGATCTCGTCCGCCGCGGTGAAGGGGTCCAGCCGCCGCTCCGCCACCTTCCGGACCAGTTCCTCAAAGTCTCCGGCGGCCAGGGCCCGCTCCAGCATCGCCCGGGCGGCCCGCTGCCCCACCAGCTCCTGGAGCCGCTGGGCCGCATCCTGGTGCCGGCGGGCCTCCCAGCGGCCGGTCTCCTTCAGGAAGGCCAGGTGCTCGTCCAGCCGGTCCACCACCGCGGCCACGCCTTGCCCGTCCTTGGCGACCGTCTTCAGCACCGGCGGCCGCCAGGAGATGTCCCCGGGCCTGGCCGTGCCGTGCCGCTCGGCCGCGTGCGCCGCGGCGCGCGTCAGGAAGCGGGCCGCTTGCCGCACCTCGTCCGCGCGGTGATGGCCGGTGCGGTCCAGCCGGCGAAGGGCCTCGTCCGCGCCCGGCGGCAGGGCCGCGCCTTCCCCTGCGCCTTCCGCCGGCCACCGGTTGATGCCCGGCCGGCCCATGTGGCCCAGGTCCAGCATCATCTCGATCTCGGTCACCGTGCGGTCGGCCCCGTCCCGGTCCGCCTTGTTGCAGACGAACACGTCGCCGATCTCGAGGATCCCGGCCTTGATCGCCTGGATCTCATCGCCCAGGCCGGGAACCACCACGACGCAGGTGGTGTGCGCCAGGCCCATGATCTCGACCTCTGACTGGCCGGCCCCCACCGTCTCCACCAGGATCACGTCGAAGCCGAAGGCGTCCAGCACCGACACGACCTCGCCCGTCGCCGGCGAGAGGCCGCCCAGGTGTCCCCGCGCCGCCAGCGACCGCATGAAGACGCCGGGGTCGGTCAGGGTCTGCTGCATGCGGATCCGGTCGCCGAGGATCGCCCCCCCGGAGAAGGGGCTGGTCGGGTCCACCGCCACGATCGCCACCGTCCGGCCGCGGGCGCGCTCTTCGGCGGCCAGCCTGTCCACCAGGGTGGACTTCCCCGCGCCGGGGGGGCCGGTGATGCCCACCACATGCGCCCGCCCGGTCAGCGGGTAGACCAGGCGGAGGAGCGCCGGCGCCTCCTCGGCCCCGTTCTCGATCCAGGTGATCGCCCGCGCCAGGGCCCGCCGGTCCCCTGACCGGAGGCGGTCGAATAGCTCAGCAGCCCGGTCTTCCGGCCTCATCGCTTCACGTTCTCCCTCGTGTACCGAATGATCTCCTCGAGGTCCGACCCGGGGCCGAACACCCGGGCGACGCCGGCCTCCAGCAGGGCGGGCACCTCGTCCTCGGGGATGATGCCGCCGGCCAGGATGAGCACGTCGTCCACCCCCTGCTCCCGGAGCAGCTGGATCAGCTGCGGGATCAGCACCCCGTGTGCCCCGGCGAGCGAGGAGATCGCGATCACATCCACGTCCTCCTGGACCGCCGCCGCGGCCACGGCCTCCGGCCGCTGGTAGAGCCCGGTGTAGATCACCTCGAACCCGGCGTCCCGATAGGCCCGGGCGATGACCTTCGCCCCCCGGTCGTGGGCGTCCAGCCCCAGCTTCGCGACAAGCACCCTGATCCTGCGTCCGGCTGCCGCTTCCACTTCCGCTTCCCCTCCATCGTCCCCCGACTAGAACACCGACTCCTCCCGGAACTCGCCCCACAGCTCGCGCCACACGCCGCAGATCTCCCCCACGGTGCAGTAGCGCCGGACGCACTCGAGGATATAGGGCATCAGGTTCTCGTCGGTCTGCGACGCCCGGCGCAGCTCGGCCAGGGCAGCCGCGGCGGCCCGCTGGTCCCGGGTCGCGCGCACCTGGCGGAGCCGCTCGATCTGGCGCTGCTGCACCTCCGGGTTGACCTTGAGGATCTTGGCCTTGGGCTTCTCGTCGGGGTCCACGTAGGCGTTGACCCCCACCACCTTGTAGTCCCCGCTCATCACCCGCCGCTGGAAGCGATAGGCGGAGTCGGCGATCTGCTGCTGGAACCAGCCCTTCTCGATCGCGGCGATCACGCCGCCCTGCTCCTCGATCTGCCTGAAGTAGTCGTAGACCTCCTCCTCCAGCTTGTTGGTCAGGTACTCCACGTAGTAGGAGCCCGCCAGCGGATCGACCACATTGGCCACGCCGCTCTCCTCGGCGATGATCTGCTGGGTGCGCAGGGCGATCCGCACCGCCTCCTCGCTGGGCAGGGCCAGGGCCTCGTCGTAGGAGTTGGTGTGCAGCGACTGCGTGCCGCCCAGCACCGCGGCCAGGGCCTGCAGGGTCACCCGGATGATGTTGTTCTCCGGCTGCTGCGCCGTGAGGCTCACGCCGGCGGTCTGGGCGTGGGTGCGCAGCATCCACGAGCGCGGGTTCTTGGCGCCGAAGCGCTCGCGCATGATGCGCGCCCAGATGCGCCGGGCGGCGCGGAACTTGGCGATCTCCTCGAAGAAGTCGTTGTGCACGTCGAAGAAGAAGGAGAGGCGCGGCGCGAACTCGTCGACGTCGAGCCCCGCCTTGATCCCCGCCTCCACGTAGGTGATGCCGTTGGCCAGGGTGAAGGCCAGCTCCTGCGCGGCCGTGGCGCCGGCCTCGCGGATGTGGTAGCCGGAGATGGAGATGGTGTTCCACTTCGGGACGTGCTTGGCGCAGAAGGCCATCACGTCGGTGATCAGCCTGAGCGACGGCGCCGGCGGGTAGATATAGGTCTTCTGGGCGATATAGTCCTTCAGGATGTCGTTCTGGATGGTGCCGGTCACCTGGTCCCAGGGGACGCCCTGCTTCTCCGCGACCACCAGGTACATGGCGAGCAGGATGGAGGCGGGCGGGTTGATGGTCATGGAGGTGGAAACCTTGTCCAGGGGAATGCCGTCGAACAGGATCTCAAAGTCCTTCAGCGTGTCGACGGCGACCCCCAGCTTGCCGACCTCGCCGTTGGCGTAGGGGTGGTCGGAGTCGTAGCCCAGCAGGGTGGGCATGTCGAAGGCGGTAGAGAGGCCCGTCTGCCCCTGCTCGAGCAGGTAGCGGAACCGGGCGTTGGTCTCCTCCGCCGTGCCGAACCCCGCGAACTGGCGCATGGTCCAGAGCTTCCCGCGATACATCGTCGGGTGTATCCCCCGGGTGAAGGGATACTCCCCGGGATCCCCCAAGTCCCGGCGGTAGTCCAACCCGGCGATGTCCCCGGGGCTGTAGAACCGCTTCACCGGCCGGTCGGAGACCCCGGCGAACCGCTCCTTCCGCTCCACTGTGGCCACGGGTCACCCTCCCCCCCAAAATTCAGCGTCGCTTCACACCGATTCGCCTTTTCTGCCTATTCCTCCTGCTTCCCACTTTACGCGCGCGCATCCCCGCCCAGCACCCGCCGGGTTCCGCCCGGACGCACCACGACGGCGTCCGCGGGACCCGACCGCACCACCACGCCGGCACCGCTGCCCGGACGAACGACCACGGTGCCGGCGCTCCAGGGCCCCGGGCCAGAGGCATCCGCGCCGCCCGCGTGCCCGTGCGGGCCCGGGCCCACGCCCCCAAAGCGCTCGGACCGGCGCGGGCGGCGGCGGTTGGGCGCCAGGCCCACGGCAAAGGCGGCCAGGGCCGCCGCCGGGTTGAGGGCGGGGTTGAACAGCACCAGGCCCGGCGCCAGCGCGGCGAGGGCGGCCTCCGGCCGCAGCGCCGCCAGTGCGCAGATGGGGCAGAGCGCCGCCAGCTGGACGACCGGATCGAAAAACACGTCTTCGGGCGTCGTGAGATCGAACCTGTGGCGCACGGCGCGTCGCGACCTCCTTTCCGGAACAGCAAACGGGGGCTTCCCGCCCCCGTTTTGTACGGTATGCATGTGGTCGCCGGCCTGCCCCTCCGGCTTCAGCAGCACGGCTTGCCGAAGAACGGCTTGCCGAAAAACTTCCCGCCCAGGCCTCCCGTCAGGGCCAGCGTGGGCGCGGCGGCCGGGTTGAACGCCAGGAACGCCGCCCGCGGATTGATGGCCGGGTTGAAGATGCCCAGCACGGGGCTCTTGGCCGCGAGCGCCGCCGCCGGGGAGAAGGCGGCCAGCGAGGCCAGCTTGCTGAACGGGGCCAGGTCTACGGCCGGGTTGAAGAAAACCTGATCCGGCGCGTCGAACCCGCCAAACTGCATGCGGGGTTTCCCTCCTGACCGGAAGCGGGGGAGCCCTTCGACTCCCCTGCCTGCTGTCCGGTTGGTCAGATGCCAAACTTGCCGAAAGGCTTGCCCTTGCCGGTGAGCGCCAGCGTGGGCGCTGCGCCCGGGTTAAACTGCAGGAACGCAGCCGCGGGGTTGATGGCCGGGTTGAAGAAGGCCAGCACCGGGCTCTTGGCCGCCAGCGCCGCCGCCGGGGAGAAGGCGGCCAGCGAGGCCAGCTTGCTGAACGGGGCCAGGTCTACGGCCGGGTTCTTGAACACCTGCCCGGGGACGCTCTTGCCGCCAAAGCTGAACGGGAACGGGAAGAACCCCTTCTTATCGAAGAAGTCCTTCTTATCCACCTTGTCGGTCACCCCGGCGGTGGGGAACGTCTTCGGGCAGCTTACCGTAACCACCGGCCGCGAGACGTCAACGGGGCAGGCGGTCGATGTGACGACCCGCGATTTGTGGGACACGAAGCAACCCCCTTCCGATTTGTACAGAGGGATGAGCACCACCGCGAGGGTGGAACGTCTCCGCTCTCAGCTTATGTAACCGTTTGGCAGGCGGTTACAGCTCCTTGACGCCGATCAGGCCCCCGGGCACGAAGCCCCGGCTCAGGGCGAACTCCACCGCCGGCCGCTGGTGCAGCCCGGCCCAGAGCTTGATCTTCCGGAGGCCCAGGGCGGCCACCGCCGCCTCGGCGGCCGCCAGCAGGCCGCTCCCGACCCCGCGCCGCCGGTGGGCGGGGTGCACCCAGAGGTCGATCAGGAGGGCCGTCGGCTCCTCGGTGCTGCCATCCCGTGCCAGGGCGAGCAGCAGGTAGCCGACCGGCTGCGCCCCGTACTGGGCCACGAAGAGCGCGCTGCCCGGTGAGGCCAGCACCTGCCGGCACTGCAAGGCCGCCCGCTGCGCGGCGGCAAGCGGGTGCACCCGCATGCGCTCCTCGGGGTCCAGCACCTCCCATGCGGCGGCCGCCGC
>k87-1322319_pt1 | contig 13819 bp, 10 predicted proteins | sample MGYA00084031_6733416 | MGnify analysis MGYA00084031
CACCCGCAGGGCCGGCGCATTGTCATCGTCGACGAGAAGGCAGACGTCGAGGCCCTCCCGGGCCATCTCGGCGCAGAAGTTGGCGACCAGCATCGTCGCTTCGCCCTCCCCCCGGAACCGGGGGAAGGTGTAGGTGCCGCCGAAGGAGACCGTCGTATCCAGGTGGGCTCCCTTGACAAGGCAGGCGGTCAACACCCCGTCCCGCTCCCGCACGTAGACCGAGCGGGCGGCGATCGCCTGGCGCCAGTCGATGTGCCACTCCGTCTCCCGCTCCCGCATGTAACCTTCGCGCCAGGCTTCGAGGCGGGGAATGTCCTGCGCCGCCGCAAGGCGGTAGCGCCCGTCGGGCTCTACCTGCAGGCCGCCGCAGGGAAGGAGCATAAACAGCTCCCGGTGGTCCCGGACGATGCGGCTTCGCAGGCCCGCCTCGGTCACCGCCGCTTCGAAGCTCGCGTGATTCGCCAATACTTTGCGGGGCGGGCAGTGCTCCAGCGCCCCTTTGAGCAGGAGGCCTCCGCCCGCGCCCACCGCGTGGAAGAGCGCGTAGCCCGTTTGCCGGTTGCGCGCCAAAAGGGCGAAATCCTCGGCTCCGGCAGCATCCGGCAAGGTGAAGAGCTCCCAGTCGGGGTAGGCGCCCGCGGGCGCCGCGGCGAGAACGTGCAGCAGGTGCTCCAGCCAGAAGTGGCCCGCCGGCGCCGGCGCGAAGAAGGCGGCCGGGGCCAGGCGCAGCGCCTCACCCGCGGCGATCGGCGCCGGCTCCACTGACGTGACCCGTCCTTTCATAACGCTCCTCCCGCCTTCAGGCTCCCCCATTTTGTTCCTCTTTTATCGCACCCGGCCGCGCGGGCAGTACTAAACACAAGCAAGAGTAACCACAGCGCGCAACATCGAGCAGCGGGTGGGGTGGTGGCAGTGTGGATCGGCTGGCCGATGGAGCGCATCGTCTACCTCTTCCTCGGCATCCTTTTCCTCGGGGTGTTCGCGCAGGTGACGCTGTACCACTGGCGGCAAAACTTTCGTCACTGGTCGATGTGGATCCCTGTCGTGGCGACGCCCCTTTTGGGCCTGGTGAGTTTGGGCCTGGCGGCAGTGAACGCCGACTTTTTGCGCGGGGCGCTGGGACTGCTCAGCGCGCTGGGCGCTGTCGCGGGGCTGGTAGGCAGCTACTATCACGTGGAAGGGGTGGGGGAGCGGGTCGACGGCTTCACGCTCAGCAACATCATGGTCGGTCCGCCCTTGGTCCTCCCCTTGATGATCACGATCCTGAGCCTGTTCGCTCTCTTCGCGCTTTACGTCTGAGGGGGCCTGGCGATGGAAAGGACGTACTACCCCGATTTCGATGTCATGGAGGCGCAGGAGGCCTGGGACCCCCACACGCGGGACATCGTCACCCGGCGGCTGGAGGCGGGAAAGAGCCTCACCGCGCTCACCCCGGGCGAGGCCGCCCTTTTGGAGTCGCTGTTGCGGCACCTCCTTTATGAAGAGCGGGCCGACATCTTGGGGTTTGTCGTCAGTCACTTCGACAAGAAGGTGGCGGAGCGCTTCGGTGAAGGGCAGCGAAAGGCGGGCGTCCCTGAGGAGGACCAGTTGATCCGGCAGGGGTTGATCGGCCTGGACGACGTCGCCAAGCACCGGCACGGCCAGCCCTGGATGGAGCTCTCCGTCGAGGAGCAGGTGGCGCTCGTGCGCGAGCTGCAAAGCGGCAGCCTCGAACCGGTGGGCGTGATGGCCGGCCTGCCGCAAAAGGAGCTGTTTGACAAGGTGCTGTCGCTCGCCTTGGAGGCGTACGCGTCGCACCCGCAGGTGTGGTCCGAAATGGGGTACGGCGGCCCCGCCTATCCCCGCGGGTACTACCGCATCGAGCAGGGCTTGCGCGATCCATGGGAGCCGCAGCCGGCAAAAAGGAGCGAGGGCCCGTGAGTTTGCTAAACGGCCGCCAGCGGCAGCAGGGGAGGCCGGCGGAAAGCGACGGTATGGTCGCAGCGCGCATGTCCGACCACGGCGATCCGGGAGCGCCGGTGCGCCATCACGTCGATCACTACGCCGGCCACCGGTACAGCCACCTTAACAAGCGGAAGTACGGGCGGGAAGAGGTGGACGTCTGCATCGTCGGGGCCGGCGCGGCCGGCGGGGTGCTGGCGCAGCGCCTGGCCAGCGCGGGTCTCGACGTCGTCGTGATCGAGGCGGGTCCCTACTGGGATCCGGCTACCGACTTTGCCAGCGACGAACTGGCCATGCAGGAGCTGGGCTGGCAGGACACCCGCCTGGTGGGCGGGAGCGATCCGCTGAAGCTGGGTCACAACAACTCGGGACGGGGCGTCGGCGGCGGCACCGTGCACTTCACCGGCGTCTTTTTGCGCTTTCATGAAAGCGATTTCGAGACGTACACCCGGGACGGCGTGGGCGTCGACTGGCCGATCCGCTACAAAGATCTGGAGCCCTACTACGAACAGATCGAAAGGGAGATTCGCGTCTCGGGGCCGCGTCACTTCCCCTGGGGCCCTTTCCGGGGACCGTATCCGTATCCGGAGCGGGACCGGATCAGCGCCAACGCGGAAATGTTCCGCCGGGGCTGCGCCGCCCTGGGCATCGAAAGCGTCGTGACGCCCCTGGCCATCTTGTCGGCGCCCTTCGCAGGCCGGCCGCCCTGCATCAACCGGGGCTTTTGCAATCAGGGGTGCATGCCCAACGCAAAGTTCAGCACCCTGATCCACCACATCCCTCAGGCGATCGAGGCGGGCGCGGAGCTCCTCAGCGATTGCATGGTAACGCAAATCGAGACGGACGCTGCGGGCCGCGTGACGGGAGTCGTCTTCAACCACGGGGGACGGGAGTACCGGCAAAAGGCGCGCATCGTGGTCCTAGCCAACTTCGTCATCGAAACGCCCCGGCTCCTTTTGCAGTGCACGTCGCCGCGGTTTCCCGACGGGCTGGCCAACTCCAGCGGCATGGTGGGCAAGTGCATCATGCCCCACGCGAGCCACGACATGTACGGCCTTTTCGACGAGGAGATCCGCCTCTACAAAGGAACGCCGGTCCTCGCGACGACTCAGCACTTTTACGAGACCGACCCCGGCCGGGGCTTTGCCCGCGGCTACACGCTCCACGCGCACGGCGCCCGGCCCGTGGAGTTCGCGAGCGGCCTGGCCACGTGCGGCATCTGGGGCAGCCGGATGCGGCAAATTCTGAAGGATTACAACTTCTACGGGCGCGTGACGATGGTGGGCGAAGTGCTTCCCGCCGAGCACAACCGGGTGACTTTGGCCGACGAGGTGGACGAATACGGCCTGCGGCGGGCGTTGGTCGAGTTCAGCTACGGCGAGAATGACAACGCGCTAATCGCACACGCCGTGGAGATGGGCAACCGGATAATCGAAGCGGCCGGCGGGCGCCCTGACTTCGTCGTCCCCGACACGGCCCACCTGATGGGCGGCTGCCGCATGGGCGCCGATCCGGCCACGTCCGTCGTCGACGCCGAGTGCCGCTGTCACGACGTGCCCAATCTCTATATCTGCAGCGCCGCCGTCTTTCCCACCTCAGGCGGGGCGAACCCCACCGAAACCGTCATGGCCCTGGCGGCGCGCACGGCCGACAAGATGCTCGAGCGGATGGCTCGCGACGAAATCGGCGCGCGCGGTGCGGCCAGGGTGCTGTGACGCGCCGGTTGGCTCTCCTACAAGCGTCGGGCCGCTGCGGAAAGTCCTCAAGCGCCTGCCCGACACATTCATTGCGAATCCGTAACAACTCCGAGCGCGACTGTGAAACATCCGCTTGCTACACTCCAGTTGGCATGAGGATTCGCATGAAAATGAGGAGGAGAGCTTGTGAAAAGGTTAGCTCGCGCTGTAGGCGCCGCCGCGCTGGCGCTCATGGTTGCTGCTAGCCCCGCCCGGGCAGCAGTCGACCCCAACTTGCCGGAGTACACGCCGGTCCCCGGCATCTCAGGGACGCTGATCTCCGTCGGGTCGGACACCATGAACAACATGATGACCCTGTGGGGCGAGGCGTTTCGCAAGTACTACCCCAACGTCCGGATCGAAGTCGAAGGAAAAGGATCGGGTACGGCACCGCCCGCGCTGATCGCCGGCACTGCCCAGCTGGGACCGATGTCCCGGGAGATGCTGCCGGCCGAAATCGACGCCTTCGAGGCGAAGTTTGGCTACCCTCCGACTCTTTTTCACGTCGGAATTGACGCCCTCGCTGTTTACGTCCACAAGGAGAACCCCCTGCCCGGCCTTACCATCCAACAACTGGACGCGATCTTCTCCCAGACCCGCCGGTGCGGAGCGCTCGCGGCGCTGAACACCTGGGGCAGCCTCGGGCTTGGCGGCGAGTGGGCAAGCCGCCCGATCAGCCTCTACGGCCGCAATTCGGCGTCGGGCACTTACGGGTTCTTCAAGGAGAACGCGCTCTGCGGCGGCGACTTTAAAGCGACCGTCAAGGAGCAGCCCGGTTCCGCCGCCGTCGTGCAGGGCGTGGGCGTCGACCGGTACGGCATCGGCTACAGCGGGATCGGGTACCGCACATCGGAAGTCCGGGTCGTGCCGCTGGCCGGCGAGCCGGGAGCGCCTTTCGTCGATCCCACGGATCCTGAGAATGTCGTCAGCGGCGCGTATCCCCTCGCCCGCTTCCTCCACATCTACGTGAACAAGGCGCCGGGTCAGCCGTTGAGCCCGCTGGTGCGCGAGTTCATCCGGTTCATCTTCTCGCGGGAAGGCCAAGCAGTGGTGGAAAAAGACGGTTACATCTCGCTGCCGGCGGAGTACGCCGGGGCGGAGGCGGCGAAGGCGCTCGGCCCATAAAGCGTGCGGCGAGCCTGCGCGGCCAGGCCTGCCGCGCAGGCGGCCCGCGGCGCGGGAGGTGGTCGGGAACATGGCCATGATGAACGTCGAGAAAAGCCACGATCCCAACAGCGCCGGCGCCCTGGCGATCGCCGGTCGCCGCCGCCTGCTCGACTGGTGCGGCCAAGGTGCGGCGCTGTTGGGAGGCCTTTTGGTCATCGGGGCCGTCGCCGTCATGCTCCTGTTCATGCTCCGGCAGGCGGCGCCTTTGGCGCTTCCCGCACGGTTCGGCCCCGCGGTGAGCCTCCCCCTGGAGGAGGCGGGCGTCGAGGCGCAGGCCGGAGCCGTTCTCCTCGCCGGCATCGATGAGTACCGCCAAACGGCGTACCTCCTGGACCGCGACGGTGGGCTGCACGTGCTGGACATGGCGCTCGGGCGAGTGGTCGACCGCATTGATCCGCTCGGACTCGCTCCCGGGGAGCGCGTGACGGCGGCCGCCTCGGGACCGGACCGCGGCCGGTTGGCGGTGGGAACCAGCGGTGGCCGCTTGATTCCGCTGAGCATCGAGTTTGCGGTCGATTACCAAAGCGGGGCGCGGCGGGTGCGGCTTTCCGCCTCGGCGGGCAGCCCCCTCATCGTCGATGAAGAGGGCCGGGCTTTGACCCAGGCCGCCCTGGCCGACGGGCGCGCGGGCCGGGTGGCTTCGGCCATCACGGAAGACGGGCGAGTGCTCGTTCTCGCGCAAGTGCGGGAGCGGGGCATGTTGGGCGGCGGGGCGATTCAGGAGCGCCGCCACGACCTTACCGGTGCCGTCGCCGGCCGGCCGACGGCCCTCGCCCTCTCTCCCGACGGCGGCACGCTGCTGGTAGGCTCGGAGGGGGGCCTCCTCTATCAATGGGACCTGGCAAATCCCGAAGCGCCGCGCTTTGTCGCCGCGGCGGTGGCCGCCGGTCCCGAGGCGGGAGGCTTGGCAGGCGCGGGAGAGCGCGGCGCAGCCGCCGTCCTCGCCTTGCGCTACCTGCTGGGCGGCGAATCGGTCGCGGTGGGCGACGCGCTTGGGGGCGTCTCCGTCTGGTTCAACGTGCGGGACGAGGCGCTGGGGGGCGGCCGGCGCCTGCAGCGGGTCCACGTATTGGAGCACCACGGCGCGCCGGTGGTCCACATCGCGCCCTCCCAGCGAAGCCGCACCTTCCTCACGGCCGACGCCGCCGGCGTCGTCAAGATGCACCATGCTACGTCCGCGCGGACGTTCTTCTCGGCGCCGGTGGACGCCGAGCCGATCACTGATCTCCTCCTGGCGCCCAAGGCCGACGCGCAGGTGATTCTGACTCCCACCCGCTTGGTCACGGCGCCGGTGCACAACCCTCATCCCGAGGTCTCCTGGCGCACCCTCTTCGGACGCGTCCACTACGAAGGGTACGACGAGCCGCGGTGGATGTGGCAGTCGAGCGGGGGCAGCAGCGCGTTTGAACCGAAGTTGAGCCTGACGCCGCTGATCTACGGCACGCTCAAAGGAGCGTTCTACTCGCTTCTTTTTTCCCTTCCGGTCGGGCTGCTGGGCGCGGTGTACGTCTCCCAGTTCATGCACCCGCGCCTTAGGGCCGTCGTCAAGCCGGTCATGGAAATGATGGCCGGCCTGCCCAGTGTGGTGCTGGGCTTCTTGGCGGGCCTGTGGCTCGCTCCCCTCATCGCCCGTCACCTCGCGGGCATCGCTGCGATGCTCGTCCTCCTTCCAGCGTCCGCCCTCACCGCGGGCTGGGCGGCGCGCCGGGTCGCCGCCCGCTTAGGGCGTGCCCTTCCGTCGGGCTGGGAGAGTTTGATGCTGCTGCCTGTCCTTGCCCTGGGAATGTGGCTGTCGCTGCACCTGGGAGCGTGGGCGGAAAGCGCGCTTGCCGGCGGCGACGTCCGCCTGTGGCTCTACGAGCGCTTCGGGATTACGTACGATGTGCGCAACTCGATCGTCATCGGGATCGCGATGGGGTTCGCCGTCGTCCCGGTTGTCTTCACCATCGCGGAAGACGCTTTGGCCTGTGTTCCCCCGGAGCTGGCCGCCGGCTCGCTGGCCCTGGGCGCCACGCGGTGGCAGACCGCGATGCGCGTGGTCGTGCCGGCGGCCTTGCCGGGAATGCTCTCCGCGGTGATGATCGGCACCGGGCGAGCCGTCGGCGAGACAATGATCGTCCTGATGGCCACCGGCAACACCCCGGTGATGGATCCCAGCCCCTTTACTGGCTTTCGCAGCCTCGCGGCCAACGTCGCCGTGGAGATGCCGGAGGCGCCGGCGGGCGGCACGCTGTACCGGGTCCTCTTCCTGTCGGCCCTCCTGCTCTTCGGCTTCACCTTTCTCCTCAATACGGCGGGCGAGGTCGTCCGCATGCGCATGCGAAGGCGGGTGGCGAGACTGTGATTGACACGCTGCGGGGTTCCCACCGCCGTCAGCGAAGCTTTTGGCGGTCGGGAGAGCTGCACGTTTGGGCGACCGGCTCGGCCGTCGCGCTCTCGCTCCTGCTGTTCATCGGCCTGGTGGCCGTGGTGGGCGCCGTGGGCCTGGGCCATTTCTGGCCGGCGAGCCTGGCCCGGCTCGTCGACGAGGAGGGGCGCGCCGTCATCGGCCAGATCGTCCGCCGGGAGCCGGCTGCGGCCTCCAAAGCGGCGGAGCGGTTGCAGGTCAAGGTGGCAAACCGCGACCTGTACGGACAGGACTTTCGCTGGATTGAAGCAGGGCGGATCGTCGCGATCACTTATCCACCCGAGCTCGCGGTGGTCAAGCGGCGGGAGTGGGGAGACGCGTACGGCGTTCCCCTACGCCTCGAGGAGGGCAGCCGCACGGTGGCCGCGGGAGACGAGGTGTGGGACGCGCTCACGGCCCGCCTGCGGGAGGTTGGACGCCTTTGGGAGCAGTTGAAAGCGCGACAGCGCCTCCTTGCCGGCGGCGAAGCCGCGCAGGCCGGGTACGAGGCGCGCGCTGCCGAACTCGACGCGCTGCGGGCGCAGCTCGCCCACTCCGTCCTGATCCTGGCCACGGCGGACGGGCGCGAACTTGCGGTGCCCCTTGCCCAAATCGTGCGCGCCTACCGGCCCAACGCGATGGGGGTGTGGGCCAAGGCTTGGGCGTACGCCGTGAACGTATGGGAGTTTCTCACCGGCCCGCCGCGGGAGTCGAATACGGAAGGGGGGATCTTCCCCGCGATCTTTGGCACGGTGCTCTTGGTCTTGATCATGTCGTTGGCTGTTATGCCGGTGGGCGTGCTGGCGGCGGTGTATCTGAAAGAGTACGCGGGCGAGGGGCTCGCCGCCTCTGCTTTGCGGATTGCCATTCGCAACCTGGCCGGGGTGCCGTCGATAGTCTACGGCATCTTCGGCTTGGGCTTCTTCATTTACACGGTGGGCGGGAGCATCGACCGGCTCTATTTCTCCGAGCGGCTTCCCGCGCCCACTTTCGGCACCGGAGGCCTCCTTTGGGCGTCGCTCACGCTGGCACTTCTCACGCTGCCCGTGGTGATCGTCGCGGCGGAGGAAGGCCTCGCCTCGGTCCCTGCTGCGGTGCGAGAGGCGTCGTACGCCTTAGGCGCTACCCGCTTCGAGACGGTTTGGCGGGTCGTCGTCCCGCAAGCGATGCCGGGCATTCTCACCGGGATGATCCTGGGCATCGCCCGGGCGACGGGAGAAGTGGCGCCGCTGATGCTCACCGGCGTCGTCAAACTGGCGCAGGAGCTGCCGGTCGACGGGAGCTGGCCCTTCCTTCACCTGGAGCGGAAGTTCATGCACTTGGGCTTTTTCATCTATGATCTCGGCTTTCAGTCGCCGAACGTCGAAGCGGCCCGGCCGATGCTCTTTGCGACGGCCCTGGTCCTCATCGCCGTGGTCGTCGCCTTGAACATCGCCGCCATCCTGTTGCGGAACCGGATGCGGGGAGGGAACGAAAATCCTTCAGCTGAATAAGCGTGTTCGTTTAAACGGCACGGACGGCCTCGCGCCCCGTCAGACTCGGGAGCCTGAAGCGGTGCTGGCGGTGCGCGACCTGCACGTTTACTACGGCAAGTATCACGCACTCAAGGGCGTGAGCCTCGACATCCGCCGTCGTTCGCTCACGGCCTTGATCGGTCCGTCGGGCTGCGGCAAGTCGACGTTGCTGCGCAGCTTGAACCGGATGAACGACGTGGTTGCCGGCGCCCGGGTGGAAGGAGCGGTGTGGCTGGGCGGGTGCAACATTTACGACCGCCGCGTCGACGCCGCCGCGGTGCGCCGGGCGATCGGCATGGTCTTTCAGCGCCCCAACCCCTTTCCCATGTCGATCTACGACAACGTCGCCTTCGGCCTGCGCTTGGTGGGGATGAAACGAAGCGTCGTGGACGAGCGGGTCGAAGAGAGCCTGCGGCAGGCCGCGCTGTGGGACGAGGTGAAAGATCGGCTGCGCTCCTCGGCGCTCACCCTCTCCGGCGGCCAGCAGCAGCGGCTTTGCATCGCCCGGGCGCTGGCCGTGCGGCCGCAGGTGCTCCTTTTGGACGAGCCGTGCTCGGCTTTGGACCCGGTCTCGACCGCCCGCATCGAAGAGCTTCTCCTGGAGCTGAAGGCGAAGTACACGCTGGTTGTCGTCACGCACAACATGCAGCAGGCCGCCCGCATTGCAGATCGGGTCGGCTACTTTTACCTGGGCGAGTTGATCGAGTACGATGATGTCGATGTTATCTTTAAGCGCCCGGCACGACCGGAGACGGCGGCCTACGTCGCCGGCCGCGTCGGTTAGGGACGAGCCGCTGTGATAGGATGAGTGGGATGAGCAAGCGCATTCTGGTCGTCGACGATGAACCCGCGATCGTGGAACTGATCCGCGTCAACCTGGAGGACGCGGGGTATGCAGTGGACGAAGCGGCCGACGGCGTGGAGGCTTTGGCCAAGTTTCGCGCTCGCCCTTACGACCTAGTGGTCCTCGACCTCATGCTTCCCGGCGTCGACGGCTTTGAGGTGTGCCGCCGGGTGCGCAGCGAAAGCAGCGTCCCGATTATCATGTTGACGGCCAAGGCCGAGGAGGTCGACCGGGTTGTCGGCCTGGAGTTGGGTGCCGACGATTACGTGACCAAACCGTTCAGCCCGCGGGAGCTGGTCGCGCGGGTGAAGGCGCTCTTTCGCCGGGTGAGCCAGCAAGAGCGGGCCGGGGGCGTCCAGTACGGGCACCTCGTCCTCAACGTAGAGCGGCGGACCGCGCAGGTGGAAGGGGAGCCGCTTCAGCTCACCCCGCGGGAGTTCGACCTCTTACACCTTTTGGTGCGCCATCCCGGCCGCATCTTTGAGCGGGAGTTTCTTCTCTCGCAGCTGTGGGGGTACGAGTACACCGGCGGGACGCGCACCGTGGACGTGCACATCCGGCGGCTGCGGCAAAAGCTGAAAGATTTTCCCGCTTACGCGGACTCCATCGAGACGGTTCACGGGATGGGATACCGCATGAAGGAGCATCCGCCTGAATGAATGAGCAGGCCGAGGCACGCCGGATCGCGCGGGAGCGCGCCATTTTGGAGGCCGTGCTGCAGGGGCAGCTCGATCCGGTGCTCGCGGTCGACCAGGATCTCGTCATCCTCTTCGCCAACCGGAGCATGGCCCGCCTGGCCGGCGCGGAAGGATCGGCCGAGCTGATCGGGCGGCAGGCCGGCGACGTCCTGGAGAGCAGCAGCCTCCTGGCCCTCCTTCGCCGCGGCGTCGAGTCGCGTCGTCCCACCGCGGGCACCTACGAAGTGACGAGGGAGCAGCATCGGACCTACCAGGTGACGGTGACGCCCCTCGAGGTGGAGGTCCACGGCGTGCGCGGCGCGGTCGCGGTCCTACACGACCAGACGGCGCTGCGGCGGCTGGAGCGGATCCGCTCCGATTTCATCGCCAATGTCTCCCACGAGCTGAGGACGCCTCTCACCGCGGTGCACGGCTTCATCGAGACGCTCCAAAACGGTTCCTATAAGAATCCGGAGCGCCTGAAGCGGTACTTGGCGATCATGCACGGCGAGACGACGCGGGTCATCGCGCTGATCAATGACCTGCTCCACCTTTCGAGCCTCGAGTCGCCCGACAAAGTGCTCAACTTGGAACGGGTCGACATGCGTGAGCTGGCCGCCAGCGTCGTCGAGCTGTACCGCCGGCCGGCCGAGACGAAAGGGATTGCGCTCTCCATCAAGGCGCCCCGCAGCCTCCCCCGGGTGATGGCCGACCCGGCGCTGATCCGCCAGGCGCTGCTTAACCTGGTCGACAACGCCGTGAAGTACACGGAGCCCGGCGGCTCGGTCACCGTCGGCGTGGAACGAGACGAGGGGGGAGTGCGCGTCATCGTCACCGACACGGGGGTGGGGATCCCTCCGGACTCTCTCGACCGGGTCTTCGAGCGCTTTTACCGGGTGGACAAGGCGCGCTCGCGCAAAGAGGGCGGCACCGGGCTGGGGCTTTCCATCGTCAAACACACGATCGAAAAGCACCAGGGGCGCCTGGGGATCGCGAGCACTCCGGGCCAAGGCACGACCATCTGGTTCTCCCTGCCCCTCTCCCAAAGGAACCCGCACGTCGCTGCGAAATAGTCTACTTGAGGCGGCGAGTGTCAAGATGGTTCGCACGAAACCCGGGGCGATCGGTCGGCGGAGGTGGCGCGTAAGATGTGGGCCGGCGCTTTGGCGCTCCTTTTCATCCTTGCCCTCTTCTTCGACGCGAAGGCCGTCACGGTCGGCCTGGTCGGCGTCGGCGCCCTCGTGCTGGGGGGCGGCAAACTCCTTGAGAGCGCCTTCAGCCGGCTGCGCGTGACGAGGCCCGCCGGCCGCACCTACCTCTTTCCCGGCGAGCGAGCCCAGGTGAGCATTCGCATCGAGAATCCAACGTGGATCCCGGTGGCCTGGCTGCGGGGGGTGGACCGGCTGCCCGTGCAGTTGACCGGCGTCTGGGCCCAGCGCTGGCTGCTTTCGATTCCGCCGCGCAGCGCCGTGACGGCCACCTATGAGGTGAGACCGTCGCGGCGGGGAATCTACACCTTGGGACCGGTCGACTTGGAAGTGGGCGACCCTTTGGGGCTGCACCGGCGCTCCGGCACCTCGCCCTGCTACCACGATCTGGTCGTCTATCCGGAACTGGTGCCCTTGCCTCGCCTGGGCTTGCCGTCCAACCTGCCCGTCGGGAACCTGAGGGCCCGGCGGCCGATCTACCCCGATCCCAGCCGCCTGGCGGGAGTCCGCCCCTACCAACACGGCGATCCCCGGCGCTGGATTCACTGGAAAGCGACGGCTCGCACGGGGCGCACTCATGTGAAGCAGTTCGAGCACACCCTCACTTTGGAGACCTTCATCCTTTTCAACTTCGACGAGCGGGACTACCGGACGGGCGTCCGCTGGCACGACGCGGAGCTGGCCGTCACGACGGCGGCCTCGCTGGCAAATTACGTCGCTTCGCTGGGCGAGAGTTTTGGCTTCATTACCAATGCGCACCTGCGCCCTTATACCGTGGTGCCGGAGGTGCGCGGGGAGCCTGCCGGCGACGCCATCGTCCGGCTCACGCCGCGCAAAGGCGCGGGCCAGTTGATGCGCGTCCTCGAGATCTTGGCGGCCGCCTTCCTGGAGCCGGCGGCGAGCTTCACGCAGATGGTTGCCGACGAGGCCCGCCACTTCGGGTGGGGGTCGACGCTCATGCTGGTGACGCCCCAGGACAAGGAGGAGCTGGTGAACGCGGGAGCCCTCCTTGCCTCGTCGGGGTATCGGGTGGTGCTCTTTGTGACGGGGGAGCGCGTCGTGCACCGCCACCTCCTGCACCAGACGCCCCATCCGGGCCTTACCGTCCTCCACGTGCGGCGCGGGCGGGAGGCCCCGCTGGTGGTGGAAGGGGGCGGGAAAGCTGTCTAAGGCCGCGTGGGAAGCTCAAACGGGCCGGTGGGAGGCGGCCAGGCGCACCGCGTGGGAGGTGCTGGCCTACCTGCAAAGCCACTGGCTCGAACTGCTGGTCCTGCCGGGAACGGCCGTCTGCTTCTCGTGGGCGGCCATGGCGCTCGCCCGCAAGTACCTGGGGGTCTTCGCGCCGGCCGCTGCGGTACCGGCGTGGGTGGTGCTGGCCGGCGTCCCCTGCGCCGCGGTGGGCGTCTTGTCCGCTAACGTCGTCCGCCGGGCTCGCGCCCCGCTGCTGGTCCACGTCGCAGAGGTTTTAGGGATGCTCGCCGTACTCTACCTGGCGCTGCGGATCACGGGCAGGGCGGCGGGCACGCCCTTCTTCTCCACGGCCGCGCTGCGCCACCCGGAAGTGCTGGGCCCGGCCTTCGTGCTCCTGTTTGGCTGGTACTTGGCGCACACGGCGGGGAGGGCCTTTGCCCGGCTGGGCACGGTCGCGCTGGGCCTGGGCAGGCAGACGGCCTTGGAGCGGGCCTGGCTGCCCGAGGCGATTGTATCGCCGGAAGGGATGCTGGCGGCCCGCCAGTCTGTTTATGTGTTCTTTAGCCGGCGCACACTGGGTTACTTCTTGTTCACTGCGGTCCTTTCGGCCGCGGCCGCGGACAGCGGGGTGATGTGGGCCGATTCCATGTGGGGCTGGCGGTGGTCGGTCGGCCTTTGGTCGGCGCTCCTTTTATTCCTGGGGCTGCTGCAGCAGGGGTGCGTCTACATTTACCAAGTGCATACGGAAGGCGAAGAGCCCGGAAGCGCCGTCGCCGAGCCTCACTTCGTCCGGAACTGGGTGATGAGCACCGCCGCCTTGGCGGCGATTGTCGTCGCAGCGGGCTTGGTCGTGCCCTCGGGAATGGCTCCCTTCGACTTTAGGAGTACGGCCCAGGCGTTTACGGTCCGGTTCACGGAGTTTCTCGCGAGCGGCGTGCACGTTTTCAACCGGTTCGCCATGCAGCACGTCGACCGGCGGATGCCGGCCGTGCCGTCGCCGCCCGGTCCGGCCGGCATGGCGGCGGAGCCGGGCCTTGCCGAGGGGGCGGCGCTGGGGATCACGCTCCTCTTTTACGGAATGATCGTGGCGGGGATTGCAGCGTTTTTGGCGGCCGCCGCCCTTTGGCTGCTGCGCGGGGAGTGGCGGCGTTTCGG
>k87-248623_pt1 | contig 13814 bp, 15 predicted proteins | sample MGYA00084031_6733416 | MGnify analysis MGYA00084031
CGCCCTGGAGATCCTGGAACCCTACGACGTGGTGATCAACGGCAGCGACAACTTCGCCACGCGCTACCTGGTCAACGACGCCTGCGTCCTCCTGGGTAAGCCGCTGGTGGACGCCAGCATCCTCCGCTTCGAGGCCCAGGCGACGGTCTTCATGCCCGGCCGCGGATGCTATCGCTGCCTGTACCCGTCGCCGCCGCCGCCAGGCATGGTTCCCAGCTGCGCCGAGGCCGGCGTCATCGGCGCCCTGGCCGGGCACATGGGGACGCTGCAGGCGCTGGAGGCCATCAAGATCCTGCTGGGGGTCGGCGAGACCCTGGCCGAGCGGCTGCTGATCTACGACGCCCTGAGCGCCAGCTACCAGGTGCTGCACTGGCAGCGCAATCCCCAGTGCCCGGTGTGCGGCGACAATCCTACCATCAAGGAGCTCATCGATTACGAGGCCTTCTGCGGCACGCCCCTGCCGGGCCGGGAGGCGCGGGACGGCCACGCCGGCGAGCGGGCGGCCCAGGCCGCGCAAGAGGCCGCGGGCCCTGTGGAGCTGTCGCCCGTGGAAGCCGCCGAGGCCGTGCAGCGCGGCGAAATGCAGGTGATCGACGTCCGGGAGGAATGGGAGTTCGCGCGGGATCACATCCCCGGCGCCCGGCTGATCCCCCTCGCCAAGCTGGCCGACCGCCTGGAGGAGGTGGACCCGGAGCGGCCCCTCCTGCTGGTCTGCGAGGTCGGTGAACGCAGCCGCCTGGCCGCCGAATTCCTCTCCCAGTCGGGGTTCCCGCGCGTGTACAACCTGCAAGGGGGCATGATCGCGTGGCGTGTCCACCGCCTGCCGGTCGAGGCGGGGAGCGGGCGTTGACGGGCGAGCAGGCTCGCTCCTCCCCGCGCCCGCTCTTCATCCCCCAGGACGTGGCGGAGGCCATGATCGCCCACGCCCGCGCGGAGGCGCCGCTGGAGGCGTGCGGGATCATCGGCGGCACCGGCGAGCGGGCGCGCCGCTTCTACCCGGCGCGCAACGCGGATCGCTCCCCGGTCCGCTATACGGTGCACCCGGAGGATCAGTTGCGCATTCTCTGGGAACTGGAGGAACGCGGCGAGGAGTTGTGGGGGATCTTCCACAGCCATCCCCGCTCCGAGGCGTACCCGTCATCCACCGACGTGCGTTTCGCGTACTACCCGGACGCGTACTACGTGATCGCGTCCCTGGCGGACCCCGCGCGCCCGGTCCTGCGCGCCTTCCGGATCGTCGACGGGCACATCACGGAGCACCCCATCGTCTTCGAGGCGCCGGGGGAACGGGCCGGATCCTAGCGCCCGTTCTCCCGGCCGGTCTCCCGGTAGTGCTTCACCCCGCTGTACAGGCCCATACTTCCCAGGCCCGTGGCCAGGCCGCCGATCACCGCCTCAAACCACAGCGAGCCGCCGGCGGCGGCGTAGCCCAGTGACAGGGCGACGCCCAGCACGATGGCCGCAAGCGGCGCCCAGGTGGCCGGCATCCCCTGCCTCTTCAAAAGTTCCACCACGCCCGTGATGAGGGGGACGGCCATCACCGTCCGCGCGAGCTCCGGGTCCAAGGGTTGCCGCCTCCCTCGCTTGCACGGCTCCCGGCCCCGCGACCGGCGCCGGTGCCGATCAAGGGCTCGACCGGGGTCAGGGGTCAGAGGATGATGCAGATCAGGTTGCCACTGCCCTCGTTGGCGATTCGCTCCAGCGACTCGCGGATCTTGTCCTGGGCGGGTGCCGGCATCGACCGGATCTTGTCTTCGATGCCCTCCTTGAGCAGCTCGTCGAGGGACTTGCCGAAGATGTCCGATTCCCAGATCTTGCGCGGGTCGTCTTCGAACTTTTCCATGAGGTAGTTGACCAGTTGCTGGGACTGTTTTTCCGAGCCGATCATGGGCGCCACTTCCGTGGTCACCACGGTGCGGAACAGGTGCAGTGCGGGCGCGCTGGCGCGCAGGCGCACGCCGAACTGGCCGCCCTTGCGGATCAGCTCGGGTTCCTCGAAGACCATGTCATCCAGGGAGGGCATGACGACGGCGTAGCCCCGGTCGTCGACCTCTTCCAGGCTCCGGCCGATGCGGTCGTAGACGGCCTTGGCCCGGCTCAGGTCGCGGATCAGGCGGACCAGCGCGTCCTTACCGCGAATCTCCATGCCGCTGATCTCGCCCAGCACCTGCCAGAACAGGTCCTCCGGCACCGTAACGTCCACGGTGGCGACGCCCGTACCCAGGTCCAGGTCCTCCAGCACGACCTTCTCCATGTGCTGGTACTCGGCCAGCTGGGCGATGGCCCGTTCCACGTCGCGGAGCCGCTCCACGTTCTGTACCGTGGCGGCGATGGCGTCGTTGTAGTGGCGGCGCAGCCAGAAATCCGCGGGGAGCTCCTCGATCCAGGCGGGGAGGCGCACCACCAGTTCCCGGACGGGGAACTCCAGGAGGAGCTGTTCCAGCACGACCAGCAGGTCCTGCTCGGTGACGCGGTTGAGGGCGATGGGGATCACCTGGACGTCGTACTCGTAGGCCAGGTTCTCCGCCAGCTGGGCGGTCTCGGGCGACAGCGGGTCGGCCGTGTTCAACAGGATGACGAACGGCTTGCCGATCTCCTTCAATTCCTGGACGACCTGCCGCTCCGCTTCGACGAAGTTGTCCCGGGGGATCTCGCCAAAGGAGCCGTCGCTGGTCACCACGATGCCCAGGGTCGAGTGCTCGGTGATGATCCGGCGGGTCCCCACCACCGCGGCTTCCTCGAAGGGGATGTCCTCCTGGAACCAGGGCGTGGTGACCATGCGCGGGCCGTCTTCCTCCGTGTAGCCGATGGCCCCGGGCACGGGAAAGCCGACGGAGTCCACCAGGCGGACGCGCACCGTCAGGCCTTCCTTCACGGTGATCTCGACGGCCTCGTCGGGAATGAATTTGGGCTCCGCCGTCATGATGGTGCGGCCGGCGCCGCTTTGCGGGATCGCGTCCTGGGTCCGTTGCCGGTCGTGCTCATCGGCGATGTTGGGCAAGACCAGGAGCTCCGCGAACTTCTTGACAAAGGTCGACTTGCCCGCCCGCACCGGACCGACCACGCCGATGTACAGGTCGCCGCCGGTGCGCTCGGCGATATCGCGAAAGATGTCATAACGCTCCACGCGCCTTCCCTCCCGTCGCTGCCGCCGTCCCCCGCGGCACTGGCTGGTCGGTCAGACAACGGCCGGCCCCTGTCCGAGGCCAGTACCATGTATATGAGCCCCGGGAGGGGATATGTCGCGAGGTGGACGACCTTGTGCGCGGGAACGGCCGGCGACGGGCGAGCCGGGCGGTAGGGTTTACAGCCTGAGACCGCCCGCGGCCAGGACGCGCCCGAGCTCGTCGGGCCGGTCACGGTAGCGTTCTCGTTGCGCGGGATCTGCAGCCAGTTCCTCCACCAGCCGGGCGAGGGCGCCGTTGACAGGCGCCTCCAGGCCCCGGGCAACGGCCTCCCGGGCCACGGCGCCGTGCAGGTAGGGCGTTTCCGTGCGCTGCCGCCCGGCGGCCAGGTCCAGGGCCACCGATGGCAGCTTGCCCCCGCGCCCCCCGGCGGCGCGCGGGCCCACCAGCCGCGCGAACAGCGGGGCGGGCAGCCATTCCACCAGGCGGGCGAAGGCCCGGACGGGATAGCCGGGCAGGTCGACGAGGACCGGCGCGGCGGCGCGGGCCACCATCACGGCCTCCCGCAGGCTGCGGTGCTCGAGGCGGGCCGTGAAGGGATGCCGGAAGATGCGGCCGACGTCCCACTGCAGGATGGCGCCGACGGCGTTCCCCACCAGGTTGAGGAGCACCTTCGACCACTTGAGGGAAGCGGCGTCCGGCGCCAGGGCCAGGGGTACCGGGAGGCCGGTCCAGGCCGTCGCCAAGCGGCGGCAGGCCGCTTCGCCACCGGGAACCGGCGCCAGGGCCAGGCCGCCGGCGCGGTTGAAGACCACCACCTCGCCGTCCTGGAGACCGGCGCTGAGGGTGACGGTGGCGGCGACGACCCGTTCCGGGCCGAAGAGGCGGGTCAGGTGTTCTTCCGTGCCGATTCCGTTCTGGAAGGCGACCACGGCGGGGACGGCAGGCCACGCCGCTTGCAGGGCACGGGCTGCCTCAGGCACGTCGAAGGCCTTGACGGTGAGGGCTACGGCGTCGGGCGTACCCCATTCGGCCGCGGCAGCGGCCGGGCTGGCGAAGACGGCCGGGCGCGACGCCAGGCGCTGGCCGCCGGGAAGCCGCACGCGCAGGCCACCTTCCACCACGGCCGCCAGGCGACCCGGGCGGCCGATCAGCGCGACATCATGGCTTGCGGCCGCCAGCAGGCCACCGACCAGGCATCCGATGGCACCCGCTCCCAGGACGGCGACCCGCATCCTCAACGGCCTCGCGTGTCGATCTGAAGGGTGATGGGCAGTTCCTCGCGGCGTAGCAGCCGCTGGATGTTGGCCCGGTGCCGCACCACCACCACGACGAAAGCCGTGATCCCGAAGGCCAGTTGCGGCGCCGGCGCGTGGAGCCAGGCCATGACGATGGGCACGCTGAGGGCGGCGGTCATGGAGCCCAGCGACGAGTAGCGGGTCAGCAGCACGACGGCCAGCCAGGTCCCGGCGGCAATCAAGGCCACGCGGCCGTCGAGGCCGATCAGCACGCCCAGGCCCGTGGCCACGCCCTTGCCTCCGCGGAAGCGCAGCCATACGGACCAGCTGTGACCGGCCATGGCCGCCACGCCGGCCAGCACCGCCGTTCCCTCCCCGAGATCCAGCGCCCGCGCCAGCCAGACCGGCAGCCATCCCTTGCCCGCGTCGGCCAGCAGCACCAGCAGGGCGAGGCCGGGTCCGCCCACCCGCAGCACGTTGGTGGTGCCGATGTTGCCGCTGCCGTACTGGCGAATGTCGACGCCGCGGAACGCCCGCACGAGCCATAAGCCGAAGGGGAGCGAGCCCAGCAGGTACCCGAGAATCACGATGAGCAGAGGCATGACCGCCTGCAATGTATCATCTCACCTTCGCAGCACTCGGCCGCCCGTACCGGCCCCGGGGGAAACACGTGGCTCCCTCCGGCCCCGGTGCCGGGCTCCTTAACCGGTTCGTCCCGCGCCGCCGATCTCCTGTCACCGCCACTGCTGCGGCGCGTACCGGTTATTCCCGGGACTTGTGGCCTGCCGCCCGGAAGATCAGGCGCAGGGGCGTACCGGTAAAGTCGAAGGTCTGGCGCAGGGTGTTCTCCAGGAAGCGCTGGTAGGAGAAGTGGACCAGGTCCGGATCGTTCACCGTAAAGAGGATGGTCGGCGGGCGCTCGCCCACCTGCGTGACGCGCTTGATCTCGAGGCGCCGTCCCTTGCGGCTGGGCGGCTCGTGTACCACCATGGCGTCCTCCAGCACCCGGTTGAGGGCCAGGTTGCTTACCCGGCGCCGGTGGTTGCGGGCCGCCTGGGCGATGGTCTCCACGAGACGGTCCAGCCGCTGTCCCGTCAGGGCGGAAATGAAGACGATGGGCGCGAAGCGCAGGAAGTCGTACTCCCGGTAGAGCGCCTCGCGGTACTCGTCGGCGGTGGTGGGCCCCTTGCGGATCAGGTCCCACTTGTTGACCGCCAGCACGCAGGCCTTGCCGCCCTCCAGGGCGAGGCCGGCGATGCGCTTGTCCTGATCCGTGGCCGGCTCGCGGGCGTCCAGCACCAGGCAGGCCACGTCGGCCCGGGCCAGGGCCCGCTGCGTGCGCAGGCCGCTGTAGAACTCCACGTCGTCCTTGACGCGGCTCCTGCGCCGCAGGCCGGCGGTGTCGATGAACCGGAACACCGCGTCGCCATGCCGCCAGACCACGTCTACCGCATCCCGCGTGGTACCGGGCACATCGCTGACGACGACCCGTTCCTCACCCACCAGCCGGTTCACCAGGGACGACTTGCCCACGTTGGGACGCCCGACGATGGCGACCGCGATCTCGTCCTCCTCCGCTGCCGGCTCGGGCGCCTTGTCCGGCAGCAGCCGGACCACGGCATCCAGGAGGTCGCCCACGTTACGCCCGTAGCTGGCCGCCACGGGCACGGGCTCTCCCAGCCCCAGGCGGAAGAAGTCGTACTCCACCCCGTCCAGCCGCGGGTCATCTACCTTGTTGACCGCCACCACCGTGGGCTTGCCCGCGCGTCGCAGCAGGCGGGCCACCTCTTCATCGGCCGGCGTCAGCCCCGCCTGCCCGTCCACCACCATCACCAGCACGTCGGCCTCGCGGATGGCGATCTCCACCTGCTTGCGGACCTGGACCGTCAGGGGATCCTCTCCCTCCGCGATGCCGCCCGTGTCCACCAGCGTGAACTCCCGCCCGGCCCAGTCGGTGTCGGCATAGAGGCGGTCGCGGGTGACACCGGGCACGTCGTCCTCAATGGCGAGGCGGCGTTCCACCACGCGATTGAACAGGGTCGACTTGCCCACGTTGGGCCGGCCCACGATGGCCACGATGGGCTTCATTGGCTGCGCTCCCCTCCCGCTCCGCCCTCATCATGCCAGTGGTCACGGGGGCCGTCAACGCGAGCCAGCCTGCGCCGCCCTGCCCGGGCCGCTGGCCAGGGGGGTCAATGGCGAACCAGGATCAGAACCCCGTTCTCCAGGTCGTGGACCATGGCGTCCAGGATCCGGGACAGGAGGAAGGCCGTGTGCTGGGCCTCGTCCTCGTCGCGGGCGTAGAACACGGGCGCGCCGCCGCCCGCCGCCACTTTGTCCCGGTCGGTGGTCACCATCGCCAGGATGGACTTGCGCGGTGCTACTTCGGCCATGCCGCCTCCTCCCCGCCCTTGCTGGCGCCCCGTTCCGGCCCCGCCGGGGAGGCCACGCCCCGCCGCGCCGACTCCAGCACGGGTACCCGCTCCAGCACCCGGCGCATCGCGGCGGGATCCGCGTCGATGACGGCCGCGACCAGCGCCATGCGTCCCGTGTCGGCGTTCTTGCGCAGCATCGGCGTCCAAAATGGCTCCGACGTGTCTTTGCGCAAGCCCAGGGCGTTGACCAGCTCGAAGAGGATGGCCTGGCGCTGACCCGGCTCGGCCAGGGCGTCCCGAGCCCGGGCGTCCCGGGGTTCGATCACGAAGCCGCGCCCGTGCTTCTGCAGCAGCTCGCGCTCCTGCGCCAGGCCCACGTTCATGATGTAGACGTCCTCGACGTACAGGTGCGGTCCCTCGAAACGCAGGGGCGCCTCCCGCACCGTGGCGATCTCCCCCAGGATGCGGCCCGTCTTCAGCTTCAGGGCCTGCAGTAACGCCAGCCCGCCCAGGAGCGCGCCGGCGAGCCAGGATCCGGTGAGCACGACGGTCCCGCTGGTGACCAGGGCGGTGAACATGGTGAGGTAGCTGCGTGCTTCGAAGACCCGGGCGATGCCCTCGATGTAAGCCGCGCCCCGGGGCACCAGGGCCATCTCGTCGATGGCGCGCAGGGTCTGGCGCTCCATGTCCCGGATCTCCCGGAACTGGGTGGCGACGACCACCAGAAAGGTGACGGCCGTCCACTCCCCCCGGACGAAGGCCGGCACCGCCGCGGCGCCCACGGCCGCCGCGATGACGCCCAGGGACAGGTGGGTCAGATAACCGTGGGGAAGCGACGGGTAGCGGCGGTAATCGGAGGACAGCAGGAGCATGCGCGTGAGCACGCCGGCCACCATGCCCAGGGCCACGGCCTGCCCCAGCAAGGGCGGGAAGGACGGGTTCACGGCCGCTCTCCCCCGGGCCTGCCGAGCTGCGACAGGGCCGCGCCCGTAACTGCCCCAATCACCAGGGCGTCGTATCCCTCGGCGCCGCCGACAGTGACCAGCACGGGCTCGGCGGCCAGGGCCAGGTCCAGGGCCACCCCGCACTGGGCGGCCAGGAGCCCGGCGCACGCCGCCACCGCCACCGTGCGGGGCTCGTGCGGCAGGAGTGAGGCGATCACGCCCGCCGTGACGCCCGTCAGCACCGGCGGCGAGACCCAGGCAGGAGATGGCGAGCTACCGAGAACCCGCATCATGGCGAAGCCGACGGCGGCCACCGCCAGCATGGCCCACAGGCCCCGGCGCCGCTCATCCGCCGGGGTACCCACGCCCCAGGCCACCGCGGCCGCCACCGGGACGAAGACGCCGCCGGCGTTCACCGACAGTGCCACGGGCCAGCGGGCGACGTCGAAGCTCACCGCGCTCCCTACGAGCAGCAGGCACCCCCACAGGGCCAGGCGGAAGGGAGGCATGCCCAGGGCTTCGGTGCCCGGCATCATGCCCAGGGCCAGCGCGGCCAGCCCCAGCACCAGCAGGAGCTCCCCGCTCACCGGGTGTCACCCCCGCTGTAAGGGTGCCCCCGCCCCCGGGAGGCTACGCGGCGAGACGAGCCGTACGCGGGCAGGAGCGACGCCCGGGCGGCGGAGAAAAAGGCAGGCGGCGCGGCCCACCCCGGGCGGTGGGCGCCCGCGCCGCCTGCCGTACGCGTCTCCCCGGCCGTTGCCATCTGGCTGCTGGCGAGCCTGCGGATCCTGCCGAGCCTGCCGGGCGGCTCGTCTTTCTGGCCCTCTGGTCCTGCTCAGCGCTCCTGCTCGCTATTCGAGCTCGTCTCGCCGGCCGCCTCGGCCAGGCGGTCCTTGGTTTCTTCCAGGAGGTCGCCGAACATCTCGCCGATGGTAATTCCGCCACCCGTATCCGCGGCGGGTGCGGGTGCCGGCCGCGCCTGGCCCCGCTCACGCTCCCGCTCGCGCCGGGGCCGCTCGGTACGAGGGCCCGATCGCCGCGGTTCCGCCGGCTGGCGCATGCTGAGGCTGATGCGCCGCTCCTCGGGCTGGACCCGCAGGACGCGGACCTCCACCTCCTGCCCTTCCTGGACGACTTCCTCCGGCGACTCGACCCGCCGGTCGGCCAGCTGGGAGATGTGCACCAGGCCCTCAACCCCGGGCTCGAGCCGGACGAAAGCGCCGAAGGGCACGATACGGACCACCTGTCCCTGGACCGTCGCGCCCGGCGGGTACTTGCGCGCCACGTCGTCCCAGGGATCGGGCATCAGTTCCTTGAGGCTGAGGGAGATCCGGCCGCGCTCCCGATCCACCTTGAGGACCTTGACCTGGACGGTTTCGCCCTCACTGAGCAGGTTGCGCGGATGGTCCACGCGGCCCCAGTGCATCTCCGAGACGTGGAGCAGCCCGTCGACGCCGCCAAGGTCGATGAAGGCGCCAAAGTCGGTCAGGCCCTTGACGACGCCGGTGCGGATCTGTCCTTCCTCCAGGCTGGCCAGGGTCTCCTCGGCCCGGCGCCGCGCCTCTTCTTCCAGCAATTCCTTGCGGGAGAGGATGACCCGGCGCTTGCTCCGGTCCAGCTCGATGATCTTGGCCCGGACCGTGGTGCCAACGTACCCGCTGAGGTCGGCCACGTAACCCCGCTCCACGTGGGACGCCGGCATGAAGGCGCGCACGCCTGCGTCACACACGAGGCCGCCCTTGACCTGTTCCACCACCGGCACCTCGATGGGTTCTCCGGCCTCATAGGCGTGGCGCAAGCGCTCCCAGGCCTCGCGTTCCACGGCCCGGCGGTGGGACAGCAGCAGCCCGCCCTCGCCCTTGTCGGTGACGCCGATGACCACCACGGGGATCTGCTGCCCGACCTGATACACCTCGTCGGGACGCTTGCCGCCCAGCAGCCGCAGCTCGGTCTTGGGGATCGTGCCGTCCGTCTTGTAGCCGACATCGACCAACACGTGGTCGTCGGCGACTTGTACCACCGTCCCGGTGACCAGCTGGCCCCGGCTGAGGCGGGTGGGCGCCAGCTGCTCGGCGATGGCCTGCTTGGGTTCGGTCGCCTCGCCACCCTGTTCCGCAGCTGCCGTGCCGGCGGCCGTGCCCCCCTCAGCGGCAGCGCCGGTAGCCGCCGTCGCCGGCTGCGGGCCGGGCTCCCCGGCCGTAGCCGGTCCGTCCCCCGCCGTGGCGGCACCGCCGTGTTCCGCTGTAACCCCTCCCGCCGGGCCGGCCGGATCGTCCGCTGCCCCCGGGACGTCCTCAGTGCCCTGCTCCTCCGGCGCGGACCCGGCTTCGGCCTGGGCCTCCAGCTGGCCGCGGGCCACGGCCCCCGGCCCATTGGCAGCCTCCGCCGCTTGCGGTGTGCCTGCCCCCGCAGCCGTCCCGCCGGTCACCTCCTGCGCGGCGTGGCGCCCCTGCTCCTCGGGTGTTGCGGCGCCCGCCTGCGGATCGCGGATCTCCTCCATCCTCGACACGACCCCCTTCGAGCTGCTTAACCTGCATGGGTACGGCCGCTCATCGCGTGCTTCCTGGCATCCCGCGCGAGCAGTGCCGCGATGGCCTCGCGCATCCTGTCCGTTACCGCCTCGATGGACCTCTCGCCGTCGGTCTGGTCCCAGCGCAGCGGCGGCCCGATCCGGACGCGAACCTGCCTGCCGATGCGATAGGGCCCGTCGATGGCCACCGGCAGCACCGGGGCACCGGACTTGACGGCCAGCAGGCCGGCCCCCGGTTCAAAGGGGCCGAGGCTGCCGCGATTGCGGGTGCCTTCCGGGAAGAGCCCCACCACCTCTCCCCTCCGGAGCAGGTCCAGGGAGTGGCGCAGAGCCTGGCGGTCAGGGTGTCCCCGCCGTACCGGGAAGGCACCCACTCGCTTCAGCAGCCACCCGAAGAGGGGGTACCGGAACAGTTCCTGCTTGGCCATAAAATGAACTTTCCTGGGTAAAACCGTTCCCACCAGCGGGGGATCGAGCCAGCTGAAGTGGTTGGCGACCACCAGCAACGGACCGCCCTTGGGTACGTGCTCGAGCCCCCTCACATCCCACCGGAACACCAGGGCGAAAAGCAGCCAGAAAATCGCCTTGGCCAGGCTGTACAGCACTCAGGTGTCCTCCCGGCAATACCGCAGGATCTCTTCCACCACCGCGTCGATGCTGCGGCCGGTGGTATCCAGCTCGATGGCATCCGGGGCCCTTTGCAGCGGTGCGGCCGAGCGGGTCATGTCCTGCTCGTCCCGCCGCCGCAGGTCCCGCTCCACCTCAGCCAGCGTCGTCTGGTGTCCCGCTGCCACCAGCTCCCGGTACCTCCGGCGGGCCCGCTCCGCGGGTGACGCGGTGAGAAACACCTTGAGATCCGCATCCGGTGCGACGTGGGTGCCGGTGTCGCGCCCCTCCAGCACGACGCCGCCCCGTTCGGCCAGCTTGCGCTGGACGGCCAGCAGCCGCTCCCGCACTTCCGGCACGGCGGCCACGGTGGACACCGCGGCGTCGATCTCGGGCTCCCGGAGGCGGCTGGTGACATCGATGCCGTCGAGAACAACCTGCGGGGCCCCGTCGGGCCCCGTCACCAGCGCGATGTCGGTTTCCTGTGCGATCTCGGCGACGCGCTCACGGTCTGCCGGGTGCACGCCACTCATGAGCACCTTCAGGGTCATCGCGCGGTACATCGCCCCGGTGTCCACATACAAGTATCCCAAGGCGGCAGCGATGCGTCGGGCCACGGTGCTCTTTCCCGCACCGGCCGGCCCATCGATGGCGATCACGCGTTTCAAGGACGACGTTTCCCTCCGTCCACTTCGACGCAGCGTGGGCAATTCCCTGCGCCCGGGCGGCCGTGCCCTCCACCACGCCCGCCCGGTCACCGCGCGCGTTCCAATCGCCCGCAATTATAACACGTCGCCGCGGGACGGGTCAGGAGCCGCCGCGCGCCCGGACCTCGATGAACACCGGTTCCTGCCCGGCGGCAACCCGCTGGCCGGACTGGGGCGACGACAGGCCGGCCGAGGCGTAGGTCACCCGCACGTGGCCGCGGGCGGGACCCGCCGCTGCGACCGCTACCCGGTCGCCGGGCCGTACCGCGACCGGCCGGATCTGGCCTGGATGCAGCACGGCCACGGGCTGCTCGTTGAGGTGCAGTACGACCGGGCCGGGCCCTTCACAGCGCAGGGTGATGACGAAGGGCGGGGGCTGTGCCCTTCGTTGCCCGCCGGCTCCCGCCGGCCACGCCGGTCCGGCCATCACCGGTGCCGGCTGCTGGGCGCCCGCCTCCTCGCCAGCGCCGCCGGCGCCGGGCAAGGCCAGGGCCATGTCCGGATCGTAGCCCCATCCCGCCAGCACGCGGCCATACGCGTCGTCACCCGGGGACTGGCGGGCGGCTGCCCAGGTCTGGACCATGACCAGCAACACCAGGGCGCCGATGACCACCCGCACGAACACGCGCTCCCCTGCGTCCAGCCAGGCCGGCCACCGGTCCGGTCTGGCCGGCGGCCGCGAGTTCGGGTCCCGGGCCCCAGGTAGGGTGCGCTCCCCCTGCATGCCACTCCCTCCGGACGCCGCAAGATGGGTCCGGGGGAGTCTATGCGCCAGCGGTACGGCTTCTGTCTGCGGGATGTCCTCCCAGGACGAAGGGGATGGAAGTGCGGGAGGGCGCGGAGGGTACGAGTCAGGATTCGATCGGCACCAAGTGATCAAAGGCGTCGGGATTGCCCACGTACACCAGGGCCTCGGTCTCCCCCGCTTCCGTGCGCACCCGGACCGTACGCCGGAAATAGTAAGGCGGGTCTTCGTCCGCGCCCTCGTAGTGGTCGAGGTGCACCAGGTCGCCCGGCTCGATGGTCCAGACCACACCCCGGACGCGATGACCGGCTTCTTCCAGTATCACCGGGTAGCCCCGGCCCGTGTCGTAGAGCCGGTAACCCTCCAGGGTTGCCGGCTGGGGATCCTCCAGCCTGCGGCCCACCAGGGCCTCGATGCGCCCCCGGCGGCGTAACGTGCCATAAGCGAAAAGCTTCACGCCGGATCCTCCCGTTTCTCTAGCAGCCCCCGCTCGCGCAGGGCCGCTGCCAGGCGGCCGTGAACACCCGCGATGGCATTGTAAAGGCGGTTCTCCCTGGGGTCGTAGCTTCCTCCCAGCGTTGCCACCTCGCCCAGTCGCGAGAAGAGATCGTAAAGGTCCGCCCGCAGGGCTCGTCCAAGGGTTGTGCGCATGGCCGCCTGCAACAGCCACTTGCGGTCCACCGGCGGCTGCTGGTCCGCGTAGAGGCAGAGGTGCAGCACGTGGTCGAGCCACTCGACAAAGCTGGCCAGGAAGGCGAAGGCCTGCCCCCGCCGCAGGTTCCAGGCGATGGACGCGGTGCGGCGGCGCACGCACCGGTAACGTTCCCGGATGCGCGCGCCGTACCAGGCGGCGGGCAACGGGAACAGCTGGTCCATCACGCCGCGCACCCGCCCGGCCGGGTCGAACAGGGGCTCCGCACTGGCCAGCAGGGCGACGACCGCTTCCGTGGCCGCGCCGGCCTCCGACTCCAGTTCATCCCATGTCAGGAGGACCAGCTTGCCGCCACCCGCCCAGGCGGGTAGCTTGTGGCAGGTACCCGGTCCTCCCCGCCCGGGCCGGGCCGGCAGGCGCCGGCGCAGCGCATTGACGCCCCTGGCCGGGCCCGTGACCAGGAGGTCCAGGCGGGAGGAGGCGTCGCGGTAGCCGGTAGCTCCGGAACCGGCCAGCGCCACCGCCCAAGCTCCCGCCTCTCGACCTTCCGCGACCGCCAGCGGCTCGATCCACTCGACGTACAGCCGCTCGCCAGCCTGGCGGGCCTGGCTGAGGAGTTCCGCGCGTGAGATAGCCATCGGTCACCTCCGGGGGCGGCGCGTCAACCCTGGCGATACTGCACGCCGTAGCCCCCGCGCGGGTTGAGCCACTTGATGTTGCGGAAGGGGCAGCCGATGCGGCACGTGCCGCACTCGATGCACCCCTCGTAACCGACCAGGATCTTCTGGGCTTCCGCATCCCACTCGTAGACGTGGGCCGGGCAGAACTTGGTGCAGTACTGCTCCGGGCACTTGGTCAGGCAGATCTCCGGGTCGATGATGAACAGGTGCGA
>k87-74193_pt1 | contig 13782 bp, 15 predicted proteins | sample MGYA00084031_6733416 | MGnify analysis MGYA00084031
GTGCCGGATAGAAGGAGGCGAACAGGTCCAGCGCCTCCCACACCTTGATCTTCTCCGGCAGCACGGCGCTCTGCAGTTGCACGCCCACCAGCCGCTTGACGGCCTGGCGGTCATGGCGCGGGTCGTACCCGAACACGGTGATCTTCCCCTCGTCGGGGGTGCGCAGCCCGGCGATGCACTCGACCGTCGTGGTTTTGCCGGCGCCGTTGGGGCCGAGCACTCCGAAGATCTCGCCCTCCTCGACGGCGAAGGAGACGCCGTTCACGACGGGACGATCGTCGTAGCGTTTGCGCAGGTTCTCCACCTCGATGACTGTCATGGCATCGACGCTAGGAATCCGGCGCGCTGCGCAGAATCCGGGTGGATGCCCGATCGAGGTGTGCTTTCGTGGGATCGAGGGTGTGCCTAGCCCCACCCTCATATGAGGGGCACGTGCATTCCGTCCGCCGGGCGCATGCCGGAGACTGGGGTACGTTCTGGACGGAAGGAGGGATGATGGCGGCGCGCCCCAGCCCGGCGCTTTACGCGCGCGCCCTGGCCCGCGCGCTGACGTTGGCCTGGCTGTCCGTCGCGGGCCTGGTGCAGGCGGTGCTGGCCGTCGTCATCCTGATCCTCAGCATCGCCTTCGGGTTCGCCTTCTTCTTCCCGGTCACGAGGACGGTGGTCCGGCGCGGCGCCGAACGCGCCCGCGATCGCGTGGCCCGCTGGTCGGGGATGCGGATTCCATCGCCCTACCTGCCGCCGCCCCCGCCGCCCGTGCCGCAGCCGGACGGCATGTACCGGGTGGGCCGCACGCTGTACAAGACGCCACGTGTCCCGGCCCGCATCGACCGGCAGATGTGGATGTTCAGCGACCCGGCGACCTGGCGAGACGTGGCGTGGCGGCTCCTGGACCCGTTCGTCGCCGCAGCCTTCGGCGTGCTGCCGCTGCTCGTCATCGGCTACGGCCTGGCCGTCGGCTGGCTGTGGACGCCGCTCGCCGCGCCGCTCGGGATCGCCGTGGCGGTGGCCACGCTGGCGGTGCTGCCCTGGCTGATCCGGGCGTACACGCTGTGGACGCGGCAGATCCTCTCCCCCGCCGACCGCAGCCTGCTCGACCGCCGCCTGCGCCAGCTCGTGAGGAGCAGGCGCGAGGCCATCGACTCGCAGGCCGCCGAACTACGCCGCATCGAGCGGGAACTGCACGACGGCGCGCAGGCGCGGCTGGTGGCGGTGGGCATGACACTCGACGCGGCGCGGCGGGCGGCGAAGACCGACCCGGCCGAGGCCAGGGCGCTGCTGGCGCGGGCGAGAGAGGAGTCCGCGGCGGCGCTCGGCGAGCTGCGCAGGGTGGTGCGGGGCATCCACCCGCCCGTGCTCGCCGAGCGCGGGCTGGGCGACGCCGTGCGCGCGCTCGCCCTGGACAACCCGCTCAAGGCGGAGGTCACGGTCGACCTGCCGGTACGGCCGGACGCGCCCGTCGAGTCCGCGGCCTACTTCGCGATCGGTGGTGTGCTCGACACCCTGGCCCGCGATCCCAAGGTGCGCGCCGCGCACGTCGACATCAGTCATCGCGGGCCCCGGCTGCGGCTGGCGGTCACCGTCAACGGCGGCGAGGACATCGCCGAGGGCGAGTTCGGGGAGATCGAGCGGCGGCTGAGCGCCTTCGACGGAGTGCTCGCGGTCAGCACCGCGCCCGGCGGGCCCACGATGGTGACGATGGACCTGCCGCACGCGCTGTCCGGCACGGTCGCCGACGAGACGTCGAAGATGCCGCTGTGGAAGACCACGCTGGTCGTGCTGGGCATCTCCCTCGGCTGGCTGCCGCTGTTCCCGCAGGGGACCGTCCCGGCCGTCATGAAGATCATCGGTACGGAGGACCCCGGATGGTTCCTCGCCCTGCACCTGCCCGAGCCCTTCCAGTGGCCGGTGATCGTCTTCATGATCCTGCTCGGCCTGTTCCTCTACAGCATGGTGACCGTCCTGCCGCTCACCCACGAGCGGCGGCAGCCGGACGCGGTGCTGCCGCACGTCCGGGACCACGGAGGCCGGTGACGTGCGCATCCACCTGAGCCGCTCGGTCGCCGCCGTGGGCCGCGGGCTGGTCATGGGCGGGCTGGGCGTGATCCAGCTTCCGATCGCCGTGGCGGCGTTCGCAGGGCTGGTCACGCAGCTCGTCGGGCTGGTGTTCCTGTTCATGCCCGCCGTACGGCTGTCCCGATGGTGGACGCGGCTGGCCCGGCGGGTGACGCGGACCATGACCGGCGTCGCCGTCTCCGATCCGTACCGACCGCCGCCGCCCTCGCCGCGGCCCCAGCCCGACGGGTGGTACCGCGACGGCAACCAGCTGTACCGGACGCCTCGGGTGCCGTCCTTCAACCGCCGCCTCGACTGGATGCTCAAGGACCCCGCCACCTGGCGGGACTTCCTCTGGCTGATCACCTACCCGCTGTCGACGGCGCTGATCGCCTGCCTACCGGCCGCCGCGCTGGGGTACGGCCTGGCCGCCGTCGCCGGGGCGGTGCCGGGCGGTGCGCTCGGCGGCCTGGTCCTCGCCGCGCTGGGCGTGCTCGCCGCGCCGTACGTGCTGCGGGCGGTGGGGCTGTCGGTGGCCGGGCTGCTGGGACCGACCGCGCGGACGATGCTGGCCCAGCGGGTGCGCCACCTCGCCGAGACCCGCACCGAGGCGGTCGACGCGCAGGCGGCCCAGCTGCGCCGGATCGAGCGCGACCTGCACGACGGCGCGCAGGCGCGGCTGGTGGCGGTGGGCATGACGATCGGCGCGGCGGAGCAGCTCCTCGACACCGACCCGTCCGCCGCGGTGGCGTTGATCGACAAGGCGCAGGAGGCGTCGGCCGCCGCGCTGGAGGAGCTGCGGCGGCTGGTGCGCGGCATCCGGCCGCCGGTGCTCGTCGAGCGCGGACTGGTCGAGGCGCTGCGCGCGCTCGCCGTGGAAAGCCCGCTGGCGGTCACGGTGACGCACAGCGGTGTGGGGCGCTGCCACTCGGCGGTGGAGTCCGCGGTGTACTTCGCGGTCACCGAGCTGCTGACCAACGCCGTGCGGCACGGTCGGGCCCGCCGGGCGCGGGTCGAGCTGCGCCGCGACGGGGACGAGATGGTGGTGACGGTCACCGACGACGGGGTGGGGGGAGCCGATCCCGGCAAGGGGAGCGGCCTGCGCGGGATCGAACGGCGGCTGATGCCCTTCGACGGGGAGCTGGAGCTGGACAGTCCGCCCGGTGGGCCCACGACGGTCACCCTGCGGTTGACGTGCACGCCGCCGGAGAGCGGTGAGGACGGCGGAGCGTCGGCCGGTGAACGGCGGGCGGACCGTGACTTCGCGACGGACGCCGCCCAGGCCGCGCCGGATTCTCCGAGGTCGCCCGCTGCGTCGGCCTCCCGGGCGAAGGCGGCGCCCAGCTGGCGGCATGACGTGTCCAACCTGTGCTGGGGGCTGTTCGCGGTGCCGCTCGTCCCGCTGGGCCTGATCCCGGCCGCCCTGAACGCCGCGGGGGTGCCCGTGCCGCTCCCCGGCTGGGCGATCATCGCTCTGATCGTCATAGGCGGGCAGATGCTGGTGTACGCCCTCGTGATGTTGATGCAGAGCGTGAAGGAACGAGATTCGGAGTCGGCGGATGAGAGTCGTCATCGGTGAAGACCTCTACCTGCTGCGGGAAGGGCTGGTCCACCTGCTGCGGGCTCACGGCTTCACGATCGTCGCAGCGGTCGAGAGCGGCCCCGAGCTGCTGAAGGCCATGCTCGATGAGCGGCCGGACGTCTCCATCGTCGACGTCCGCCTGCCGCCCACCTTCACCGACGAAGGGCTCCAGGCGGCGCTGGAGGCACGGCGGAAGGTGCCGGGACTGCCGGTGCTCGTCCTGTCCCAGCACGTCGAGCAGCTTTACGCCCGCGAGCTGCTCGCCGACGGCTCCGGCGGGGTGGGCTACCTGCTCAAGGACCGCGTGTTCAACGCCGATCAGTTCGTCGACGCCCTGCGCCGGGTGGCCGAGGGCGGCACCGCGATGGACCCCGAGGTGATCGCCAAACTGCTGGCCAGCAACGCGCGGAACGAGCCGTTGGGCAGGTTGACGCCGCGGGAGCGGGAGGTGCTGTCGCTGATGGCCGAGGGCCGCTCCAACGCCGCCATCGCCCAGCGGCTGTTCCTCAGCGAGAGCGCGGTGGGTAAGCACACCGCTAACATCTTCGCCAAACTCGACCTCGCCCCGTCCGACGACGACAACCGCCGGGTGCTGGCCGTGCTCGCCTACCTCAACGCCTCCTGACCGTCGGTCAGGCCGCGCTCGGCCCCGGCCGTGCCGCCCGGGGAATGTCGGTGGGAGGCGTTAGTTTGCCGGGTACGTGGCGGCGGCGATGAAGGGGAGGACGGGTGAAGATCCGGGTCAATCGCGATGCCCTGGCTGACACCGTGGCGTGGACGGCGCGGGTGCTGCCGGCCCGGCCCGTGGTGCCGGTGCTGTCCGGGCTGCTGCTGGAGGCCGGAGCCGACCTGTTGACGGTGTCCGCCTTCGACTACGAGGTATCCGCACAGGCGTCGCTCGACGCCGAGGTGGAGGAGCCCGGCCGGGTGCTCATCCCCGGCAAGGTGCTCGCCGAGATCGCCCGCAGGCTGCCCGACGAGCCGGTCGAGATCGCATCCGCCGGTCCGGAGGCCATGCTGAGCTGCGGCAGCACGGAGTTCGCCCTGCTGGCCATGCCCGTGGACGACTATCCCGTCCTGCCCGCCTTCCCCGAGCGTATCGGCGCCGTCGGGGGTGAGGCGTTCGCCTCGGCCGTCGCCCAGGTGGCCCCCGCGGCCAGCCGGGACGAGACGCTGCCGATGCTGACCGGCATCCGCATCGACGTCGCGGGCGAGACCATGACGATGGCGGCCACCGACCGCTACCGCATCGCCGCCCGGGAGCTCGACTGGCGTCCCGAGCGGCTCGACGCCGCCTACGCGGCCATGATCCCGGCGCGGATCCTGTCCGAGGTGGCGCGCTCACTGCGCGGCGGCGAGGTGCGTATCGCGCTGGGCGACGGGATCGCCGGTTTCGAGTGCGGCGGGCGGCGCACCACGGTCCGGCTGCTCGATGAGCAGTTCATCGACTACCGCTCCCGTCTGTCCACCACCTGGCCCATCCGGGCCGACGTGCGCACCGCGGCCTTCGCCGAGGCGATCAGGAGGATCAGCCTGGTGGCGACCGAGCGCGGCGCCGGCATCCGGCTGTCGTTCACCGACGGTCAGGTCGTGGTCCAGGCGAGCGGCGGAGACTTCGGGCGCGGCGCGGAGGTCCTTCCCGCCGAGGTGACCGGCGGCGACATCGAGATCGCCTTCCAGGCGCACTTCCTGCTCGATGGGCTGAGCGGAGTCGACACCGAGCTGGTGCGGATCAACATGGAGTCACCCACCCGGCCCGCTCTCATCGCGACCGTGCCGGGAGACGCCGCTCCCGACTTCCGCTACCTGGTGATGTCGCTGCGCCTGGCATGACCCGCGGGCCGCTTCGCCGGTGTTGTCCGCCCCGCTCCGGGAGCGGGGCGGTCAGTTCTCGGTGAGGGCGATGAGAATGTGCTCCATGCAGGCGTGACCGGCACGCTCGGCCGCGGCGGCGTCGCCGGCGGCGATGGCGCGGGCGATCCCGTCGTGCGGAATGTAGGTGCTGTTCAGCGAGGTTCCCGCGGCCTTGATGCTGGCGCGCAAGGCGGCGGAGAAGTCCTCGTAGAGGTCCATCAGCACGCTGTTGTGCGTGGCGCGGACCACCGCCATGTGGAAGGCGAGGTCGGCCTCGACGAACGCGTCGGGGTCGCCGGAATGCCAGGCCTTCTCCCGCTCCTCCAGCGCCTCGTCGATCCGCTTCACGTCGGCGTCGGTGCGCCGCGTGGCGGCGAGCCGGGCGGCTTCGACCTCCAGCGCCCGCCGTACCTCGAAGATCTCCAGCTGTTCCGCTTGACGGAGGCGGCGCAGCATCACGCCCGACAGCTCGCTGGTGGCGCGCACGTACGTGCCGTCTCCCTGGCGGCAGTCGAGCAGTCCGGCGTGGGTGAGCGCTCGGACGGCCTCGCGTACGGTGTTACGCCCGACCCCCAGCTGCTCAGCGAGGACGGTCTCGGTGGGGATCTTGGCGTTGAGCGGCCATGCGCCGGTGGTGATCTGCTCCTTTAACTGGTCGATCACTTGATCGACGAGTGAAGAGCGCTGCGCCGTACGCAGACTCACCAGCTTGCCTCCTCCGGAACCTGGATCATCCTATGAATCAGTGATAGGCAGAATCCATTATTCCAGATGAGGAGACATCTCCCTTGGAGAGGGGAGGTGACACCCGTCTAACCCGACACGGCCAGCGGTCCGCGGAAGAACGCGCACCGTCCGCGGACCGGCCGGGACCACTGGACCGTGCCAAAAGACATGTCAGCGGACGAGGGGGGAGTCCACCGGCACGGTGACGATGGCCGAACGGACGTCGATGCTCTCCAGGGCCCTACGATAGGCGGCCGCCTGCTGCTCCCGCGCACCGGCCTGGCCGTACAGGTCGCCCAGCTCCCGCCAGGTGCGGGCCATCCGGCGGTTGCCGGGGTCGGCCGTGGAGCCCAGCTCTTCCAGCAGGGCGCGGGCGCGGTCCAGGCTCTCCGTCGCGGCACCGTCGCCCCTGGCCATCGCGACCTGGGCGAGGGCCATATGGGCGGCGGCGGCGGTCGGAGACGGCTCGTCCACGGTGTCGAGGACCGATCCGGCATGCTCGGCGGCCTGCCCCAGGTCGCCGAGTTTGAGGGCGAGCCGGGCGATGACGATCCGGCTCATGGCGTACTCCGGAGCGGTCGCCGGCAGGACGGCGAAGGCCTCGCTCGCGGCCTTCGCGTAACCGTAGGCCTCGTCCAGCGGAACGTCGTGCATGCCGCCGGCCGCGAGCCGGGCCCACTCCATCGCGATCGTGGCCAGGCGCACGGCCATGCGGGTGGGCCGCCCGGTCGCGATGGCGTCGTCGGCCAGGCGTATGGCGAGTGCGGAGTCATCCCCCTGGGCGGCGGTGACGCTGGCCTTCCACAGCGCGTGAACCTCCGCCTCCCGGTCGACGACGGTCGGCACGCCGTTGTCCGCCAATACCTGGCGGACGTAGGAGAGCCCGCCGTTCTGCTGTCCCTGCGTCGGGGCCGCCTCGATCAGGGCGGCGGCCAGCTCGACCGCGACCTCCCCGTGAGTGAGCCCCAGCCGGGCGACCTGGCGCAGCGCGTGGCCACCGAGGTCGCGGGCCCGCAGGATGTCGCCCGCGCGCTGGTAGCAGCGGCTCAGCGCGACGGTCAGCGGCAGGTCGGCGAGGCGTTCGGGGTGGGCGGCGGCCTCTCGCCGGAGCCGTTCGAACGCTTCCACGGCGGGGCCGAGCTTGCCCTGCTTCTCGAGCGCACGAGCCCGGCCCAGCCGGGCGTGCGCCGCGAGCATGGCGTTCTCCTCCCCTGCGGCTTTGATGATTTCGCCGAAGCGGTCGGCGGCCGCACCGGGGTCTCCGTGGTTCAGTTCCAGCTCGGCATGGCGCAATCCCAGTTCGGTATCGATGCGCTGGCGCGGCTCGATACCGTGCAGCAAGAACTCGGTCGTGCAACCGAGTCTCTCCGCGAGAATGCGGGCCACCACAGGCGTAGGCGTCCGCTTTCCTGACTCGATGAGCGAGACATAACTGTCGGAGAGGTCGGGCCCGGCCAGCTGCGCCTGGGACATCCGCCTGCTCAAACGCAACCCGCGAACGCGGTCACCAATGGTTCCCTGACTCGGCATCTGATCTCTCAGGGCAGGAGAATGGTCAATGTTGTCTGCATGATTGCATAAATGCGCGGAATCGGGTAACCCCGATTGACGAATCTTCATCCGCGCGGCTCATGCCGCCCCCGAGAATCGGTGAGATCCGGCTCAGTCGTCGGAGTCGTTGGAGTCGCTGGGGAAGAGCATGGCGCACACGTCCAGGTAAAGCGTCTCCGGATAGGGGATGAAGTCGATGCGAGACAGCGCCTGGTCCTGACCCGCCGACTCCAGTACGAACTCGCCGTACCCCAGCAGCCTGCCGAGAAGCGAGCGCTGGAAGCTCATGTCGGTCACCTTGCTGAGCGGCATCATCGCGACCTTCCTGACAATCAGTCCGTAAGTAACGATGATCCGCTTGGACGTGACCACAAAGTAATCAACCGACCATTCGGCTACCTTCCACACAAAACGGATCAGTAGCAGCAGCCAAGCCCACCAGACGATGACGAGAGCCTGGGACATGCCGTTCTGACTCAGGAATCGGCTCACCAGGCCCGCGATGATCAGGCCGCCGAGGATCTCCAGAACGGGACGGAGCAGGATGGCCGGGTGGCGGCGCACCATGATGTGCTGTTGTTCATGGGGGAGCAGGTAGCGGCTGACCGCGGACGGGGCGGAATCCCCGTGGGTCACAAGCCTCATGACAGGTGCGCCACGAACCGCGCCAGCGAATCGGCCGCGTTGTAGACGGTGTTCATCGTCGCCTTCAAGGCTGTCGCCGCCTCTCCTGGTCGATCGATGAGCAAGAACGCCACGAAGCCGGCGCCGGTGTACGCGAGAACCTTCTTGACCTGCACTGTAGCCTCCTGCTACCGCTCACCCACTGCACCCGTCGTATACATTACCCACGTACCCGCTCGGGTAAAGCGTGCTAAAAGCACAACACTCCCGAGGCTGATCGTGCCCCGGAACGTCACCGCGCCCGTCATGCGGCGTCCGCCCGGAGGTCGTCCGGGCTCATGAGCCGGTCAGTCGCGGTCATCCGCGCCGAACGCGAGCACTTCGAGGTGCCTGCGAGCGATCCCCTCGACCAGCCCTCGCTGCGCACAACCGATGACCTCCAGGGCGCTGTAGTGCGCCGCCTCGACGCAGCGGGTGACGGTCGAGGGCGGATGCACTCCGGCGAACTCCCGCCGCAGGGCTGCTTCGACCTCGGCGTCGGGGCCCGGACGCTCGCTCATGCCTGCTCCCGGCGCGTGTTCATCCCATGACCCTTCGTGTGGACGAGACGCGGGGGAAGACGTTCGTCACTTTCAGTACCCGTACTGGAGCAGTATGTAACTAGCGGGTCGCCGGGTGCCAGGAGAATCGCCGGGCACCCGGCCCGAGCCGCTCACACCACGCCGTAGAGGCGGTCGCCGGCGTCGCCCAGTCCCGGCACTATGAAGCCCTGCTCGTTGAGGTGGCTGTCGAGGGCGGCGGTGACCACCCGCACCGGCTTGCCCGTACCGGCGAACGTCTTGTCCAGGTGGGCCAGGCCCTCCGGCGCGGCCAGCAGGCACAGCGCCGTGACGTCCTGCGCGCCGCGGTCGAACAGCAGTTGGATCGCCGCGGCCAGCGTGCCGCCGGTGGCGAGCATCGGGTCGAGCACGTAGCACTGCCGGCCGGAGAGGTCCTCCGGCAACCGCGTGGCGTAGGTCTGCGCAGTCAACGTGCCTTCATCACGGATCATGCCGAGGAAGCCGACCTCCGCGGTGGGCAGCAGGCGGGTCATCCCGTCGAGCATGCCCAGACCGGCGCGCAGGATGGGCACGACCAGGGGGGCGGGGCGCGCCAGCCGTACCCCGCGTGCCGTGGCCAGCGGCGTCTCCACCGTCACGTCGGTGATCCGCACATCGCGGGTGGCCTCGTAGGCGAGGAGGGTCACCAATTCGTCGGCGAGACGGCGGAAGGTCGGTGAATCGGTCCGCACATCTCGCAACACCGTGAGCTTGTGCGCGACGAGCGGATGATCAACGACGTGGGTTTCCATGAAGGCCAACGTATCTGTTGTCCCCGAAAGGGGAGAAATGGGCTGCTTGGCCCGCGGGTTTTTGATCACAATTTGGTGGGAGGGGCATACGGTCGGCTAACGCTTCTGGAACCATTGGAGTCCGTAAGGGACCACGTCGGTGGGGTGACGATGACAGACGAAGAAGCGCTTGACTTCGCCATCGTGGTCTACCGAGAGGACGACCACTGGGAAGCCGGCATGCTGCCGGTCGCCTTGACCTCCGACCTCCACGGGCTGATCAAGGCGCTACGGCAGCAACCCAGCATGAGCGGCACGATTGGTCTGGTCGCCGTTGGGGATGACTTCTTCGTGGCGTTGAGGGTGCTGGGCGAGCGGGTGTCGGTCTTCCTGTCCGACATCACCGCGTCGTGGGACTGGCCTCTCGCCCGCCAGATCCTGGAATACCTGGATGTCCCGGTACCCGAGGAAGAGGAGCTGGAGGCGATCTTCCAGGAGGAAGACGAGAAGCCGCTTCCCGCCGGAGATCTGTCGATCTTCGCCGATCTCGGGCTGGACGAGATGGAGCTCGGCAGCCTCTCCGGTGACGTCGATCTCCTCCCCGACGAGGTGCTTTCGAGCATCGCCGCACGGCTGGGCTTCTCCGAGCCGTTCGAGCGTGCTCTCGACTCGGTGTTCGGCGACCTCGGGAGCTAGTCCATGCCTCCACGCCCGTCCCAGAGCAGCTTGTTCGCCGCCGCCTTCGTCCGCGACCCCGACGAGGGCTGGACCGGCGCCGAGGTCGATCTCGGCGGTGCCGAGATCGTCGACGATTTGGGTGACGCCGTGCAGGAGAGCCTCGGGCTGAGAGGGGACGAGCTGACCCTGCTCTGCGTCGAAGTCGAGGACGAGTGGTTCGCCATCGTGCGCTACGAGAGCGACGAGGACCCCCGGGCGTTCCTCTCCGACGCCCGGGCCGGGAGCGCCGACGAGCTGGGGGCCCTGTTCGCCGAGCTGGCCGGGGCCGTCCTCGATGAGGATGCGGAGGACCTGGGGGTGCGTCCGGTCGGCGACTTCGACCTGCTCTCCGACCTCGGCCTGAGCTCCGACGAACTGCTGGAGCTCAGCATGGAGGAGGGCATGCTGCCCGCCGACATCCTCTCGGTCATCGCCGAGCGTCTTTCCTTCGCCGACGAACTGGAACGGCTCCGCTGATCGGCCCCGCTGAGCACCAGAGAGCCATGCGGCTCGCCCTCGAGCGGGCCCGCGTCGCCGCCGGGCGGGGGGAGGTTCCCGTGGGCGCGGTCGTCCTGGACGCGGAAGGGCGGGTCCTCGCCGCGGCCGAGAACGCCCGGGAGGCGAACGCCGATCCCACCGCGCACGCCGAGGTCCTCGCGCTGCGTGCGGCGGCCGCTGCCGTGGGCGGGTGGCGACTGGCCGGATGCACGCTCGTGGTCACCCTCGAACCGTGCACGATGTGCGCGGGCGCGGCGGTTCTGGCCCGGGTGGACCGCATCGTGTACGGCGCGGCGGACGAGAAGGCCGGAGCCGTCGGCTCGCTGTGGGACGTGGTGCGGGATCGGCGGCTGAACCACCGGCCGGAGGTCATCGCCGGAGTCCTCGCCGAGGAGTGCGCCGCCGTGCTGCGGGAGTTCTTCGGCAGCCGTCGCTGAAGAGGCCCGGGACGGCCGTGTGGGAGAGGAACGCGGTCCGCACCGGCGTTCCGGCGCCGCGGACGCGGCCGGGACGCGCTCGGCGCCTAAGGGGGACGAGCCGGCGGTCACCGCGGCGGGAGGAGGGCCCGGAACCGCACGACGTAAGCAGCACGCCCGGTTTTCCGGTAGGCTGCTCGACGGTGGAGTCGCCTAGCGGCCGAGGGCGCACGCCTCGAAAGCGTGTGAAGGGCAACCTTCCGTGGGTTCAAATCCCACCTCCACCGCCATGGGGCCTCCGGCCGTCACGGCCGGAGGCTCTGATCGTTTATCGACCGGCTACCGTCAGTGATCTATGACATTTCAGACATGTCGGTCGACGGATTTCGGGTGTCCCTCACCGCGAATTGATCGAGTTCTGTGGTGACTGGTCCTACTGTGCGGATCTATGCACCGTCCGCCTCATCACCCCCATCAGCCACACTCGCCGCTTCCACGACAGCAGCCCGCCGACTGGGAGACGCCTCCGAGTAGATTCCAGGGTTGGCGAGCGGACACGCCGCGGCAGGGGGAAGTGCCACGACAGGCCGATGCACCGCGGCAGGAGCTCGACTCCCCTTCCGGGCCCCCGCCGCGCCGCAAGGGCGGCGCCTGGAAGTACATCGTGCCGGCCGTCGGCACGGCTGTGGCCGGACTGGTCGTGATCGGGCTGCTGGTGAGCGGTGAGGAGGAGCCCACGCCTAAGCCCTCGAAGAAGCCGAGCGCCGCCCGTGCGGTTCCCTCACCGAACGCCGAGGAGACGCGGGCGTTGCTCGAAGGGTTGGCGCGGATCAACCCGGACCTGGAGGACAAGCGGTACGTCGCCGTGGCACGGGAGATCTGCCAGCAGATCCTCATCAACGACAACGGCGACCCCAATTACGCGATCTTCCTGGAAGAGGACAAGAAGCTGATCGAACAGATCCGCAGGCGCTTCGGCGGCCAGGTCAACACCACACAGGCCGGCATGATCCTGCGGCTCATCCGCGGCTCGTTCTGCCGCATCTAGGGCCTGCCGATCCGGCCGCCGGCCCGGGATGGGGGCCCGGAGCGTCCGCACGGACGAGCGGCGCCCCACTCCGGGAACGGGGGCCGGGTGTCTTCGAAGACGTTTACCGGTTCCCGGCTCGCGAACCCCCGCGGGCCGGGAACCCGGCGAGGCCGTGAACGTGATCTTTCTGCGATCCCGCATCCCGCCCATGGGCCGGGTGCCTCCCCGTCGTGGCGGCGGCCGTGTCCGGCCGGTGACGCCGGGAGCCGAACCGGTGGGGGTTTCCGGCGCTTCGCCACGCCGCGACGGCGGGATGCGGCCGAGGCCGTCAGGCGTCGGCGGCGGATGCGTCGGCGGCCGTGGGCCGGGTCAGTCGCCGTCCTCAGGGTGCTCCAGGATGCGGGCGTGCAGGACGGTCCTCTGGTGCAGCGCCGCGCGCAGCGCGCGATGCAGCCCGTCCTCCAGGTAGAACTCCCCACGCCACCGCACCACGTGCGGGAAGAGATCGCCGTAGAACGTGGAGTCCTTGGCGAGCAGCGAGTGGAGGTCGAGTACCGCCTTCGTGGTGATCAGGGAGTCGAGCCGGATCTGCCGCGGCGGTATCTGCGCCCACTCGCGGTTGGTGAGGCCGTGTTCGGGGTAAGGGCGTCCTTCGCCGACCAGCTTGAAGATCACCCTTAGGAGTCTATGGGAGAACGCGAGGTGAACGCCCTCCAGGGGGCTTCCGCGGACTGCGACCGGTGGCTTCGCCGCCTCCGCCACGGCCTGGCGGCGTCCGATCACGACCGGGATCCCCCCTACGACCGCGCCGTCCCGGCCACCCTGGAACGGCATGTCCCGCGGGGAACGCGGCCGGGGTCTGAGACCACACCGTCCGCCTCGGCCACGGGGAGAACGCTCAGCGGGTCGTCCAGCCGGCACCCCAGCCTGTCCGTCACCTCTCGACGTCCGCCGGACAGCCGAGCCGATCGAGCGGCACGGCGATCCGAGCGGAGCCGCCGGCATCGGCCGATCCGATCGTGATCCTCATGGCGTGCGGACCGTCCCTCCGCCACCTCGGCTCGACCGGCTTCGGAAGCTCGATCCTGCCGCTCTCCGGCAGGGCTGAAGGCGCTGGGCGGGCGGACGGATCGGCCTCGGAGGCGGAGAAGAGGGGCCGACCGGGGCTGCGGGAGATCGAGCACGGGACGGCCGCGGGGGACGGCTGCGGGCGAGCACGGGAGGGGTGAGCCGTGGCCGCGCGGTACGGTGTCCGGCCCGTCCGGGAACAGCGTCCGGAACACCGGAAGGGGCGGACCGTGAGAGCGGTCCGCCCCTTCCGAGCTGGCGGAGGATGCGAGATTCGAACTCGCGAGGGGTTGCCCCCAACACGCTTTCCAAGCGTGCGCCCTAGGCCAAC
>k87-629483_pt1 | contig 13775 bp, 11 predicted proteins | sample MGYA00084031_6733416 | MGnify analysis MGYA00084031
AGCTAATGATAGTAAAGTATACGACCCACGTAAAATTATCGGCCCAGGACGTGAAGCCATTAAAGAAACTGTGATTACAAAAATGCGTGAATTCGGTTCTTCAGGCAAAGCGTGATCATGAGAGAATAGTTTTAAGGTACGAATTTTTATAAACCTAAATTCGGACTTATACTAAAATACTAAAACTATTCATCAAGATGTTCTAAATAAATGGAAAGACTACTTCCTTGTAACAAAACTGTATATAGGAAGTAGTCTTTTTTATGCATTAACGGTATAAATAATTTTTTACGCTCTAATGAGTCTATTACTTAGAGTAATATCTTTCAAATTGCTAAGATTTATCGTGTTCACGTGTAAAAACGCTTATTTTATTCTAAATTAATAGATTAATTAAACTGAATTTACTATAATAGAATTGTTGAAAACGCTTTTCTGGAAAAATAACAGGAGGGGGATTATTCATGGAATATCGTATCGAACGTGATACTATGGGTGAAGTTAAAGTTCCGGCAAACAAATATTGGGGTGCACAAACGCAGCGTAGTTTGCAAAATTTTGCGATTAGCACTGAAACAATGCCAGAAGAGTTAATTAAAGCATTTGCAATATTAAAAAGAAGCTGTGCGATTGTTAATAATAAGTTAGGTAAATTGCATGATGATAAAGCAAAGGCCATTGTAACGGTAGCTGATGAAATTATTGAAGGAAAACATAGTGGTGAGTTTCCATTAAAAATTTGGCAAACAGGAAGCGGTACACAATCCAACATGAACTTAAATGAAGTGATTGCTAACCGTGGAAATCAACTTTTAAAGGAATGGGGTTCTGACCAGAAATTACACCCAAACGATGATGTGAACATGGGTCAGAGTTCTAACGATACATTCCCAACCGCCATGCATGTAGCTACAACAAGCTATGTTGAAAATACTTTGCTACCAGAAGTTCTAAGATTTAAAGGAACATTAGAAAGAAAAGCTGAAGAATTTAAAGATATTGTTAAAATTGGTAGAACACACTTACAGGATGCAACACCACTAACACTTGGCCAAGAAATTAGTGGTTGGGTACATATGCTTGATCGTGATATTGAATTCATTAAAGAAAGTACAGATAAAATGAAAGCATTAGCTATTGGGGGTACAGCTGTAGGTACTGGAATCAACACTCACCCTGAGTTTGGCGCGATGGTATCCGAAGAAATTAAACAGCTTACAGGTATTGACTTCTATTCTTCAGAAAATAAATTCCATGCATTAACAAGCCACGACGAAGTAGTTTATGCTCATGGTGCATTGAAGGCATTAGCAGCAGATGTCATGAAGATTGCTAATGACGTTCGTTGGTTAGCGTCTGGCCCACGTAGTGGAATTGGTGAGATTACCATTCCTGAAAATGAGCCAGGATCTTCCATTATGCCAGGTAAGGTAAACCCTACACAAAGTGAAGCATTAACCATGATAGCTGTTCAAGTGATGGGTAATGATGCAACAATAGGATTTGCTGCGAGCCAAGGTAATTTTGAACTAAACGTCTTTAAACCAGTTATTCTTTATAACTTCTTGCAAAGCGCAAGATTACTTGCTGATGGAATTCGTTCCTTCAATGATAATTGTGCAGTTGGTATCGAACCAAATCGTGAAAAAATTGAAAAATTTTTAAAAGATTCTTTAATGCTTGTTACAGCATTAAATCCTCATATCGGTTATGAAAATGCTGCAAAAATTGCAAAGAAGGCTCATAAAGAAGGAACAACATTGAAAGAAGCTGCTCTTGAACTTCGCTTGTTAACAAGTGAAGAGTTCGATCAATATGTAAGACCGGAAGAAATGGTTCATCCGAATGCATAGTCTGTCATTTACGATGTTAGTCCTCTTATATGGTGTGAATCATGTGGGAGGGCTTTTTTTGTGCGGAAAAACTTAAATTTGTTATTTTGATAATCGATTATATAGTTTCAAATTCAGGTTTTAATAATTTAAATGAGAATTCTATTCTTATATATGCTCGCGGACAAAAGAAGGAAGATTCAGAAGAGAATTGTCTTCGAGAGAAGGCTTTATGGACAAAAGTACTTCAGAAAATTTACCAAGTCGAATAAATGATGCTACTATTAGACAAAAAATTGAAGAGTGCATATGCTCCACATTCAATTCAGAGTTATGAAAGATGTGGATTCTTTTACAAGAGACTTATTTACAATTAATGAACTTGCTTTAACATTATTTCAAAATGTATCAACAGACATTGAATATGGATACATCACTGAATTATTGTGAACAGTTTTTTACTAAAATGAATCTCCGTCATATAGTTGGAAAAAATTAGTGTAAAGTTTAATGAAAAACAGACTTGACCAACTGAAGGATTCATTTTACAATAAAAAATAATTTCCTTCATATATCCTCGATAATATGGTTCGAGAGTTTCTACCAGGCTACCGTAAATAGCCTGACTATGAAGGCGGTTTTCTACTTTACACAGTACGAACGATTATGTAATGTTTTAATAGTTATCTTGTTGACATGTGTAAAACTAGAACGCTGCCTTTATGGTAGTATTCTAGTTTTTTTATTATTTATTAAAACATTATTGTACAAATGCTTTATATTAGGTAAAGATATACATATAAAAGTTTCATTTTTTTGAATGGAATAATATAAAGAGGTGAATAGTTTGACACAACAATCAAAGAACCAAGAAATGATTATAGTTTTGGATTTTGGAAGTCAGTTCAATCAATTAATTACTCGACGGATTCGTGAGTTCGGTGTATATAGTGAGTTACATCCTCATACAATTTCCGCAGAAGAAATAAAAAAAATGAATGTTAAAGGGATTATTTTTTCTGGCGGACCAAACAGTGTTTATGATGAAAATGCATTTACATGCGATGAAAAAATCTTTGAATTAGGTATACCAATTTTTGGTATTTGTTATGGAATGCAACTTTTGGCTAAACATTTTGGAGGAAAAGTAGAACAAGCGAAACATCGTGAATATGGCAAAGCGGAAATCAATGTAGGAACGAATGCAACATTGTTCCGCAATTTACCGGAACAACAAGTTGTCTGGATGAGTCACGGTGACCTTGTGACAGAAGTTCCAGAAGGTTTTAGTATTGATGCAAAAAGTCCATCGTGCCCAATAACGGCAATGAGTAATGAAGTTGAAAAATTATATGGTGTTCAATTTCATCCAGAAGTTCGCCATTCTGTCTATGGAAATGATATATTGAAAAATTTTGTGTTTAATGTTTGTGGTTGTGAAGCAAATTGGACAATGGAGCATTTTATTGATGTACAAATTGAACAAATCAGAAAAACAGTTGGAGATAAAAAAGTTTTATGTGCGTTAAGTGGTGGAGTAGACTCTTCTGTTGTGGCTGTTCTCATTCATAAAGCCATTGGTGACCAATTAACATGTATGTTTGTTGACCATGGTTTGCTACGAAAAGGTGAAGCAGAAAGTGTAATGGAGACTTTCGCTGAAAAATTCCATATGAATGTAATTAAAATTGATGCGAAAAAACGTTTCTTAGATAAATTAGCAGGTGTTACAGATCCAGAACAGAAACGTAAAATCATCGGTAATGAATTTATTTATGTTTTTAATGATGAGTCAGCAAAATTAGCAGGCATTGAATTTCTTGCTCAAGGAACGCTTTACACGGACATCATTGAAAGTGGAACGGCAACGGCACAAACAATTAAATCACATCATAATGTCGGTGGACTACCTGAAGATATGGAATTTGAGCTGATTGAACCGTTAAAAACTTTATTTAAAGATGAAGTTCGTGAACTTGGATCGGCTCTTGGAATTCCGGATGAAATTGTTTGGCGACAACCATTCCCAGGTCCAGGTCTTGGTATTCGGATTATAGGTGATGTTACAGAGGAAAAACTTGAAATCGTTCGGGAATCAGATTATATTTTACGGGAAGAAATTAAAAATGCTGGTTTAGACCGTGAAATTTGGCAGTACTTTACTGTGCTTACAAATATACGTAGTGTAGGTGTAATGGGTGATGCCCGGACATATGATTATACAGTTGGCATTCGTGCCGTTCAATCTATTGATGGAATGACTGCTGATTGGGCAAAGATCCCATGGGATGTTTTAGAGAAAATTTCCAGTAGAATTGTGAATGAAGTTCCCCATGTGAATCGGGTCGTTTACGATATTACAAGTAAACCACCTGCAACAATTGAATGGGAATAATAGAATCTGTTCAAAGATTGCCTGTTTCAGTGTCAAACGCTTGAAACAGGCATTTTACGGATATTATAGATAAATAAACAAAAAATTCAAGGGATTTTAACATTAAACACGAACAAGATTTATTTTTTTAAAAAAAATATTCGTATTTTGTATTGACGTTTTTGTTTTTAATTGATACTATGTATTTGTACTAATTAAATATTTTTTTCTCGTATAATTACAGGGATATGGCCTGTGAGTTTCTACCGAGCTACCGTAAATAGCTTGACTACGAGAGGTACTTGGATTGTAAGGATTTTTTTATTTTCTTATAAACCTATACCTTTCGTAAAGCTCTGTGGAAACATGAGCTTTTTTCTTTTTTTACGAAGTATTTTTCAATTCGAGGAATGCTTCGAATGTAATGTAAACACATTATAGAAAGGTAAGGGGAACTTTCATGAAAAAGTACTTTGAGTTTGATAAACTTGGAACAGATTATAGAACTGAGATTATTGCAGGTTTAACCACGTTCCTATCAATGGCTTATATATTAGCTGTTAACCCAATGATCTTATCAGAAACAGGTATGGATTGGGGGGCTATTTTTACCGCTACATGTCTTGCGGCAGCTTTAGGTACATTAGTAATGGGAATTGTGGCCAAGTACCCTGTCGCTCTAGCACCAGGTATGGGTCTTAACACGGCATTTACATTCACGGCGGTTTTAGGTATGGGAATACCTTGGGAAACAGCATTATCTGGTGTTCTCGTTTCTGGTGTTATTTTAGTTATTCTTACATTAACTGGTATTCGAGAAATTGTAATTAATGCAATTCCTGAGAATTTAAAACTTGCCGTAGGAGCGGGGATTGGTTTATTCATTGCATTTATTGGTTTAAAAAATGCTGGAATCGTAACTGGTGAAGCTTTACTTGGTGATTTATCAAATTCACAAACCTTGTTAGCGATCTTTGGATTAGTCGTAACCATTTTATTTCTAGTTCGTGGTGTGAAAGCTGGAATCTTCTACGGGATGGTTATTACTGCTATAGTTGGAATGATCTTTGGGTTAGTTCCATTTCCTGATTCAATTGTTTCAGCACCGCCAAGTATAGAACCAACATTTGGTCAAGCGATTGTGAACTTAGGGAATATTTTCACATTAGACGTTTTAATCGTTATTTTAACTTTCATGTTTATTGACTTCTTTGATACAGCAGGAACATTAGTAGCGGTTGCAAGTGAAGCAAAAATTATGGAAAATGGAAAACTACCAAGGGCAGGAAGAGCTCTAGCTTCAGATTCTTCAGGAACTGTCATTGGTGCGATCTTAGGGACATCTAGTACAACTTCTTATGTTGAATCTACAGCCGGAGTTGGTGCTGGTGGTAAATCTGGTTTTACAGCAGTGGTTGTTTCTATCTTGTTTTTTATCGCATTATTCTTCTCACCTGTTTTAAGTATTGTAACAAGTGCAGTAACATCACCTGCATTAATTATTGTTGGTATCTTGATGGCTGTTCAATTGAAAGGAATAGAATGGGAGAACTTTGAAACTGCTGTACCTGCTTTCTTTACGTTCTTAATGATGCCACTTACTGGTAGTATTGCAACAGGGATTGCCGTAGGGTTTGTTTTCTATCCGATTACCATGTTAGTTAAAGGTCGTGCAAAAGAAATCCATCCGGTTATGTATGTACTCGGTATATTATTCATCTTATACTTCATATTTGAAACGATCGTATAGACGTTAAGGCTGTCTTTTTGGGACGGCCTTTTTATATGATGATATAATTCGGAATAAATGATCCTTTTTCCTATATTTTTGGGATAAAATATAAATAACAAGTAACTTGGAGGTATTCATAATGGGTAAAAAGAAGAATAAAGTTCGTTTTGAGCTTCAAGAAAATGAAACAATTGATGAATGTTTAAATCGTATGAAACAAGAGGGCTATGTTCCGGTTGGGAAATATGAAAAGCCGATTTTTAAAGAAGTGATAAAAGAGGATGGGAAGGTTGCGTATGAACCGATAAGACAGCAAATTGTATTTGAAGGTAAATTAATGAACGACAAATAAAATGTATTGTATTTTGTAACACCAGATATTTTATTCAAAAAGGATTATCATTGTTAGAATGTAACTAGTAACTATTAAAAATGGAAGTGTAGTGGACGGTTTTCAGAAATGTCAAACCTTCTTTAGTGCTTTAATAAATAAAGTGTGTTATACTTTATACGAATTATGAAACTTTGTTCAATTTGCTACATTCGTTCAGCTTTTGAGATAGATAAAAAATAAGAACAAAAAGGTGAAGGTGAATGGTTGAGTCGAAGTATCGCTGGAGAAATCGAGAATTGAGGGAACAAGTAGAAGTACTGGATGGAAAAAGATCACCTACTATTTTATTAAAAAACGCAACATATTTAAATGCTATTTTTAAAAAATGGCTGCAGGCTAATATTTGGATTTACAATGATCGGATAGTCTATGTTGGAGAAAAGCTGCCTGACAAAGTCGACCAAACTTGTGAGGTTGTTGATTGTAAAAATAGTTTACTCGTACCAGGGTATATTGAACCCCATGCCCATCCATTCCAACTATACAATCCAGTAAGTTTTGCACAATATGCATCTAAATTTGGAACAACAGTTTTAATCAATGATAACTTACAGCTCTGTTTATTTACCAATAAAAAGAAAGCGTTTTCTTTTATTGATGATTTGAAATCGCTTCCAACAACATTGTATTGGTGGGGAAGATTAGATAGTCAAACAGAAATTATAGATGAGGAAGTCGTTTTCTCAAATGCTTCAGTTAAGAAATGGCTTGAACATGAATCAGTCATACAAGCCGGAGAATTAACAGGTTGGCCCAAGCTATTAGAGGGTGATGATTTAAAACTTTACTGGATTCAAGAAGCGAAAAGATTGAATAAAAAAGTGGAAGGACATTTTCCAGGGGCATCGGAAAAAACGTTGGCAAAGTTAAAGCTTCTTGGAGCAGATAGCGATCATGAGTCTATTAATGGTAAAGAAGTTATGAGAAGATTATTACAAGGCTACATGGTTGGATTAAGACATTCATCAATACGTCCAGATTTACCACAAATACTTGAAGAGTTAAAAGAGGAAAATATTCCGAATTATAGTCAATTGATGTTAACAACAGATGGATCAACTCCATCTTTTTATGAAAACGGGGTTATGGATCATCTAATAAAAATTTGCATTGAGCATGGGATACCAGCTATTGAAGCATATTTAATGACAACATTAAATCCTGCAAAATATTTTAATCTTGAACATTTACATGGTCAAATTGCGACGGGAAGGGTAGCAGATATTAATTTTATCGCATCAGAAGATAATCCAACACCGGTTTCCGTTTTAGCAAAGGGGAAATGGGTGAAAAGAGATGGAAAAGAGTTAGATAATCGATACCAAATAAATATGGATCAATATGGGTTTCAACCACTGACCATTGATTGGAATTTAAATAATGAAGATCTACAATATTCAATGCCAGTTGGAATCAGTTTAGATAGCTCTGTTATTACAAAACCGTATTCAATCACAACCGATTTATATCGGGATAAACTGGATGATGATGTTGACGAGTGTTTCTTTACGTATATTCAACGCAATGGGGAACTTCGAATCAACACTGTTTTGAAAGGGTTCGCAAAAAATCTTGATGGCCTTGCTACCACATTTACAAATACAGGTGATATACTATTAATTGGTAAAAATAAAAAAGATATGTGTACAGCTTTCGAACGTATGAAGGAGATAGGTGGCGGTATTGTTATTTCTAAAAATGGTAATATTATTTACGAATTACCCTTGACATTTAGTGGGCATTCAAGTGAATTAGATTTTGAATCGTTAATTGAGAAAGATAAAGAATTTAAAAAAATCATGACCAAATTTGGTTATCGGTTTAATGACCCAATATATACTTTATTGTTTTTGACATCGACACATTTACCGTATATACGATTAACTCCGTTAGGGTTATTTGATGTTATGCAAAAAAAAGTTTTGTTCCCTGCTATAATGCGTTAAAATAGTAAAGAGCATGTGGTAGTCAAACAATGAAATGAGGTTTACTTGTGTATAAACAGCGGTATTGGAAAGTCATGACGATGTTTATGATTATTTTTCTTTTAGTCAGTTGTAATAAAAACGCTGAACCAAAACCTGAACCTGTTGAAAATATAGAACAAGATACAGTGGGTGAAAAATCACCAGGATATTTATATCACTATCCTTTAACTGGTGAGCCTGTTGAAGTCGAACCAACAAATCGTGCTATTAGTGTCATGGTTAATAATCACCCGGCTGCTAGACCCCAATCTGGTTTAAATAAGGCCGATCTTGTTTTTGAAGCACTAGCAGAAGGTGGAATTACGAGATTATTAGCCGTCTTTCAAAGTGAATTCCCTAAAAAAGTGGGCCCTGTCCGTAGTGCTCGTCCTTATTATATTGAATTAGCAAAGGGATTAAATGCTATATATATTTTTCACGGTTGGAGTCCGGAAGCACAAGAAATTATTCAATCAGGGTATATTGACCATTTAAATGGTTTGTATTATGATGGTACTCTGTTTAATAGAGTTACCTTTAGAAAGTCTCCACACAATTCCTATATTTCCTTTGAAAATATTAGAAAAGGTGCAAAACAAAACGGTTATTCAATGGAGGGCGCTCCGAAAAGTTATAAGTTTTTAGCTGAAGATGACCAGGTAGAAGGAAAGCTACAAAAGGACATTACGATTTCTTATTCAAACCAAAATTTTGAAGTTCGCTATGAATATGATTCATCAATAAAGAAATATAAGCGGTTCTCAGGTGATGTGCAAACTGTAGATTATGATACGAATGTTCCCGTATTATTAAATAATATCTTTATAGTACAAATGGATCATTACGTTATTGATGATTCGGGTAGAAGGAAAATTGATCTTACATCCGGAGGTAAAGCTTTATTGTTGCAAGAAGGAAAAATGCGGGAAGTTTCATGGAAAAATGTAGACGGAAGAATTGTCCCGTATTTCAATGGTGCGGAAATCCGACTCGTTCCAGGAAAGACATGGATTAACATCGTGCCAAATATTGATAAAATGGTAAACTTCTAACAATAAACTTATAACATTCATTGAAGTAGATATTTGAAGATTAATTATTAACAATGGGAGGCAGTCACTTTGCAAATTGAAAAGTTAAGAGGAAGAGAATTAGACCAGTTATTTGAAGCCATTTTAACTTTGAATGATTTAGATGAGTGTTATCGATTCTTTGATGATTTATGTACAATAAATGAAATACAGTCGTTAGCCCAACGTTTAGAAGTGGCAAGACTATTACAAAAGGGAAGAAAATATCATGAGATTGAAAAAGAAACTGGTGCATCAACAGCTACCATTTCCCGTGTAAAACGTTGCTTAAACTATGGCAATGATGCTTATAAAATGGTCTTAGAACGTTTAGAAGAACAAACTCCGCCAGAGACAAATGAGAAAGAAATGAATGTTTAAGATTGGTATAATGGAAACAAAGTGTGAAAATCCCTTCTACAGTTAAACACTGTATAAAGGGATTTTTTCAATTTTTGAGTTGCTATAAGGAATATAAAAAACATGTATTTTGTTGTAAGTCCTATTTTTACTAGTCATAATTGAATGGTATAATTGAGAAATGGAATATATATTGGAGGAAGATTCATGCTAAATATTCGGGAATGGGAACATGTTTTTAAATTAGATCCGAATAAGGAAATAGATGATACATCGTTAGAAAAAATTTGTGAATCAGGTACGGATGCCATTATCATCGGTGGAACAGACGGTGTAACACTTGAAAAAGTATTAAATTTAATGTCAAGGGTACGTCGTTATACAGTACCTTGTGCCTTGGAAGTATCACACATCGAGGCCATTACTCCAGGATTTGACTTGTACTTTATTCCAACAGTACTAAATAGTCCGAAACGAGAGTGGATTTTAGGGAACCATCATGAGGCTATAAAGGAATTCGTTCATATGATTGACTGGAAAGAAATGGTAGTTGAAGGGTATTGTATTTTAAATGAAAATAGTAAAGTAGCCCAGTTAACTGAGGCTAATTGTGATTTAACAATAGACGATATTGAAGCATATGCACTAATGGCAGAGAAGATGTTTCATCTACCTGTTTTTTATATTGAATACAGCGGTACATACGGTGATCCAAAAGTTGTAAAACATGTGAAAAATGTACTAGAGGAAACGCAGATTTTCTATGGTGGTGGAATAAAGACGCTTGAACAAGCAAAAGAAATGAAACAGTATGCGGATTGCATTGTTGTAGGAAATATTATTTATGAAAATTTAAAAGAAGCATTACGGACGGTTAAAGTAGTAAAAAATCTTGAAAACAATATAGAAAAGTGAAAATTAACGGTATAATGAATGTAATAACAGGAACAAATGTTCTTGATAAAAAGGGTGATAAATTGTGCAATACTTGAAGGATCGGCTTTTAAATGGATTAAATAATCAACAGCAGTTAGCGGTTAAAACAACAGATGGACCACTATTAATTATGGCAGGTGCAGGTAGTGGGAAAACGAGAGTTCTAACTCATCGAATCGCCTATATTTTGGTAGAAAAAGCTGTTAACCCGTACAATATATTAGCTATTACATTTACAAATAAAGCAGCAAGAGAAATGAAAGAACGGATTAATGGCATTTTAGGTGGGGCTGCTGAAGATATTTGGATCTCAACTTTTCACTCGATGTGTGTAAGGATTTTACGGAGAGATATTGACCGAATCGGTATTAATCGTAACTTTACCATTCTTGATTCATCTGACCAGTTGTCGGTCATAAAAGGAATCTTAAAAGATAAAAATCTTGATCCGAAAAAATTTGATCCTCGTGGTATTTTAGGTTCAATCAGTCATGCGAAAAATGAACTTAAAAGTGCGAGTGATGTTTCCAAATATGCTGGAGATTATTTTCAAAGAATTGTTAGTGAAGTATATGAGGAATATGAAAAACGTCTATTAAAAAATCATTCCCTCGATTTTGATGACCTTATAATGAAAACAATTCAATTGTTTGAACGGGTTCCGGAAGTGCTTGAGTATTATCAAAATAAATTTCAATATATTCATGTTGATGAGTATCAAGATACAAATAAAGCGCAATATATACTAGTTAAATTATTGGCAGAAAAGTTTAGAAACCTTTGTGTTGTTGGTGATTCTGACCAATCCATTTATGGATGGCGTGGTGCGGATATTTCGAATATTTTATCCTTCGAGAAAGATTATCCGGATGCCAAAGTCATATTACTTGAACAAAACTATCGTTCAACCAAAACGATTTTACAAGCAGCCAATGGCGTTATCTCAAACAATATGAAACGAAAACCGAAAAAATTATGGACTGAAAATGATGCAGGGGATAAAATCCGTTACTATCGTGCTGATACCGAACAAGATGAAGCGATGTTTGTAACGGGGAAAATTCAAGATCTTGTAAAAAAGAAAAACAGAAAATATAGTGATATTGCTATTCTTTATCGGACAAATGCGCAATCTCGTGCATTAGAAGAAGTGTTAGTGAAATCAAATATTCCATACAATATTGTCGGTGGTACAAAGTTCTATGATCGTAAAGAAATTAAAGATTTGCTTGCTTATTTACGATTAGTGTCCAATCCAGATGATGATATTAGCTTAACGCGAGTTATAAATGTGCCAAAACGAGGTATTGGTGCTACGTCTGTCGAACGCATCGCTCAATTTGCCGCCCAACATGATATGTCGATGTATGAAGCGATAGGTGACGCGGTTTTAATAGGATTATCTGGAAAAGCTCTGAAAGCTTGTGAAGAATTTTATCAATTAATTACTGATTTAAACCAAATGCAGGATTATTTATCTGTAACGGAGTTAACTGAAGAAGTGATTAAACGTTCTGGTTATCGTGAAATGTTAGAAGGAGAAAAAACACTAGAGGCGGTCAGTCGACTTGAGAATATTGAGGAATTTTTAACCGTTACAAAAAACTTTGAAGAGCAAAATGATGATAAAACGTTAGTTGCCTTTCTAACGGATTTAGCGTTAATTGCTGATATTGATCAAATGGATAAAGAGGACACAAGTAACGATTCAGTTGTTCTAATGACGCTACATTCTGCGAAAGGATTGGAGTTTCCAGTCGTTTTCTTAATCGGTTTGGAAGAAGGTGTTTTTCCGCATTCTCGCAGCTTAATGGAAGAGTCAGAAATGGAGGAAGAACGTCGCCTCGCCTATGTGGGGATCACGCGAGCTGAGGAAGAATTGTATATCACAAATGCACAAATGCGGACTTTATTTGGACGTAGAAATATGAATCCACCATCCCGTTTTATTGACGAAATTCCAGAAGAATTAATCGATTATGAAAATGAACAATTGAAAAAAGAACGGAAATCGGCATTTCGTATAAATTCAACTGGAACAAGACAAGCACGATCGGTCCAAACAAGTATGAATCGACCTGTGTTTACGACGACAGGTGGAGAAAGTATGGATTGGAAAGCCGGCGACAAAGCTGTTCATAAAAAATGGGGGATCGGTACTGTAGTTAGTGTACGTGGTGAAGGTGAAAATATGGAACTTGATATTGCCTTTCCCAGTCCTGTTGGAATTAAACGCCTCCTAGCGAAATTTGCACCGATTGAAAAACAATAAAATAAGATTCGGATAATTCTTTGTAATAGTACACGTTGCAGCTCATTACTAAAATGTTTAATAAACGACGATCATTTTTGTATTGAGCACAATTTTTACGTAGAAAATGAAAATAGCCTAAAACTTTAATAATCGTATAGGTGATTCTTATGGATATGAAACAAGCAGAAAAAAGAATAAAAGAATTGCAAGAAGTATTAACACAATATGGTTATGAATATTATGTGTTAGACAAACCGACGATATCAGACCATGAATATGATCAATTATTACGAGAGCTGATATCATTAGAAAATCAATTTCCACAATTTATAACACCAGATTCACCAACACAACGGGTCGGTGGTGCAGTATTAGAAGGTTTTAAAAAGGTCGAACATCGTGTTCCGATGCTTAGCCTTAGCAATGCTTTTAACGAACAGGATTTACGTGATTTTGACAGAAGAGTAAGACAAGCACTGGGAGAAGACTACGAATATGTATGTGAATTAAAAATTGATGGACTAGCAATTTCTTTGCGTTATGAAAATGGGAAATTTGTTCAAGGTGCAACACGTGGAGACGGTACCGTTGGTGAAGATATTACAGTCAATTTAAGAACGGTTAAGTCGATCCCATTAAAATTAAAGGAAAATGTTACGATTGAAGTGCGTGGCGAATGTTTTATGCCGAAAAAGTCCTTTGTTGAATTGAATAGACAAAGAGAGGCAAAAGGTGAAGAGTTATTTGCTAATCCACGGAATGCAGCAGCAGGCTCCCTTCGTCAACTAGATCCGAAAATAGCGGCATCAAGAAATTTAGATGTCTTTTTATATTCGATAGGTGAAAATCATGTATC
>k87-711030_pt1 | contig 13772 bp, 9 predicted proteins | sample MGYA00084031_6733416 | MGnify analysis MGYA00084031
GGAATCCGCTTGTCGCCCTTTACGTATTCAACAAACGAAACACTTGCTCTACATCTTTGTCCCCGCGGCCGGAGAGGTTCACGACGATAATCTGGTCTCGCTCCATCTTCGGCGCCACCTTCATCGCGTACGCCACGGCGTGGGCGCTTTCCAGGGCGGGAATGATCCCTTCCGCTTTGGACAATGCTTGAAAAGCTTCCAGCGCCTCTTCATCGGTAACGGTCGTGTATTCGGCGCGGCCGATCGAATGGTAGTAACTGTGTTCCGGTCCCACCCCGGGGTAGTCGAGGCCGGCGGCAACGGAGTGGGTCGGCTGAATGTTCCCGTCGTCGTCCTGCATGACGTAACATTTAAAACCGTGAATCACGCCGGGTGTGCCGTAGTTGATCGGGGCCGCGTGTTCGCCCAGACCACTTCCTCGCCCTCCCGGCTCAACCCCGACCATCTTCACTGTTTCATCGGAAACAAAAGGATAAAACAGACCGATGGCATTGCTGCCGCCCCCGACACACGCCGTCACCAGATCGGGCAGGCGCCCTTCTTGCTCCAAAATCTGCTCCCGCGTTTCACGCCCGATAATCGACTGGAAGTGGCGCACAATTGTCGGGAAAGGGTGGGGCCCGACCGCTGAACCCAGCAAGTAAAACGTGTTCTCGTAGTTTTCCACCAGGTCTTCCAATGCCGCGTCCACAGCGTCTTTCAACGTGCGGGTGCCGCGGGTGACAGGCACCACTTTCGCTCCGAGCAACTCCATCCGAAACACGTTCAGCGCTTGGCGCTTCGTGTCTTCTTCACCCATGTAGATGACGCACTCCATCCCGAACATGGCACATCCGGTCGCCGTGGCCACACCGTGCTGACCGGCACCCGTCTCGGCGATGATGCGTTTCGCCCCCATGCGCTTCGCCAATAAGATCTGGCCCAGCACATTGTTGATTTTATGTGAACCGGTATGGTTCAACTCTTCCCGTTTCAAGTAGATCTTCGCCCCGCCGAGCTTTTGTGTCAAGCGTTCCGCAAAGTAGAGGGGACTCGGCCGGCCGACGAAATCCTTCAAATACGCCTCTAGCTCTCGTTTGAACTCCGGATCGTCCTTGTACGTTTGAAACGCCTCGTCCAACCGTTTCAGAACGGGCTGCAACGGTTCTGGAACGTAACTTCCTCCGAATTCTCCAAAAAAACCAGTGTCGACTTGCGCTAAACTCATCTCACCTGTTCTCCTCTCAGCATAGTGTTTCGTCCAACTTCCATCATTTTAATACAAATCCGTACGGTTAGCCACCCCTTTCCGAACAGCAGCAAGTTGGCGGTACAACTATTTGCTTCGTTTCAGCCCGGTCAATGCAATAGCCTCCCGGCCCATGTTGGCATGTTCACAGTACTGTTACCGGGGTGAATATGACAACACCATGACAGTGGGTATAACAGCCTCTTGACATTCAACTGATCCCGCGTTATATTTTATTTATCAATCAATAAATAAAAGAGGATGAGAGCAATCGCTGCACGTGAAGGTCGAAAGGAACAAATTTTGGACAGTGCCGTCGCTGTGTTTGCGGAAAAGGGATATTACAAGGCGACGACGGCTCAAGTAGCTGAAGCTGCCGGAGTGACACAGCCATACATATTTCACTTCTTTCATAACAAGGCAGACCTCTTCAACGCGGTCGTTGATCGGGCGTTCCAGCGGATTTACGAAAGCTTTCGTACGGTAGAAGCACCTCCTGATCGTTTGTTCCAAACGATGGGAGACGCATTTTTTCGGATTATGAACACGAACAGAGCCGAAACGATTTTAGTCATGCAGGCCCCTGCCATTTCCGAACCTGTCATTCGCGAGCACGTGAGAGAGAAGTTTCAGTTAATTCACAAACTCGTTCTCACGAAGTTTACGCAAGCGGGACTGCCAAATGCAGCAGAAGCAGCTAGCCGATTTATCGGCACGGGCTTGTTGATCACCGTCTCGGAAGTACTGAACTTGCCACAATTACGATGTCTCGACTGATTGAAGTACTTAAGCGAAAACGCGGTAAACCCATCCTTTTTTTCTGTCGCTATTTATTGATTGATAAATAAACATCCAAACCGGGTGAGAGGAGATGGATGAAAGAATGAATCATGCGAAAGGTGCTCCAATGGGTTCGAACGCAAAGTTGTTTGAAGGAGAGAAACTGTTAGTGGGTGTCAGTGTCATCGGTTTTTTGCTTGCCCTTGTCTGCGCTGTTTATGTGGCCATGAATGGAGCGACCGTTTCTCCGGAAGGTAACGTGAAGAGCGCTTTTTCGTTTAATGCGGCGATTGCGATGTTTACCTTATGCATGGCTGCTTTTATGCCATTATCTGGATTAAACCCGCGCAAACGAGCAAGGATTCGCTGGGGATTTGTCCTCACGATTCTGATTGGCTATGCGATCGAGACGATACAGCATTTTCGTGGCATTCATCCTCGATTCACGAAGGCTGGCTCCGTTTTTGATGTCATGGTAGGCGGTTTTTTCGGGCTTCTTTCGGTCGCTCTTGTGATATTGACGGTGCTGTTCGCTGTATCGTTTTTTACTCAAAAGATACGTCCACTGCTTAACCTCGGCATACGTTACGCGTTCGGATCGACGATGCTTGGCTTTGTAGCGGGAATGGTCATGATCGCGCTGCAAAGTCGCTATACAGGGCCATCCGGGAATTTTATCGTCCTGCACGGTCTCGGTTTTCATGCACTGCAAACCTTACCGTTACTCGGATGGTTGTTGGAACGGGCAAAGTGCGGGTACGAGCGCGCACGGACATTAATTCATATCGGAAGTATCGCTTGGCTCTTGTCTAATTTGTGTATTGGCCTTCATACGGTTCGAGGTGAATCCGTTTTCGAACTGACATTATGGCCAATTGTCGCCCTAGTCGCACTCCTCGTTTGGCTGCTTGTTGCTGTTATTAGCGTAACAGAAGTCTTTAGGCATTCCTTCGTCAAACGAGACACCGCAATGGACCACTCATAGGAACTCCATTCAATACAACTCGATCTATGCTCGGTGCTTATGACGCGCTCCAGTATGACATTTTCACAGAACAGTTACAGATGACAAGATCACAGCACAATAACAAAAATCGCTTCAGTCCATTGACTTCATTTGCCTGTTTCGCTATAATGCGACTTGTGTATTTGGATGGAGGATAGCAAACGCATGGTGATGTGATCACCCTCCCTGATTCGGCTGCCTACCGCGGCAACAGGCCAGCCGCACGCAGTCTCCGTGCTATCCGGGCTGCGTGGAAAAATCAGGCACATCCCATCATTTGTTCCTCACACAAATGATGCAAAGGAGATTGAAAGATTATGGCACGTTACACAGGACCTCGCTGGAAATTAAGCCGCCGCTTGGGCATTTCTTTGAGCGGAACCGGTAAAGAACTAAAACGTCCGTACCCGCCGGGCGAGCACGGCGCAACGCAGCGGCGCAAGTTGAGCGAGTACGGGCTGCAACTTCAAGAAAAGCAAAAACTGCGTCACATGTACGGTTTGTCGGAAAAACAATTCCGTCGTACGTTCGAGAAGGCCGGAAAAATGACAGGAGTTCACGGCGAGAACTTCATGATCTTGCTCGAGTGCCGTCTGGACAACCTCGTCTACCGTTTAGGTCTGGCCCGCACTCGTGCACAGGCACGCCAACTGGTCGTTCACGGCCACGTCACCGTCAACGGCAAAAAAGTGGACCGCCCGTCCTACCAGGTCAAGCCGAACGACGTCATCGGGCTTCGGGAGAAGAGCCGCAACCTCGACATCGTGAAAGAGGCGTTGGAAAATCGGAACTTCTTGCCGGACTACTTGTCGTTTGACGAAGAGAAAAAAGAAGGCACGTTGACACGTTTGCCGGAACGCGCAGAACTTCCTTCTGAGATCAACGAAACACTCATCGTCGAATTCTATTCCCGTTAAGACACCCAAACACCCCCGAGCGGGGTGTTTTTTATTGTGGCATGTCGGCCATGCCTTCCCCATATCTTGTAGTTAGATGTTCAGTTCGTCGCCTACGGGGTGGGTTCCATGGCCAATTTGCCGGAGAGAAAAAAGCCGCGCTGGTTCCGTGTTTGTCAATACATCATCACGTCTATCCTCGCAGTGATCGTCCTCGGACTCGCAGCCGGCTTCATCGCGGTGGGAACTGCAGCGGGATTTGTCGCTTCCCATGTCAAAGAACAACCGATACCGAGCAAAGAAGAGCTAAAACAAGACATCGAACAGTTCACACTGACGAGTTTCCTGTTCGACAAGAACGGCAAACCAATCGGCAGCGGTGAACTGCGCACAGCGAACGATCGCGTGCTCGTGAAACTGAAAGACGTCTCCCCTTACTTTGTCGACGCCATCGTCGCGACAGAGGACAAAGAATTTTTCGAACACGCCGGCATCGTTCCCCGTTCGCTCCTGCGGGCGGCAGTCCAAGACCTCATCGGCAGTTCTACCACGACCGGCGGCAGCACCATTACCCAACAACTCGTCAAACTGTCTGTGCTCAAAGACCCGGAAAAGACGTACAGCCGCAAAGCGCGGGAAATATTCCTCGCCCTGCGCCTTGAACGCCAATTTGACAAAGAAGATATTTTGACCTCGTACATCAACCGCATTTACTTTGGGCGAGGACCGGGCGGTGAACATTTATACGGCATTGAAGCCGCAGCGGAAAGCCTCTTTGGCGTCAGCGCCAAGGACTTAAACCTTGCCCAGGCCGCGTACTTAGCGGGCATGCCGCAGCGACCGAACGCTTACTCTCCACTGGAAGAGGACACGCTGAAAGCCGGGCTTCAGCGCCAGCATACGGTATTGAGCCGCATGCTGGAAAACGGTAAAATCACCGATGCCCAATTCCAAAAGGCAACATCGTTTGACTTGAAAGCGTCCCTCGCCGAACCGGCGCCTTACACGTATGAACAGTACCCTTACTTGTTCGAAGCAGTTCACAAGCGGGCGGCAGAAAAACTGATGGAGCTGGACGACATCCAACTGGAGAAACTACAGCCGAAGCAGTACGACCGCCTGCTCGCCGAATACAAATCACGCCTTGCAGAAGGCGGTTACCGCATACACACGACGATAGACCTGAAACTGTACGACGCTTTAAACGAAGCCGTTCGGGAATACGACGGCTACAAGCCGGATGTCGAAGTAAAAGTTGAAGGAATCAACGGCGAGATCATCGCCAAAGAGCAAGTCGGATCGGTCGTCATCGACGTAAAAACCGGGGCTCTGCTGGCGTTCGTCGGCGGCAGAGACAAGGAACACATTAAGAACCGCGCCCTCGACGCGTATAAACAGCCCGGCTCCTCGGCCAAACCCCTTTTAGCTTACGGCCCGGGAATGGCGAGCGGCGTCCTTCAGCCGGGAACGGTTTTGAAAGATACCCCTGAAGTGGCTAAAGTCGGCGGACACACCGTCAGCAACTACGCCCACAACTTCCACGGCAACGTCACTGTGCGCGAAGCGCTGAAACACTCATACAACGTCGCAGCCATCGACGCTTTTCGCAAAGTCGGGATTGAAAAAGGCTACGAATTCATCGCCGACATGGGCATGGACGTCCCTCCCGAGCAGCGCGTCCCTGTGGGCGTCTTGGGAGTGAACGGCTTCTCCCCGGAGCAGATGGCCAGCGCGTACGCCATGTTTGCCAACAAGGGAGCGTTCAACGAGCCGTATCTCATCCAACGCATTGAGGACGCTGAAGGAAGCACCGTTTACGAACACAAAGTAAAACCGAAACGCATGATGTCGGAAAAATCCGCCTATCTGTTGACCGACGTGTTGCGCGATGTGTTGAAGAGTGGCACGGGCACATGGATCGGGAGTCGGATTAGCGGCGCTTACGACGTCGCCGGCAAAACGGGAACGACACAACACGCGAAGGACGTGTGGTTCGTCGGCTACACCCCCGAGATCGCCATGAGCGTTTGGGTCGGATACGACTATGAACAAACGTCTCCTGTCGTCCGTCCCAATGAAAACTTGGCTAAAATCATGTGGACAAAGCTGTTTCACACCATACAGGAGACGGTCCCGGACCTGTCCCCAGCGGGAAGTCAATTCGAACGGCCCGACGGCCTCGTCAGCGTGTCCATATGTAAAGACTCCGGAAAGCGTGCTGCCAATGGCAAGCACGCTCCCGGCACGGTCTATTCCGAACTGTTTTCGGCAGATCAGGTGCCGGACGAGCTCTGCGAACCGAAAGAAGAGAAACAGAAACACCAAGCGGGCGACAGAGACGAGCCCACCCCTAAAAGGGAAAAACCGGCCGATCAGAACACCACGTCCGACGAGGAGGCCACAGACACTAGAAAGCCGAACGACGGTCGCCATCCCGCAAAAGGGCAAGAAGGTGATGAGGTTCCAGGGAACGACGACGACCCAAACGGCGACGAACCGCCGCCAGAAGACGGAAAAGACGGTGGCGAACCGTCTGACGGCGGAGAAACCGGAAACGATCCTGACGAACCTCCCGGCGACGGAAACGGAGACGACAGCGACGGAGAAGGTGATGAAGGGAGCTCCGGGGGGAATCGTCCGGGCGAGGACAGTCCGACGGACAGTGGACAACACTCCGTCAAATTTATGCCTCCACTCTCACCCGGGCAAATTTGCGTTTTCCCACTTGTACGATCATGCCGTCTGTGACATCGACGTCCACACCCGCTCCCTCGACTTTTTGCCCGTCGATTTTGACGGCACCTTGCCCGACCATGCGCCGCGCCTCGCCGTTGGACGGCACGAGATCCAGTCGGGTGAGCAATTTCACGATCCACAGCTTGCCGTTTTCCAGTTCTCCTTTGCCCAGGACCACTTCCGGTATGTCCTCCGGCAAGGCGTTCTGCTGGAACACCGTTTTAAAATGCTGCTCTGCTCCTTCCGCTGCTTCTTCTCCGTGGTACATGCGGACGAACGTCTTCGCCAGTTGCATTTTGGCATCACGAGGATGCAAGGTCCCCGTCGTCAACTGTTGCTCCAGCAATTCCAACTCTTCCATGGGGAGGTCGGTGGCCAGCTCGAAGTACTTCAACATCAACTCGTCTGGCACAGACATGGCCTTTCCGTACATGTCGTTCGGTTCATCGTCAATACCGATGTAATTGCCGAGACTTTTACTCATCTTCTTTTCGCCGTCCAACCCTTCTAGGAGCGGCAACATCATCACAATTTGCGGCTCTTGGCCGTATTCCTGCTGCAACTGGCGTCCCATGAGCAGGTTGAACTTTTGGTCCGTCCCCCCCAGTTCCACGTCGCACCCGAGTGCGACCGAGTCATACCCTTGCATGAGGGGGTAGAAAAATTCGTGTACGCTGATCGCCTGATTGGCGCGGTAGCGCCTCTCAAAATCGTCCCGCTCCAGCATCCTTGCCACGGTCGTTTTGGCCGCCAGCTCCAACACATCGGAAAACGTGAGGGGTGCGAGCCATTTGCTGTTAAAGTGCACTTCCGTCTGTTCAGGATCTAAAATTTTAAACAACTGTTCCTTATACGTTCGAGCATTCTCCTCGATCTCCGCTTCTGTCAACTGCTTCCGCGTTTCCGATTTTCCGGTCGGGTCCCCGATCCTCCCCGTAAAATCTCCGATGATGAGCTGCACGACGTGCCCCAGCTCCTGGAACTGGCGCAGCTTGTGCAGGACGACCGTGTGACCGATGTGGATGTCCGGCGCTGACGGGTCGAGACCCAGCTTCACTTTCAACGGTCGATCTTCTCTCAAAGAGCGGGTAAGCCGCTCCTTCAGCTCCGCCTCGGGAATAATCTCCACCACCCCGCGGCGCAAAATATTCCACTGGCGTTCCACTTCTTGCGCAATCTGTCGATCAGACATGATCCGTCCCCTTTCACGATTTTAAGTTGATCAGTCCCTAGAAAAGATGGCGCACACATCCTCCAGTCGGTGCGCCGAGTTATCTCGACTGGAAAAAGTCGTGCTGCGACCCTGCAGTTGACGCAAAAAGCCGTTCAACTCAAGGGGCAGGATTGACCATCCCACGGTACCACCCTTGTGAAGAACGGCTGTTTCTTCGCTCGACTGCGGATAACGACGCCACCCGGTGCCAGACACGGCTCACGAGCTGTAATTCACCTGCACGCCTTCATCGGTTCGCACCGTCCACCGACTCTCTGAACGCGACAAGCTGCCCTTTCGTGACATCGTCACAGGTGAAGGGATGTGCAGACTACTGGAACTCGCTCATCGCCTTTCCTATCGTATACGTTCTCCATATGTTTACCACACCGACTGCAGCGTGTCAAATGATGACGCAGGCTATGGTATAATGGAACCCGAACAAACTTGTCCGACATGTCCCGACAGGATACGCCACCCCAGAAGGAGGGTTGCATGTGAGAAAACAGAAACCGCAGTGGTTCCGCGCAGCCCGTTACAGTATGGTCTTTATCCTTACCGTCGTCATTACCGCGTTGTGCCTCAGTTTTGTCGGCGCCGGAGCAGTGGCCGGTTTCGTTGCATCTCTAGTCAAAGAACAAGACGTGCCGAGCAAAGAAGAACTGACCGAAGACATACAGCAATTCTCACAAACAAGCTACATATTTGACCGCCATGAAAAACGGATCGGGACCGGGGAACTGCGCACCGCTGATGACCGCGAACTCGTCACCCTGGATGAAGTGTCCCCTCACATTATCGACGCCTTCATCTCCACTGAAGACAGGGAATTTTACGATCACAAAGGCATCGTGCCGCGCTCACTCCTGCGGGCGGCGATCCAGGACCTGACCGGCAGTCCGACGACGACCGGCGGCAGCACGATCACCCAGCAGCTCGTTAAACTGTCCGTCCTGCAAAACCCGGAACAGACTTACTCCCGCAAGGCGAAAGAAATTTTCCTCGCCCTTCGATTGGAACGCCTGTTTGACAAAGACGAGATCTTGACCTCGTATTTGAACCGCATTTACTTCGGGCAGGGAGCGAGCCACGAACATCTGTACGGGATTGAAGCAGCGGCCGAAGGCATATTCGGCGTCAGCGCGAAAGATGTCAACATTGCACAGGCCGCTTATTTAGCCGGGATCCCCCAGCGTCCGAACGCTTACTCCCCGTTTGACGAAGACACGTTACGGGCGGGAATCGAGCGCCAGCATACCGTGTTAAAGCGGATGTTGGACAACGGCAAGATCAGTGAAACAGAATACGAAGAAGCAAAGCAGTTCGACATTGCCAACTCACTCGCCAAAGGGAAAAAACACGTGTACGAAGAGTACCCGTACCTGTTTGAGGCCATCCAGGAGCGGACGGCCATCGCCCTGATGAAAGCCGACGGTGTCGACGCCGACGCGTTAGACGTCGCCCAGTACGACGACATGTTGACCGAGTACAAACAAAAAGCGGCAGAAGGCGGCTACCGCATCTACACCACCATCGACATGGAGTTGTACGAGGCGCTAAACAAAGTCGTCCGGGATTACAAAGGGTACAAGCCCGACGTCAAAGTGAAAGTGGAAGGCATCGACGGTGAGATCACGGCAAAAGAACAGATCGGTGCTGCCCTCGTCCACACTGAAACGGGTGAACTCCTCGCCTTCGTCGGGGGGCGCGACAAAGAGAGCATCAAAAACCGGGCCCTCGACGCCATCAAACAACCCGGATCTTCCGCCAAGCCGCTTCTTGCCTACGGTCCCGGGATGGCAAACGGCGTCTTGCAGCCGGGCACGGTACTGGACGATTCTCCGAAGACGGCCAAAGGCCCAGGTGGCCACACGTACAACAACTACTCGAGGCGGTTTTACGGATACGTCACCGCCCGCGAGGCTTTGGCCAAGTCGCACAACGTGGCCACCATTGACGCCTTCCGCAAAGTGGGGGTGAAAAACGGGTACCAGTTCATTGAACAGCTGAACATGCCCGTCCCTGAGGACCGCCATGTGGAAGCAGGGGTGCTCGGCGCCATTGAATTCACGCCGGAACAGATCGCAGCGGCGTACGCCACCTTCGGCAACGAAGGAAAATTTAACGAATCGTACCTGATATCCCGCATTGAAGATGCGGACGGGAACGTCGTATACGAACATGAACACAAACCAAAGGCCGTCATGTCGCCGCAGTCGGCTTACTTGTTAACCGACGTCCTGCGCGATGTGCTGCGGTACGGAACCGGCACTCTCGTCGGTGCGAGGATCGGCAACTACGACGTGGCCGGCAAAACGGGGACCGCCCAAGAGAGCAAAGACGTCTGGTTTGTCGGCTACACGCCGAAAATATCGCTGAGCGTCTGGGTCGGGTACGACTACGAAAAATCGACGCCGACGGTCAGGCCGAACGATCGGCTGGCACGCATCATGTGGGCAAACTTTTTCAACACGATTCAGCAGACGAAGCCCAAGCTCTCCCCGGCCGGCACACAGTTCAAACGTCCTGGTGGAATCGTCAGCGCTGAAATCTGCTCCATCTCCGGCAAACGGGCGACAGAACATTGCCAGCACGCAGGCTCTGCATACACGGAGTTGTTCCAGTCGGGTCACGCGCCAAAAGAGGCCTGTGACGTGCACATCGAAGCCCGCGTCGTCGATTACGACGGGGTACGTTACATTGCCAACGACAAAACGCCTGACGACATGGTCATCAACCAAGGGGTCGGCATCCGCATTCCCGACCACCACAAAGGCCTGAATTTGGACTACACGTCGGGCGATCACAACATCCCCTGGGAAAAAGACCCGCGCCAAAGCGAGGGAACGCCCCGGGCACCCGAGGTGACAGTCAACGGCAAAAATGTCACATGGCAGCACACGGGGCAAAAGAGTGTCGTCGGTTACCGGGTGTACCGTTCCACTGACGGCAACACCTTCTCCCGAGTCGCCAGCATCCGCCTGGGCGAACCGTACCGCTACACGGGAGAAGCTGGCGCCCAGTACATCGTGAAAGCCGTCGACGTCGTCGGATTAGAGTCCGGGAAATCCAACGTGGCCAACTTGTCCAAGGAACAGACAGCAGGTGAAGCGGAGGCAGCCGATCCCCTTGGTGTCCCATCACCGCCACAAGGGCTAGAAGCTTCCTACAGCGGTAACGGCGTCAACCTCGCCTGGCAAGCCAATCCGGCAGACGAACACGTCACACATTACAGGGTATATCAAGACGGGAGACAAATTGCCGAAGTCAAGGGAACGCATTACACTCACGACGGCCGCTTTGAAGGGACGCGCACCTACCACGTGACGGCTGTCAACGCCAGTGGACCATCCGAAGCTTCCGACACTGTGAACGTACAAGGCCATCAGCCGGAACCTGCCGATTCTCCCACGAACGGAAATGAAGGCGATAAAAGCAGTCCTGGTGAAAACGTCGGAAATTCTGACGAAAACACCAGCGGGAATACAAATGGAAGTGTTGACAATCCGACGTCTTACCTTCTGTACATCTTTCTGTTGAGTTTGCTCCTCGCTTTTAACGGGATATCCTGATTTGCTGACGATCATTAAATCCGATACACTACATATTGAGACGCAGTATGTCGGAAATAAGGAGAAACTTTCTTAAATGAACGACGATCAAAACTATATGTACAAACAAAATGATCTACTCCCCGAAAAAGTGAAAAAAGCCGTTCAAACTGTCAACCGGAACAATCCCCTTCCACTGTATCAACAGCTGTTACAAGCTCTTTACTCCGTTTTAGAAGAAGGAGAATTGGAACCTGGGAGCTTCTTCGCCACTGAAGCCTTGCTACAGGAAGTCACTGGGATGAGTCGGGCTACAATCCGTAAAGCAATAGAAGAATTGGTCAGAAGGGGAATGTTAGTAAGAATTACTGGAAAGGGGACGTTTGTGGCTTTACCGGATGTGCAGATGGTTGTGCCGCGTTTAAAAAGTCTAACCCAAGAGCTGACTGAAAGAGGCATGAAACCAGGTACGATGCTGCTTGAGGCAAAATGGACAACACCTCCGGAAAACGCGAAAAAAGAGCTAGGCGGCCTGGATCAAGCATTGTGCATTCGGCGTGTCCGTACCGGAAACGGTATCCCTCTGCTCTACCTATGTGCCTATGTTCCACCGGATTGCGGTCTTACTCCTGAAATGGATTTCAGCGGTTCGTTATATGAATTGCTAAGTAAACATGGCAAACATGTGTTCACAGCCATCCATACTATTAAAGCGACGATCATCTCAAGTGAAACGGCTCGTTTGCTTGGAGTCAAGGTCCAATCGGCAGGTCTAAAAGTACAGCGAACAACGTTTGATCAAAACGAGATCCCCATCTTGTACGAAGAGGGAGTAGGCCGCGGGGATCTTTATAGTTACACTTTAAAAATGCAGCACTACTCCCAAATGTAATGCATTTTTAAGCTTGATTCGTTGCCCCCAATACATCGATATACCCCCCGAGCGTATCGACCGTTACTTGACGAACATCACTCAAAACTGCGGGAATTTGTACATAGTCAGATTGCTCATATTGATTCTGAATCGTTCGGTTGATTGCTTTGGCGAGATCCGTGTAAATATTCACTTTCGTGATCCCTTCCCGTACACACGCCTTAAGAGTACCTTCGTCAATCCCTGACGCTCCGTGCAATACAAGCGGGATCCCGACCGTTTCATTGATTTCTCGCAGTAAATCAATTTGAATGTTAGGTTTACCGCGGTATTCACCGTGAACGGTACCGATAGAAACGGCGAGGGCGTCGACTCCTGTTTCGTGAACGAACGCTTTGGCAACATAGGGATCAGTCAAAACCTGTGTAGTATCTTCCGCCAAATCGTACCCTTTCCCGGTTTTCATCCTCCCGATCTCACCTTCCACGCTGACGCCTGAAATACGGGCTAAATCGACTACTCTTTTTGTTAACTTTACGTTCTCATCAAAAGAGAGTGCCGAACCATCAATCATGACGGAAGTAAATCCAGCGTTAATGGCCTTGGCACACGCTTCGTAAGAACTGCCATGATCAAGATGCAGTACGACGGGTACGTCGTACCGGTCTGACAGTACATCGACTAACTGAACCAAATGCCGTAAGTCGACAGCTTCACTCGCGTTAACATATTCTTCACCGAACCCAAGTATGACGGGCGAACGGTGTTGGGCGGCTGCCTCAAGATACGCGGCAGCCATCCCGAGATTCACAAAATCGGGTTGCGGGATCGCATATTTTTTCTCTCGTGCTCGTTTTAATAATGGTGCCATTGGCTGTAACAATTTCATCACCTATTTCAAATTCTCAACTGTACCTTCAGGGGCCCATGGATCGACAACTGACTTAATCCCTTCTTGTTTCGTCCCTCTTTCAAGAGCCAACGGGACTTGATCCAAACTGTAACGGTGCGTAAACAAATAGTTACCGTTCACCTGACCGATTTCCAAAAGTTTGAGTGCCAAAGAGAATTCGTCTGGTAGCGAACCAACCGATCCAATCACGCGTACTTCATCGTAATGAACGCGGTTCGGATCAAGCGTCAAGGTGGAACCGCCAGCAAAACCCCCGAACAGTAAAACCGTTCCTCCTGAACGCACCATATCAACCGCTTGTTCTGCCGCTTTCACCGCTGCCACGGCGACGATGATGACGTCTGGCCCCAGTCCCCCAGTAAGGCTTTTAACTTCTTCTACCACATCTTTGTCCGCAGCGTTGATCACGTGATCAGCATAGTGTTCGGCTGCAGCAAGCCGATGCGGCGTCATACCGCTCATGATCACTTGACTTGCTCCAAAAGCACGTACCGTCTGTACGTGTAAAAGCCCCATTGGTCCGTCTCCAACGACGAGGACAGTCGCCCCTTGCGGAATACCGATCTCCCGTGCAC
>k87-1491780_pt1 | contig 13766 bp, 14 predicted proteins | sample MGYA00084031_6733416 | MGnify analysis MGYA00084031
ACAGTCGGAGATCATGGAGTGGCTGCAACGCCATTTCCCCCGCTTCGGCGGCGTGGTGCTCCAGTGCGAGGACGAGATCTCGGCCATCACGACCGCTATCGGCGCCGGGGCGGCGGGGGCCCGGGCCATGACGGCCACGGCGGGCCCGGGGCTGTCGTTGATGCAAGAGGCCATCGGCCTGGCCCATGCGGCGGAGATCCCGGTGGTGATCGTCGACTGCCAGCGGGGCGGGCCCAGCACGGGGATGCCCACCAAGCATGAGCAGAGCGACGTGATGGCGGCGCTCTTCGGCACGCACGGCGACTCGCCCCGGATCGCGCTGGCGCCCAGTTCGGCCCAAGAGGCCTTCTACGACACCGTTCTGGCGTTCAACCTGGCGGACCGGTACCAGTGCCCGGTCTTCGTCATGATGGACCTCTCGCTCAGCCTCAACAAGCAGACCGTTGAAGAGCTCGATCTGTCCAAGGTGACCATCGACCGCGGCCTCATCGCCGACGAGGAAATGCTGGCCGCCAGCAAGGACGAGGGCTTCCGCCGCTACAAGGTGACGGAGTCGGGCATCTCGCCCCGCTCGCTGCCGGGACAGCCCTATGGGCAGTTCCTCGCGACGGGCGTCGAGCACAATGAGTTCGGCAAGGTTTCGGAGGACCCGAAGAACCGGGTCGCCATGATGGATAAGCGGCTGCGGAAAGTGAAAGGGCTCAAGCTGGACGGCCTCCGCTACCAGGGTCCCGCGGAACTCCAGGAGCTGGACGTGCTGCTGGTGGGCTTCGGCTCGTCGGCAGGCCCCATCGCCGCGGCCCGCAAGGCGCTGGAAGAAGCGGGCCTTGCCTGCGGCCACGCCCACGTCCGGGTGCTGGCTCCGTTCCCGGCCGAAGAACTGGCGGCCCTGATGAAGCGGGCCAGGATGACCCTGGTAGTCGAAAACAACGCCACGGGGCAGCTGGCAAAGCTGATCAAGCTGCACGTCGGCGACGTCGTTCGCGCCGAAGCCGCCGCCCTGGGCGGCAAGCCTCTCAGCGACCCGTTGGTCAGGATGGAGAGCCTGCTCAAGTACGACGGCCGGCCGTTCCTGCCGCGCGAGATCGTGAGCAAGGTTCAGGAGGTCATGTTCCATGCCACTCAAGCTGGCTGATTACAAGACCAATGAGAAGTCGTGGTGGTGCCCGGGCTGCGGCGACTTCGGCGTGCTGGCGGCGCTGCAGCGGGCCCTGTTCAACCTGGAGATCAAACCACACGACGTGGCCATCGTGGCCGGCATCGGCTGCTCGGGCAAGATCGGCAACTACATCAACTGCTACAACCTGCACGTGGTGCACGGCCGGGCCCTGCCCACCGCGACCGGCATCAAGCTGGCCAACCGCTCGCTCACCGTCATCGCGGCGGGCGGAGACGGCGACGGCTACGCCATCGGCATGGGGCACTTCCTGCACACGGTACGGCGCAACCCGGACATCACGTACATCGTCATGGACAACCACGTGTACGGGCTGACCAAGGGACAGATTTCGCCCACCAGCGACCTGGGCTTTTCCACGAAGGCGTCGCCGCAGAAGAACATCGAAAGGCCGGTCAAGCCCCTCCAGCTCGCGCTGGCCGCCGGAGCCACTTTCGTCGCGCAAGGGTTTTCCAGCGATGTGAAGCAGCTCACCCGGCTGATCGAAGAGGGGATCAAGCACAAGGGGTTCGCGCTGATCAACGCGATCAGCCCTTGCGTCACCTTCAACCGGGTGAACACCTACGATTTCTACCGTGAAAACCTGGTCAACCTGGACGAGATGCCGGGGTACGATCCCACCGACCGGAGCCTGGCCATTCGGACCGTGATCGAGCACAACGAGCTGGTGACCGGGTTGATCTTCAAGAGCGACGAGCCCTCCTTCGAGGCGCAAGTCCCCGGCTTTCGGGAGGAGCCCATCGTCTCCGGCGACTGGCGGCTCTCGGAGGAGGAGTTCGAGGAGCTGGTGGCGCAGTTCCGGTAGAGGCAGGGCATCCCCGGGGACGAGGCGGAGGGGGTGCCGCGCCTTCCCGGGCCGCGCCTTCAAGACCGGTCAGAGAGCGGCCGCAAGGCCGCTTTTCTGTTTTTCGCGCCGCCCGGCGCGGGAATGGTATCCAGGAGAGGAGGGAGCCTTCCCTGGCAGCCGGTCTCGCACACTCGGTAGTGGCGGCGGCGGCGCCGCTTCTCATTACCCGGCGCCACCTCACCCGGGTGCTCCCCGTCGTCGCCCGGGAGCTGGAGCGGTGGCAGGAGAGGGCCCGGGCCATTCCGGAACCGGCCCTCCGGTCGCAGGCCGAAGCCAGCCTGGCGCACAAGCGGTTCCACTGCGAAGGAGGCGCCGTGTTCGCGGCGTGGTCGCTGCAAGAGCGGGCGTCCCTGGAACTGGTGCGGTTCATCGTCGCCTTCCAGACCATCAGCGACTACCTGGACAACCTGTGTGACCGGACGGAAAGCCTGAATCTCGTGGACTTCCGCCGGCTCCACCAGTCCATGCTGGACGCGGTGGGACTGGTTTCCCGTCCCGGAAGCCGGTATTACGCCCACCATCCCCACAAAGAGGACGGCGGGTACCTGGAATCCCTGGTGGCCGCCTGCCGGGAAGCGCTGGCGGCGCTGCCCCGGTACGAGGCCTACCGTGCGCGAATCACCCGCCTTGTCCGCCTTTACGTCGATCTCCAGTGCTACAAGCACATCGAGCCGGAGCGCCGCGTGCCCGCACTGACGGAATGGTTTCTCCGGAACACGGGAGGGCGCACCGAGCTCTTCTGGTGGGAGTTTGCCGCCGCCACCGGCTCGACGCTGGGCATCTTCGCCCTGGCGGCCGAAGCGGCGCGCCGCGCCCCCTACGAGGCGGCGGAACGCCTGGAAGCGGCGTACTTCCCGTGGATCGCCGCCCTTCACATCTTGCTGGACTGCTTCATCGACCAGGAGGAGGACCGGCGCGAGAACGATCTGAACTTCGTGAGCTTCTACGAGAACGCGGCGCAGAGGGATGCGCGGCTGGACTGGATTCTGCGGCGGGCGCTGGCCGAAGCCCGGGGCCTTTCGGCCTCGCCCTTCCACCTCGCCGTCGTCGAAGGGCTGCTCGGCCTCTACCTGTCCAACCCCAAGGTGAGACAGCAAGGCCTGGAGGCTCCCGCGCGGGCGCTGCTCTCCCGGGCAGGCCTCAGGGCCCGGCTCGTCTATGGCGTCTGCCGCCGCTTCTGGCGGCGGACCGCCGGGAGGCCAAAGCCTAGCTGAGCTCGAACATGGGAGAGCCGACGACCGGGAAGATCGCGCGGCCCGGCGGCGCTGGCGCCGGCGGGCCCCGAGGAGGCGGCAGGCAGGTGGCAGGCGACCGCGTGCTGGAGCGGGTGGAACGGCTAGAGCGGGAACTGGAAGCGGCGGAAGCCCGGGAGGCGCTCGCCCGCTGGCAGTGGCTGAAGAGCCTCGACGGCGGCGCGAAAGCCCGCTATCTCCAGGCCAAGCAGGAAAGGCGGGCCCTTCTCTCCCGGGAGGAGCTGCTCCGGGAGCTGGACGAGGCGGCCCGGATGGCCGGGGCCGCGTCGCCTTGGGGGCGGCGCCGCATCGAGGTGCTCCGGCGCGACGTGCTCTCGTGCCAGGGGCCCCGGGAAGTGAACGGTCGCCTCGCCGCACTGGAAGTGGAGATCGAGGAGATCCACGCCCGCCAGGGACCGTCACCCGGCCCGGCGGGCTGGCGGCGGACGCAAGAGGCGGGGGAAGACCGGCTAGAAGAGGCGGCGGCTGCGCTCCTCCTGGAGCTCGCGGCGCTCCGCAATCAGGCCGCCCGGGCGGCCGGGTTCCCGGACTATTACACCATGTCGCTGGCGCTGGAGGGCGTGGAGGAGGGACAGCTCAAGGCGCTGCTGGCGGGCCTCGCCCGGGCCACGGAGACCGAGGTGCCCCGCTTCGGGGAAGCCTCCCGCGCGTCCCCGGCTCTCGAGGCGCTCTTTGCCGGCCGGGATCCCCTCCCCGCGGCGCGAGCGTACTTTGACGCCATCGGGCTTTCGGTGGAACCCGCTCTCGCCCACGGCCAGCTGGGCGACGCCCCGGGAGCGAGCGCCGGCGCTTGGTGCATCGCCGTGGGCAGGGGAGGAGAGGTACGCCTTTACGGCCGGATCCCGCCGGATTTCACCGGGGCGCGCACGCTCTTTCACCTCTTGGGGCGGGCGGTCTACCACCTCAACCTCGCCCCCGAGCTGCCGCCCGCGCTCCGCGTGCCGCCCCATCCCATGGTGGAGGCTGCGGCGGCGCTCCTTTTTGAGCGGCTTCTCTTCGACCCGCGCTGGCTGGCCCACTGGACGAGCCCGCCGCAAGGCCTCCGGGCCGAGGTGACCGAAATCCGCTCCTTTGCCCGTACGGCCTGGGCCGCGGGCGTGCGGTGGCGCCTTGTCCTCGCCTCCTTTGAACAGGCATTTTACCGCGACTCGTGCGGGAGCCTCCACGGCCTGTGGCGGCGGCTCCTCCGGGACTTCCTGGGCGACACGGCGGCCGGCGCGGCCCCGGGCTGGGCGTGCGCCTTCGATGCCGGGACGGCCTCCTTCCGGCCTCATGCCTGGCTCATGGGGATGACGGCCGCGGCGATGCTGGCCAAGGCGGTCGAGGAAGAGCTGGGTGAGGAAGCGCTGGTGAGCAGCGCAGCCGCGGGCTACCTGCTCATCGACAAGTGGTTTCTCCACGGGGCCCGTGTGCCCTGGGACGAGCTGGTGCGGCGGACCTTCGGGCGGGAGCTGGACCCGGAGGCGGCGGCGCAGGAGGGCAAAGGGGCGGGCGCACGCTAGAGGGATTCGATCACGTCGTAGCCCAAGGCGCGCAGCATCCGCACCCAGCGGGAGCGGCGCTTCTCCTTGAGGTACGCCTCCTGGTCGGCGAAATAGGCGTGCACCTCTTCGAGCTCGTCGGCGCTGAGGCTGCGGTAGAAGTGGAAAAGCGTCGGGGCCGTCACCAGCTTGCCGTCGGCGAAGGGCACAGAGCCGCCGGGCGCGGAGACCGCCTCCCTTTCGCAGTAGCGCTGGAGCAAGTTCCAGAAGAGCGGGACCTCGTGGACGTTGTCGAGGACCCCCTCCTCCAGGACGAAGTCCAGCGTCGAGGGCTCCCCCCGGTCGTCGTAGCCGATGACGTATGCCTCGTAGCGGATCACCTTGTCGACCTGATCCAGGTAGACCCAGACGAAGACATCGTCACGGTATGAAACCACTTGTTTGACCTCGCCGTACGTCTCTCCGTCGCGGTTCAACTGTGCCCATCTCCTGCGGAAAAGGGATCGCGCGCGACCTTGGTCTGCCCACCGTCTCTTCATGCTATGTAACGGGCGCCGAATCCGCGCGCACGGGGCGGCCCCTGCCCGCGCTCACGGGGCGAAAGCACAGGATGACAGGTTCAACGCTGGCGCGGAGATGTCCTGCAGCCGCCTACATGTTCCCCGCGGCCCGAGGGAATCTTATCCCCGGCGGAGGAGGTGAGGCCATGGCCCGGGTGACCGAAAAGGAGCTGGGATGCATCGAGGAGCTCCTGCGCCTCGAGAGCGCCCTGTACGAGAAGTTCCACCACTACGCGGCCCATGCAGCGGAGGACGCGACGAGAAAACTCTGCCAGCAGCTGGGCGACAGGAGCCGCGAGCACTTGAACGCGCTGCTGGCCTGCTTGGAGCAGCCGGACGCCCGGATCCACTGAGGCGCCCGCCAGTGGACCGGAACCCCGAGCGACCGCCGTTCGCGTTGACCGAGGGAAAGCCGAGGTGCATACGGGATGAAGATGCAGGAAAAGTCGATCCTCACGGACTGCCTTGAATCGATCAAGCACGTAGCCGAGCGCTACCAGGAGGCGGCCTTCGAAGCCGACCACGACCACGTGCGGGATACGCTCCAAGACATCATGATCGACCGGGTGGAGCAGCAGGCGGCCATCTTTAGCCTCATGCACCAGATGGGGCTGTACGAGACGGCCGAGGCGCCCGGAGACCGGATTGAGCAGACGCTGGCGGCCTACCGCAAAGCAGCGGAGGAGTTTGAGGCCCGCCGGCAGGCGGCGGACGAACACCGCTCGCCCGGAAGCTGACCCGCGCCCCGGCGGCAGGCGGCTTCAGCCCGCGGCGGGAGGGTGATCGGGAGGCCGGGGATGCCGCGAGATGCGCCGCATGGCCTGGCCGGCCACCTGCTGGGTGACCAAAACCGGGGCTCCGGCCCGGATCGCCAGCGCCACGCCGTCGCTGGGTCGGCACGGGAGGGATTCGGGCCCGCCTGGCCCCTCCAGCTCCAGCTCGGCGTAGAGGGCATCGTGGCGAAGCTCCGTGATGACCACTCGCCGGAGCCTTCCTCCAAACTTCTGGATCACCGAGTGGAGGAGGTCGTGCGCCAGCGGCCGGCCGGGGTCCCGTTCGCCTTCGAGCCAGGCGGCGATGGCCTCCGCCTCGGCGGGCCCCACGGGAAGCGAAAGGTACCGGTCCCCGTCCACTTCCTCGAGGACCACCACTCGCTGCTCGCCCCGGGGGTCGAGGCCGACCAGCTTGACGCGCACTTCAATCACACCGCCCGCCTCCTTCCGGCCGCCTGTCGCGCCCTTTAGAATTCGGCGTCATCTTCCTCCGGCTCCTGCTCGCCGTCGGGTCCGCCGCCGGGAGCGCCGCCCGCGCCCTCCTCGGCGTCGGGCTCGAACAGCGCCAGCGGGTCGCCCTCCAGGACGATCACCACTTGATACCCCTTGCGCTTGGCGCGGTTGAAGAGCGTGGCCACCGTGCCGGCGGAGATGCCCAGCCGCGCTGCGGTTTGCGCATTGCTGTAGCCGCTCTCCCGCAGAGCCACCACCTGGCGTTCTCGAAAACTCAACCGTTCCGCACCCCGGATCTCCACCCGCACCGCGCTCACACCTTTACGACATAGACAAGTTATCCACAAAATGTGGACAATATGTGGACAAAATGACTACACTCGCGGACCCCGGAGAGAATTCCACCGGGCAGGCGAAATCCCTGCACCGCGCCCTCCGCCCGCAGCCCGGGAGAGGGGGCGGCGAAGCGCACAGCGTATATACGGTTTGGGTACAAAACCACGAGCGGGGAGTGGCCATCGGTGACGCTCGCGGGGAAGCGGATATTGCTCGGCGTAAGCGGCGGAATCTCGGCATACAAGGCAGTAGAACTCTTGCGTCTCTTGACGAAAGCGGGCGCCGTGGTGGACGTGGCGATGACGCCCAACGCCACCCGCTTCGTGGGAGTCGAGACGTTCCGGGCGCTCTCGGGCCGGCCGGTCCTGGTGGACCTCTTCGACGAGGCGAGCGGCCGGGGCACCGGCCGCGTGATGCCGCATCTCGAGCCCGCGGAAGCAGCCCAGCTGGCCATCGTGGCTCCGGCCACGGCCAATGTCCTGGCCAAGCTGGCGCACGGCATCGCGGACAACGCTCTGCTGACGGCGCTCTTGTCCGTCACGGCGCCGGTGCTGGTCGCGCCCGCCATGGACAGCGACATGTGGCGCCACCCTGCCACCCAGGCCAACGTGGAGCTGCTGAAGTCCCGGGGTGTCCACGTGGTAGGGCCCGTCTCCGGTGAGCTGGCCCGCCGGAACGTAGGCCCGGGCCGCCTGGCCGATCCGGAGGAGATCTTCCGCGCCGCGGAGACCATCCTCGCCCAGCGGGAACTGGCAAAACTCCTCGCGGGGCGGCGGGTGCTGGTGACGGCGGGAGGGACCCGGGAGCCCCTGGATCCCGTGCGCTATATCGGGAACCGTTCCTCGGGGAAGATGGGGTACGCCATCGCCAGGGCGGCGGCGGCCGCCGGGGCGGACGTGGTGCTGATCACGGCTCCGACCTGGCTCGTGCCGCCCGGGGGCTGCGAGGTCGTCAAGGTCGAGACGGCTCTGGAGATGCACCGGGAGGTGATCTCCCGGGCTGCGGAGTGCGACGCGGTGGTGATGGCGGCGGCCGTCTCTGACTTCCGGGCTGAGCAGGTCCAGGGAGAAAAGGTGAAAAAGGGTGACAAGGACCGCTGGACCGTCACCCTTGTTCCAAACCCGGACATCGCCGGGGAAGTGGGTGCCCAAAAGAGGCCGGGGCAGATCCTCGTGGCCTTCGCCGCGGAGACGGAGCGCCTGCTGGAGAACGCCGCGGCCAAACTCAAGGCCAAGAACGCCGACCTGGTGGTGGCCAACGACGTCAGCCGCGAGGGGATCGGGTTCGACGCCGACGACAACCAGGTGACGCTCCTTTACAAGGACGGGCGGGAAGAACCGCTGCCCAAGATGAGCAAGGAACAGGTGGCACAGGAGCTGGTCCGCCGGATCGCCGGGCTCCTCGAGGAGGGGAAGGGGGCAGGGCGTTAGGACCGCGGGCGCCCGGCTAGCGGTCTTTGTTCCGCTCGTAGAGGATCCTGACGCCTTCCAGGGTGAGCAGCTCGTCGATGACGTCCACCGTGGCGCAGTGCGCCGCGATGGGCCGGCTCATCCCGCCGGTGGCGATGACGATGGGATCGCCTTCCATCTCTTTCTTGATGGCCCGGACAATGGCGTCCACTTCACCGGCAGTGCCGTAGATGATGCCTGCCTGGATGCTTTGCACCGTATTGGTGCCGATGGGCGTGCCGGGGTCCTCCAGGCTCACCCGGGGAAGCTTGGAGGCGCGCGCAAACAGGGCTTCCAGGGAGATGCCGACGCCCGGGCAAATGGCGCCGCCCAGGTACTCCCCGTCTTTGGAGATGCAGTCAAAGGTGGTCGCGGTTCCCAAGTCGACCACGATGGCGGGGAGCGGGTACTTGGCCTTGGCCGCTGCCGCGTTGGCGATACGGTCCGCGCCGACGTCCCTCGGGGGCTGGTAGCGGATGGCCAGGCCCGTGTCCAGCTCGTACGAGATGATCAGGGGCTTCACGCCGAAATAGCTTTGGGCCACCCGCTCCCAGGCCGGCAACACCGGCGGCAGGACGCAGGCGATGGCGACGGCGGTTATCCCGTGGGGGTCGATCCCCCGGTAGGCGAGAAGCTGGTTCAGGAGGATGCCGTACTCGTCGGCGGTCTTCTCCCGGTCACTCTGGATCCGCCAGGAGCCCTTGAGGGTATCGCCGTCGAACAGGCCGACGGTGGTGTTGGTATTTCCGATGTCCAAGGCGAGGAGCAACGGCTGAGCCCCCTGTCGTCGGCGTGTGGTGATCGGGTATGCTACTTTCGAATCCGGCGGTGCAAATCCTCCAGCAGCGGGTGCAGAAAGGAATCCCCGGGCGCGGGGCGAACGCTCCGGCCAGCCGGGCATGGGGCGCGACGGGCCCGGGTGACGACAGACGGGAGCCAAGGAGGGGCGCGCGGTGACGAAGCCGGCAGTCAAGAGCTACCCCGCCCTCGGGCAGGAAGTGCACGAGGCGGTGCTGGACAACGGGCTGAGAGTGGTCCTGCTGAAAAAGCCCGGATTCCAGCGGAAGTACATCACGTTCTCCACGCACTACGGCGGGATGGACTCGGTCTTCATCCGTCCGGGCGAGAGCGAGCCCACCACGGTTCCCGACGGGATCGCCCACTTCCTGGAGCACAAGTTGTTCGAGGAGCCCGACGGCACCAACGTCCTGGACGTCTACTCAAAGATGGGAGCGAGCCCCAACGCCTACACCGGCCAGTACTACACGGTGTACCTGTGTTCGCTGGTGGATGAATTCCGCCGAGGGCTGGACCTGCTGCTCGACTACGTGCAGCGCCCGTACTTCACGGACGAAAACGTCGCCAAAGAGCAGGGCATCATCGAGCAGGAGATCCAGATGGGCCTGGACAATCCCCAGCGGGCCGCCTATTACAACCTGATTGAAGGCCTCTTTCACCGCCATCCCGCCCGCATCCGGGTGATCGGCACCGTGGAGTCGATCCGCCGCATCACCAAGGAACTCCTTTACCTCTGCCACGACACGTTCTACCACCCCAGCAACATGGTGGTGACCGTGGCGGGCGACGTCTCCTTCGACGAAGTGCTGGAGATCGTCGCCGCCGACATGGCGCCCCGGGGCTACCGGCCTCGGGGTCCCATCGTGCGGCCGATTCCCGAGGAACCCCGGCGCGTGCTGGAGGAAGAGGTCGAAACGGGCATGCGCGTCTCCCGCCCTTACGTCCTGGTGGGCTTCAAGGGACGGCTCGACCGGCGGGAAGGGGAGACGGCCCGCGAGTACCACCGGCGCCTGATCGGGGCAGAGCTGGCGCTCCAGGCGGTCCTCGGCAAGTCGACGCGGCTCTACTGGGACCTTTATGAGCGGGGCGTCATCGCGAGCCGGTACGGCTACGGCCTGTCGGTCTACGACGGCGCGGCGTACTTCTACGCCGCGGCGGAGAGCGAGGACGCGGGCGCTTTCCGGGACGAGATCACGCAGGCGCTGGCGGCTGCCCGGGACGGGGGCGTCGATGACGAGCTGTTCGAAGAGGCCAGGCGGCGGGAGGTAGGCCAGCTCCTCACTGCCCTGGACGATCCCGACTGGCTGGTCAACCTCTATGTCACCCACCTGTTCCAGGGACTCGATCTCTTCGAGCGGCGCGAGCTGCTGGACGAGGTCGATCCCGAGCTGGGGCGCGAGTTCCTGCAGGAATTCGTCCAAGAAGGGCAGCGGACAGTCTCCCGGGTGACGCCGCTCAAGTGAGCACAACCAACCGGACCAGGGAGTGGCAGGAGCCGTGAGAGACGAGACCGTGTTTCACCATGAGGTGCTGGCGCCCGACGTGGATCTTTACGTCGCGCCGACCGCCAAGTTCAAGCGGACCCGGGTCAGCTTCTTTGTGCATGACCACCTCGCGCCGCAGCGGGTAGCCTTGGGCGCACTCCTCCCCTTCGTGCAAAAGCGAGGCACCCGGTCCTACCCGACGGGAGAGGCGCTGGAGCGGGCGGCCGGGAGGCTGTACGACGCCGAGCTGCTGGGCGGCGTGCACAAGTTCGGCGACCGCCAGACCCTTTCGTACTCGTTGGACGTGCCCGCCGACCGGTACGTGGGCGAGCCCGTCTTCCGCCAGGGGCTCGAGCTCTTGCGGGAGATGATCTACGAGCCGGTACAGGTGGACGGGGCGTTCCGCCCGGATTACGTGGAACAGGAAAAACGGTTTCAAATCGGGCGGGTGCGGGCGCTGGTCAACGACAAGATCCGCTACGCCAACTTCCGCTGCGTGGAGGAGATGTTTCGGGGCCAGCCCTTCGCCCTTTACGAGCTGGGGACCGAGGAGGCTATCGAGGCGGCGAGCCCCGCGGCCCTGGCCCGGCATCACCGGGAGCTCTTGGAGAGCCGGCCTATCGACATCTACGTGGTGGGCGACGTGGAGCCGGAGCGAGTCCGGGACGAGCTGGCGCAGGCCTTGGCCGGCAGGAGAGAACAGGTCCAGGCGCTCTCGCCCACCGAGGTGAGTGCCGGCGCGGGAGACGTCCGCAGGGTGACTCAGGAAGAGCCTATGAAGCAAGGCTGGCTGGTCCTGGGTCTTCGCACCGACATCACCCGCGCGGACCCGCTGCGCTACGGCCTCCAGGTGTTCAACGGCATCTTGGGGGGCTTCGTCCACTCCAAGCTCTTCGTCAACGTGCGGGAAAAGGCCAGTCTGGCTTACACGGCGTTTTCGTCGTACAATGCCAATAAAGGGCTGATCCTCGCGTACGCAGGGATCGATGTCAACAAGTACCAGGAGGCGCTCGACATCATCCTGCGCCAGATCGAGGATACCGCCCGGGGCCGCTTCAGCGACGAAGAGCTGGATGCGACGCGGAAGGGCTTTCAGACGCAGTACCGGATGCGCCTCGACACGGTGGACGGCCGGATCTTGCACCATCTGGGCGGGGAGCTCGAAGGCTGCCCCGAAACCATCGAAGAAAGCCTGGTCAAGGTGGCCCGGGTCACCCGGGAGGCCGTCGTCGAGGCGGCGGCGAGGACGAGGCTTGACACGATTTACTTTCTCAAAGGAGTCAGCTGAGTGATCGAGCTCCACTGCCACACTACGGTCTCAGACGGCACGCTGACGCCGGGGGAACTGGTGGAGCTGGCCGCCTCGCTGGGGATCACGCACCTTGCCATCACGGACCACGACAGCACCGGCGGCGTCAAAGAGGCGGCGAGGGCGTGCGGGAGCCGGGACATCGTCTTGATCCCCGGCGTCGAGATGAGCGCGACGTATCAGGGGCGGCCCATGGACCTCTTGGGGTACGGCATCGACCCTGACGACCCGGCGCTGTCGGCCGCCCTGGCCGACATGGTGCGCCGCCGGGCCGATCGGCTGGGCGAGATGCTGCGAGGGCTCCGCTCTGCCGGCATCGAGCTGGAGGAGGACGAAGTGATCCAGCTCGCGGCGGGCGGCGTGGTGGGGCGGCCCCATGTGGCCCAGGCCCTGGTGCGCCGCGGCGTCGTCTCCAGCGTGGCGGAGGCCTTCGACCACTATCTGGGCCGGGGAAGGCCGGGGTACGTTCCCAAGGAGAACTTCACGCCGGAAGAGGCCATCGAGCTCATCACCGGCGCGGGCGGCGTGGCGGTGCTGGCCCATCCCCGGTACCTGAAGCTGGACGACGACCAGTTCCGCGCGCTGCTGGACCGGCTCATGGACGCCGGCCTCGCCGGCATTGAGGTGTACTACAGCCAGCATACCGCCGAGGACGTGGCCCGCTTCGAGCGGTTCGCGCGGCAGCGGGGGCTCCTGGCCACGGGAGGGAGCGACTTCCACGGGGCCAACAAGCCCGAGATCCGGCTGGGTATCGGCGCGCTGGGAAGGCCGCTGGACGAGACGATGGCTGAGGCTCTCCTGGAGCGGATCGCCGCGGCGAGACACAAAAAGGCGGGCGGATGATCCGCCCGCCGGCCCAATGATCGAAACCGCAGGTGCCGGGATTACTTGTTGTAATAATCCCGGTTCTTCTGGATGTACGACTGCCACTGCTCGGGAACTTCGTCCTCGGGGAAGATAGCCTCCACCGGGCACTCGGGCTCGCAAGCGCCGCAGTCGATGCACTCGTCCGGATCGATGTAAAGCTGCTCGGAGGTTTCAAAATCCTCTTCGTCCCGCGTCGGGTGGATGCATTCTACGGGGCACACCTCGACACACGCCGTGTCTTTGGTCCCAATGCATGGTTCCGTAATCACAAATGCCACCGTCGATCCCTCCACTTCTTGTGCGGTGCCGATGGCAACAGGCACCATCTTTGTATTAGGTGCCGCCGCGGCGATTTCCTGCAGGCCTGAAGGGGAAAATCGGCGGGACTAGTGTACCTAAATGGGGCCCCTTTTAGCCTGGAGCGAGCCGCGCCGCATGCCGCGATGTGCCCGGGCCATACTAACTACCTAAGAGCGAGACGAAAAGCCTAGGGCAAGGGGGCATCGCACCGTGGCAGAGCGCGACCCGGGCGAAGAGCGCGGCGGGGCGAAAACCGCCGGCAGTGAAGCCATCAAGTGGAGCGCTATCGTCGTCATCGTCTTCGCGGTCCTATACTTCCTCGCCCAGTTCGTGATCCCTCTCTTCCGCTGAGCCGCCGGCGGGGCGCCGCCGGCGCAGCGGGGAAGGAAACCGCGGCCTGCCCGCCAAACCTTCGAGGTCGGGGCCGCCTCCTCCCGCCGGCGCGCGAACGCTGCGGCGCGGGGCCAGCGGGGCGGCCGGCAAAGACGTGCGCGACGAGGTGACGCCGGCAGTGAGCGCTGCTCCCCAGACCATCGAAGGCTGGTACGCCTTGCACGACATGAGGCGGATCGACTGGCGGGCGTGGAAGCGGCTGGACGAAGCGGAGCGTCGCGCCGCTCTCCAGGAGGCGGCCGGGTTCTTGGCCCGGTGCGAACGGGCGGCGGACGCCCCGCTGGCCC
>k87-127698_pt1 | contig 13734 bp, 15 predicted proteins | sample MGYA00084031_6733416 | MGnify analysis MGYA00084031
CCAGGGCAATGTTGCCGCGGGTGTGCCGATAGGCGCGGTCGCTGATGTCGCGGGCATCCAGCACGGCACCGACCTGGTCGCGCGGCAGCACGATGTCGGCCGATTCGACGGCGATTCGGTGCCGCCAGCGCGATGCCCACGTCGGCCTGCATCAGCGCGAGGGCGTCATTGATGCCATCGCTCACCATGGCCACACAGGTGCCGTCGGCCTGCAATTCCCGCACGGTCTCGGCCTTACCTTCCGAGCGCACCAGCTCCCGGACCTCAGTGCTCCCGAACTGATCGGCGACCCGCCAGCCAGCACGCTCGCTGCCACCGATATCGCGGCGGCGGCCAAAGCCAACACCTCGTCCTCATGACCGGCGACGGGGCACACGGCGCGGACGGTCGGCTTGCCCTCGGTCAGGTTGCCGGCCTTGTCCCACACGATCCGCCGCACCAGCCGGGAGGTCTGGAACGCCTCGCCGGTGCGCATGACAATCCCACGGTCGGCGGCCACCCCGTGCCGCGCACGATGGCCAGCGGCGCGGCGATGTCGACCGCGCAGGGATAGACCATGTCTCGGCATGATTGAGGCCCCAGTCGAAGGCATCCACCCCGAGTTCAGCGGTGTGTGTGCGATCCGGCTGCTGCTCTTGGCGGGGCCGATCCCAAACGGGACGGTCCGCACCAGCCAGGACGGCGGCGCGTTGTGAACCCCGGCCGACCAGGTCAACGGTCCCTCACAAGCTCTCGCAGCGGGGAGCTACCCCCAAGATCTACGTCACCACCGAGACCGGCATCCACCGGTCGGGCGATGGTAGGCGCACGTTCCCACTGCACTCCCGCTTCGCTGAGCATCGCCTGTGTCATAGCGACGGAAACCCTGTCCCTCCTCCCACATACCCGGGACAATTCGCGCAGAAGAACCGTTCGAGTGCCGCCCGCACCGGGGTGCCACGATGCGCCCGGTCACGGGTAACACACGGATCGTGAATACTTCCGCCACTGATGGGGAATACCCGTGCCTGGTATTGCATGTCGGCCGAGGGAGTAGCGCATGACCGTCACCGGTGCGCTCGTCTTGCTGGCTGTGGCGTTGGTGGGTGTCGCCGGTCTCTACGGCATCGCTTTCGCCGCCCGTTTGGGCGGCACCAGAGCCAACGTCTACCCGTTCCTCTCCGGACACTCACCCGCCGAGCACGCCGTGTCGCGGTACCACGTCCGTTGGTACACCGTCTCGATGATCTATCTCGTCTTCGATATGGAGATGGTGTTTATGTACCCGTGGACGCTGGTCGTCGCGGAGAAGGGCACGTCGGCGGTCGTGGAGATGTTCGTGTTCCTCGCGATCCTCTTCTCGGGTGTCGTATACGCGTGGCGTGAGGGGGCACTGCGATGGGCCTGACCGAGTGGTTGTTGCGCCACACTCCGCCCCATCCGTTGGTGACGGCCACACCGGGTGGCACCGCCGCCCGGCTCGCCGCCGAACGGGTGCTGCGCGAGCGCGGCTGGCGCGAGGCGGCGAGTCCCGCCGAGGCGAATCTCCTGGTCGTCGCGGGCCCACTCGACGACGACCTGCGGCCGTATGTGGAAGCGGTGTGGGCGCAGATCCCTCGGCCGCGCGCGCGGACGCAGATCGACTCCGCGACTGCCGCACCGTCTGCAGTGGACGCGGCGGTCGCCACCCTCCGGGACGCCGACCTCCAGCGCCACCAGGACGACGACGCACCACCCGAGGGCCATGACATCGGCCATGAGCAGCAGGGACACCAGAGGCACGAGAGCCACGACGCCAGCGCACACGGTAGCCACCACGGCAACGAGGGCGGCAACGACTCCGGGCACCAGCACGATGACGACAGCCAGAACAAAGGCGAAGACCACGACGGCAGGCACCAGCACCACGACATGGGTCACGATATGGGTGGCATGGACATGCCCGGCAACGTCGCGATGGCCGACCGGGGCGAGGACCGGGACGGGCTCACCCTCGACCAGGTACATCTGCCGCTCGGCCCGGTGCTGCCGGACTGGCCCGCCGGGCTCATCGTGCACAGCACCCTGCAGGGTGACATCATCCAGGACGCGACCGTCGAGACCGTGGGCTGTGGGGGTGCCCCGTACCCTCACCCGTTCTGGACCGGCGACGCCCACCGGGTGGCCGCTTGGCGCCTCGACTCGTGCGCCCGCCTCCTATCGGTCGCGGGCTGGGCCGACGCCGCGGCCACCGCCCGCCGGTTTCGCGACGAGGTGCTGCCCGGCGGCCGGTCGACGCGGCCGGAGAACATAGCCCCGTTGCTCTCGGCATGGGCGCGGCGCGTCCGCCGCTCGCGTGTCCTGCGCTGGTCCCTGACGGGGGTCGGCGTCACGCCTGACGTGCCCTCGACCCCACCGGGATTGCGCGGCGACACGCTCACCCGGCTGTATCGGTGGCTCGGCGACGCTGAGCGAGCACTCACCGGCACCGTTACGCCGTCCGATGAGGACGACCGTGCGCGTGAGGCCAGATGGACGCTCGACGCGCTGCCTGACCTCCTCACGGGGACAGAGTTCGCCCTGGCCCGGCTGCTGGTGGCCAGTCTCGACCCCGACCTCGACACCGTGACCACCCCCAAGGTCGCTCATGGTTGAGGAGATCGGGTGGCCCGGCGCGTTCCTCCTGCCCGTAGTGCTGGGTGTGCTGGCGCTGGCGGCCGCCGCATTCGACGCGCACCTTGCCGCCCGCGCGGCCGGGACCTCGGACACGACCGGGTTCAGCACGGCCGTCACCTCGCCACTGCGGGAGACAGCGGGCCTGCTCGTGCAGCAACGACGACGCACCCTGGCAGCTGACACACTGCTGTGGCGGGGCGCGGGCGTCACGCTGTTCGCGGCGGCCCTGCTCGCGTCTCTCGTCACGCCCCTGGGGCATTGGGCTGTCGGGGACAGCGCCGTCGGCATCGTGTGGTTCAACGCGATGGAAGTCGTCGCCTGGGCGGCGGTGTGGCTGGCGGGCTGGGGCGGCAACTCCGCGTACGGGCTCGTCGGCGGGTACCGGTTCCTGGCGCAGGGACTGGCCTACGAACTGCCGCACATGTTCGTGCTCACCACCGCAGCGATCGGCGCCGGTTCGCTCCGGGTGAGCGACATCGTGACGGCACAGCAGAACCTGTGGTTCGCCGTCTGGATGCCGGTCGCGTTCGCCGTGTTCCTCATCTCAGTGCTCATGATGGCGTTCTTCCCGCCGTTCGATGCGCCACTCGGCCGTGACATCGCCGGAGGGGCGGCCGCCGAGATGTCCGGCGCGGACCGGCTGGTGTTCGGCGCCGGTCGCTGGCTGCTGCTCGTGTCCGGCGCGGCGATGTCCGTGCCGCTGTTCCTCGGGGGCGGCCTCGGCCCGGTACTCCCCGGCTGGCTGTGGTCACTCGTGAAGACCGTGGCGGTACTCGCGGTCCTGGTGTGGGTGAGCCGTCGGCTGCCCACCATCCGCATGGAGCGGTTCGAGGAACTGTCGTGGATCGTCCTGATACCGCTCACTCTGCTGCAGGCTCTGGTCGTGGCCGTGGTCGTCCTGGCCCGCACATCGTGACATGAGGAGGTGGACCGATGTGGACACAGATCGCGTTCTGGCTGTGCGCGGCCGGTGCCGTCATCACCGGAATCCTGGTGTTCCGGGTGGATTCCATGGCCAGGGCCACGTTCTCGCTGCTCGCGTCGTTCGTGTTCGCGGGGCTGGCGTTGCTGCTGGTCCACCTGACCTATCTGGGTGTGCTCGTCATCCTCATGATGATCATGGAAATGCTCATCATGGTGGTCTTCATGGTGATGTACATGATGAACCCGGCCGGATTGATGCCCATGAGCATGGTGCACAACCCGAAGGGCTCACTGGGGATCGCCGTCGGGACGTTCGCCTTGCTCGTAGCGGGCATCTACCTCATCGACTGGCCCACGTCGCAGGCCTCACCACCGCCCGACACCACGAGGCAGCTGGGTGAGGCGCTCATGGGCTCAAAGATGCTCGTGATGATGGTGCTCGGGCTGGCCTTGTTCGCCGCGATAGTTGTCACCGTCGTGCTCTCGACCCACCGGGGCCGCTACGACCGCTTCGGCGACCGACTGGACCGCACGCGACCGCGTGACCCCGTGCGCGGAGGTGTCGGCCGATGACGCTGCAGGACTACCTGCTGCTGGCAGCGGCGCTGTTCAGCGTCGGGGTGTACGGCGCGCTGTCCCAGCAGTCCATCGTCATGGTGATGATGGGCCTGGAACTGATGATCAACGGCGTGCTCGTCGGCGGTGCCGGGTTCTGGTACTTCACCTCGCCGGTCCGCCCGGACGGCCAGGTGCTCGTGGCGGTCGCGGTGACCGCGATGGCCATCGAGATGGCAGCCGGGTTCGCCGTGGCCACGGCGCTGCTGCGGGCCCGTGACGTAGACATGACCGACATGGCCGCCGACCTGAAGGACTGACGGGCATGCTGTGGTCACTCTTCGGGCTGCCCCTCGTCGTCGGCGTCGCGCTGCTGTTGGCCGGCCATCGGGCCGACCATCATGCTGCGGTGGTGTCGATCACGACGTCCGTGGTGACGCTGGGAATGTCGATCGCAGCCGCGATCATCCGCCCGGCGATGTCGGTTCCCTACCTGCGCGGCATCACGTTCGGGCTGCGGGTGGACGGGCTCTCGGCGGTCCTCGTGGTGACCGTCGCGGTGGTGACGCTCGCCGTGCTCGTGTTCGCGGCGGGCGAGTTCGGCGCGGGCGAGGCGCAGGCGCGCTACCACGGGCTGATGCTCGTGTTCGCGAGCGCGATGCTGCTGACCGTCACGGCCACCACGCTCGTCACGCTGCTCATGGCGTGGGAGGTCATGAGCGCGATGTCGTACGCGCTCATCGGGTTCCACTGGCGCCAGCGCCGGCGCGCCGCATCGGGCACCGTGGCGTTCCTCGTCACCCGGGCGGCCGATCTCGGCCTCTACGTGGCGGCGGGCGCCGCGCTCGCGGGTGGGGCGAGCGGTCTCACGCTAGACGCGCTCGCAGGACTGCCGGACGGCTGGCGGGACGTCGTGGCCGGGGGCGTGATCCTTGCCGCGGCGGGGAAGTCGGCACAACTGCCGTTCAGTTTCTGGCTGGCCCGCGCAATGGACGGTCCAAGCTCTACCTCGGCGCTGCTGCATTCGGCCACGATGGTGGCGGCCGGGTCGTACCTGCTGCTGCGGCTGGAGCCGCTGCTCGCGGCCACCCCCTGGGCGCCCCCGCTCGTCGCGTGGCTGGGCGCGATCACGGCGCTGGCCCTGGGTGCCGTCGCGGTGGTGCAGACCGACCTCAAGCAGTTGCTCGCCGCGTCGACGTGCTCGCAGGTGGGTTTCATGGTGCTGGCAGCCGGAGCGGGTGGCGTGGCGGCCGGCAGCGCGCAACTCGTGGCACATGCGCTCACCAAGAGCTTGCTGTTCCTGACGGCCGGGGCGTGGCTGATGGCACTCGGCACCAAGCACCTGCCGGATCTGACGGGCGTGGCACGGCGCTACCCGGTGGTAGGAACCACGTTCACCGTGGGCGCGGTGACGCTCGCCGGGCTGCCCCCATTGTCGTTGTGGGCGACGAAGGACCAGGTGCTCACGGCCACAGTGCCGTCCGCACCGGCGCTGTATCTCGTCGGTCTCGCCGCTGCCGCGCTGAGTGCCGCCTACGCGATGCGGGCGGTGACGTTGGTGTGGTCGCCGCCCACGGCGGAACCGCGGTTCGACACCGAGCACCCAGGCACGCGCCGCGTCAGCCGGGCGCAGAGCGTGGTGCTGCCGCCGCTGGCGTCCGGGGCCGCGCTGCTCGGCGTGCTCGCGGTGCCCGGCGTGTGGTCGGCGTTCGCCAGGCTGGTGTCCCACGGCCGGGAAGCCACCCCGGAATGGTGGGAGGCCGCCGTCTCCGCCGCCGTGGCGCTGGCCGCCGCCGCTGCCGCCGTCGCCGTGGTCCGCCTCCGTGGTGACGTGCCGGAGCAGGGCGGGCTGCTGCGCTGGCTGGGTCTGGAAGCATTCGCGCGCGAACGGATCGCCCGTCCCGCCGTGACAACGGGGCAGGTACTCGCCCGGTTCGACGACCAGGTGGTGGCCGGTGCCGTGCGCGGGACGGCCACGCTCGGGTTGCGGCTGGCTCGCATGACGACGCTGCGCTGGGAACCGGTGGTGGGTGGCGCCGTGCGCGGAGTCGCCGGTGGTGTTCGGCGGCTCGGCCACCTCGCGCGCCGTCCGCAGACAGGGCAGCTCCACCAGTACTACGCCGAGATCGCCGTCCTGCTCACGGCGCTGGTCGTGTTGCTGATCGTGTTGTGACCAGGGTCGAAGGTGAGGTGAACGTGCTCAGCGTCGTGGTGTTCCTGCCGCTCGCGGTCGCGGTCGGGCTCGTGGCCATGCCACGGGTGAGTGACAGGGTGGTGCGCTCGGTCTGGATCGCGGCCACCGCGGCAGATCTCGCGTTGGTGGTGGCGCTGTGGATCGGGTTCGCGCCGGGGCCGTCCGGATTCGCCTACGAGGTGAACCAGCGCTGGATTCCGACCGTGAGTGCGGGATACCACATCGGCCTCGACGGGCTGAGTCTGCCGCTGGTGGCGCTCACGGCGGTACTGTTTCTCGCCTGCGCGCTGTACTCGCTGCGCCAAACCCACCGGATGCGGGCATTCGCGGCGCTGTTCTTGTTCTTGCAGACGGTGTGCCTAGGGGTGTTCGTCTCCCTGGATCTCATCCTGTTCTTCGTCTTCTTCGACCTGTCCATCGTGGGCATGTACTTCGTGATCGCGCTCTGGGGACACCGCGGCGCGGCGCGCGCAGCACTGATGTTCTTCCTCTACACGTTCCTCGGCTCGCTGGCGCTGCTGCTCGGCTTCATCGGCCTGTACGTGGCCTCCGACCCCCACACCTTCGACATCGTGGCCCTGACCGCGCAAAACCCGCTCGCGGGCGGAGGAATCTTCAGCGTGCTGGTGCTGCTGGCGATCCTGGTGGGCCTGGCCGTGAAGACACCGACGGTACCGTTCCACACCTGGCTGCCTCCCGCGCACACCGAGGCACCCGCTGCGGGCTCGGCCATCCTCGCCGGGGTGCTGCTGAAGCTCGGCACCTACGGTTTCGTGCGGATCGCAATGCCGATCCTGCCGGGCACCTGGCGTGACTACTCACCGGCCATCGTCGCCATCGGTGTAGCTGGCGTGCTGTACGGGGCATTCGTCGCGTTGGGACAGAACGACCTCAAACGGATGGTCGCCTACACGTCGGTGAACCACATGGGCTACATCCTGCTGGCTTTTGGGGCGGCCGGGCTGGTCGCGACGTCGGACGCGCAGGCCCACGACCTCGCGGTGACCGGTGCCGTCACACAGATGGTGAGCCACGGGCTCATCACCGGAGCGCTGTTCCTGCTCACCGGGGTGCTTTACGAACGCGGCCGCACCTACGACATGGACGCCTACGGGGGCCTTGCGGCTCGCACGCCCTGGTTCGCTCGGGTCACTGCCGTCGCCGCGTTCGCATCACTCGGGCTGCCCGGATTCTCCGGGTTCATCGCGGAGTTCCAGATCTTCACGGGCGCGCTGGGCCCTGTCCCGGTCGCCACGGCACTGGCTGTCGTCGGCATCCTTGTCACCGCGGCCCTGTTCCTGCGCGCCCTGCAGCGGGTCTTCCTCGGACCGGCGCGTGCAACCGGTAAAGGTGACATGGCCGACCTCGCGGGCGCCGAGGCGGCCGCCATCGTGCCGCTGCTGGCACTGGCCGTCCTCATCGGAGTATTTCCCCGGTTCCTGCTGGACGTGATCGAGCCCGCCGCCCGGGTCGTCGGAACGCTGGTGAGCCGCTGACATGCCCCGCACGATGCTCGCCGACCTGAGTCTGATCCTGCCGGAGTTGTTCCTCACCGGCGGTGCCGTGTGCGGGCTGCTGCTGGGCTCGTATCTGCCCCGGCGCTCCCAGTGGCTCGTGGACGCGTTGGCGGGTGTGGTGTGCGTCGCCGGTGTCGTCGCCACCGTGGTGGGCTGGCCGAACGGCGGCACGACGGTGTTCGAGGGCGCCTACGCGCTCGATGTGGCCACGGCTGTGGTGCGCATCGTGGTGCTGGTATCGGTGCTGCTGGTACTGGCGATCTCGGGCGAGTTCCGTGGCCACGCACGGAAAAGCGAGTTCGTGGTGTTGCTGCTGCTGTCCGCGCTCGGCACCATCGTGCTCGCCGGCGCGAACGACCTGCTGCTGCTCGTCGCCGCCTTCCTGCTGGCGAGCGTGCCCCTCTACGCGCTCACCGGGTTCGCGAAGGACTCCCCCGGCACCGAGGCGACCATGAAGTACTACCTCCTGAGCGCACTCGCCGGAACGGTGATGCTGTTCGGGGTGATGGCCGTGTTCGGCGTCGGCGGCTCCACCGGCTACGCCCGACTGGCTGAGACCCTGCCCACGACACCCGCCGCAGCCGTCGCCGCCGGTGCCGTCCTGGTGCTGGCCGGGCCGATGTTCAAGGCGGGCGCGGTACCCGTGCACTTCTGGGTACCCGACGTCACGCAGGGCGCCCGTCCCCCGGTGTCGGCGCTCGTCACCACGATTCCCAAGATCGGTGCACTGGTGGCGGTGTACCGCCTCGTCGCGGCCGTACTCGCGCCGACGGCGCTGAACTGGCCGCTGCTCGTGGCCGTGGTCGCGGCCACCACGATGACGCTAGGCAACCTCGCCGCCTTCTTCCAGGACAACGTCCGCAGACTGCTTGCGTACTCGACGATCAGCCAGGTGGGCTACCTGCTCATGGCGGTCGCCGCAGCTGGCGCGTCCACCCTCGCGTTGCCGAGCCTGCTGCTCTACCTCACCGCCTACGCCGTGACGAACCTGGGCGCGTTCGCGGTCGTGGCGGCACTGCCCAACGCCGAGACCCTGACCGACTATCGCGGGCTCGTGCGGCGCCACCCCTGGTTGGCGATCAGCCTCGTGGTGTGCCTGCTCGGGCTCGTCGGCACCCCACCCACCGGCGTGTTCGCCGGCAAGCTCACCGTGTTCACCGCCGCGTTCGACGCGGGGTTCGGCTGGCTCGTGGCCGTCGCCATCGCCAACACCGTCGCGAGCCTGTTCTACTACCTGCGCTGGATCGCGCCCGCCGTGCGCCTCGAACCCCTCACGCTGCCGACCAACCACGGAGCCGCCGGCGCCGCCGCGGTCGCGGCCGCCGTGTCACTGGCGCTCGGGCCGCTCGCGGGGCTCGTCCTCGCCCCGCTCGGCCACCCGCTCACTCCGCTGCCGTGACGACGCCCCACGTCTCTGGCCTCCCGGTAGCAGGCGCCGAAAAAACAACTCTTAGCCGTGCACGCGCTGGTCAGCGGGTGTCGCGGCGTATCTCGTCGTCAGCGACCTTGGCGACGAGCAGGGTGTAGAAGGAGGGGATCCGAGGGCACCATCCCGGCCTCGGGCCGGTGGTTGCGCTGCTGATCTTGCTCTACGCCCAACCCTGGTGAAGATCGCGCGGCTGACCACCGATGACGTACTGCGCGGCGAGGACCAGGTTCTCATCCACCTTGGCGACCCACCGACATCGGTTCCGCAGCCCTTTGCCGGCGTGTTGCTCGACTACCTCGGAAACCGCTCCAACATGACCATCGCGACCAATATGCCTGTGGCTGTGCAACCTTGGCCTGCCCAACATCGATGCCCGCACCGCCACGATCTGTCAGCCACTCCGTGAGGCACCTGCATCGGTCGTCACGGAATGCTCGGCTACCACCCCGTCACTGTCGAGACTCTGGCCGTCAAGCCCGGGATGATCTGGCAGCGGCAGACAGGAGGCGACCACAGTCGCAAGGTGAGCTGGCTGTGGTGGCGGGTTGGGGCGTACATGCCGCGCATCTTGTGTCCCCGCTAGCCGATCAGGCTGGACCAGTAGGGCCAGAATGCTTGACCGACCAGGGCGATGAGGATGAGGTACCACGTTGTGAGGATCGCACCGTGGTAGCGGAGCAGCGGGCCCGAGAGCAGGCGCAGCGCTGTCGGGAGCGGGAGGTTTCCGGCGGCGAGGTTGTGCAGGGTGGTGTACCAGAAGATCGGAATGGTCACCGCCCAGACGACCATGCAGTACGGGCACAAGGCACCGATCTCGTACACGCTCTGCACGAACAGCCAGTGCACAAACCCCACCCCGAAGAGGGTGCCCGCCTGCAGACCAAGCCAGAACCACCGCGGCAGACGCGCTCCCGTGAGCACCGTTATCCCGATGGTGGCGACCACGGGAAAGGCAACCACGCCGATGATCGGGTTGGGAAACCCGAACACCTCCGCCTGTGGTGTCGACATCACCGAGCCACACGACAGGATCGGATTGATACTGCAGAGAGGAATGTAGTTCGGATCGGCCAGCGAGTTGATCTTCTCGATCAACAGTGCCACCGCGGCCAGCGAGCCAACCGCGCCACCCACGGCCAGCACCCACGCGGCCGCGCGCGTCAGGAAGAAGCGTGTTTCCGGAGCCGCGTTCCGGTCCGGCCCGGATGCCAGCTCCTCTGGTGCGGTAGTCACGGTCGGGCCAGCGCGGACTCGACTGCGGTTCGTAGGTCATCCAGGGACTGTGGTGCGATCATCTCGCCGTTGAGGAAGAACGTCGGGGTGCCCTGGACTCCAAGGGCTTGGCCATCGGCCTGGTCTCGCCGCACGCGGTCCTTGGTCGCCGCGCTGTCCCAGTCTTCACGGAACTGCTCGAGATCGAGCCCGATCTGCCGTGCGTAGCCGAGGAACATGTCCCGTTGTGGTTGCTTACGGTGTCCCCATTCGGCTTGGTTCTCGAACAGCATCTGATACATGGCCTCGAACTTGCCTTGCTCGGCTGCTGCCTGCGCGGTCCATGCCGCGAGTTCGGCGTTCGGGTGACTGGGGATGGGGAAGTACCGAACCACGTAGGTGATCTGGCCCGCGTACTCCTCGCGGAGCTGCTCCACGGCCGGGTAGGCCGCGCCGCAGGCTTCACATTCGAAGTCGAGGAACTCGACCAGGGTGACCTTGTCGTCGGAAGCCGAGGACAGTCGATGACTGTCGGGACGGACGAGCAGTTCGGCGTTCGTGTTCTTCCCGTGAGCCTCCGCCGGCGGTGCGGTGTCCGGGCGGGTGGCGACCCGACCAGCAGAACTGCCACGGCACGGTGGCCACCGCTGCCAGCACGATCGTGACCTTCAGATTGCGCGTCATCACCTTCATCCTCGCCTCGGCCAGCTTTTGGCTGCTCGAGTCCGAACTCTATACGTGCTCGCCCGAACATATTGACGCACGTTAGTTTGAGCCTCATGAGTAATGACCGGTGCGAGCTGCTGTGTATCGACTTCGACCACGCGGAGAGCTTGCGTGCGGCGCTTCCAGAGGCCGACCCGCTCGACCGGCAGGCGACACGCTTGCGTGCGCTGGGCGACCCGACCCGGCTGCGGATCGCACATGCCCTGCTGGTCGGAACCGAGCTGTGTGTGTGCGATCTGGCCTGGATCGTCGGCTCCTCGCAAGGACTGGTGTCGCACCACCTGCGTCAGCTGCGCGCAGCGGGACTGGTGGCTTCGCGCCGGGACGGCAAGCTGGTGATGTATCGGCTCGCGCCCTCGGGGGAGCAGTTGCTGTCGGCGACCACGGCGCCCGAGGTGGAGGCGGATCCGGTATGAGCGTGGACTGCTGCGGCACCGACGCCGCCTCCTGTAACCACGACCAACGATGAGCAGGCTCGACGTCGGTCAGTGAGGTGCGGAGTGGGGCGTTGTCTGGGGCAGTGCGTTGGTGTGTGGCTGGTCGGTGGTGCAGGCGCCGCTGGGGCGGAAGGGTTCGGCGAGTTGGGCGAGGTAGTCGTTGGGGTAGTGCGGTTTGGCGGCCATGCCGAGGTCGTCGCTGGTGAAGCGGCGTTCGGGGTCGTAGGAGTAGGTGCGGAGTAGGTGGTCCCAGATCAGGGTGAACAGCCCGAAGTTGACGTCGCCGAGGCCGGCCCATTTCAGGTGGTGGAAGCGGTGGGCTTGGTTGAGGGCGAGCACGGCGCGCAGGGGTCCGACTCGGTAGTCGACGTTGGAGTGCTGGAGGAGCAGTTGAACCGCGACGCAGAGGGCGAGGGCGTAGGCGACGCTGGTCGGCAGGCCGAGCAGGATCAGGGGGGCGACTCCGGCGGCGGTTTCGATGGTCTGGTGGAGGGGGTGTTTCATCAGTCCGTTGAAGCCATAGGCGCGTTTGACGCTGTGGTGCACGGCGTGAAACCGCCACAGGGCGGGGATTTTGTGGCTGGCCAAGTGCACCAGGGTGATGCCAAGGTCGGCCACGAGCACCGCGATGAGCACCTGCACGAGGAAAGGCCAGTCATGGGGCCAGACACCGTCGATCGAGGCGACGGCGGTGAGAATCGGCAGGGCGGCGACGCTGGCGAGCGTGACAGTTTCGTTGACCGCGGCGTGGAGGGCGTCGCGCCGGCCGTCGTCGTGTGAGGTGTTCCAGTCCTGCCGATAGGGCAGGGCGCGTTCGGCGGCGAAGGAGCTTGCGAGGGCCAGCAGCAGCAGCAGGCCGAGAAGCCAAAGTTTGTGGCCGCCGGAGGAGACGATGGCGATGCCCGTGCCGTTGATAGCCAGGAGCATGAACGGCACGTAACCGTACCGGATCAGTGTGCGCATGCTGCTGAGCGTGGCGGCTGAGGACCCCGTGTGGCTTGAACAAACTCGCTAACCACTCACAGCGCGCCGCCGGTGCCAGTGCACGGCCCGGGCCAACACTGACGGGGCCAGGCCGAACATCTCGTGGCAGACCCGGGTGAGGTGGGCGCTGTCGGCGAACCCGGCGGCGTGGGCGGCCTCGGTGAGTGTGCCGCCTAGCCGGGCGTGATCGATCGCGCGCTGCAGGCGCGCCCACCGCACATACGCGCGAAACGGCAAGCCAAGTTCATCGCTGAACAGGTGACCGAGTCGGCTGGCCGAAATTCCCACTGCCGCGGCGAGCCGTTCCAGACGGACAGACTGGTCGAGCATGGTGGGCAACACCGCGATCGCCTGCCGCAGCGCGGGGTGCAGCGACACGGGGCCACCCCCGCCGGCCGGAGTCAGCGTGGTGAGGACCTGATCGACCATCCCGCTGGCAGAGTCGCCCACGGTGAGGCTGGTGTCGAGCAGCGGCTGCGCTGCGGACGCCCACGCGGCCACGGAGCCGACCGGCAACCCGGTGCGCCGTACCCGCGCGGTCAACGCCCGGCCCAGCGCCCCATCAGCATCAACCCACGCCAGCACCCCCGCCGCGCCACCAGCGATCTCGTGTACGGCCCCGGAGGGAATCACCGCCGCACGACCCCGCCATTCGGCACCAGACCCGTCACACAGCCACACGAGTTCCTCGGTGGCCAGCACGAGCTGCACCGCCGCGTGCCGGTGCCGGTGCGCGTCGCCTACCTGACCGGCGTAAACCAACCGACCCGGCCGCAAAGCCACGGTGCCCTGCCACATCGTCAGCTCCGCGGCGTGCGGTCGGCACACGGCGCAGCGGACCACACCGTCCGCTCACCGACGGCGGCCACGGTCGCCCAGGGGCGGGCGGCGTCGGGCCCGAGAGTTCCCCGGCACGGTCTCGACCTGACTGCTTGATCGCCGAACTTCGATTCCATCGTTTCTCCCTGCTATCATCGCCTCATGGCGATAAATACTACGGACAGATGTCTCGCAGCGAGTCCGCCGGGTGCGAATCTGGATCCGGCTGTGGCGTTGTTTCACAGCCTGTCGGACGCCACGCGGTTGGCGATCGTGCAGCGCCTGGCCGGCGGGGAGGCCCGG
>k87-656498_pt1 | contig 13734 bp, 13 predicted proteins | sample MGYA00084031_6733416 | MGnify analysis MGYA00084031
CTCCTGGGTGCGGACTTGGAAGAGGCTCGGCGCTTGACCGGGGACGTCCTTTACGTCCGGCTGTCCGACGGAAGGCAGCTGGCCGCGAAGGGCGTCGCCCGGCAGAGCGCGGCCACGTGGCGGCCGGGGGAGCCGTGGGCGGAACTGGTGGCGCTGGACGCCCTGGGGGCGGAAGGGGCACCCGTTCCCAAGCTGGTCGCGGCCGACCTTGAGCACGGCTGGCTCGCCATGGAGTTCGCTGACGGCAGCGACCTGGCGCGCGCCCGGCGCCTGCCGGCGCCAGGGGCCTTCGCCGCCCTGGCCGGCGGGCTCGAGCGGCTTCACCGGGCGTTCGCGCGGGCATGGGACGCCCTGGCGCCCTGGGCCGTAGAAGGCCCGGCGCGAGAGCGGGAATGGGCGGCGGGTCTGCTGCCTTTCCTCGACGAAGAGGGCCGCGCGGCCTGGCAGGACTTGGCCGCTGAAGCTCTTGAGCGGCCGGAAGCGGTTCCCGGGCCGCTGGACGTGCAGGCGGCCAACGTGGTGTGGCAGGGCGAGCAGGTCACCTTTTTAGACATGGCTTCCTTCGGGTATGATGGCAAGGAGAAGCGCCTGGCGGCGTACGCCCAGCGAGCCGGGCCCGAGCCCGTGAGCCTCCTCGACGCGGAGGCCTACGCCTACTACCGGCGGGCCATGGGGCGGAAGGCCGCTCTCCGCTTGGCCTTTTTCGACTTCCTGTATTGGGGGATGGCCCTGGCGCGGGTGTTCGCCGCTGCCCGCCATCCCGGTTCCGCCGCGGCGAGGCGGCTGGAAGAGGCATGGGGCCCGCCGCAAGCCCTGGTGGCGCCTTTGGCCGCGATGTGGCGGCGGCCGCGGCTAGACGATCTCAGGGTAGAGCGGGTGCGGCGGGGACTGGTGACTTGGAAAGAGGGAGCCCCGGGGCCGGCGGGGAAGTAACCCGTCGCCGGTCATCCGGCCAGTTTTTCGCAAGGAGGAGTGTCAGGCATGCAGGAGTGGAAGCCCAGAGGCCGGGACGTGGTCATCGGCGGCGTGCCGTGGCTGGCTCGCTGCGCGGACAAGGCCCGGGCGAAGGCGGAGGGGACCATCGGGGACTACATTTACCCGTGCCCCATCGACCAGCGTTTCCTGGCCGAGGCGGGGATCTCTCCCGAGGATTTCATGGAGCTCGCGACCAAGGCCAAGGACGACGACGAGCTGGTCGCCGCCTTCTTGGAAAAGAGCCGCCGGAAAGATTGGAGCGGTTTCCAGCCGTAAGCGAAATGCGGTGCGGAGGAGCGCGGCTCCGCAAGGGGAAGCGCTCTTTCCGCTTTTTTGGCCCGAAAGTTTCCCGCCCCTTTGGGACAACGCTACAGGATGGGAGCCGCCGCGACCAAGTCGAGCTGCCCAAAGGGAGGGATGACGTTGGGCTTTTGGGAGTCGATCCGGAAAAGCTTGGGCCTGGACGGAGCCGGCGACCTTGAGATCGGCGAAGAGCTGGTCGAACAGCCGCTTCACGGCGGGGTGGGAGCCGCCGAGGATTACCAGCTGGGTCCCGACGACGGCGTCAGGGTGTTCCCGATGCCCATCACCGCGGAAGCGGACGTGGTGGTCTCGTACTCGGGCCTGCTGGCGAAGGCCGGTGCCACCCAGGTCTACCTACACTGCGGCGAAGGGCCCGGCCCTTGGCAAAACGTGCGGGACGTGCCGATGGACGAAGGGCCGCCGGGGACGTGGACGGCCAGGCTCACCGCGGGCGACGGAGGCACGCTGGAGTTCTGCTTCCACGACGCCGCGGGCAACTGGGACAACAACAACGGGGTCAACTGGAGCGTCACGGTGCACTCCGGGCGCGACCCCCACTGAAACGCCAGGGCGGCCGGAGCCGCCCGCCGCCTCCGGCGCGGGGCGCCGGAGGTTTTTTCGTATCGTGGCGGGCCTAGGCTCCTCAGGCAGGAGTCTACGGCAGGAGGCTTCCGCCGCCGCAGGGAATCTGTTCTCAAAGGCCCATGGTCGTGGGAGGAGATGACTGATGCGTGCTTCTCCAGAGGAGACGCGGCTCTTTCCGGTAGCCGAACTCCAACCGCAGCCCACCGCCAAGGAGATCTTACGGAGGGTCTACGAAGCGTTGGAGGAAAAAGGGTACCGGGCGGTCGACCAGATCGTCGGGTATTTGGTGTCGGGCGATCCTGCCTACATCACCAGCCATAAAGAAGCCCGCCTTTGGATCCGAAAGGTGGAACGGGACGAGCTTTTGGAGGAAATCGTCCGGTTCTATCTCGAAAACGCGTAAATCACACCAGGCAAAGCGGGGGCATCCGGGGGTCGCGCGCGTAGGAGGTCGACGGATGGCAGTCTTTCGAATCGCCGGGGGCGCTCCCCTCTATGGACACGTCACGGTCGGGGGCTCGAAAAACTCCGCACTCGCCATCTTGGCCGCCGCGGCGCTGGCGGAAGGCGAGAGCGTGCTGGAGAACATACCGAAACACACGGATGTCTACGTCATGTGCCGCATCCTCGAAGAGCTGGGGGTGCGGGTCTGGGTGGACCAAAAGGGCCGCTTTCACGTGGACGGCCGCGGCCTTTCCCGCTACACCCCCTCCTACGACCTGGCGCGGCGGATCCGCGGCTCCATCTACACCGCCGGGCTCTTGCTCGCCCGCTTCGGCCGAGCGGAGGTGCCCTTGCCCGGCGGCTGCGCCATAGGCTCCCGCGGCGTGGATTTCCACATCAAGGGCTTCCAGCAGCTGGGCGCCGACGTCTCCATCGAGCACGGGCTGATCAAGGCGGAGACCGCGGGACTGGTGGGGACCAAGATCTACATCAACCGGGCCAGCGTCGGCGCGACGGTGAACATGATGCTCGCCGCCGTCCTGGCGAAAGGGACGACAGTCCTGGAGAACGCAGCGAAAGAGCCGGAAGTGGTCGACCTGGCCATCTTCCTCAACGCCATGGGTGCGAAGATCCGGGGCGCGGGGACCGACGTCATCAAGATCCAGGGCGTCAGCAAGCTGCAGCCCGCGGAGTACAGCATCATCCCGGACCGGTTGGAGGCAGGGACCTTTATGATCGCCGTCGGCGCCTGCGGCGGGGAAGTGACCCTGCACAACGTGGTTCCAGAGCACCTGCGGACCCCTGTGATCAAGCTGAAAGAGGCGGGTCTTCACATCGAGGCCGGCGACAGCGAGCTGGTGGTCCGCTCCCACAAGCGGCCCGTCAGCGTCGACGTGGAGACCGCGGTGTATCCCGGCTTTCCCACCGATCTCCAGCAGCCCTTCGTCGCCATGATGTCCGTGGCCGAAGGGACCAGCGTCGTCCGGGAGACCATCTTCACCGACCGCTTCCGCTATGTCGACGAGCTCCGGCGGATGGGAGCGGACATCAAGATGGAGCAAGACACCGCCATCGTGCGGGGAGTTCAGCGGCTCACGGGGGCGCCCGTGGAGGTGTCGGACCTGCGGGCGGGAGCGGCGCTGGTCATCGCGGCGCTGGCTGCCGACGGCGAGACGCGGGTCGAGGGCGCGGAGGTGCTGAGCCGGGGGTACGAGCGCATCGACCAAAAGCTCGCGGCGCTGGGAGCCCGCATCGCCGTGGAGGGCGAGATCGACAGCGACGGGCTTTTCGCTGAGCTCTGCCATCCCATGCGGGTGGAGACGTGAACGGTCACGGCGCGACGGCCACCGGGCCCTCTTGGACTTTGAGCCGGACATACAGCGTGCTGCCGATCACGATGAGAGTGGGTGCTACCGCAAAGTCCTGCTTGTCGACGTGCAACGTCCGCTGCAGGGCTTTTTCAATCAGAGCGGGGTTGAGGGAGTCGATCTCGTCGCCCACCAGGTGAGCGAGGAGGTCGTGGACCGCTTCTTCGATGTGCAGGCGGACGTGCTCTTGCAGGGGCGTTTCGAGCTCCACCTGTACGGAGCGGACCGGCGCGCGGCGGGAGGCAGTGAGGGCTCGCTCCCGGCTGGCCAGCTCTCCGGCGAGGCGCTCCACTTCGTCCATGAGCAGCGCGTTGTCCAGCGTGAGGCGGTCCAGCTGGTGTGCCAGCCGCACCGTCGCCAGGCTCGCGCCGAGGACGGCGCCGAAGAGGATGAGCCCGAGCCACTGCCACGAAAAGCGCGCCGCGGCAGGGGGCACGCTCATTCGCCTCCCGCGAGGGCCAGGACCAGCCAGTACCCGGCGCTGGCCCCGAGAAAGCTGCTGACGATCAAGGCCAAGTGCTGCAGGAGAAGGCGGAACTCGCCCGTCCATACGCCCGCGTCCAGTGCCTGGATGGTGGGGAAGGTGCCGCCGAGGGCCACCACCATGGCCCACAGTTTGATGGGCTTGGCGATGACCAGCATGGTGTGGACGGGGGAGTCCGGCGAGACCACGGTGGCCAGGGAACCGATGACGGATCCGCCCACCACCACTCCCAGCGCCGTGAAGAACGTCAGGGCGACGTCGTAGAGCGTGCTCAAGGGCGCCCACCTCTCCATCTGGAAGGTATGCGGGGCCGGGCGGGATTACCACCGGCGCGAACCGGGCTTGCGGTGAGGGGAAATCGAGATTGGCCGCGGAGTTTGTACACCTGCACGTGCACTCCCATTTCAGCCTGCTCGACGGCTGCGCCTCCCCGGCTGAGCTGGTTCACGAGGCGAAGCGGCTGGGGATGAAAGCCATCGCGCTCACCGACCACGGCGCGCTTCACGGCGCGGTGCAGTTCGTAAACAGCGCCCGGGAAGCGGGAATCAAGCCGCTGGTGGGCTGCGAGGTGTACGTCGCCCCCGAGGGGCTCGGCCCGGGGGAGCGGGGCGGCCGGGAGTCCTCGTATCACCTCACCTTGATCGCGGAGAACGACACGGGTTATCGCAACCTGTCCCGCCTCTCCACCTACGGGTTCCTGCACGGGTTTCACTACCGCCCGCGCGTCGGCCGGGAACAGCTCAGGGAGTACCGGGAGGGATTGATCGCCCTCTCGGGCTGCCTGGCCGGGGAAATCCCGGCGAAGCTCCTCGCGGGCGACTACGCCGGGGCGAAAGAGACGGCGGCCTGGTACGCCGAGACCTTCGGCAAAGACCGCTTCTACCTGGAGCTGATGGATCACGGCCTCAGAGAGCAGGAGGCGGTCAACCGGGGCTTGCTCCGGCTCCACCGGGAACTGGGCCTTCCCGTGGTGGCCACCAACGACGTCCACTACGTTTCAAGGGCGGACGCGGTGACGCAGGACCTGCTCATCTGCGTGCAGACGGGAAAGCGCCTCGACGAACCGGGGCGGCTGCGCATCGAGACCGACCAGCTTTACTTGAAGCCGGCGGTCGAGATGGCCCGGGCGTTCGGGCACATCGACGGGGCCCTGGCCAACACGCTGGCCATCGCGGAAAGGTGCCAGGTGGTTCTCGAGAGGCAGGGGTACCAGATTCCCCGCTTCGCGGAAGGAGAGGACGCCGGCCGCCGCCTGCGGGAGGAGGCGCTGCGAGGCGCGACGGAACGGTTCGGCGACCCCCTGCCGGAGCCGGTGCGGGAGAGACTCGAGCACGAGCTGGACATCATCCAACGGATGGGCTTTGCGGACTATTTCCTCATCGTGTGGGACTTGGTCCGCTTCGCCCGGTCCCGGGGGATCGCGGTGGGGCCGGGGAGAGGCTCCGCCGCGTCGAGCCTGGTCGCGTACGCCCTGCGGATCACGGACGTCGACCCGCTGGCCCACGGCCTTCTGTTTGAGCGGTTTCTCAATCCCGAGCGCGTCACGATGCCCGACATCGACATCGACTTTTGCTTCGTCCGGCGGCCGGAGGTGCTGGAGTACGCGGCCCGGCGCTTCGGGGAGGACCGGGTGGCGCAGATCGGAACCTTCGGCACTCTGGCTGCCAGGGCCGCCGTCCGGGACGTGGGCCGCGTCCTGGGCCTACCTTACGGTGACGTCGACCGCGTGGCCAAGCTGATCCCGCCGGGGCTCTCCCTGGGCGAAGCAGTGGAGCGGGAGCCTGCCCTGGCCCGGCTCATGGAGGAGGATCCCCAGGCCAAAGCCTTGATCGACGCGGGGCTCAAAGTGGAAGGAAAGCCCCGCCATCTCTCGGTGCACGCGGCGGGCATCGTCATCGCCCCGGTGCCGCTCGCGGACGGCGTCCCGCTCTGCCGGACGTCGGACGGCACGGTGATCACCCAGTACTCGGGCGAGGACCTGGAGGCCCTGGGATACCTCAAGATGGACCTGCTGGGTTTGCGGACGCTGACGGTGATCGACAAGGCGCTCGAGCTCATCGGGAGACGCCCGGAGGGGGCGCCGGACCTGGACGGGATCTCCCTGGAGGATCCGCAGGTCTACGCAGCGCTTTGCCGGGGAGATGCCGGAGGTGTGTTCCAGCTGGAGACCGGGATGTTCCGGGACCTTCTCAAAGAAGTGCGGCCCCGGGGATTCTCCGACCTGGTGGCCATCCTGGCCCTGGGACGCCCCGGCCCCATGGCCCACCTCGGCGAATACCTGGCCCGCCGGCGCGGCGAGCGTCCGGTGACCTATCCCCATCCGGCGGCGGAGCCTTTCCTGGCCGAGACGTACGGCATCATGCTCTACCAGGAGCAGGTGATGCAGCTGGCCATGGCTTTGGCCGGCTACTCCGCGGGCGAAGCCGACCTCCTGAGAAGGGCTATGGGGAAGAAGAAGCCGGAGATCATGGAAGAGGAGCGGGCCCGCTTCGTCGCCGCCGCCGTGCGGAAGGGCATCCCGGAGGAAGAAGCCCAGGCCATCTTCGCGGACGTGGCCCGCTTCGCCGAATACGGCTTCGCCAAGAGCCATTCGGTGGCGTACGCCCTGGTCGCGTACAAGACCGCCTATCTCAAGGTGCACTACCCGGCGGAGTTCATGGCCGCCCAGATGAGCAGCGTCTCCGCGGCGTCGGAGCGCCTGGGCCGGTACGTGCGGGAGTGCCAGAAGGCGGGCCTCACCGTGAAAGGGCCGGACATCAACGAGAGCGACGTCGAGTTTTCCGTAGACGGAGAGGCGATCCGGTTCGGGCTGGCCGCGGTGAAGCACGTGGGCCGCGCCTTCGCTGAGGCGGTGGTCGCCCGTCGGGGACAGCGCCCGTATGCTTCCCTCGACGACCTGTGCCGGCGGCTCGCCGGTCCCCAGCTGAACCGCAAGGCCCTGGAGAGCTTGATCCGGGCCGGGGCGCTGGATTCTCTGGGGCCCCGTTCAGCTCACCTGGCCCGGCTCGAGCAGCTGGCGGCCGACGGGCGCCTTTCACGGGGAGCGGGGGACGGCGACCAGGTCGCGCTGTTCGAGGACACGGCCGCTGCCGCCGGGCCGGAGAGCGGCCAGGAGGAACTCTCGCCGGAGGAGCGGCTGACAGACGAGCTGGAGCTCCTGGGCACTTACCTTTCCATCGACCCGCTGGAACCTTTCCGGGAGATCGCCGAGGCGTACCCGGCGCCGGTGGAAGGCGGCTCCGGGCCGGAGCCGGCGGTGGCCGGCGTGGTGGTCGCGGTGCGGCTGGCGGAGGCCCGGCGCGGGGGCACCATGGCCTTCGTCCAGATAGAGGACGTGCACGGCTCCGAACTCGAAGTGATCCTCTTTCCCAACCTGTACCGGCGGCTGGGCGCGCTGGCGGTCGGCAAGGTCCTGGCGGCCGAAGGGCGTGTCGAAGAAGAAGGCGGTTTGCGGCTGGTGGCCTCAGAGGCCCGGCTGGCATCGGGAAGGCCGGTGGTGGTGTCGGTGGAGCGCCGGGAAGCCCTGGCCCGCGTCCGCGGGGTGCTGCGGGAGCATCCGGGGGAAAGCCCGGTGATCCTCCGGCTGGTCGGGCCGGGCGCGACCGCACGCCTCGCCCTGCCGCCGCGGTTTTGGGTGGCCGGGGCGGACGCTCTCCGCGCCGCGTTGAATAAGGTAGAGGGAGTCTCCGTGGCGTGAAGCCGGGCCGCGGCGGGCCACCGGAAGGAGCGGATGAGTCGCCAATGAAAGATGACATCGTACGAGCCCTCAAGCAGCGGGGCGTCGGGGTCGAGGACATCGCCCAGATCGTGTACGAACTCCAAAGGCCGTACTTGCCCTCGCTCACCTTCCAAATGTGCAGGGAGAGCGTGGAAGCGGTGCTGAACAAGCGAGAGGCCCAGCACGCCATCCTGACCGGACTCGCCTTGGACCAGCTGGCCGAGGAAGGGCTCCTTCCCAGCCCGCTGCAGGAGATCATCGCCCGGGACGAGCCGCTCTACGGAGTGGACGAGATCTTGGCGCTGGCCATCACCAACATCTACGGCAGCGTCGGGCTGACCAGCTTCGGGTATCTCGACAAGCGCAAGCTGGGCATCATCGGCCGGTTGAACCGGCACGCCGGCGGCCGGGTGAACACCTTCCTGGACGACTTGATCGCGGGCATCGCCGCCGCCGCCAGCGCGCGGCTGGCGCACCAGGCCGGCGGGGCGGGCCAGGAAGACCCGGCGCAGCAGGCGGCGGAGTAGGCCAAGTTGACGCTGGCTTTTTCGCTGATCTATAATCAATCCGAAGGTTGCGGCCCAATTTCCGGAAAGACCGGTGGCAGGCCGCGATGGAGGTGCGCTGGGTGGCGGCGGAGCGCGATGCGGTGGTTGCCGGCGATTTTGTGGTCATCAAGGCGCTTCAGGACGGGGTAACCATCATCGGGCTCACCCGGGGCAAGGATACCAAGTTCCACCACACCGAAAAGCTGGACCGGGGCGAGGTGATGGTGGCCCAGTTCACCGAGCACACCTCTGCCATCAAGATCCGCGGGCGTGCCGAGATCCTGACGAAGCACGGGCGGATCGAAGCGGGAAGCTAGGAGCGTGAACGCCTTGGCCAACGGCGTTTTTGAATGGGAAGTTCCCCTCGTCGAGCTGGAAAAGCGCATCGAAGAACTGCGCCGCTTCACGCATGACGAGGGGATCGATTTTACAGAGGAGATCGCCACGCTGGAGCGCAAGGCGGAGAAGCTCCGCCGCGAGATCTACGCCTCCATGACGCCGTGGCAGCGGGTGCAGATGGTGCGCCACTCCAAGCGGCCGACCACGCTGGACTACATCGGGCTCATCTTCGACGAATTCATCGAGCTGCACGGCGACCGGACCTTCCGCGACGACCCCGCCATCGTGGGCGGCATCGCCCTCTTGGATGGCAGGCCGGTCACGGTCGTCGGACCGCAGAAGGGCCGCGACACGAAAGAGAACATCCGGCGCAACTTCGGCCTGCCTCACCCGGAAGGCTACCGGAAGGCCATCCGCCTCATGGAGCAGGCGGAGAAGTTTGGCCGGCCCATCATCACGCTGATCGACGTCGTCGGGGCGTATCCGGGCATCGAAGCGGAGGAGCGGGGACAGGGGGTGGTCATCGCCGAGTCGATCCGGCGCATGTCCTTCCTCAGAGTCCCCATCATTTCGGTCATCACCGGCGAGGGAGGAAGCGGTGGAGCGCTGGCCATCGGCGTGGGCAACCGCCTGCTGATGCTGGAGAACGCCTGGTACTCGGTGATCTCCCCGGAGATGTGCGCGCAGATTCTCTGGCGGGACGTGAAGCGAGCGCCGGAGGCCGCTCAGTCCCTGCGGCTGACGGCCAAGGACCTGCTGGAGCTCGGGGTCATCGACGAGGTGATCCCGGAACCGCTGGGCGGCGCGCACCGCGGTCCGGAAGAGGTGGCGGCGTCCATCAAGGCGGCCATCCTCAGGCACCTTTCCGAACTGGACCGGCTCTCCCCCGACGAGCTGGTGGAAGACCGGCTGGCCCGCTACCGCAGGATCGGCGCCGTCGCCCAAGCGAGCCAGGCCTGACCGCGGGGCGCCGGGGCGGGGCCTCCAGCGGCGCTGGAGAGCTCATTGGAGAAGGGGTGGACGAGTCTTGGCAGAGACGGTGCGCCGCATCGGAGTGCTGACCAGCGGAGGCGACGCCCCGGGCATGAACGCCGCGATCCGGGCGGTGGTGCGGACCGCACTCTCGCAAGGGGCCGGGGTCGTCGGCATCGAGCGGGGCTTTCACGGCCTGATCCACGGGGAGTTCGTCGAGCTGAACTCGCGGTCGGTGGCCGACATCATCCACCGGGGCGGCACCATCTTGAAGAGCGCCCGCTCCGAGGCCTTCAAGACCCCCGAGGGGCGGCAGAAGGCCGTCGAAAACCTGAAGCAGGCCGGGATTTCGGCCATGGTGGTCATCGGCGGCGACGGGTCGTTCCGCGGGGCAATGGCCTTGACCGCGATGGGCGTGCCCGCCGTCGGCGTTCCCGCCACCATCGACAACGACATCGCCTGCACCGACGTTTCCATCGGCTTTGACACGGCGATCAATACGGTGATCGACGGGATCAACAAGATCCGGGACACGGCCACTAGCCACGAGCGGATCTACGTGATGGAGGTGATGGGCCGGGAGTCCGGCTTTATCGCCTTGTGGGCCGGTCTGGCCGGCGGTGCGGAGTCCATCCTGATCCCCGAGATCCCTTACGATCTGGACGCCGTCTACCAGCGGATCGTCCAGGGACAGCAGCTGGGAAAGAACCACAGCATCATCGTGGTAGCCGAAGGCGTGGACGGTCCTCCCAGCGGCGAGGCCGAGAGCGTCGCCATGCGGGTGGGCCGCTACATCCGGGAGCGGGGCGGCTTCGAGGTGCGGGTGATCATCCTGGGGCACCTGCAGCGAGGGGGCAACCCCACCGCGTACGACCGCATTCTGGCCAGCCGCCTGGGGCACAAGGCGGCGCTCCTGGCCCTTCAGGGCATCGGGGGCAAGATGGTGGGCATCGTGCACGACCGGATCGAAGCGTTCGACCTCCAGGAGGCCATCGAAGGGCACAAAGCCATCGACGAAGAGTTTTACACGCTGGCGCAGACGCTGTCGTCGCTGTAGAAACGAGAATCGCAGCTGAGCAAAAGGAGACGTTCGTCGTGAGAAGGACGAAGATCGTCTGTACCATCGGACCGGCCACGGAGAGCCTGGAGATGATGGAGGCGCTGATCCACGCAGGGATGGACGTCGCCCGCCTCAACTTCTCCCACGGGTCTCTGGAAGAGCACGGCGCCCGCATCGAGCGGCTCCGCTTTCTCGAAAAGAAGCTGGGAAAGCCCATCGGCATCCTGGTGGACATCCAGGGTCCCAAGATCCGCCTCGGCGAGCTGGCGGAGGAAAGACCGGTCCTCGAAAAGGGTGAAAGGGTTTACGTCACGCCCGACCCGTCGGTCAAGACGGCGGAGGACGGGCGAAGGGTGCTCCCCATCATCTACCCCCGGCTCTTGGAGCAGATCGGTCCCGGCCAGACCATCTACCTCGACGACGGCCTGGTGGAGCTCCGGGTGGAGGCGGTGGATCCCGCCGCCGGCCGGGCCTTGTGCACGGTGGTCACCGGCGGCGAGCTGCGCTCTCGCAAAGGGGTGTCGCTGCCCGAGGTCGACGTGGACCTTCCGGCCATCGACGGGGCGGACGAGGAGCACATCCGCTTCGCAGTGGAGGCGGGCGTCGACTTTGTCGCAGCGTCGTTCGTCCGGCGGCCCGAGCACGTGGAGGCGGTGCGAGAGGTGATCCGCGCCGCCGGCGGCACGCAGCAGGTGATCGCCAAGATCGAAAGCCGCGAGGGCGTGCGCAACCTGGACGCTATCCTGGAAGTGGCCGACGGGATCATGGTGGCTCGCGGCGACATGGGCGTGGAGCTGCCGTCGGAAGAGGTCCCTCTGGTGCAAAAAGAGCTGATCGCCAAGGGCAACCGGCTGGGCAAACCGGTGATTACGGCGACGCAGATGCTGGACTCCATGGCCCGGAACCCGCGGCCCACCCGGGCCGAAGTGACCGACGTGGCCAACGCCATCTTCGACGGGACGGACGCGGTGATGCTTTCGGGCGAGACTGCGGTGGGCCACTACCCCGTCGAGGCCGTGCAAATGATGGACCGGATCGCCCGCAAGAGCGAAGAGGCCCTGGACTACGGCAAGTGGCTGGACCGGCACCGCACGGGGGGCAGCCGCACGGTGGCCGAAGCCATCGCCCGCGCCACGTGTGAGAGCGCGGCAGATCTCCACGTGAAGGCGATTTTGTGTTCGACGCAGTCGGGAGCCACTGCCCGGCTGGTCTCCAAGTACCGCCCGCACTCGCCCATCATCGCCGCGACGCCCAACACGCACGTGGTGCGGCAGCTCTCCCTGGTGTGGGGCGTCCGCCCGATCCTGGTCCCCCGGGCCAGGGGGATCGACGAGATGATCAGCTTCTCCATCCGGGAGGCCAAGGGCCTGGGACTGGTGGCCGACGGCGACCGGGTGGCCATCGCCGCGGCGGTGCTCACGGGCACGCCGGGATCCACCAACTTGCTTCAGATCCACGTCGTCGGCGAAGAGCAGCTGCGGGCGCACGTGAGTCCTTGAAAGCCGGGGAGGATGGCCCGTGATCGTCGGTGTGCCCAAGGAGATCAAGGATCAAGAGAACCGGGTGGGGATGACGCCCGCCGGCGTGGAGGAACTGGTGCGCCGGCACGGTCACCGCGTCCTGGTGGAGCGGGGCGCGGGCGAGGGAAGCGGGATCCCGGACGAGGAATACGCGGCGTGCGGGGCGGAGATCGTCGAGAGCGCCGAGGAGGTCTACGCCCGGGCGGAACTGATTGTCAAAGTGAAAGAACCGCTCCCCAGCGAATACCCCTTCCTGCGCGAGGGCCAGGTGCTCATGACCTTTCTCCACCTGGCCCCGGAGCCCGAACTGACTCGCACCCTCCTCCAGCGGGGCGTCATCGGCATCGCGTACGAGACCATCCAGCGTCCCGGCGGCTCGCTGCCGTGTCTCATGCCCATGAGCGAGGTGGCGGGGCGCATGGCGGTCCAGGTGGGCGCCAAGTTCCTGGAGAAGGCCATGGGCGGCCGCGGGGTGCTGCTCGGGGGCGTGCCGGGCGTGCCGCCGGCCGAGGTGGTGATCGTCGGCGCCGGCACGGTGGGCGCGAGCGCGGCCAAGATCGCCCTGGGGATGGGTGCCCACGTGACGCTGATCGACATCAACGGCGACCGCTTGCGCTATCTGGCCGAAGTGCTGCACGGCAACCTGATCACCCTCATGTCCAACCGGTACAATATCGAACGGGCCGTGCGGTACGCGGATCTCTTGATCGGCGCCGTCTTGGTGCCCGGTGCCAAGGCCCCCATTCTGGTGACGGACGAGATGGTCCAGCAGATGAAGCCCGGCTCGGTGATCATCGACGTCGCGGTGGATCAGGGCGGGTGCATCGAGACGGTGGACCGGGCGACCACGCACTCCCATCCCACCTACGTCAAGCACGGAGTGGTCCACTACGCGGTCCCCAACATGCCGGGCGCGGTGCCGCGCACGTCCACGCTGGCGCTGACCAACGCGACGCTTCCTTACGTGGTCGAGGTAGCCAACCTGGGGCCCGCGGAGGCTGCTCGCAGGAACCCGGCGCTGGCCCACGGCGTCAACGTCTGGCGCGGCCACGTGGTCCACAGGGCGGTGGCCGAGGCTCACAGTCTTCCGTACACTCCTCTGGACGAGGTGCTCTGAACGATGCTGGTTTCGGCCGTTCAGATGGACGTCCGCACCCAGCGATTCGAAGAGAACTTGGAAACGGCCTACCGTCACATCCGGGAGGCGGTGCGCCGGGGTTCGGCTTTGGTGCTCCTGCCGGAGATGTTCACCACCGGTTTCGCCTATCCGGACCTGGAAGAGCTGGCTCGCGCCACCTACGACGAAAGCTGCCGCTTCATGTCTCGAGTGGCGAGGGAAGGCAAGATCTGGCTGGTGGGCTCCATCCCTGAGCCTGGCGCGGGCGGCGGCGTGTACAACACGCTGATGTGGTATTCACC
>k87-600332_pt1 | contig 13704 bp, 8 predicted proteins | sample MGYA00084031_6733416 | MGnify analysis MGYA00084031
CCGTCTTGCACGTTCGAGCGCGCCCCCACGATAATAGGCTCCAAGTCGCCCCGCAGCACCGCGTTGAACCAAATGCCCACGTCGTCTCCCAAGGTGCAGTCGCCGATCACCTGCGCCCCCGGCGCCACGAACACTCGGGCGCCGCGGCGCGGCACGCGCCCCTCAAGATCGATGTAAGCCAAATGCTCATCCTCCCTTTTTCAACCGTTGGACCTGCCGGCGCAGGCGCATCTCAAGCTTTTCGGGCAGGGGCTCCCGCGGCGGCCGCGCCACCGGTGCCGCCCGCAGCGGCGGGAGCGGCTCCTGGGGCTCGCGCGGCCGGGGAATGTACGGCGCCTTCTCGAGGAGCCCGTGCACGATGATCAAGGCGGCCTCCTTGTCGGGCACCTTGCCGCGGGCGTCGCCGTCCACCTCACCTGCGGAAAAGGGGGGAATGGGCGAGCCGACGCACGAAGGGCACCCGTCCCGGCAGCTGCAGCCGTGAATCAGCGAACAACACGCTTCCAACACCTCTTCGATTCGATCGTAAGCGATCGCGGCAAAGCCGACGCCTCCGGGGTAGCGGTCGAAGAGGAAGAGCGTCGGCACGCCCGTGTTGCTCGAATCGACCACGGTTCCCACATCGTGGGTGTCGCACATGGCAAACAGCGGCAGCACTTCGCCGAAAACGTTCGCGAGCCCCAACATCCCCTCGGCCGCGCTGCGCCCCGCAGCCCGGACCTGGGCCAGGACGTCCAGGGGCGGGATCAGCCACATGCCGGCGGTCTCCAGTGAGACCGGAGGCAGGTCGATCTGGCCGAAGCCGATGCTGTCCCGATCGTAAAACTTGATCTTCTTAAACATGTAGCTGATAAACGTGACGCTCACGTCCCCCCAGCCAAGGCGCGAGCGTCGCCACACTTTCGCCGTCTGCTCCTCTTCGATGCGGATGCGCTGGTCGGTGATCGCTTGGGTGTAGTAGTCCAGATCAGCCCGGTGGACGAAGGCCACGCGCTCTTTGAGGTTCAGCTCCTGCACAAAGTAGGGCTCTCCCTGATGCAGGTAGACCGCCTCGGTATGCAGCTGTGTAAAGGCGGAGATCTCGTCGGTGCTGCCGATGACGCTGCGCCCGCCGTCCGTCGTGTCCACGATGGTGTAGGTGTTTTCGGTACTGTTGCGCAGCGAGAAATCGTCGGCCGGATAACCGCGACCCGTCCAATACCAACGGTCGCCCCGCAAGACGATCTGGCCGTCTTCATCGAGGAGGTCGAGGAGGGCGGGCGCGGTTTTTCCGAAGGAGACCTCTTCGTCGACCGGCAGCGGCAGTTCGAAGACGGCGGCCCGCAGGTGCGACAGGACGATGTGCGGATTGTCCGGATCGATGACCGCGCGCTCCGGGCTCTGCTCGAAAAAGTACTCCGGATGCTGCATCAAGTATTGGTCGAGGGGCGCGTTGTACCCCACCAGGATCGCGAGGGACTCCCCTTTGCCTCGACCCGCTCGCCCCGCCTGTTGCCAGGTGCTGGCAATGGAGCCCGGATAGCCGACAAGGATCGCCGCGTCGAGGCCGCCGATGTCGATCCCCAGCTCGAGCGCGTTGGTGCTGGCAATGCCCAACAGCTCTCCGGAGAAGAGCTGGCGCTCAATCTCGCGGCGCTCCCGCGGCAGGTAGCCGCTCCGGTACGCGCGCACGCTCCGAGCCAGGCTCGGCCGGACCCGCTGCAAGTCCTCCCGGGTGTACCGGTAAAGGAGCTCTGCCACCAGCCGCGCCCTGGCAAAGGCGATGGTCTGCACGCCGGCGGAGATCAGCCGCACCATGAGATCCCGCGCTTCCGCGCTGGCGCTCCGCCGCTCCACCGTCTCTCCGATCTGAGGCGGGTTCCACAGGACGAAGTACTTCTTCCCGCGGGGCGAGCCGTCGTCATCGACCAGCGTGCACGCCTCTCCGATGAGCCGCTCCGCGTGTTCCCCGGGGTTCGCGATCGTGGCGGAACAGACGATGAACGTCGGCCGCGCGCCGTAGTGACGGCACACCCTCTTGAGGCGGCGGATGACGTTGGCGACGTGAGAGCCGAAGACGCCCCGGTAGGTGTGCACCTCGTCGATGACCACGAAGGCTAAGTTGCCGAAGAACCGCGCCCAGCTGGTGTGGCGCGGCAAAATCCCCGAGTGCAGCATGTCGGGGTTTGTCAAAATGATGTTGCCCTTCTCCCGCAACGTCTTGCGGGTCTGGGCCGGCGTGTCGCCGTCGTAGGTCCCCGCCTGGAACGTCAGACCCGTGCCCGCCTCTTTCAGACGGAGTAGCCCCTTCAGTTGGTCTTGCGCCAGCGCTTTCGTGGGAAACAGGTAGAGCGCCGTCGCCTCAGGCTCTTTGAGCAAGGTTTCGAGAACCGGAATGTGGTAGCAGAGGCTTTTGCCCGACGCCGTGCCGGTGACGACTGCGACGTGCTCGCCGCGCCGGACGGCGTCCAGCGCGTCGGCCTGGTGCGTGTAGAGCGCTTCGATCCCTATGGCCGCCAGCGCCTCCCGCACCTGCCGGGCGAGGGGCCGCTCGGGATCGCGGGTGCGCGCGGGCCGGGCGGGAAGCACTTCGACGTGCACAATCTGTCCCCGGTAGTCGGCGCTGTGGCGCAGTGAGTCGAGAAACCGCTGTACATCCATCGGCGAACGGTGCGTCTCCCTTGCCTTCCGCATCAGGGGCGGTGCGCGCCGAGGCGCCCCGCACCCCGCAGTGCGAGCAGTCGTTCGCCTCTACACTTCGACCGTCTCGAGAAGAAGCCCTGTCGCGCCGTCCCAATGCGGAAGCGCGCTTTTAAGACACGTCCGGCACCATTGGCTGCGGCACGCGGGACAGACCGAGGGCAGCTCGACGCCCTCCAAGGCGGTTCCTAAAGGGCACGCCGTGTCGCAGCGGGAGCAGACAAACCCCCGGCACAGGTGGCACCGCTCCTCGGCGCACAATGAGCAGCGCCCCTCACCGCACCCGGAGCAAGAGGAGTAGCAGGCCGAGCAGACCAGCGCTTCGCACGAGCACAGGTGGGCGGGGGCGCACAAGGGCCGGCTGCAGCTTTCACACTCCCAGCCGACAAAACGTTGCCGCAGAAGGTCGTAAAGGACGACCGCCTCGCGGGAGCGTCCCTCTTGCTCGATGCGCAGCCGCCACTCGACGCGGGGGACCATCACGAAGGCCCCGTGCGTCAGGCGAATCTCCGCCCGCGGCCGGTACTTTTCGGCCACTTCGGCCAGGCGCCGCTCTTTTTCGCGGCTTAACGCCTGCACCTCTTGCCGGTACGCCGCTTCAAGGCGTCGGGCTTCCTCCTTCAGAGCGCCCGCCTGCTGGGCGTAGCGATTTTGGGTGTGCCACGAACGGGCCAGGTCGGCCCGGACGCCGGCCGCAGCGATCCGGCGAAAGAGCTTGCGCAGCGGCTCTAAACTCTCCTCCGCCAAGCCCCGGCAGTACTCTTCGATCCGGCGGCACTCCGCGCGCGCCCTTTGGGCAGCTTCCCGGGAAAAAGCCTGCAGTTGGGGTTCCAGCCGCGAGCGCAGATGCTCGCAGGCCCGGCGGTACATCCGGTCGACGCAGTAGGCCTCCTGCTCCTTCGCCCTGCCGGCTGGAACCGCCTCCCCGCTGCCCCGGCGGTCCCGGGAGAAGTCCCAGGGGATAAAGGAGACGGCGCCGCGGACGTCGACCGGGCGGTCGACGCGCTCCGTCACGGGATCGATAAAGAGCGACACGGTCATCTCGCGCCGCTCGTCTGCGACCAGGGAGACGTTAAAATGGAACAGGATCTGTCGCTGGTGCAGGAGGCGCCGGGAGAGAATGCGCAGGTGAGCGCCTTCGACCCTTAAGGAGCGCCCCCGCTCTGCCATCGCGGCCAGCAGTCGCCCCTCGTCTCCGGCGAGCCCGGGGGGAGAGCCATCGGGGGCGAACGGGTCGACCTGGAGCGCCGCCGCAGCGAAGTCGGGCTCCATCACGAAGGGGAACAAGAGATTGGCCGCGCGCCCCCGCGAGCGGGCCACCGCCAGCATCCGGTCGAGGAGAGGGTGTCCGAAGGTGATATATTCGCAGCCGCTCTCCCGAGCGCGCTCGGTAAAGCACAGCGACAGGCGGGTGTCGCAGTCCAACAGCGCAGCCGCCTCGCGGGGCAGCTCGGCGGTGAGCCCCCCGCAGCGCCGTTCAACGCGCGCTCCCACGCCGGCTAGGAAGCGGACGACGAAACGCTCGATCTGTTGGGCCCTCTCCTCCGCCTCGAGCACGTCACTGCACCTCCTCCAGGGGTTCAAACAGCAAGCGGTTGAGGCGCCGGACGCGGTCGTAGCGCCGGTACGCCTCCTCCAGTTCAGCCCCGAACGCCTCGATCCGGCGGACGAGCTCTTCCTCGTCACCGCTGCTTAAGACGGCCTTGGCGACGGCGCTCTCGAAACTTTGCGGGAGGGATGCCAAGATCTCGTCGATCTCTCCGATCACCCGCTGGAACATGCCGATTTTCTTGTCCAGAAGGTACAAGACGTGACGATCGATGGTGCCGTCGGTCACCATGTTGACGACCCGCACGGTGTGGCGCTGGCCCAGCCGGTGGACCCGTCCAATCCGCTGCTCCACCCGCATGGGGTTCCACGGTAAATCGAAGTTGATCACGGTGCGGCAAAACTGCAGGTTCCGCCCTTCGCCCCCGCTCTCGGTGCTGATCAGAAAGCCGCCCGCCTCCCGGAAGCGCTGGACGGCCTCCTCCTTCTCTTGGGCGCTCATCCCACCGTGGAATAGGTGACAGGGGTGTCCCATCGCCTCCAGCGCCCGCGCAAGCTCTCGCTGCGTGGTGCGAAACTCGGTGAAAATGACGGCCGCAGCGTCGTCCAACTCGGCCACCAGCTCGCCCAAGGCTCGCACTTTCGCGGGGAGAATGCCGCGCAGCTGCTCCCCGAACTCCCTCACCTGCGCGGCGCTTAACGTGGGCAGCGTCCCCCGGCCGCACATCGCGGCCAGCGTGCGCTGCGCGGCCAGCGGGTGGCTGCACGCTTCCCTCAGGATCAAGATCAAAGGGAGCAGGCTCCGCTCCTTCCGGTCACTTTGCGCGTACGCTTCCCGCAGCGCGCCGACGACGGCGTTGTAATACGCCCGTTCCGGTCCTGCCAAAGGAAGGAGCAGCGTGCGCACCTCCCGCCGTGGAAACGGCAGCAGGCTTTCCCGCCGGCCCGAGCGCACCATCACCTCGGCCAGCGCCGCTTTGAGCTGCGCGGTGTTCTTCGGCGAGTGCTTGTCCGCGACGAAGGAGCGCTTAAAGTGGGTGTACGTCTTGAGCTGTCCCGGTTTGAGCAGGGTGACCAGGTTGTACAGCTCCCGCAGGTCGTTCTGGACGGGCGTGGCGGTGAGGAGCAGCAAAAACTTTTTTTGTATGCTGTTGACGAACTGCCAATTCCGGGTTTGCTGGTTTTTGAGGCGGTGGGCTTCGTCGACGATGACCATATCCCACGGCCGGGCCAGGACCGCCTCGGCGCAGCGGGGGCCTTTGGCCGTATCGAGCGACGCCAACAGGCGTTCGCCTTGGACGAAGTCCTTCCCCGTCCTCCCGATCCGAAACGAAAGTCCCAACTTCTCCCGCAGCTCGGCGCGCCACTGGTGGACCAGGGAAGCGGGGACCAAAATGAGGGCCCTGCGCACCAACCCCCGGAGCATGTACTCCTTGAGGATGACGCCGGCTTCAATCGTCTTGCCGAGGCCCACTTCGTCGGCCAGGATGGCGCGCCCGCGCAAAACGCCCAGCACCTGCAAGACCGCTCGCCGCTGGTGCTCGTAAAGGTGAAGCTTCAGCGCCTCCAGGCTGAGGAGGCGGTCGAAGCCGTCCGTAAGCGACAGGCGCTCCGCCTCGGTCTTGAGATCGAACCACTCCTTGGCGTCGAACTCCCCTTCCGCCATCTGGCGCAGGACGGCGGCGCTTCCTGGATCGTACCGCACTTCCACACCAGGTCCCTCCCGCCATTATCCTGCCCCACTTAGCGCAAGGTAGCCCGTCAAAACCGCGCCGCATCCCGCCCGGCCAACGTGCGAGCCACTTTCCACACGTCCCCGGCCCCCATCGTCACCACGATATCGCCTTCGCGCATCAATTCTCGCACTAACGTTGCGGCATCGTCGAGGCCGGGAGCGTAATACACCGGCGCCGCGGTGCGCGCCCGGACCCGCTCCGCCAGGCGCTCCCCCGTCACCCCGGGGATGGGCTCCTCCGGCGGTGGGGCGTACACATCCATCACCACCACCACGTCGGCGCCGGAGAAGGCGGCCGCGAACTCTTCCATCAGCTGCACCGTTCGGCTGTAACGGTGAGGTTGAAAGACGGCGATGAGCCGGCGGTCGGCAAAACCGGCGCGGCATGCCCTGAGCACGCTTTGAATCTCCGTCGGGTGGTGCGCGTAGTCGTCGACGATCATGACCCCGTTCTCGTCGGAGACCACCTCGAAGCGGCGGCGGGCTCCCCGATAAGATGCCAGCGCCCCTAGGGCCACGTCAATCTCGACTCCCAACAAATCGGCGACGGCGATGCAGGCCAGAGCGTTCTGCACGTTGTGCCGGCCGGGGACGGCGAGCCTTCCGGCGGCGATGCTGCGGCCGCTGCGCACGACGCGAAAGGTGGAACCCAATCCGCGGCACTCAATGTCGACGGCGGTGAACTCCGGACGACCGTCAGGCTGCAAGCCGTAGGTGACCGCGCGCCCTTCACGCGCAAAGTCCGCCGCCATCTCCCTCAGGACCGGGTCGTCGACGCACAGGACGCGCGCTCCCCCCTCCTTCACCTGCTCGAGGAAGCGCCGGTAGGCGTCCTGCAACTTGGCGAAGCTGTTTTCGTAGTGTTCCAGGTGATCCGGCTCCACGCTGGTCACGACGGCGATGTGGGGCCGGTAGCGCAGGAACGAGCGGTCGCTCTCGTCGGCCTCCGCGACCACCACCGGCCCTGCTCCCGCCTGCGCGCCGCCCAGACCCGGCAACACGCCGCCAATCAAGAAGGTGATCGACTCCCCGGCCTGGTGCAGCGTCCAGGCAATCATGGCGGTCACCGTCGTCTTGCCGTGGGCGCCGGCGACGGCCACCCCTTGGCGGGCATTGAGCAGGTCAGCAAGAGCCTCTGAACGGTGGCGAACGGGAATTCCCAGCCGTTTGGCCGCTACCGCCTCCGGGTTGTCCGGCGGAATCGCCGTCGACAACACGACCTCATCCGCGCCTTCCACGTACTCGGGCCGGTGACCGATGAACACCGTCGCGCCCGCTCGGCGCAGGTCGTCGATGACCGCCGACTCCTGGAGATCGGAGCCGGTGACGCGCACCCCTTCGGCCAGCAGCACGCGAGCAATCGCACTCATCCCGGCTCCGCCGATCCCCACGAAGTGAACGTGTTTTCCCATCCGCCAACTTCCCCTTCGCTTCCGCTCCGCCAAGGGCGCACCGGGCCCGCAGCGGCGCGCTCGTGGGGCGAGGCAACCTTTACCCGTCCTCCCTGAGGAGCTCTGCAACCGCTCGGGCCAAGAGTTCGGCCGTGCGCACCGCCTCCTCGAAGGTGTTTTCCTTATGGTCCCCCACGTAGGCGACGACCGCGTTGGGGTGCACATCCTGGTTGGTCTCGCGGGCCATCACCCGCACCCCGCGCGTGATGCCGGGGGCCAGCTCCTCGAGGGTTTGCTGCAGGCGGTTAGCGAAACGCAGGTTCTCCGCGGCCAAGGGGTTGTCGGTCGTGCCGACGACCAGGAGCACCTTGGCCACCTTTTCTCCGTTCACCGTCGCCGTCGCAAATCCTGGGGACTCCCGCTCCACACCGTCGCGGTGAATGTCGACGAGCACCCGGATCCCCTTGTGGCGGGAGAGGCTCTCCTGGACGCTGGTGCGGGCGCGGTCGTACGCCTGGCTCCACTGGGGCAGGTCGTGCACCGTCTGAATGTGCACCGCCGCGACGCCTTCCTTCTCCAAGGCGCGAACAAAGGCTTCGCCCACGGCCACCACGTCGCCCGGCCCCCGGGTGGCGTGAGCCTCTTTCGGCGAGTAATTTTCGGTGGCATGGGTATGGTAGACGATCACCTGGGTCATGCGCGCCGGATCGGGTAGGATCCCTCCCGGAGCGCGCTCTTCGCCCGGCTGCGCTGCCGGTGGCCGCGGCGCGACCCGCCCCGGCCCGTCGCCACCCGGTGAAAAACCGAAAAACCGCGCCCCGGCCACCGCCACCACGACGAGCGCGGCAATGATGTACAGGAGCCCTGGCCCACGGTGCGGCGGTGTCCTTTTGTGTGTCGCCAAGCCGATCTACCCCCTATTGCAGCGTGTCAACGAGAAATGTATTCAGGGGGTTGACCCAAATATGATCGACCTGGCGCCCGCGGGCCTTTGGCGGCTACGGGTCAGCCTCCTCCCCGGCGACGACCTCCTTCAGGCGATCGAGCACTTCAGCCAACGCGTCCAGCGCCTGCCCGTACTCCGACCACGAGCCGCTGCCCGCGTGTCGCTGCGCTTCGGCCAGGAGCTGGGCCGCACGCGCAGCCAGCTCCTTGGCCGTGGCGCCCAGGGGCTGCGGCGGCCGGCCCTGTGCAGACGGCTGTGCCGGGCTGGCGCCGGGGGAGCTCCCTGCGCCGGCGAAAGGAGCCGAAGCGCCGACTAATTGCGCGACCGCCTGCGGGAAGCTCTCACTCATGACGAGCCGCTCCCCCAGCCCGACGATCACCCGCTTCAGTTCGGGCATGCTGCTGCTCTCCGCCTGCAGGAAGAGCGGTTCAACGTAAAGGAACGTGCCGCTTACCGGGAGGATGATCAGATTGCCCCGGATCACCCGTGAGCCTTGCTGGCCCCACAGCGTCAGCTGAGCCGAAATCTCGGGATCCTGGTTCACCTGCGCCTCGAACTGCATCGGGCCGAAGGTGAGCTCCTGCTTGTCGACCGTGTACAGCCGCAGCTCGCCGTAGTGCTCCCCGTCGTTGCGCGCCGCGAGCCACGCGATGAGGTTTCGCTTCCCGACGGGCGTGAAGGGAAGCATCAGCAAGAACTCCTCGCGGCGCTCTCCGGGCAGGCGCGAGATCGTGTAATAGGGCTGCATCTCAATCTCCGCCTGCTCGTAGATCTCCCGGGGCAGCTCCCAGACGTCCTCCTGGTTGTAGTACACCTGCGGGCTGGTCATGTGATACCGGGTGAGCACCAGCGACTGGACCAGAAAAAGGTCCTCCGGGTAGCGCAGATGCGCCCGGAGCGAGGGCGGCATGTCGGCCAGCGGCTTGAACACGCCGGGGAAAATCCAGGACCACGCGCGCACAATCGGCTCGTCTTCAGCGACGTAGAAGTCGACGGAGCCTTCGTACGCGTCGACCACGACTTTGACGGAGTTGCGGGCGTAGCTTCCCCACCCCGGGACCGGCATTGCGTAAGGGAAGCGCTCGCTCACGGTGTACGCGTCCAGCATCCAGTAGAGCCGGCCGTCCGCGATCACCAGGTAAGGGTCGCGATCGTACCGCAAAAAGGGTGCGAGGGCTTGCACGCGCTCGGTGATCGAGCGCCGGAACATAATCCTGCTTTGAGGCGTGATATCCCGCGAGAGCAACAGGCGCGTCGTCCCGAAGCGGGCCGCAAAGAGCGCACGGCGGAAAAACCCTCCCAAAGGCACGCCCCCGGTCCCCTCGTAAAAGGTCGTGACGTTCTCGCTGCCCTGCGGGTAGTCGAACTCCGGCCGGCGGGTGCCGACGACAGCGTACCCCACCTGCATCTCGCCGTAGTAGATCTGCGGGCGTTCGATGCGCAGCTCCTCCAGTTGGGACTCGGGAGGAATATTGGCGACCAAAAAGGTCGGCAGCCCGCGGGGGCTGGCCTCGTTCACCGGGCTAACCACCACGCCGTAGCCGTGAGTGTACTGCAGGTGCTCGTTCACCCAGGTGCGGTTTTGCAGCCTGGCAGGGTTCAATTCCCGCGCGGAGAGCATCACTTGGCGGTAGCCGGAAGCGGTTTGGTACCGGTCTACGTCGACTTCGATGAAGTCGTAGTACGGGCGCAGCGACTGCACCTGGGCGTACGTGTCGAGCAGAGGCCGCCAGTCCCAAAGCCGGATGCTTTGTGCAAGCCACGGATTCTCCTCCAACACGGCGGGCGAAACGTCAAGCGTCGATTCGTAAGACGCCTCGACGATCCGGTCGAGTCCCCAGGCGCGCCGGGTCATGTCGATGTGGTGGGAAATGTACGGCAGCTCCTTCTCCAGTTCGTTCGGGCGGACCACCAGCTCCTGCACCGCCGCGGGAAGCACGCCGCCCACCAAAACCGACGCGACGCCGAGCAGAAGCAGTGCGGCCGCTATCCAGCGAAGGGCCGGCCGCACCACATTCACCACCGCCGCCGCGGCCAGCAGCAGGGCCAACGCCGTCAACACCCGCAGCCCGGGCAAGACGACCGCGGCATCGACATAAGAGACCCCGTAAACCGCGCCCCGCTGGGAGTAGAGCAAGGCGAAAGCGTCCAAGGTGTACGCGCCGGCCTTGGCCAGCGCGAAGGCGGCTGCCAAAATGCTTAAGTGCGCGCGGGCGCGGCCCGCGAGCCGCACGCGGCGCCCATCGACCTGCACGCCGCCCGCAGCCAAGTAAATCGCACCGGCGATCAACGCAGCCAGGAGGATCTGCCCGCTGGCGAACCGGAGCGCGATCTGAAGCGCCGGCAGCGTAAAGATGTAGAAGCCCACATCCCGGCCGAAGATGGGATCGACGATGCCGAAGGAACCTCCGTAGACCCCGTGCGCGATCACGTGCCAGTGCTGGGCGACTGCCCCGCCCGACAGCAGGGCAACCAGCGCGGCGCCCCCGGCGAGCACGGGGCGGATCCAGCGCAGGCTAATCGCCCCCGCCCCGGGCAGCCGCCCTTCAAAGCGGGCAAACGCTTCGACGACGCTCCGGCGTGTGGCGTAAAGATTGACCAGGAGGAAGAGGAACGACGCCAACGCCGCGGCGGCGCCCACCCCGCCTTGCCAAAGGAGCGGGCCTAAAAACAAGCCGGGATAGCCCAGCGCTTGAAACCAAAACCAGTCCGTGACCGTGCGGGCAAAAGCCACCAGCAGCACGAAGAAGGCGAGGATCAGGCCAAGGAGCGTCCAGCGCGCCCGCGCGAGCCACTGCGCCGCACTCACGGCTTGCGGCACTCCTCCAGAAGGAGGCGGAGGTCATCCTCCGTGAAGTAATACCGCTCGTTGCAGAAGTGACAGACCAGCTCGGCCCCTTTATCTTTCTTGATCATGTCGGCCAGCTCGGCAGGTCCGAGCGCAATGAGGGCGCGGCTGAAGCGCTGCTGGGAGCAGGTGCACCGGAAGACGAGCGGCCGCTCACCGACGATGCGGGGGCTGAGGCCTTCCAAAATCCCCTCCAGCAGCTCAATCGGCAGCACGCCGTTGTCGATCGCCCGGCTGAGCATCGGCATCGACTCGAAACGCCGTTCGATCTCCGCCACCAGCTGCGCGTCGTCCGCGGCCCCCGGCAGCAGTTGAATCACGATGCCCCCCGCCGCCCGCACGGAGTTGTCCGGGTCCACGAGCACGCCCAGCGCCACCGCGGAAGGAATCTGCTCCGACTTGCGCAGGTAGTACGCAAAATCTTCGCCGATCTCGCCGGAGATGAGCGGCACCATGCCCCGGTAGGGCTCCCGCATGCCGAGATCCTTTGTGACGTAAAAGGTGCCGCTGCCCACCGCGGCGGCCACGTCCAGCTTCTTGCGGCGGTTGAGGGGCAGGTGAACGCGGGGGTTTTGCACGTACGCCCGAATCGCCCCGTCGGCCGTCGCTTCCGCGACGATCCGCCCGAGGGGACCGTCGCCGACGACCTCGGTCATCACCTTCTGTGACCCTTTCAGCGACGCGCCCATGATCGCGGTCGCAGTCATGGTCCGCCCCAGCGCAGCCGAGGCCGTCGGATAGGCTCCGTGGCGCGCCCGGGCCTCGTCGACGACGCCGGTGGTAAGCGCCGCCAACCCGCGAATCTTGCCCTCAGCGGCCGTCACGTGGATGACGCTGTCACTCGTCCCTTCGGTCATATCCCTCTCATCGCCCCTCACACGGCGTCGAAGTTTTTCGAACGCCGGCCGGCGCCCGAGCACAACGCCACACTCCATTATACACGAGCGAAGCCTTAGGATAGCGCCCCGCAGCGCCGCCGCGGCGCGCCTTGCGGGGTGCTACCTGGGCGCGGCAAGGAGCAGTGAAAGCGCGAGTCCGCCGAGGGCCAAGACGACGACCACGAACCACGCCCACGGCCAGCGCCGGCTCCGGCGCCGCCTAGGGCGGGACCGCCGCAAGCGGCGGGGCGTTCCCCACACGCCGGGAATGTCGGCCAGCTCACCGCAGGCCAGGTCGAACGAGGCCGCCGTCTCGTCGGGGTCGAGGCCGACGGCGCGCGCGTAGTGTTTGACGAACGCGCGGGCGTACACTCGCCCCGGCAGCGCCATCAAGTCTCCCCGCTCCAGGGCTTGCAGCTGCCGGATGTGAATCTTGGTCCGGAGGGAAACCTCCGCCAAGGAGAGGCCTGCGTCTTCACGCCGGGCCCTGAGGGATCGGCCGAACTCTTCCAGGTCCACGGGCTTTCCGTTCCCCTCACTAATTTGCGACCTTCTCGATCTCGTCGATGGTCCGAAGTACCTCGCGCGGCTTACTCCCCTGGTACGGTCCGACGATACCTTGCATCTCCATCATGTCGATCAGCCGGGCCGCCCGGGCGTAGCCGATGCGGAAGCGGCGCTGCAGCATCGAGATGGAGGCGTTGCCCGTCTCGACCACCAGCTGCACGGCGTCGTGGTAGAGCTCGTCTTCGTCCTCATCGACGCCGCCCTGACTTTTAGGCAGCTCCGTCACGCTCTCGACGTAAACGGGCTCGCCCTGGTTTTTCCAAAAAGCGACCGTCTCCTGGACATCCTGGTCGGTGATGAGCGCGCCCTGCACCCGCAGCGGTTTGTTCGCGCCGATGGGATAGTAGAGCATGTCCCCTCGGCCGATCAGCCGCTCGGCGCCCATCATGTCCAAAATGGTGCGGGAGTCGACGCCCGACGATACCGCGAAAGCAATGCGCGAAGGGACGTTCGCTTTGATGAGCCCTGTGATCACGTCGACGGAAGGGCGCTGCGTCGCGATGACCAAGTGAATCCCCGCCGCCCGGGCCATCTGAGCGAGCCGGCAGATGCTGTCTTCCACTTCGTTCGCGGCGACCAGCATCAAGTCGGCCAGCTCGTCGATGATCACCACCAGGTACGGCATCGCCCGGTCCTCGACCTGGCCGCCGGCCACCTTTTGATTGTAGCCGGTGATGTTGCGCACACCCACCTCGGAGAACTTTTTGTACCGGCTCTCCATCTCTTTCACGGCCCACCGCAGCGCGTTGGCCGCGAGCTTCGGGTCCGTGACGACCGGCGTGATCAGGTGCGGAATGCCGTCGTACACCGCCAGCTCGACCCGCTTCGGATCGACCATCAAAAGCTTCACTTCGTGCGGAAAGGCCTTGTACAAGATGCTGCAAATGATGGTGTTGATGCAGACGCTCTTGCCGCTGCCGGTGGAGCCGGCGATCAGCACGTGAAGCAGTTTCGTCAGGTCGGCCACCACCGGGTTGCCGGCGATATCCTTGCCCAGTCCAATGCTGAGCTTCGAGGGCGCATCGCGAAACTCGGACGACTCCAGCACCTCTCGGAGGTAGACGGTGGCCGTCTCCTTGTTCGGCACCTCGATGCCCACCACCGACTTGCCG
>k87-1557992_pt1 | contig 13703 bp, 26 predicted proteins | sample MGYA00084031_6733416 | MGnify analysis MGYA00084031
CTCAAAACACTAAATTATTCGAAACAAACAAAGATAATTTATAAAACCATAAAAAAGAATTGAAAAATAAAGAAACATTATAATTTGTCTGAGAAAAAACAGCATTTTCTGAAAAAAACACAAGATAGAACATCACAAAAGATTCTATATTGCCTGTAATTATAAAAATAAAGAACTCACAAAAAACTTGAATAAAATAAACAGCATACACAGCAACACGAAAAAATATCTCTAAGAACAACGCAGACCATTTGGAATCAAAAAAGAAAAAGGGAGCTACATATGAAGAGCCTAAAATCATAGGTATCGGTAAACCTAATACAAAAAAATCTCTTCAAGCTACAAACAATGTATATAATAGCGGTCTAGCAAAAAATTTCGATTCATAATCATAGAAAATTCAATTAGAATATTTGTATCCTCAGACATATTTCCAATATTGATTAAATGTTAAAAAAAGAAAAGAACTGTTATATTTACCAGATAATAAAGCAAAATGTTTATCATATAAATCACCAAAAACAAATCAATTAGTTTGCATCCTGATAAATGGTCGAGGATATAGAGATAAATTGAAATAACTTCGCATTGCTTCTTTATAAGAAAATTCAAAACGTTCAATAGCTGCCGGCTCTAACTGTGACATACGATCAAAACCCTTATAATAAGCGTATTCCACTAAATCATAATCATATTTCTCAACCATATCTGGATGAAATCCTGCAGCCTCCCCAAAGGAGCTACTTACAAGATAATAACCAATAAAAATTTCATAAAGTGGTATAGTATCATAACCAAAAAAAGGTGCTCAATGAAACATTCAACCCCAAACTGTATACATAGAATGAAACACACCCTGTTTTACTGGCTTATCATATTCTGCCTCTGCTAAATTATCATATGAAGCATCCACTATACTTCCAAAATTAAACAAATTACCTGGTCTTGTATATGCAAACTCTCTAAAAACCTCATAAGTATGAAATAAACCAAACACTTGCGCTATCTCAAAAGGCGATGCTAACATTACTTCCCTTAAATCTAAAAATTCAGGTACAGCTAAACGATCTGGCTTATTTAACAAAACATTTAAATTGTTAAAAAAAGTTGTATAATCCAAAAACTCTGGTAAATAAATTTTTTTTCCTTTCAAATCGAAAGAACTTCACAAATTCCAATACGCTTCTCAATACAAATCCGGTAAAGTGATATAAAAATTAGAATGATGTAAAAATCTTTCTACATTCATTAATCCTGTTGAAAAAGTAGTATTGAATAACGTATAAAATAAATGCAAATTTACAAGTCTCATCTGCATTTCTTTAATAAGCGATGACAACCTTGCATCTGAAAATGAATAAAAATGTTGTTTTCAATACAATCAATTCCGAAAAGCAGTTTGAAGTCAATATTGTTCTGTATTAACAAAGAACCCAGAAAAAAAAAAACCGCGGAAATTACCAAAGAAATTAAAATCTAGGAAATTCGTCGAACGAATAGTTAAATTCATACTATAAAATAAATACAAAACAAAACGACCCACAATTTCATTTAAAAGACCAAACATTTTTAACTCAGATTGTAAAGGAAAAAATAAAAGAGGACTTCTATCTATATCCGCACTTATATTATCAGCATACTCTAACATATCTCCATCCATAAAAAACTGATAAACATAATACTCCAATTGATTTGTTAAAAAATAAAAGATAACATCCTCTTCCAAATCAATCAAACCTAATCAAATATATGTTGTGTAAAACAAACCTGCAAAATCATCATATACATGCTGTTTTAACCCCCTAAATCAATCACGTAATATACCATATTCCTGTTCAAAAACATAAAAAACACCTATTTGACTTAGAGCTCACTCAGATTTTAAGTCTACAGACATTATAATATTATCTTCAAAAACTAAAACTGGAAAAAATTGAAATAAATAAGAAATCATATATTGAGCCAACCAAAAAGTATAAGTAGGAAAATAATAAGCAAAAATAGATCATATATTTGAAAAAGTTTGAACAAACGTTGGGAAAAACACATATCAACTATACAAGTAAGATAGACTTCCACGACGCATAAAAATATAATCATTATACGGCAAATATTCCAATCAAAAATAAAAATAATCATGCAAAAGATCTTGATAAACATATTTAAAAAAGACCCCATCCGATAAACTTCCCAGATATAACCCAAATACAAATTGGTACAACAACTTAATAAAAACAATAAAAGGAAATAAAAAAAACTCAATCACCTGATAAATATACACCATCTTTAAAAAATAAATACATTTTTCAACTATCTTTCCAAGATATAAAGTCGAATATAAAAAAGTAAAAAAAGACTTTAACATACCAAAACTCTTAACAAAAAGCATACTCCACAATCCTTTAATATAATGTGATCAGACTGAAGAAACTTTTAACAACCAAACTTTTAAACTAAAATGTTTCAATCAGTCCGCCACCACAGCAGATTGACTTTTAAAAGCCTCGACATCATGCGCTATAACAACAAATCATTCACGAAAATACTCTGTTCAATGCGATGCTGAAATTACATTTTTATAAAAAAGCAATCAATAATAATCAAGATTTTGCGCAAAGTCTATACGATCAATTGCATCAAAAATAGAAAACACATATTGAGATATCTCAACCCGTACATGAGAAACTACACTCGCTGTCATCTCAGATAATATATCTCAGATATGCGGTAAAACAAGAACATCATACATAACCAAAAGAAAATTGTAATAAAAATCACTCAAAGCCGTAGGTCGTGTAGACGTAAATTGAAAGATCACACCCGCATTTAATTTATCTAAAAAAAGAGGTCAGTCTACAAACCAAAAATAAAATGCATTCAATATAAAATGTAACCATGAACTCTGAAAACTCAAATACTCACCTTTAATTGTTCAAAAACCATCACCTAAATATACAAAAGAAAAATCTGAAACTCATTGTAGATAATACAAGAACTTCATGAAAGGTACAGGATACGCTACCAATCTATCTGTAGAAGATAAATTATTAACATACATTTCAAATCAAGGATAAAATGTATATAAACTGAAATCCACTGCTAATAACGCATTATAAAAAGTATAACACATAGATAATGCGACAATCATTAAAAAAACGTAAAAGAAAAAATTCAACTTTATTAAATATTGAAATCAAGTCATAAAATAAAAAAGCAACCTCGAACCAACCCAAGTTCTTCTTGCTTGTTCTAGTTTTGTTGAAAAGAAAAATCCGTCAGTTGTACGCTGATCTCATGCACACTTCAAAATTAAAAGGTCTCTATCAAAATTTCCAAAATTCCACAAAGGCTGTTCTTTTCTAGAAATATCTGAAAATTTACATCAATATTTATTGAATAACAAAAAATCTGACACATTGACCGAATTATGAACATCATCTTCACCAAAAAATAAAGAAGATCTCGACTTTTTAGTGAAATTTCCTCTAACAAGTCGATTAACAAAAGATGCATAATACAACTTATCTCAAATATGTTTCATTTTTGACAAAAAAGAAAACTTTTTCACAAAACGTTTCCTATCATAATACACATACTTTCTTTTCCTAGGATACAAACGACCCTGGCGATCTAAATAATACTTGCCATTCAAGGCAGCTGCTCTATACTTAAAATTATTTTTTCTATTTTTTCTATATTTATGCGAAATCATATGTTAAATTTAAAATTATATTAATATTTACGTTGATTTTTAGTTAAATCAAAGAATTCTTCATCTTCTGCTCAATCACTCAATAAAAATAAAAACTTCCTTTTCTCCATCTGTTTTGAATTAATAACATCTAATTCAAACACATTAAACATATTGCCACCTATATACTTCAAAAACAATTCGCGTTTCTCTGACAGAGGTATCCTACGTTTAAGTACCTCAGTACGTAAAATATAAGTATAACAATAAAAACCAAATTTCTTACGATATTTACGAGAAAATCCAAAATTACGTATAAAAGGTAAATTCAAGAAATTAAAACAAACCTTACTTATTAAAAACCGTTCGTATGTAATGTCATACATAGTATATCTAAAAAAAGATTTTTTCTGTATATATCTTGAAATAGATCACAAAGAAAAATAAAAAAACGATATAAGCTCCACTAAAGCCTCATATAACATTATTAACAAACCTTGCATAACAATTCCCGCCGTATAATAACGTATAAAAGCTCGGACCAAAAAAAAAATTAAAACAATCAAAAAACCAAAACCACGTATACCATTATCAATACAAACCAAAACCAATTTAAACAACAATCAAAAAAAATAACATATAAGGCCTACCATTAAAAATACAACAAAAAGTCGACCAAAAATTAACGGCAACCCTGTTGGTATTACAAATTGCAACAAATTATAAAACGACTCTCCAAAACCAAAAACACCAAGAACAAAGAAAATAACGCACAATACACAAGCTATCGGGGTAAAAGCCCAAAAAGCCAAGCTTGTGAAAAAATACTTAAACATATGGACGCCTCCAAATAAAGTAAAACAACACCACAAAGCTACAAAGCCAAAAAGTAGTAAAAAACAAACTGTCAGGTGTCGGCGTCACAAAAAAAGGCTTGCTAATGTAGCTGCTGTATACCTGACAGAAGTTACTTTAAAAAAATACTTCCAAAAAGAGCCATTGTTAAACATAACATTTTAATAAAATAACCCCCCCTCTAATTTGCTGCACAAAAAAACAATATATAAAAAAAAACTCCAAATTATATCAAACATTTCAAGATGAAGACAAGCTACCATCTTGAAAAAAAAAAACCCTCCTTTTTAAAGATTTAAAAAACCAAGATATTTTAGGTAAAGATGTCGCCTTTAACAAAGAACAATTAATTAACTGTTCAAAATTAAAAACGCCATCATAATGGCTAACAAACCCATAGCTTCTGTTAACGCAAAACCTAAAATAGCATAACGAAACAATAAATCTAAAAAGTGAGGATTCCTTGACAAACCGTGAATCAAACCTGCAAAAACGATTCCAATACCAACTCCTGCACCTGCAGAACCTATTGTAGCTAAACCTGCACCAACCAATTTGGCTGCACCTACTATTGTAATATAAAATGTTGTTTTTGTTGCTTCCATAAAAAAAAAAATAAAAATACAAAATAAAAAAATAACAAACATCTATCAATTTAATCAACCCATTTCAAAGCATCATGTTGAAAAATTTGATAAAAGATTGAAAATAATCAACGAAAAATTTAAAGGAAATCTTATAATAAAATACATTTCTCAATAAAAATTCCATTGTTATTTCAACAACACTACGAATCTTTTTCAAATTTCTCAAACAATCCGCTAAAAACTGCGACGGTATACAAAAAAGAAACAAAAAGAAAACTACAAATACAAAAATGTATTCTGACATACACAAGAAAAAAACACGATCACATCCCACCAATTCCACAACATTACTCCGCCTTATATTTTCAATAAAACAATTAATATCAGTTATTGAAAAGACCGGAAATATGTGGAAAAATAAACCAGCACAAAGTGCACTTGACAACAAACGTCACACAATTAAATCAGTACACGTCCTCAAAGGCCGCTTATAAAAAAATTCCCAAAAAAAATAAGATAAAACTATTACAAAAAATTCATTTTTACAATTATTTCTATACAAAAAACAAGACCTGACCATACTTTTATATTTAAACAGTTAAGAACATACTATGATTATGTCACATCCTCAAAAAGAATATAAAACGTTTCCTCAAATGCGCAGGAACTCCTTTTTTATGGCGTAAAAACCATCAAATAAAATAATAAACATCTTTTGTATCAAATGCTCGTTTTTTCAAAAAGCGACGCACACCAAAATTCCTCAAAAAAAACAAATGTGAACCCGGATACTTATCCAAATCTGCCTTCAGATGTGGTCGATCGACAAAAGGATTGTTTTGAAACATTTCAATAAACACACGATGCTTTTGTCTATTCAAATAATAAAACCTAAAAATAACTTCACGAATAATACGATAATGTTTTTCATTTTGTATACGACCATATTGAAAATCATTAAACAACGCTTGTAATAAGACCCTTCCTTTTAATCGCTCAGAATTTTTTAAAACATACATTTTTTTAAACTTATTATATCTAAATCTAGAGCGGGCATGCATCAATAATCCACGTGCTGGTCTTGATGGAATACCTGCAAGATCATCATGTGATGCAACATACCTCAAGAAAGATGGATCATGCGCCTTTCCATGAAATCTTCCAAATTTATTAAATACATCTCGTTTTAATAACGCAAAGGCATCACGATTAAAAAAAAACCTTTGTTGCCTAAAAATATCAATCAACGCCATATTTTTTGAAACCATGACACGAGAAGGCATAAAATATGCTTTAGCTGTATTTTTATAAAAGAACCTTCACAAATATGTTAAAGATAATTTTTTACTATATCGAGATGTCCTTCTCCTTAAAGACACTTTACGAATAAAATTTAATAACCATTTAAAATAGAAAATTGATTTCTCTAACGCCAACTTATCTTTATTATTAGATGCACGTAATCTATTAATTACATTTATAAAAGAAGTATCACCCGTTTTTAACACTAAAATTGTAAGCATAGTCTCAAATAAATTCAACAACTCTTTCAATAAAGATTTATTACTTTGTACAAGCGCACCTCTTCGATATAAAATTCTCAAAACAATACGCATTTGCTGCACAAATGACAAAACAAGTTGTTTATGATATACACTGCTTAATCGACTACCATGATAATAAGACAACCAGAAATGAAATGGAAATAAATTCTTCAATTCATTTATACGCTGCTCTCGTGGCAATCTAGAAAAAGGTGACCTTCTTTTCCTAAATTTAGGCTTAAACCTCGATTTAAATTTACGTTTATTGAAATTTTGTTTCCTATATTTATTAAAATTAGATTTTGATGTTGTTGTTTGCAAACTATTATAACGTGCTTGTCTTTGTCTTAATTTACGATCCAAGCGCTTCAACAAAGGTGATTTCACTTTAATTTCACGAACTTTTGATTTCAATTGACCAGATAAAAAAGAATCAACAAAAGAAAATGTTGTTTGAAAACGTTGCATATGTGTCACTTTATTCAACAAACGATAAATAAATGAAAAACCAAAAGATGATGGTTTCAAGAAAGAAAATGAATAAGGACGGGCATCAAACAAACCAAGATGTTTTTCAAATCAAATTCTATTATAAGACAACAATTCATAATAAGGCCAAACTCATGAAACTTGAAGCATACGATGTGTCAAGATATTAGATAACACTTTTAATTTGATATTATCAGAAATAGATTTATCACCTTTTTTGTATTTTCGTAATAAAAATTCAGATTTAGCTTTAGCTTGATGAATAAATAAATTTAAAAGATTTGTTCTCAATTGTGCTTGACCTCGTGTTACATGTGGTGTTCTTGTGACACTAAAAGTTTCATCACCCCAAGCCATCGAATAAAATTTCGAAAAACCTTTCATTGAAAAATACGATCGATGCTTTTCCACCAAATTTTCACACTCCTCTTGAGACATTTCTTCCTCAACTTGTTTTGACGCTAAAGCTTCTTTAACAAAAGCTGAAAGAAATTCAGCATCCTTTCCATAATATTTACGAACTTGTTCTAAGCCTTTAAAAAAACTCAATAACAATTCTGGAGTCATTTTAAACCTTCAATAATTATAAAACAAGTGTAATTTCTCTGGAATTAAATCTTGAGGTTTAACAGGCAAATACACATCTACAGATTTGCTTTCCAAACGACGTGGTAAATTTAAAAGTCTTACACCACGGAATTTCTTGACTCTCTCAACATAATCTCTAAAATCTCTTCGAATTGAAAATGAAGGATCATTTAAAAAAAAGTCTAAATTACCTTTTATTAAATTTGACACCACTTTGTTTTTAAAAACAATATACCGTACATTTCTTGGTCGCTCCAAATAATAACGAGCCCCTTTCTTTGGAAATCAAGGACGATTTCTTAACAATGCCAAATAGTATGGATTTCAATAAAAAAAATGCTCCAAACGTGATGGTTTCCATAAACGTCTAAACTTCCAAGAATATGGATCTTTCATCCTTCAAGGTCTACGAAAATTACGTTTATTAACATTATTAGCTACCACCCTTGATTTAGTGCGAGCAGGCATTAATAAATCAATTTTGTCTTTAGACCTATTCGCTTCTGTTGATTTTGTTAAACCTGCTTTACCAAAAGATTTAGGTGTCAAAGATAACTGTTTTTTCATTTTATCAAATCTGATCAATGTTTTATGCAATGCATCAAAGCCATCAAACTTAACTCTCCTATGATAAAAAGATTTGCCATAGTAAATTTCATTAAATAACTCATCCTGTACATTATCTTCTAAATCTTTTTTCAACAACCCAACTGATTTTGAAAACTTATAAAAGAAACGTTGTAATGGTTTATAATATGTTACTAAATAAGATTTATATAATTTATTTAAATTTCTCAATTCAGTTCGAAGAAAATCATAAAAAGATAACAAATCAGATCAACGTTCTTTTTCCTTTTGTGACAAACCCTCTTTTGATTTCATTTGTATTCAATTCTTAAATAATCTTCAACGAAACCAATCATTTAAATGTTGATACCTTCGTTTTAACTCATATAATCATCTAACGCGACCTAAAACCAAATAAACTTTAACAGGCAAACGTAATACATCTTTACTCAAATTCGAAATCTCCCCTTCTATATGCTGTGAATTACCTTTAAATTTTTGAAAAAATTGTAAATAATATTTTCGATAAACAAACAACGCCTTATATTCAATACTACGTAAATTTCTCAACTTAGATTCATGAAATACAGGCTCTTTCCTCAATCTCTTAAATATAAAAGAGATTACATGTTTTTCAACAAAATTTGGAATACTTGTACCCAAACCAGCTAAAGTTAATCTTGCTTGATTCATGGTAACTCATTCTTTTAACGGCATTTTAAAATAAATAGAATGACGCTTTTCTAGATCCCTAAAATAGTTATAAACTTTAACAGCACGCTCATATTGCCTACTAAACCACAATTCTCCTTTAGTTTCTCTAAATTTTTTTCGTTGTAAAAAAGTAAAACATCTTTTCAATTTAGTTTTCATAATCAAACGAGCAATTAAATCATTAAAAAAACCTACAGTAACCACAGAATCATCGTTTGATGGAATCAAATAATAAGCATCACTAGAATACGAATTTAAATCCACTAAACCGATCGCAGGTATACCTACGGCATGCGACTCTGCTGCAACATTTGAAGCATGTTTCAAACAATTAATAAAAATTAAAGTAGGTGGTCCATACAAAGCATCTAATCCTTGTAAAATAAATTTTAAACGTGCTTTAGGTCTCCTCAAAAGACTTCAATCACTATACTTTAACACTGAATGATAAAAAGCTCAAATTTTTTTATAATTTGTCAACAAACCACCTACTCAAGAGTAAATACAATAACCCTCGCCTATGCTAATCGCTAATCTCTGTGTTCCTCAACAATATAACCTATCTTGATTCACAAACATAAATTTACCAAAATATTTAATAACAGCTGTAATTAACTTAGTCATACGACGCAATGCTAAAATTGTTGGATGCAAATCAATAAAAACAAAACCTCGTCTACGACCATATAAAAACCAGTAAGATGTTCCAATAATATCACGTTCATTACCACCAAGATGCACATGAAAAGACATCAACTGTGAAACAGTAAAATATTTATAAAAAGGATGCTTTGCAAAACCTTTTTGTCATACAGTACGAAACCCAAAGTACTTATGATCTTCATTTTTTAGTGGCACTAATGTAAATCTCTTCACAGGCTTTACTCTATCTGTCATAACTCATTTTAAAACAATCTAAAGTCATTTTAAAAAACGAACAAATGCCATACCTTCTTTCACAATTTTATGAAAATCTACACGATACTGAAATGCAACATTATCCTTGTGCAAAACATTAAACAAAAACAACTCTAAAACTTTTTCCATTGAAATGTTTTTACCACTACCTTTATGTGGATCCCTTGCTGCTCTTAAAAGATACCTTACTGCCATACCTCTTTTTTTCTGATCACGCAACCACATAGGCAAATAATACAAGGTTCTACCCAACTTAAATCGTCGAAAACCTACTAATGGACGCAACCTTACTAATGCATAAGTAAAAACATCGAAATGTGACATTTGAATACGCATATGCCTTTTTAGGGCAACCAATAAAGAATGTACTCAATATTCTGCTCTCAACTTTTTTCCTTGTTTTATTAATGAATTTATAAATAAAACTTTAAACTTACTGACATCATCACTTACAAAACGCAACCTTTTATGTCTAAACTTTAAATCATGTTTTCCAAATTCCCTTTCTAATACAAATACATTATCCAATCTACGTGTACTCATAAGACAAACAAACAAAACTAATTACGAGAATCTTTTCGTTTTATTCCATATTTCGAACGGCTCTTTACTCTCTCAAAATGCTCTCGAAAAGAGAAATCTAATAACCCTCTAACAAGGGTATAATTAACTCCGGGCAAATCCCGTGCACTACCACCCCGAACAATTACAACAGAATATTCATGCAAATTATGACCAATACCTGGAATATTTGCAAAGACTTTTTTATTATTAAAAAACAAACGAATTTTTGCAATCTTCCTTTTTGCAGAATTCGGTTTACGTGGTGTCATAATAGCTAATTTATAAATAACACCTCTCCTTTGAGGTGCTCCTTCTAACGCCAACAATTTAGGCCGTCTATACCTTGGTTTACGAGAGTTTCTAAGCAATTGATTTCTTGTTGGCATAAGTTGTTGTTACAAAAACAAACGATCTCATCATTATTGCTCAAAAACGAAAAAACATAACCTTATACAAAGCAAGTATCAACATTATACTATAGAAAATAACCATTGTTATTTTTATAAAACAAAATAAGAAATAATGAGAATTTTGTTTTAAAAATTCATTTGAAAAAAGAAAAAACTTTAAAAAAGAATAATTAAAAGAAAAAAAATAATCCAAAAGTTTTACCGAAATAATATTACCGACCATAGAATTTAATTTTGTATAAAAATCTTTAATTAAAAACCCTTTAGAGAAGATATCCTTCACTAAATTATCATGAAAAAAATAAAAAACAGCAGAATACAACTCCTCTCGTGTTGTAAAAGCATAATAAATCGTGCCCCCTTTTAAGAAAGAAACAATAGAGTAATTTTCAGCATATAACTTTAAAAAAGAAGATTTAATCCGCATTTGTATATAACGTATTTTTTTACTGTTTAAAAATGAATTAAATCTTAATAAATCTTCATTTGACGCAAAAAAAACAGATAATCCATATTTACGATTCATTAAACCAACCAATTGTCAAAATTCTCTTTGAAGCTTTCCTTCAGGAAAAACAGTCTTAACCATAGACTTATTTTTAATTTGAAATAAAAAATTTTTACGTTTAACTGTAACTGGTAATGTATTCATACCCTCCAAAAAAAAATTAATCAATAACTTTGATACCTATAGATCTAGCAGTACCTCGAACCATCATAGCTGAAGAATACAACCGATCTAATGGATACTTAAACAAAGCAATTTTAACTAAGTTGCTGCGCGTTATTTGATATTGCAAACGTTTGGGATCTCCCTTGTCTACTTTAGATAAAATACGTAATAAAAAACTTGTCGAAGGTTTACACACCCTAAAAGCAAATTTTCTATCATCATAGATATAAATCTCTACAATTAATTCAAAAGACTTAACAGATACATCATCTTCTTCTGAAAAAAAAGAAATAAAACCTTCCGTTGCTGCATTAAAATCCTTACAAAATTGAACTGTATTTACACCATATTGACCCAACAATGGACCTAGTGGTGGAGTTGCCTTAGCTTCACCTGCATTTAAATAAATTTTCAATTTTACTAACACAACCTTATTACGATCTAACATAACATTACCCTTTTAATAAATTTAAGAAGCTTATAAAAACAGAGCCTCGTAACCTAAAATTCACCAACAATACTGCCAACCCTACAGCAGACTCTGCCGCTGCAATAGTCAAAATAATTAATGCAAACATCTGGCCAAACAAGTCATCAAGTAACACTGAAAACACACAAACCAACATATTTGCAGATAACAATAATAATTCTATTGCAATTAAAATCAAAATAACATGTTTTTTAGTTAAAAAAAAACCTAACAATCCTATAAAAAACAATAAAATAAAAAAGAAATATAGTCAAAACATATGTTGTTATTTGTTATTAACTAAAATTATATGAAAAGGGATAACCCGCAAAAACTAACATTAAAACTGAAAAAAAGAAAAAAGAACCCATAGCAAGAGGTAATAAAAATTTTCAACCAAGATGCATTAACTGGTCATAACGATAGCGAGGTAAAACAGCTCTAATTCAAATAAACAAAAAACTAAAAAATAACACTTTTAAACTCAACCAAGCTCAGCCTGGTATAAAATTTAAAAATTCAAAAAGCGGCAACCAACCACCAAAAAACAATAAACTATTTAAGAAACACATTATTATTATATTGCTTGTCTCCGCTATATAAAATAGAGCAAAGCCTACTGCTGAATATTCTACAAAAAATCCAGCAACAAGTTCTCCTTCCGCTTCGGGAAAATCAAAAGGTGTCCTATTTGTTTCAGCTAAAGCTGAGACAAAAAACATTAAAAATAAAGGAAATAATGGAAAAACATATCAAATCATTTCCTGTCCTTTTACTACACCCACCAAATTAAAAGAACCTGACAAAACTAAAACAGATATAATAATTAAACCAAAAGAAATTTCATATGAAATCATTTGAGCCACTGAGCGTAAACAACCTAAAAAAGCATATTTTGAGTTACTAGCCCATCCGGCCATAATTATACCATAAACCGCTAATGACGACAAAGCAAATAAAATTAAAATACCTATATTTGAATCAACTAATATAACATTCTCAGAAAATGGTATAAACGCTCAAGAAATGAAGCTCAAAGAAAACGAAATCAACGGTGCTAAAATAAAAACAAACATATTAGAAGTAGATGGATAAACTGTCTCTTTAATAATCAATTTCAAAGCATCTGCGAAAGGTTGTAATAGTCCAAAGGTACCTACAACCGCAGGACCCCTACGTCGTTGCATTGCACCCATAACCTTCCGTTCAAATAAAGTAAAAAAAGCCACAGTCATCAAAACTGGCACCAAAATACATAAACATTTTACAATAAACACTAAAAAAAAAATTAAATTAGACATAACAAAATTTAATTAAGATAAAAATAAACCAAAAGAATAAAACTTCCTCGTCTTCTGAAATGCTAAACTGCTGCGCTTCAATATTCGTGAAAAATTAACTAAATTTAATTTCTTATCTTCATAAAAATTCAACAAAGAGGTCATACCAACCCATTTTATAAAACTTAAGGTTAATACTAAATGATAACAAAAAACAGGTTTCATTTCAAACCTACCTGCCTTTAATAAAAAAGAACAACCAGATGACGAACAATTTACACCCAAACCCTCTTGTCAAGAATACTGAACTAATTGAGTAACTAATTTAAAGACAGAAATTGTAGACATTTTTAC
>k87-156137_pt1 | contig 13700 bp, 12 predicted proteins | sample MGYA00084031_6733416 | MGnify analysis MGYA00084031
CAAGCTTTTAGCAGATAACAGCATGTAATATAACTGCTCGCGCTCGCCCATGTAATAGGAACGCAGCACAGCTCCGGCGCGCTCCTGGCGGTCACGAATCGTCAGCTCCAATTCTCCGATCTTCCCTTGAAGCTCGTCCTGCAGCGCTTCAAGCTCCACAATCCGGCTCGAAATCCGGGAAATCTCCTCATCGATCTCGACAATGGACAGACTGTCCTGCAAGATGCGGCGCGCCTCTTCCGAGTCCGGCATGACGGGGCTTGCATCCTGCTCGGAGTAAACCGCTGGAGTAAACATGAAACAGAACAACAGAAGCAGCGTGAGCATGAACGGGAGGATCGGCGTTTTTAATCGTTCAATCAACAGGAGTCCTCCTTGAATGGTTGTTTAGACGAAAGGAATCCGTCCGCTGTCCCTTCATTGTTAACCAATATATGATGATGACGTTATAAATATCAACCTTTTGGAAACTGAAAAAAAACGACCCGCAGCAAATGCTCCGGATCGCTTTTTTTTAAAGACACTGTTCACGAATCGCAAGGAAATCATCCGCACCCGTCCGCTTAGCCGGGTTGTCCAAGTTCAAGCGCCAGCGGGAGCGGATATTCGCCTGCTTGGTTTGTTGGCATTCATTAGAGCGGCTTGCCCATAACGAAGACCGTCCAGTAGCTGAAGCCTGTGAAGGTCACGATCATATAAGCCCAGAAGAGAAGAATATAGGTTCTCTCCGTGAATTTCAAATATCCCAGGATCACGAAAAATGCCGTCTGCAGGAAGAACAGCAGAGCCATTTCAATAAGATCACCGGCGAAGGCCATCAACCCGATCGTTAGGGTAAAAAAGCCCAGCACTCGAAACATCCGTGCCACGATATATCCTCCTCTCGTATGTACGCACATAATGCCGCTATTCCCATTATAGCGTTACGGGAAAATGGTGTAAACGCCTAACTCAAGAAAAACCTGCTTTATTTTTATTATGTGCCGAGAAGGTCCCGAAATAATCAGGAAGTTTTTCTAAGGTTTCGCACCATTTCCCCGCTTAAGCGTATGATCTGTATTCAAAATGGAAATACATTTTAGTATCAAATAGATTCTATGAACTCTATGAGAGGCATAGGAATGAATTAAGCAGTTTTTATACCCTATTCAGCAGCCGATTTACGGTATTGAAGACGGTTATTTTAGGATGTCGTTAGGAGGGTTTTATGGTATGTCAGCAGTAAGACAGGATGCTTGGAGCGCAGAGGATGATCTGATTTTAGCGGAGGTGACCCTGCGCCATATTCGGGAGGGCAGCACCCAATTGGCTGCCTTTGAGGAAGTAGGGGAGCGGATCGGCCGCACTTCGGCCGCCTGCGGATTTCGATGGAACAGCTGTGTGCGCAAAAAATACGAGGAAGCAATCAGCTTGGCGAAATCCCAGCGCCAGAAAAGAAGTTATTATAAGAAGCAGTCGCCGCTTAGCGGCCCGCAGGTTGCAGGCGTAGCTGCCCAGGAACTGGAACAGGATGCCTATAAAAACGACGGAGCCACGGAAGAAACGCTGTCCATTGATGCCGTCATCCGTTTCCTTCGTCAATGGAAGGGCGGGTTGCAGGAAAGCTCACGCCAGTATAAGCTGCTGGAGAAAAATCTGCGCGAGAAAGAGGAAGAGCTTGCAAGACTTCGCAGCGAGAATGAGCGTCTCTTGAAGGAAGTCAGTGAAGTGAAAACCGATTACCATGTCGTCAATGATGACTATAAGGCGCTGATCCAGATCATGGATCGGGCGCGAAGACTGGCTTTCCTGAATGAAGAGGACGAGGAGCTGAAAACTCGCTTCAAAATGGACGCCAACGGAAATCTGGAACGAATCGAATAGAAACAGGCTAGACATCCAGTGCCTAGCAGCCGTAACCCGCATTAGTGCATTTCATGCGCTTTGGCGGGTTATTTGTGCGTATATGAATTCTTTCTGATATATACTAGAGCTAGTACAGCATTTTGTTATTTCTAGCGATGATGGAGGTAAGGATGAACATACATATTTTGGGGGCCGGTTCCTTGGGCCTGTTATATGCCGCCAAGCTTGCGGCAGCCGGAAATGACATCACATTATGGTGCCGCGGCGCTCAGCAGGCGGAGAGAATCGGGACAGAGGGGATATCATTGGATAATACGGCCGGCGAACGGACGCTGGTCCAGCCGGACCGGATCAAGGCGTATCCGCTGTCTGCCTTTTCGGCTCGGGGCGGGGCGGAAGGAGCAGATGTTCTTTTTCTTATGTTAAAACAGCAGGGCATCGAGGATATGGCAAAGCAAGTGCTTCTTCCGTTCGGGCATGCGAAACGCCGGTTGATTTGCTTTCAAAACGGAACCGGCCATATGGAGCTTCTTAACCGCTACCTTCCGGCCTGGGAGCTTTACGCAGCGATAACGACGGAGGGCGCCAAGCGTACGGGTCCGGCCTCGGTGCTTCATGCAGGACATGGAACGACGACGATCGGGAGGCTGCCTCAAGCTGAGGGGTCCAGTGGGCAGGAGCAGGAAGACGAAGCCGAAATCGAGCTGGTGAAACAGCTTAACCGTGCAGGATTCGAGTCGTTTTTGTCGAAAGAAATGGAAGAGATGATCTACCGGAAGCTGCTCATGAATGCTGTCATCAATCCGCTGACGGCTTTGTGGCGGGTTCGAAACGGAGAGCTGCTGGCCTCGCCGCAGCGGGTGGCGATCATGAGGGCGCTTTACGATGAAGGAATGGCGGTATATAAGGCGGGTAATATCCCGTGCGGGAGCCATTTATGGGAGCAGATCGAGCAAGTCTGCCGGTCTACCTCGGACAACACCTCCTCGATGCTGAAGGATGTTCTCGAGGGACGCACGACGGAAGCGGCCTGGATTAACGGAAGTATCGTCCGCATGGGCAGAAGATATAGAGTAGCTACACCACACCACGAGCTCATTTTACAGCTTATTGAGGGAATGACTATATAGGAGGTACGATAGTATGGGTTTCTTGAACAATCTGCTCTTTTGGTTGAGTGTAATTCCATTCATTCCGTTTTTCCTGGTATACTTCATCGTCATTCGAAAGGGGAACAGCCGTAAGCAGGCGATTGAGCTCGCCATGGATGTGACGACCTTCTTTTTGATATTCTCGGTTTCGGCTTTGTTTAACATTATATTCCAGTCAAAATTTGGTTTTTATCTGGTTTTGCTCCTGCTGCTCATTGCGGCAGGGTTGATCGGGAGTGCGCAAAACCGCTGGAAGGGCCGGGTCAATGGGAAGAGACTCGTCAGGGCGGTGTGGCGCCTGGGGTTTGTCGCCTTAAGCGCTGGATACTTACTTTTTACATTTTTTGGACTGCTTACATACATAATTAAGGTTACATAGGGACAACTTAATCGTTAAGATAACACTTGGGGAATCTGCCAGATCTAGGATCAGGCAGATTTTTCAATTTTCTGATTTATGGATTTTTTTGACCACTGGTTGTATAATCGATAAGCATATACCTATTTTATGAGGGGGATAACGCAAGATGAAGAAACACAAGAAACTGCTGCTTCTCATGACACTGATTCTTGCCTTCAGTTCAGTGTTGGCCGCATGCGGAGCTGACAAGAATGATCAAAGTGCCAACAGCGGAACAGGGAACAAGCCGAAAGAACAAGTCTTTCGCATGAACCTTGCCTCCGACCCTCCGACATTGGATCCAGGATTGTCCCAGGACAATACATCGAATACGGTTATCAACGCTGTGTTTGAAGGTCTGGTTCGCAAAGGTGCCGACGGCACGGAAGAACCTGGCGTAGCGGAAAAATGGGACATCTCCGAAGATGGCCTCAAATATGTTTTCACCCTTCGCAAGGACGCCAAATGGAGCAACGGCGATCCGGTAACGGCCAAGGATTTCGAATTCGCGTGGAAGCGCGTGCTCGATCCTAACTTTACTCCTGCATCCCCTTACGCTTACCAGTTGTACTACATCAAGAACGCTGAAGCGTATAACAAAGGAGAAATGAAAGACGCTAACGAAGTCGGTGTAAAAGCAACCGATGACTACACGCTGGAAGTAACGCTGGAGAACCCGACGCCATACTTCCTGAGCCTCATGTCCTTCCAAACGTATTTCCCGGTTCATAAATCCGTTGAAGGCAACGCTTCTTGGGCGACGAAACCGGATACGTTGATCGGGAATGGTCCGTTCAAAGTTTCACAAATGACGAAGGGCCAAAAGATCGAGCTTGTGAAGAACGACCAGTATTGGGACAAAGCTTCCATCAAGCTTGAGAAAGTACAAATGAGCATCGTTAACAGCTCTGCGACCGAGCTTGCAAGCTACCGTAACGACGAGCTGGATTATGCCGGACATCCGACAGGAAACATTCCGACAGACCAGCTGAATGCGGTGAAGAAAGAGCTTGGCGATGAGCTTGTGATCAAGGGGATCGCCTCGACGTACTTCTATATCTTCAATACAACGGAAGAACCGTTTGATAACGTAAACATTCGTAAAGCCTTTGCGATGGCAATCGACCGCAAGGCGATCGTAGAGAAAATTACGCAAGGCGGACAGCTCCCGGCTTACGGCTTCGTTCCTCCGGGCATTAAAGGCGAGAAGGATGAATACCGTAAAGAAGTTCCGGACAACTACTTCAATGAGAATCTGGAAGAAGCGAAGAAGCTGCTCGAACAAGGCATGAAGGAAAAAGGCTATACGACTTTGCCGGAGGTTACGCTGATCCACAACTCCGATGACAACCACAAGAAGATTGCGCTGGCCATCGCGGATATGTGGAAGAACAACCTTGGCGTAACGGTTAAGGTTCAAAACCAAGAGTGGGGCGTATTCTTGAAGAACCGCACGGATCTCAACTACCAAATTGCACGTTCCGGATGGGGAGCCGACTACAACGACCCGATGACCTATATCGACATGTGGACATCGACCGGCGGCAACAACGATACCGGCTTCAAGAGCGAAGAGTATGACAAGCTTGTCAAGGAAGCTTATGCTACCAGCGACAATGCGAAGCGCATGGAATTGATGTCTCAAGCGGAGAAGATTCTCGTTCAGGACAACCAGGTTGTTATGCCGATCTACTACTACTCTAGCGTTTCCCTGGTTAAACCTTGGGTGAAGAACCTCCATCTTGATTATAAAGGCGATATCGATTTCACACGTGCGTATATCGAGTAGTCTTCTGTAATTCCTTTATAAAAGTGCATGTTCAAAAAGTCGGTTTAAAAGGCGACTTTTTGAACAACCTCTAAAAGGTTGCAGTTCGGGATATATATGTGGGGCTTCTAACACCTCATATATATCCCGATTTTTTGTATGAGCGCCCGGTTACCAAATCCTGTGTCCCTTGGTGAAACTTATTGGATGCTCATTTGATTAGGGAAGACTACAATGAAATAGACGGCTTGGTATAGAACAACAGGAGCAGGAGGACGACAAGAATGCTGAGGTATGTGGCGAGTAAGTTTTTTTACATGCTTGTATCCTTGTTCATACTGATCTCAGCCACTTTTTTTCTTATGAAGGCCATACCGGGAGATCCGTTTATGGGAGAGAAAAAACCATCGCCTGAAATCTTGGCGAGGCTGATGGAGCAGTATGATTTGGATAAACCGGTTTTTCAACAATACACGAAATATTTAGGTAATATCATTCAAGGTGATTTCGGTTTGTCTATGAAGCATCAGGGGCAATCGGTCACCGATATTATAGTAGATACGTTCGGACCTTCGCTTCGGTTGGGTCTGATCGCGATTGTCGTCTCCGTAATCGTCGGTGTACTGCTGGGGATGCTGGCAGCTCTTTATCACCGGAAGCTGATTGACAATCTAGCGATGATTATCTCGGTTCTCGGGATCGCGGTTCCGAGCTTCGTCCTGGCATCCATGCTGCAGTTCGTATTGGCGGAGAAAGCCGGCCTGTTCAATGTCATGGGCTTTGACGGTCCGCTCGATTATGTCCTGCCTGTCATGGCTTTGTCCGCACAGCCGATCGCGTTTATCGCCCGTTTGACACGCTCCAGCATGCTGGAAGTGCTTCATTCGGATTATATCAAGACAGCAAAAGCCAAAGGACTTAACTGGTTTGCAATCATGTTCCGCCATGTCATCCGCAACGGCATCCTGCCGGTGGTTACGTATGTCGGTCCAATGACTGCCAATATCATTACCGGTTCTGTCGTTATCGAGCAAATTTTTGGTATCGGCGGCATCGGCAAGCAGTTTGTGGAGAGCATTACGAACCGTGACTATACGGTGATCATGGGGATTACGATTTTCTACGGCATCCTGCTGATGCTGGCGCGTTTCGTTACAGACATCGTATACGTATTTGTGGATCCGCGCATTAAACTATCCGGCGGGAAGGAGGGATAAACATGGCGACAGAACAGGGAATGCCTCATCCGGCCGCTCAGCAATTAACGCCTGAAGACTTCCGGAAGATCGGTCCGGATGAGAAGCAGTCCGAAGTCATCCAGCGGGAAAGCTTGTCTTCCTGGCGGGATTCCTGGGAACGATTGCGCAAGAATAAGCTTGCGATGACGGGCCTCGTTGTCATGATCCTGATTGTCATCATGGCGATCATCGGACCGATGATTTCGAATTATGACTATGAAACCAATGATTTGATGAATACGAACGCTCCGCCTTCCGCCGAGCATTGGTTCGGTACGGACGATCTGGGCCGCGACGTGTTTGTCCGCACCTGGATGGGAGCTCGCATATCTTTGACGGTTGGCCTTGCGGCGGCAGCCATTGACCTGATGATCGGCGTTATTTACGGCGGCATTATGGGTTACTTCGGCGGGCGCGTCGACGAATTCATGAATAAATTTGCAGAAATTCTGTATTCCATTCCTTATTTGCTGGTAACGATTTTGCTTCTGGTCGTGTTTGAGCCGAGTCTTGGGACGATCATACTTGCCTTGACGATTACAGGATGGATCAACATGTCCTGGATCGTGCGAGGCGAAATTATGCAGCTGAAAAACAGGGAATTCGTGCTGGCTTCCCGGTCGATGGGCGCAAGCGCGCCGCGGCTGTTGTTCCGGCACTTGATTCCGAATGCGATGGGACCGATCATCGTTACATTGACGTTGTCGGTGCCGAGCGCGATTTTCTCCGAAGCGTTCCTGAGCTTCTTGGGTCTTGGCGTACAAGCTCCTGTCGCTTCGTGGGGCTCCATGATTAACGACGCTCTGTCGGGATGGATGTACTATCCTTGGCGGATGCTGTTCCCGGCTCTGTTTATCAGCTTGACAATGCTTGCATTCAACATTTTCGGTGACGGTTTGCGCGATGCGCTGGATCCGAAATTGAAAAAATAGGAGGTGGGAAGGTATGGAACCGATCTTGCAGGTTAAAGACCTCAACGTATCGTTTCGTGTCCGAGGTGGCGAGGTAAAGGCTGTGCGCGGCGTGAATTTTGAAGTCGGCAAGGGGGAGACGGTTGCCATCGTTGGTGAGTCCGGCAGCGGTAAAAGCGTTACCGCCCAGACCATTATGCGTTTGATTCCGTCGCCGCCCTCAGAGATCAAAAAAGGAGAGGTCATTTTCCAAGGACAGGACCTTCTCAAAAAAACGAATAAACAGATGGAAGCGATCCGCGGCAAGGATATCGGGATGATCTTCCAGGATCCGATGACCTCGCTGAATCCGACCATTAAAATCGGCAAGCAGATAACCGAGGTGCTCGTGAAGCATCAGCGCATGTCGTTCTCCGAAGCGAAGAAGCAGGCGATCGAAATGCTGAAGCTCGTCGGCATCAAGAATGCCGAGGAACGGTTTGATCAATACCCGCATGAATTTTCGGGCGGCATGCGTCAACGTGCGATGATCGCGATCGCGCTTGCCTGCAAGCCGACGCTGCTTATTGCGGACGAACCGACAACGGCGCTGGACGTGACGATCCAAGCTCAAATCATGGATGTCATGAAAGAAATGCAGCAGCGTCTCGGCACGTCGATTATTCTGATCACCCATGACCTTGGGGTCGTGGCCGGCATGTGCGATCGCGTGATCGTTATGTATGCGGGCGAAGTGGTAGAGACCGGAACGAAATGGGAGATCTTTAAAAATCCCCAGCACCCCTACACGAAAGGTCTGCTTCGTTCCATGCCGCGCCTGGATCAGAAGAAGGACGAGCCGCTCATTCCGATCATCGGAACGCCGCCGGATCTGATCAAGCCGCCTGTCGGCTGTCCGTTCTGCGCCCGCTGCGATGAGGCGATGAAGATTTGCGAACGGATCGACCCGGGAGCGACGGAATTCAGCGACACGCATATGGCGCGCTGCTGGAATTTGCATCCGATGGCGAAGGAGGCGCAAAGCTCATGAAGGATAACCATCTGATTGAAGTGAAAGGCCTCAAGAAATACTTTAATGTCGGCGGAGGCAATGTGCTCAAGGCGGTCGACAACCTGAACTTCTATATCCGCGAAGGCGAAACGCTCGGCATGGTCGGGGAATCCGGCTGCGGCAAATCTACGGCGGGTCGGACGATTCTGCGTTTGTACGAGCCGACGGCAGGCAGCGTTAACTTTAATGGTACGGACATTTACAAGCTGTCGCCGAAGAAAATGAAGGCGATGCGGCGCGATATGCAGATGATCTTCCAGGATCCGTATGCATCGCTGAATCCGAGATTTACGGTTTCCGATATTATCGGTGAAGCGCTGGATATTCACGGCATGGCCGGAAGCCGCGCAGAGCGCAAGAAGCGGATTGAGGAGCTGCTTGACATGGTCGGCCTGAACAGCGATCATGCAACGCGTTATCCCCACGAGTTCTCGGGCGGTCAGCGGCAGCGGATCGGCATTGCGCGCGCGCTTGCGGTCAATCCGAAATTCATCATATGCGACGAGCCGATCTCGGCGCTCGACGTATCCATTCAGGCTCAGGTGGTCAACCTGCTGAAGGATTTGCAGAACCGTCTCGGATTGACGTACCTCTTCATCGCTCACGACCTGTCGATGGTCAAGCATATCAGCGACCGCGTAGCGGTGATGTATCTTGGGAAAATGGTCGAGCTGGCGGACAGTGAAGAGCTGTACGCCAACCCGATCCATCCTTACACCAAAACGCTGCTGTCCGCCATTCCGATTCCGGATCCGGAAATCGAGGCGAACAAAACGCGTCTTAAAATGGAAAATGACATGCAGGGACCGATTTCGGCCGCCAAAGGCGAGGACGGAACGGTTCAGCTGGATGTGGATGATACCGAACTGGTCGAGGTATCCAAGGGCCATTGGGTTGCCAAGGCTTACGCATAATTCGGCCTTGACAAGTAGGAATAGCCGCAGGCAATCATGCCGGCGGCTATTCTTTTCCTTTGACGCACAATACCAACATTCGGTACAATCAAGAAAGGTTTTATTTAGGTTAGAATAAATGATCGTACACATATTGGAATTTTGGCGACGAAAGAATAGGAGGCGACCTCATGAATATCGTTCCGGAACCATTACACCTCGCCTCGCGTCTTGCTCAGGACTATATTCACCGTTTCGATCAAGTCAGCGGATTATACGGTGGAGATTTCCGCAGCGAGCGAAGTTTTGCCGAGCGGGCAGCATGGCTGGACCTTTCGGAAGACAAGCGCACGCCGCGCAAGGCGCTGGTCAGTTGTCTTCGGGCATATAATAAGAAGCACAATAATCATCCTGCAGTACATACGTCGCTGGATTCACTGGAGCAGCAGGGTACGCTGGTGATGGTCGGCGGGCAGCAAAGCGGGTTGTTTACAGGTCCGCTGCTCGTTGTATACAAGGCCATCACGATCATCCAGTCTGCCCGGGAAGCACAGCGGCGGCTCAACCGGCCGGTGGTGCCTGTATTTTGGATCGCTGGGGAAGATCATGATTGGGACGAGGTGAATCACACGTATTTCTTGTCCCCGGATCAGAGCCTTGCCAAGGTGAAGCTGGATCCGAAGGATGCACTGAGAACCTCTGTCAGCTATACGAAAGTAGACCGTGCGGATTGGGACGGGCTGCTGAACGAGCTGCAGCAGCAGCTGCCTGACAGCGAACACAAGGGCGAGTTGTTGAGGCTGGTCAGCGAATCGGTCCAGGATGCACCCTGTTTAAGCGATGCTTTTGCAAGGCTGCTCGGCGGGATGTTCGGCAAATACGGATTGATTTTACTCGATTCCGCCGACCCTGCGCTGCGGGAGCTGGAGGTTCCCGTGTTCGAAGCGATGATCAAGCGTAATGAAGATTTATGCCGCTCCTACCAGGCTGCGGCTAAAGAAATCGCCGGACGGGGCTATGAAGTTCAGGCGGAGGTCGCAGAGAATGGGGCGAATCTCTTCTACGTGCATGAAGGCAGACGGCTTCTGCTGTTCCGCGAGGGGGATGTCTACTCGGACCGGAAGGGCCTCGTATCCTTTACACGGCAGGAGCTTCTCGACGAGCTGCATAAGCATCCGGCCCGGTTCAGCAACAATGTGCTGACCCGTCCGATCATGCAGGACTCACTGCTCCCCGTACTCGGAACCATTCTCGGCCCAGGCGAGATTTCGTATTGGGCGATCACCCGCGACGCTTTTGCCGATCTGGGATTGCGGATGCCGCTGATCATCCCGAGAATGTCCTTTACGCTTCTGGATGGGACCGTTCATAAATACATGGATAAGTATGAGCTGACCTTCCAGGACGTGCTGCTCAATCTAGCGGAGAAGCGGGATGCGTGGCTGGCTGGCCAAGACAAGCTGAATTTGGATGAACGGTTTGCCCAAACGAAGGCCGCGTTTGAGACGCTGTACCAGCCTTTGATAGAAGATATTGGTAAAATGCAGGCGGGGCTGTTAAAATTAGGGGAAACGAACCGCGAGAAAATCTTGGAGCAGATGGATTTCCTGCTCAGCAGATCAAAAAGCGCATTGGCCCAGCAGCATGAAGCAGCTTTGGCGCAGTGGAAGCGGATCGAAGTGTCGCTTCTGCCTGAGGGCAGCCCGCAGGAAAGGGTGTACAACATCGTAGAATACATGAACCGCTACGGGCTGAATCTGGTGGACCGCCTGATGGAAATCCCGTATGAAGGTTCGGGCACCCATCGTGTCGTATTCATATAATAAGCCGGTATGCATTAAACAGACCATAGGAGGTTAGTTGTATGAGCTCATCTGCATTACAGAACAGCAGCATCGCCGACGTCAAGTTGGCGCCGGAGGGTCATTTGAAGATTGACTGGGTGAAGGCGCACATGCCGGTACTGAACCGGGTGCGGGAGCAGTTCGAACGGGAGCTTCCGTTCAAAGGCTTGAAGGTCGCCATCTCCTTGCATCTGGAAGCGAAGACCGCCTATCTTGCAAAAGTCATTCAGGCCGGGGGAGCCGAAGTGACCATCACCGGCAGCAACCCGCTGTCCACACAGGACGATGTGTGCGCGGCTTTGGTGGAGGACGGCATTACCGTGTTCGCGAAATATAATCCCGATCCGGAAGAATATAAACAGCATCTCATCTCGACATTGGAGACGAGACCCGATCTCATTATTGATGACGGCGGCGATCTCGTTACGATTTTGCATGCTGAGCGCACAGACCTGCTTGAAGGGGTTCGCGGCGGGGCGGAAGAAACAACGACCGGCATTCTGCGACTAAAGTCCCTGGAGAAAGAAGGGGCGTTAAAATTCCCGATGGTGGCCGTCAATGATGCATACTGCAAATATTTATTCGATAACCGCTACGGTACGGGCCAATCCGTATGGGACGGCATTAATCGGACGACGAATCTGGTCGTGGCTGGAAAGACAGTGGTTGTCGTCGGCTACGGCTGGTGCGGCAAAGGGGTTGCGATGCGGGCCAAAGGTCTTGGTGCCAATGTCATTGTTACCGAGGTGGATGCGATTAAAGCGGTTGAAGCCTATATGGACGGCTTCCGGGTGATGCCGATGCGCGAAGCGGCGAAGCTGGGGGATTTCTTCGTTACCGTAACCGGCAACCGCGACGTAATCAGCGGCGAGGACTTCGATGTTATGAAGGACGGAGCCATCCTATCGAATGCGGGACATTTCGATGTGGAGGTCAACAAGCCGGATTTGGCCGAGCGCGCCCAGTCGGTTCGCACCGTTCGCCGCAATATTGAGGAATATCATCTGAAAGACGGACGCAAAATTTACTTGCTGGCCGAAGGCCGCCTCGTCAATCTGGCAGCGGGCGACGGCCATCCGGCTGAAATTATGGATATGACCTTTGCGCTTCAGGCGCTGTCCCTGAAGTATGTAAATGAACAATATCAGCAGATCGGTACGCGGGTGCTGAACGTTCCTTATGAGTTGGATGAGCAAGTGGCACTTTATAAGCTGGAAAGTCTAGGCATTCAAATCGACAGCTTGAGCGCTGAGCAGAAGGCTTACTTGGATAGCTGGGCCCAGCATTAAACCTATACGGCACCTTAACACTTGAGAACCTCCTTCCATTCCCGGCAGGGATTTGGAAGGAGGTTTTTTGGTGCGGTCATCTTGAGAGAAATAACCAAAAAAACAAAATCCCGCTTGAAGGAATTTGATTCTTGACGCCGAATCTATTATCCTAAAGTGGTGGAAAGTGGTGCAAAGTGGGGAAACGGGGTTAAGGGGTGGAATGCCTGATGTTTATGGGGGAGTTTCAGCATAGCATTGATGACAAGGGAAGAATCATCATCCCCGCTAAATTTCGGGAGCTCTTAGGCGCCTCGTTTGTTGTTACCCGCGGATTGGACCAATGCCTATTTGTATACCCCAGAGAAGAATGGTCCATTATGGAGCAGAAGCTCAAATCCCTGCCGCTCATGAAGTCGGATGCCCGCGCATTCACCCGGTTTTTCTTTTCCGGGGCAACCGAATGCGAATGGGATAAACAGGGAAGGGTAAATTTGCCGGGCAATTTGCGCGAGTTCGCCAAGCTGGAGAAGGAGTGCGTCGTTATCGGCGTATCCAACCGCGTGGAGATCTGGAGCAAGGAGCAGTGGCAGAAGTACTACGAGCAGTCGGAGGAGACATTCAACGACATCGCCGAGAAGCTGGTCGATTTTGATTTCGATCTTTAAACGGCTTGCAGTAGTACTTGACGATTGAGCAGCAAATGTAAACGACTAGAATGTTGAATTCAGACACAATGGAGGGCTGCAGCTTTGTTCCATCACATCACGGTGCTTAAGCAAGAAGCGACAGAAGGGCTGCGCATCAAACCAGATGGTATATACGTTGACTGTACGCTTGGAGGCGCGGGGCATAGCTCGCTCATTGCTTCCCAGCTAAGTTCGAAAGGCCGGTTGATCGCATTGGATCAGGACGATTGGGCATTGAATAATGCCCGGGAAGTAATGAAGCCTTACGCAGACCGGATTACGCTCGTCAAGACGAATTTTCGGGATCTGGAGGAGGTGCTCCGGAGCGAAACGACGCCAGGCGGGAACGAACAGCCGCAAGTTGACGGTATACTCTTTGATTTGGGCGTGTCTTCTCCCCAATTCGATGAGGGAGAGAGAGGGTTCAGCTACAATCACGATGCGCCGCTGGATATGCGGATGGATCAATCCGCCGAGCTGACCGCTGCAACGATCGTCAACGAGTGGCCGGAGCAGGAGATTTCGCGAATTCTACACGAATACGGCGAGGAGAAGTTTTCACGCCGCATCGCCAAGGTCATTGCGGAAAGAAGGGCACAGAGGCCTATTCAGACAACCGGGGAGCTTGTCGAATTAATTAAG
>k87-1910048_pt1 | contig 13694 bp, 13 predicted proteins | sample MGYA00084031_6733416 | MGnify analysis MGYA00084031
CCCTGCTTGCCCATATAGCTGAGGTAGACGGTCGCTGCCAAAGCATTGAGCGCCTGGTTGGAGCAGACGTTGGAGGTCGCCTTTTCCCGGCGGATATGCTGCTCTCTGGCCTGCAGGGTAAGGACGAAAGCGCGTCTGCCGTCGAGGTCCGTGGTCTGCCCGATGATCCGGCCCGGCATCCGCCGAACAAGCGCCCGGGTGGTCGCCAAAATGCCGAGATAAGGCCCGCCAAATGACAGCGAATTTCCAAGCGGCTGTCCCTCCGCCACGACGATGTCTGCTCCAAAGGAACCCGGCGGCTCCAAAATTCCCATCGCAATCGGATTGACGACCGCGATAAACAGCGCCCCGCAATGACGCGTGAGAGCAGCCAGCTCTTCCAGCGGTTCCACGCAGCCGAAAAAATTCGGATACTGGACGATACATCCGGCGATGTCGTCACCCATCCGGTCTCCCAGCTCGTCCAAATCTGTCAGCCCATCCCCCATGCCAATTTCCACGATCTCCAGCCGTTGGCCGTAAGCGTATGTTTTCAGGACTTCCCGGTATTCCGGATGAACCGCCCTGGAGACGAGCAATTTGGTTCGCTTGGTCGCCGCACAAGCCATCATCCCCGCTTCTGCCATCGCTGTCGGACCGTCGTATAGAGAAGCATTGGATACTTCCATTCCGGTCAATTCGCAAATCATCGTCTGGTACTCAAAAATCGCCTGCAGGATGCCCTGCGAGATTTCCGGCTGGTAAGGCGTATATGCCGTGTAAAATTCCGAGCGGCCGACGATGGCTTCAACCACTGCCGGAATCGCGTGCTCATAAGCGCCGGCTCCCAAAAACGAGACATATTCTTCGGTATTTTTGTTTCTGGCGGCCATCCGTCCAAACTGTCTGGTCAGCTCCAGCTCCGACCAAGCCTGCGGGATCTGGATCGGCTCCTTCAGCCTGATCTCGGCAGGAATTTGGTCAAACAGTTCTTCTGTCTGCTGCAAACCCAAAAACGCCAGCATTTCTTTGCGCTCTGTCTCTGTATGGGGCAAATACCCGAACGGCTTCAAAAAAAGACCTCCCCTACCCGTTTCTTTTTTTTGTTTACGATTTTGCACTGGACACATGGTCACCTTCATTATAAGCTTCTATATACATTGATCAATTCAATCATTACTATTATTTTCATTGGATTTACCTATGAATAGAAAGCGGTGATAACGATGGAATTAAAGCAATTGGAGTATTTTTTGGCCGTGGCACAGGAACTGCATTTCACCAAAGCATCAGAAAAGGTCGGGATTTCTCAGCCCTCTTTAAGCCAGCAAATCCGCGCTCTGGAAGCGGAGATCGGCGTCCCGCTGTTTGACCGGATCGGCAAGAAAACCGCCTTGACGGAAGCGGGCCGCATCCTGCGCGGACATGCTCAGCGCGTCTTCCATGAACTGTCCCAGGCGCGGGCCGCCATCTCGGAACTGCAGGGCTTGCAGCGCGGCAAGCTGACCATCGGCGCACTCCTGACGGTCGTCAATTACCTGCTGCCGCCAGCCATCCTCGCGTTTCATCGGCAGTATCCCCATATCGAGCTGTCCGTACTTGGACTGCGCACGGGAGACATCCGCTCCGCTCTGCTGGACAACCAGCTAGATATGGGCATTGTCTTTTTGCCCGTCGAGGACGAGGAGTTCGAGACGCTGCCGCTGGTGCAGGAGGAGCTGTGCCTCGTGGTTCCGTCCGGCCATGCACTGGCAGAGAAACGTTCCGCTCCGCTCGAGGTGTTAAAAGAGACGCCTTCTGTCCTTCTTCCGCAAAATTACTATCTCAGACAGCTCATTGATCAGCATTGCGAAACTGCCGGCTTTTCCGTCAAGCCTTCCTTTGAGATGACTACGATGGAATCGATCGTCAATATGGTCGCAAGCGGGATCGGCGTCACTGTCCTGCCCAAACCATACGTCGACTTTATCCAGAATGGAAAAATTGCCGCCGTCCCGTTCGCCAGTCCGATCACCCGCCAGATCGGCATCATTTACCGGGCGGACAAATATATGTGCGCCGCCACGCGGGTTTTCCTCGAAAACCTGATCGGGACTGCCAAAAGGATGGAGTAACCGCAATCGCCCCACCCTTAAACGATAGACAGGTTTGCAGCGGCTTTACACTTTCATAAAAAAAGAGGCGTAATGCGCGAGCTTACGCCTCCAAGAGGTTCTATCAACGAGGTGAGTAAAGAGCCATGAACAAATGGGTGCTGCTGCCTACGATATCGCCTTCTTACTTGCCAACAGCCTTTCGGACATCCGCCATGCTCGCCCCGAAGTTGATATGGTACACCGTACCGTTCAATACGAGTGCAGGCACAGATTTCACTCCCAGTTTTTCCGCCTCGTCCAGCTTGTCCGGATGCTGGGCGAAATGAATGGTTTCCACATCGGTTTTGGTACGGTCGAGATACGGCAAAATGGCCTGTTCCGCATCGACGCATACACTGCATCCAGCATGATAAAACACAGCTTTCGCCATCCTTTTCTCTCCTCCTCTCCTGATGTAATACAAGGGCCCTTAGCTATAAGGTAGCGATTTTGGCAGGCAGCATCAATTCCAAATCCGATATGATAAGGATTGGTTTAGCGAATGAACACATGGAAAGCAGAGACGGTGCCCCGCTTGGTCAGTTGCCGCCTTTTGATTGCCGATAGGCGCTGTGATTGGTCGGTCCGACAAACGAGCGCAAGGAAAACGAGTGACGGATGCCCTCGGTAATAAACGCTTTTGCGGTCGCAACTGCCTCTGGCACTGACCTTCCCTTTGCCAATTCCGCGGTGATTGCGGCAGAGTAGGAGCAGCCCGCCCCGTGCGTATTTGTCGTGCGGATCTTTTCCACTTCGAAAATGTCAAAGCTGCTGCCGTCATACAATAGGTCAATCGCATTGTCTCCCGGCAGCCGCCCTCCCCCTTTTACCAGCACATAAGACGGACCGAGCCGGTGAATGCGTCTGGCCGCTTCCTTCATCTCTTCCACAGATTGCAGCGGTGCCATGCCGCTCAGCTTGGCCGCCTCGATCAGATTGGGCGTCACGACGGTCGCCAGCGGAACCAGCACTTCGCGGAGGCACTCATTTACTTCCGGGTGCAGTTCTTCATCGACGCCTTTGCAAATCATGACGGGATCGATAACGATCGTTTGAATGCCGCTCGCGGCGATTGCTTGGGCCACAAGCTCGATGACCCGGATAGAGCCTAGCATGCCTGTCTTGCAAGCATCCGCTCCGATCACCTCCAGTGCCGTTCGTAGCTGCGCTGCTACCGTGTCCGGTTCAACCGGAAAAACATGATGGCCCCAGCTTTCATCTTGCGCGACAATCGTCGTCAAGGCCGACATCCCGTAAACCCCCAGCTCCTGAAAGGTTTTGAGATCGGCCTGAATACCCGCTCCTCCGCTGGAATCCGATCCGGCTATGGTCACTGTTTTATACACTTGCATGTCTGCCCTTCCTCCTTCATGGTGCTTTTTTAAGCATCGTGCTTGCCTCTCCAAATCCGTGACACTGAATCTTTTTAGGCACTCCGTCTTATTTATTTCGGCGAAACAAGTCCTGCGCCTTCTTTAATCCCAGGATCAGCGCATCTACGTCTTCTTCGGTGTTGTAGAGATAGAGGCTGGCCCGTGCCGTCGCCGCTTGTCCAAACCATTTCGCCAGCGGCTGTGCGCAGTGGTAACCGGCACGGATGGCGATCCCTTCTGCATCGAGCACGGTAGCCAGATCATGGGGATGGATCTCCCCCAGTTGAAACGTCAGGATGGACGTCCGATGCCGCAGCGGCCCCAGCACTTTGCATTCTTTGAGCTCCTGCAACCGCTCCAGTGCGTAGCCAACCAGCCTGCGGTCATGCCGTTCGATCTTCTCCATGCCGATTTGAGCGAGGAAATCAATCGCAGCCCCCAGCCCAATCGCTCCCGCAATCAAAGGGGTTCCCGCTTCCAGCCGGTACGGAAGCTCTTTCCACGACGCCCATTCGGCATCGACCGACTCAACCATCTCTCCTCCATACTCAACAGGTACCAATTGCTCCAGCAATGGACGCTTCCCGTACAAAACTCCAATTCCTGTAGGACCGCACATTTTGTGACCGGAGAAAACGTAAAAGTCGCAGTCCATCTGCCCCACATCGACTGGTGAATGAGGCGCTCCCTGCGCACCGTCGACAACCAAAACTCCTCCGTGTGCATGGACGATGCCGGCGATCTCTCTGAGCGGTACTACATCTCCCAAGACGTTGGATATATGGTGGAGTGCTGCGATTTTAGTCCGTGGGGTCACCACTGAACGGACAGCTTCCGGCGTTATCGTCCCATCTTCCTGCAAGGGAATGAATTTCAGTGTTGCCCCGGCCGCTTTTGCCGCCTGCTGCCAAGGGATCAGGTTGCTGTGATGCTCGGCCAATGAAATGACGATCTCGTCGCCTTCGCAAAGGACCAAACGGCCGTATCCGCTGGCGATCAGATTCAAGGCGCTCGTCGTCCCCCGGGTAAAAACAATCTCGGCCGCTTCGCTTGCGCGGATGAAAGCACGGACCTTTTCTCTCGCCGCCTCGTACATGTCTGTCGCCTTTGCCCCCAGGTAGTGGACTCCCCTGTGAACGTTGGCGTTTGCCATCCGATAAAATGCTTCCAGCGCCTCAATCACCTGAACCGGTTTTTGGGCAGTGGCTGCGTTGTCCAAATATACAAGCCGCTTCCCGTAGATCGGGACATTCATAATCGGGAAGCATTTCTTCACTTCATGCGGATTCATATCGCTCTCAACTTCCTTTCCGGGATTTACCCGTAAGGATAGCCGCGGCAAACCAATAGTTCAATTCAATTATTTATATTAAAATCATTTGATTATCCTATAGATGGTTGGATTTGTCTTGAAACGTTTCCCTCTTCTTTTTCGTTTACTATATTGAGAGGGTTCGTACTTTGGGAAGCATGTCGCTGCGGCATCACATCAAAAACGGGGGTTAACTCCGGGGTTAGGGAGGCAGTATCATGGCAGTGAATTCCAGAACTCACGTGCTCCGTTTCGTCATCCTTTGTCTATCTGCACTCGTCTGCGGGTGTTCACAGCAACAAGCGCCCCACCCGGGAGCGGCGCTGGAATCGCTTTTTCATTCAGGAAAAGGGAAAGCCATATGGGTACATCACTACCGGGAAGACTCCATCAAAGCGCAACCGGAGCTTCTCTCCCTGTACTCGGATAAAACCGAGCAGATTGCCGTCGTTGATTGGATCTCCGGCAGCGAAAAAGTGGAGCAATTAACGGGAACGGCTGATTCGCTGTTCATTTTGCAGTTTGAATATGAAACGGCCAACAAGGTTTCAGACTACGCGTATATGATGTACGTGGAAACGCGGGAAGGAGAGCATTATCTCAAGCCGTTTACGATGGGGCCGAAGTTTCATCTCGACTCTTATAAGCAAGAGGATGGAGACGCGATTCTCTCCTCGGTGGGAATGGACCAATGGTACAAGCTGGACAAAGCTTTGCACGATGTCTTTCCTCCTGCTGCGACAAAACCTCTTGAACAATTGGGAAAAAGTAGTTATGCTATGGTGGAAACAACAAACTATTTCTAAACAATGATGCACGGGAGCTTGGGGATGACCAGGCTGAGAGGACGGCTACTCTGTCGTCGACCGTTGAACCTGAACTGGGTAATGCCAGCGGAGGAATGTTTATATAGACCGGAGAGGACTACGTATGTTTACGTATGTTTACGTATGTTTGCGTCCCTTTCCTGTCTGCTCTCGCGTCTGGCGTCGCAAGTTTTTTTGCGGCGTTTTGTTTTTGTCATGCAGACGCGTCTTCTTCCGCCTCCATCAGGGTTCATGCCGCGTGCAACCATGACAAGGAGGTTTTTTTCATGTCCATTCCACACGCATCTTCCCTCAACCTGACGGCTGTACAGCCTTTCCCTGGCAGCCGCAAAGTGTACCAGGTCGGCAGCAGGCCTGATCTTCGCGTCCCGATGCGGGAAATCCAGCTTTCGCCTTCCCAGGGCTTGTACGGAGAAATTCCCAACCCGCCCATTCGCGTCTATGACACCAGCGGCGAGTATACGGCGTCCGACTACATTGCCGACATTCAAAAAGGACTGCCTTCCCTGCGGAAAAGCTGGATTGCTGAAAGAGACGATACGGAATCCTACGCGGGACGCCCGGTGCAGCCTGTCGATAACGGCTTCAAAAGCGCCGAGCAGCTTGAAGCAGTACCTGTTTTCCCCCGAAATGACCGCAAGCCGCTTCGGGCCAAAAAAGGCAGCGTCGTCACACAGCTCCACTACGCCCGCCGCGGCATCATCACGCCGGAAATGGAATTCGTCGCCATCCGCGAAGGAGTTTCGCCGGAATTCGTCAGAGCCGAGATCGCCAGCGGCCGCGCGATCCTGCCGGCCAACATCAACCATCCGGAATTGGAGCCGATGATTATCGGTCGTCATTTTCACGTGAAGGTAAACGCAAACATCGGCACATCCGCGGTCACCTCCTCCATCGGTGAAGAAGTGGAAAAAATGATGTGGGCCACCCGCTGGGGAGCCGACACCATCATGGACCTTTCCACCGGAAAACACATTCACACGACCCGGGAGTGGATTATCCGCAACAGTCCCGTGCCGATCGGTACTGTCCCGATTTATCAGGCACTGGAAAAAGTAAATGGCAAAGCCGAGGAGCTGACTTGGGAGATCTACCGGGATACGTTGATCGAACAGGCCGAGCAGGGAGTGGATTACTTTACGATCCACGCAGGGGTGCTGCTCCGCTATATCCCGCTGACCGCCAATCGCGTCACCGGAATCGTCTCCCGCGGCGGCTCCATCATGGCGGCCTGGTGCCTGGCCCACCATCAGGAAAACTTCCTGTACACGCATTTTGAAGAGATTTGCGAAATCCTGAAGGCATACGACATTTCCGTCTCGCTCGGTGACGGACTGAGGCCGGGGTCCATCGACGATGCGAACGACGAAGCCCAGTTCGCCGAATTGGAGACGCTTGGGGAATTGACCAAGATCGCCTGGAAGCATGATGTGCAGGTGATGATCGAAGGTCCCGGACACGTGCCGATGCACCAGATCAAAGAGAATATGGATAAGCAGCTTGAGCTTTGCCACGAAGCGCCATTCTACACGCTGGGCCCGCTCACGACCGATATCGCTCCCGGCTACGATCACATCACGTCCGCTATCGGCGCCGCGATGATCGGCTGGTTTGGCACCGCGATGCTCTGCTACGTCACCCCGAAGGAACATCTCGGCCTGCCAAACAAGGAGGACGTGCGCAACGGCCTGATCGCCTACAAAATCGCCGCCCATGCCGCCGATCTGGCAAAAGGACATCCGCGAGCCAAGCTTCGCGACGACGCGCTTTCCAAGGCGCGGTTTGAATTCCGCTGGAACGATCAGTTCAACCTCTCGCTTGACCCTGAGCGGGCACGCGAGTATCACGACGAGACTCTCCCTGCCGAAGGGGCAAAATCTGCCCATTTTTGCTCAATGTGCGGCCCCAAATTTTGCAGCATGAAAATCACCCAGGATATTCGCGCCTACGCCCGAGACAACCAGCTTTCGGTCCATGCGGCTATTGACGAGGGGCTGCAAGAGAAAGCCAGGGAATTCCGCGAGCAGGGAGGACAACTGTACAAAGGGACGGACAGGAAATGAAGCGGGATGCCGATATGGGAAAACTGCGTGATCCCGGCCAGCTGCGTGCTGAAATCAAGCGGTTGGAGTCGGCTTTAGCCGCACTCCGCGCGCAGCTTGGGACTGCCCAAAAAGCATGTGATCACGATTTTCTGGAGACCCCGCTTTCCCGCATGTGCCGAAAATGCCAGTGGACGGAAAGTCTTTATTATTAAAGGAGCGACTGCGGCGCTGGGTTACAGCACTGTTTCCGATGGCGAAACCGACTTTTAAAATGCCAGCGGCCTACCTGTTTCGATCAGTGTCTTCGTGCTGCTGAGGATCATCCACCATGCCTTCGCGCTGTTATCGTATGACAGATCATTCTCATGCCAACGGTCATGGGTCAGGGTCAGCTTTGTGGACGCGCCGGCCGGTTCGAGCCGATAAGTGATGCGCGATTCGTACCGTTCCTGGCCGGAGTGGTAGGAATCGCCGACAAAGTGGGTAAAGCTGAGCGTCTTGGCCTGCTCGCACTGCAAAATGACGCCGTAGACGTGGATGGTTTTATCTCCGTCTGCGCCCGGGCCGATATAGCGGATCGGGTCTCCTTCACGGAACGTTGACTCGGTCACACAGCCCCCGTAAATGGCTTTTACCCCATCTGGCGAGACGAGCGTGTCTCACACCTGCTCTGGGGTTGCCAATACGTAAAATTCGTAGTGCAAGTCGGTTGGTTTCATCTTTGAAAGTCCCCCTCGTATCGTTAGTGTTTTGTATGGCAAAAAGGTTTCCGCCCCATAGAGATCTGATACCCGGAGCTTTTTCGAGTATATCCACTCATCCCTGACAATCGCTGTCAGTGGAGAAATAGGTTACAGAAAAAAAGGCGGGTGCTATACTTGTTAACAGATACCAGTTGAGGGAGTGGGGGTAAAATGGGGCCATTTGCAAAGACGCCGAAGCCGCCTTACTATGCTGTGATCTTCACCAGTCAACGGACACAAACGGATAATACGGGGTACGAAGAGATGGCCGCAATGATGGAGAAGCTGGTATTTGCCCAGCCGGGCTTTCTCGGCGTGGAAAGCACGCGCGATGCGGACGGATTCGGAGTGACGATCTCGTACTGGCAGTCGCTGGAGGATATTCGCAACTGGAAGCAGAACGAGGACCATCTGGTGGCGCAGGAAAAAGGGAAACAGGTATGGTATGAGCAGTACGTGACGAGGATTTGCAGAGTAGAAAGAGAGTATTCGTTGAATGAGCTGTAAGATGAAGATTCGGACGCGGAGCCATTTTCCGCGTTTTTTTGTTTGCAGTCGTTCAGGCTTTTGGCAGTGGAGATGAAAATAGAAGAAAGCAATCAGGTACGGTGGGACACCTCTCGGATGTAGACTGGCCGGCTTCGCCCCAAAAGCGGAACCTCGTCCAAAAGCAGAACCGCATCCAAAAGCAGCGGACTAAAGGATGCTTAATCAAAGGTTGGCCGCATAAAAAACTGGAGGCTTTTGACGTCAGCCTCCAGCTTCTCTTTGCAAACATATGTCTTGCTTTCTTTTGAAGCGTTTTTTGCTTTTTGCTCTTTTTGCTCGTCAGCATGGTGTCCTGCAACGAATCGACGACGGCTTTGCTTTGTGTCGGTCTTGAATTGGCTGACATTCGTGATGAGAGCATTTTCTCGCTTCCTCTGAAGCAAGCCGTTCATACTTACTGCGTTCTTTTCAGAATGGAGGTCAGCTTGATCTGATCGTTTCGCAGCCATACTTTGGAATACTCGATCGGTACATTGTCCTCGGTGTAAATGGTCTGCTCCAGGAACGTAATCGGCGTTCCTTTGTCGATCTGCAGCATTTCCGCGATCTTCTCGTCAGCGCCTTTTCCCAAAAATGAGCGTTTTCCCCAGGAGATTCTCAGTTTGTAGCGATCTTCGATTATGGAAAACAACGTCTTCTCCTCAAAGTTGTTCTGCTCGAAGCCGGGGAAGAGTTGTTTCGGCAAAAAGTTCTCCAAAAAGACAACCGGCGTGTCTTCGATAAAACGCAGCCGCTTTAGATGATAAACCTGTCCGGATGGGTCCAACTCCAAAAACCGGCTTACGGTTTGATCGGCTGGGGAGGTCTCCAGTCCGAGCAGCCTGGTCGTAAAGTCTTTGTGACTTTCGATCATGGTTTCGGCGATGGAAATCAGTCTCTCCGCCAACGGATACTCCATTTGCTCGCCTACGACAAAGGTTCCCTTCCCGTGTATCTGGACGAGAATGCCTTCTGTGATTAACTGCTTGATCGCTTGTTTGATGGTACCCCGGCTGATTCCCAATGTGGCTGCGAGATCCGATTCCGACGGCAGCTTCTCCTTTGCCTTCCACTCGCCGCTGGCAATTTTTCCCCGAATCCAATTTTTCGCTTGAATATAAATCGGTTCCGGACCTGTTTTTTCGATCACTGGGTTCACCCTTTATCCAACTTATTCTCATTTACTATACTTTTATCCCGCTGTTTTTTCAAGACAACCCCCAGCTTGCCAGGTTTGCACACCTTACATTTTGTCTTTGTAATAATCGGGAACAACGATGCCGGGCTTGTCAAACCACTGCGGAACGCTCACCCCGGATTGCAGGATGACGTTGCCCCATGGATCGAATGCACCTGTACGGACGATCACCTTCGCTTTATAAGCCATCTCGCTCAATATTTTTTGATGCTCCATCGTGCCGATTTCTACGCCGGGGAACATCGCCTTGAGCTTGTTGTACAGAGGCGCATTGTTCGTTTCGACCTCCTCGGCGACGTAGATGTTTTCTGCGATGAAATCTCCGGCGATCAGGGAGAGAACCGTTTCCAGATCGGGCACATCCTTTTTCAGCGCCAAATCAATGCGCTTTACGCCATTTGGGATCGGAAAACCGGCATCGCAGACGATCATATAATCAGTGTGACCCATCGAGGCAATCGCTTCATTCAGCTCACGGTTCAGGATTGTACCTTTTTTCATTGTTCTTCGCTCCTCGTTTCCAATTAGTTTTGAGATTCCTTGATCGCTTCTTCTACGTTATCCTTGCTTACGAAAATAGAGGGGAGCTCCAGTTTCTTTTCCACGGATTCGCCGCCGGCTACTTTCTTGGCGATCTGGACTGCCTTTTGTCCGTACTGGTTCGGATAAATGGCCATCGTCCCGGCAATGTCGCCGTCTTTTATCGCCTGAAGAGCATCGGCTGTACCGTCATTGGATACGACCACGATGCCTGTGCGGTTTGCCGCTTTGATCGCCTGCACCGCACCGAGCGCCATTTCGTCGTTTGCCGCATAGACGCCGTTTATCTCCGGATTGGCCTGAAGGATGTTTTCCATGACCGTCATGGCTTTGGCCCGATCAAAGTCGGCCGACTGCGATGCGACAATCTTGATGTCCGGCGATGTCGCAACGCCCTCCTGGAAGCCTTTGCTGCGATCCTGTGCCACGTTTGTGCCCATGATGCCTTGCAGCTCCACGACATTTCCCTTGCCGCCCAGCTGCTTGCTCATGAATTCGCCTGCGACGATGCCATGCCTGACCTCGTCATAGCCCAGATGCGTGACGACTTCGGCGCCTTCCAGCTCGCGTCCCGTGGTGATCACCTTGATCCCGGCTTTATTCGCTGCTTCCGCGGCTGGTATGGTCCCTTTGCTGTCCACCGGATCGAGGATGAGGACGTCGATCTTTTGCTGGATCAAATCCTCTACGCCTTGCAGCTGTGTGGCCAGGTCGTCGTTTGCATTGACCACCACGAGCTCTACGCCCAGCTTTTCCGCTTCTTTTTCCGCTCCATTTTTTACGGCGACAAAAAACGGGTTGTTCAAAGTGTTGATCGCATAGCCGATTTTGATCTTGCCCTCGCCCGCACTGCCGCCTTGCGCGGAGCCGCCCGATCCCGTGGCCGGAGCTCCAGTTGTACCGGACGAACCACACGCCGAAACTGTCAGCATCAGCGTCGCTGCTACCAATGAAAACATCCATTTTTTCATGAAAATTCCCCTCCTCAATTTATTGGCCATTTTCTGTGAGCTATTGTTTTTCTTTGTTGATCATCCGGTCGATGATGACTGCCAACAGGACGATCAACCCCTTTGCCACATTTTGGTAAAACGGAGAGACGTTGATCAGGTTCATTCCGCTCGTCAGTATCCCGAGCAGCAGGACCCCGATCAGTGTCCCGACCACGCTTCCTTTGCCGCCGAACAGACTCGTTCCGCCCAGGATGACCGCGGCGATGGCGTCCAGCTCATACCCCGTTCCCGCGACAGGTGTCGCCGATGACAAACGCGCTGTCAGGATGACGGAGGCCAGACCTGCCAGCAATCCCGATGTTCCGTACACAATCGTTTTGTGCAGGTTTACCCGCACCCCCGCGAGCAAGGAAGCTTTTTCATTGCCGCCGATGGCGTAAATATACTGGCCGTGAACCGTTCGCTTTAGGACGAAGTAAAGAATGGCGTAGACCAGCAAAAGAACGACGACAGGAAACGGGATCGGACCTACATAGCCTTGCCCGATGAATTTGTAGACCGGGTTTGTCACCAAAATCGGATTTCCGCCCGTATAGATCAGGGTAAAACCGGACAGCATCGTCATCGAGGCCAATGTTACGATGAAGGGCGTCAGTTTCAGGCGGGAGATCAACAGACCGTTTGCCACCCCGAATACCATCCCCGTCAACAGCCCGGCGGCAATTCCCAGAAACGCATTTCCTGTGGCAAGCGTAACTCCCGCCGAAACCGCTCCCGACAGGCCGACGATGCTGCCTACGGACAAATCAATTCCCGACGTGATGATGACGAGCGTTTGACCGGCTGCCACAATGCCGATTACCGATACCTGTCTTAAAATGTTGATCAGGTTGGACGGCGTCAAAAAGTTTGGTGTCAGCATCGTGAAGATCGCTGCCACGAGAATCAGGATAAAAAACATGCCGTATTGCTGAATCAGACTGAGCCTGTTTACCGCCGGTTTGCTTGCAACCGGATTTGTGCTATTGATCATGTTCATCCCCCCACCCCCGTTGTTTGCCGGGCTCCAGACGCATATTCCATGAGGAGTTCGATGCTGGCATCGGCCTGATCTACCTCTGCGATGATTTCTCCCCGGAACATGATCAAGACCCGATCACACAGTCCAAGGATTTCATCCACATCACTCGACGCGATCACGATCGCTTTTTCCTCATGTGCCAGCCGGTCGAGCAAGTGGTAGATCTCCGACCTTGCCCCGATGTCGATTCCCCTCGTCGGTTCGCTCAAAAGAATAATGTCCGGGGAGGTAAGCAGCCATTTGCCGAGAATCACTTTCTGCTGGTTTCCCCCGCTCAAATGCTTGACCGGATGATGCAGGGCGTGCAGCTTGATGTTCAATTTCCCCACGTACTCTTTTGCGATCTCCTTGATTTTTCCGAGGTTGCGAAGCCCGTAGCCGGAGAATTGCTCCATGCTGGTCAGCGTCATGTTCTGATCCGATCCGAGCTCCAGCACCAGGCCCTCTTCTTTTCTGTTTTCGGTCACCAGCGCGATTCCGTGGCTCATCGCGGTACGCGGTGAATCGATTTGGACCGCCTGGCCTTTGCAAATTAGCTGTCCCCCATCTGCCCGGTCTGCGCCGAAAATAATCCGCATCAGCTCTGACTGTCCGGCTCCCAAGAGTCCGAATATCCCGACGATTTCTCCCTTTCGGAAGGTGGCGGAGACATTGCGCAGGACTCCGTTTTTCCGTATATGCTGCAGTTCGAGAACGACTTCGCCCGGGTTGTGCTTCGTGTTCGGATAGTAATGATCCATCTGTCTGCCTACCATGCATTCGATGATCCGCTCATTGCCGAACTCCGCGATCGGCCCCTCGGCTGTTTTTCTGCCGTCTTTGAGGATCGTGACCCAGTCGCAAATTTGCTGGATTTCATCGAGGCGATGCGAGATGTAGATAATCCCGATCCCTTTTGACTTGAGGGAGTGGATCACTTCAAAGAGCTGATTGGTCTCCGCTGCGGTCAAGGTCGCTGTCGGCTCATCCATGACCAGGAC
>k87-13560_pt1 | contig 13681 bp, 11 predicted proteins | sample MGYA00084031_6733416 | MGnify analysis MGYA00084031
AGCCCGATTCTGCCCACCTCGACGAAGACGGCTGGTTCTCCACTGGGGATCTGGGATACCAGGACGACGAGGGCTACCTCTTCCTGGTCGACCGGATCAAGGACGTCTTCAAGTGTGACAACTGGCTCGTGGCACCGAGCGAGATCGAACGCGTGCTCCGCACCCACCCCCGGGTGGTGGACTGCGCGGTCGCTGACGTGCCGGTGCCGTTCAGTGGCGCCGTCGCGTACGGCGAGGTCGTGCTCGCCGAGGGCGACGACGGCGACCTCGCGGAGCTGATGGAGTACGTCAACCGACAGGTTCCCTACTACCAGCGGTTGCACGGACTCCTGCGGACCGAGCGAATTCCCCGCTCAGGAAACGGAAAGATTCTGCGCCGCGTCGTGCGGCACAGGTTGCGTGACCGATTTGGACAGCACGCGTCGAGCCTGGGTCACGCGTCGGTGGGCGGGCACGCCGTGTGAGAGCGAACGAGGAAGGAGGGCCACGGTGGCCACGGTCATCAATCGGCTGACAGTCACGGGTGACACCGAGGAGTTCGAGCGGATTCTCGGCAAGATCACCGAGTACATGAGCGCGCAGCCCGGTTTCCTCGGGCACACCCTGTACCGGTCACAGCGCAATCCAAAGGTCTACGTCGAGATCGCGCACTGGGCGAGCGCGGAGCAGCACCGCGCGGCGATGCAGGGCGAGGGATTCCGTAGCCAGGTCAAGCTGCTCGGCGCGCACGCGATTCCCGAGCCGGATGTCTTCGTCGAGGTCGAGTCAGCGAGCCACCAATCGGCGGCGGAGAGCCCGGGTGAGGCGGTCACGGAGCCCGCTGCCCGCTGAATCCGCCGGGATGGTGCCGGAAAAGCCCGGCACCATCCCGTCTTTTTCCTTGTGGGACGTGAGCCGTGTCTCCTTGGTCGCGCGCTGGCTACGGCAGCTTGATCGCGCGGCCAGGGCAGTGTGACCTCTCGCGACCGTGACACGCGGCGTGAGGCGATCAGCGTCCGCCCGCCACCGTGAGGTTCTCCCCATTGATGTGGCCGTTGGCCGCTGACGCGAGAAAGACGATCGCCGCGGCCACCTCCTCCGGTCGGCTCAGCCGTCCCGTGGGGGTGAGCTCGGCCTCCCGCCGCCGAACCGCCTCCGGCAGCGCGGTCAGCACCCCCTCGGTGGCGGTCAGACCGGGGCTGACCACGTTGACCAGGACGCCGTCGCGTCCCACGTCCCAGGCCAGGCTCCGTGCGAGTCCGTAGAGGGCGGCCTTGGTCGCGCCGTAGAACTCCTGGCCTCTGCTGCCGTCGTGCGCCACGTGCGACGAGATCAGCACGATGCGGCCCCAACCGTTGCGCCGCATGCCGGGCAGCACCTGTTGGATCAGCCGGATGGTTCCCCCGAGGTTGTCGTCGATGAGCGGGGCCCATTCCCGCGGGTCGACATCCTCCATATGCTCCGTCGGCGGCCGGCGGCGACCACGGCGCAGGGCGTTCGCCACGAGGACGTCGACACCGCCCCAGCACTCGGTCAGCTCGGCGATCGCCCGTGGTGGGTCGTCGGGGTCCTCGAGGCGACAGCGCAGGTAGCGGGCGTGGGGGAGCTCCGCGACGACGGACCGGGCCCGCGCCTCATCTGATCCATAGGTGATCGCGACGCGCGCGCCCTCCCGGGCGAAGGCGCGCGCGGTCGCCAATCCGATGCCCCGACTGCCACCGGTGACCAACACCCGCCGGCCTGTCAATCCCATGTCCATCGACATCCCTTTCGACGAGGTGCCGGCTCGTAGCCGTGGGAGTCGCATCCGACAGTGCGGGGCTGGGCTTGAGGGGTGCTCGACCGAGGGTCGAGCGGACGGCGGCACAGTCGACCCGCGACGCGTACGACAGGAGGGGTCCCAGGATGCGAGTGCTTTTCACAACCTGGGCGTGGCCATCACACCTCTACCCGATGGTGCCCTTCGGGTGGGCGCTTCAGGCCGCCGGACATGACGTCCGGGTCGCGACCACGAGCGGCCTCGTCGACGCGGTCAACCGGGCCGGACTGACCGCCGTGGACATTGGCCCCGATCCGGACCTGGCGGGGATGGCTACCCGGGACGGGCTCGCCGCGTGGCATTCGCAAAAGCGCTGGCCCCGCGACTGGTGGCTCGACCCCCGTCGACTCAACCGCGCGCAGGTCGACCTGCTCCGGGCGTTGGGTGGCAAGCAAATCCGGATGGCGGAGGTGATGGCCGACGGCGTGGTCACGGTGGCCCAGCGCTGGCGGCCCGACTTGATCATCCATGACGCGGTGACGTTCGCCGGGGCGGTAGCGGGAGCGGTCGTCGGGGTGCCCACCGTGGCCACCATGTGGGGGAGCACGGCGGTGCCACGGAACGAGCGGGAGCTCGGCACGGACCAGCCGCTGCCGGGCTACGTCAAGTTGTTCGAGCCGTTCGGCGTCGAGCCGCGGTGGGATCCCGCGTTCTGGCTCGACCCGTGTCCGCTCAGCCTGCGGGTGCCTGGCCCGCACCGGCGCGTCAGCTATCGCTACGTCCCCTACAACGGTCCCGGTTCGATGCCCACGTGGGTGCTCGATCCGGTGCGTCGGCCCCGGGTGTGCCTCACCTGGGGGGTGACGGCCGGGCGGATCGGGGCCGGCGGCGGCACTGCTGCCCTATCGGCGACGCTGGCCGCGATCGCGAAGCTCGGCGTGGAGGTGGTCCTCGCGGTTACTCCGGCCCAACTCGATGCCCTGGGCGACCTGCCGCAGGAGGTCGTCGCCGCCGGTCCGATCCCCTTGTACCAGGTGCTGCCGACCTGCGCCGTCGTCGTGCACCAGGGTGGTGGCGGCACCACCATGACCGCGAGCATCTCGGGTACGCCTCAGGTGATCGTGTCTCCGCGTCCGGAGCAGATGATGACGGGCGACCGGCTGGAGGATGTCGGTGCCGGTCTTCACCTGGCGCAGAACGATTTCGGGGAGGAGATCGGGGAGGCGATCGCAGAGGCGGTCGCGCGCATCCTCGATGATCCTGGCTTCCGCGAACGGGCCCTGGCGTTGCGGGAGGAGATGCTCGCCCAGCCGAGCCCGGCGGAGATCGTGCCCCAGCTCGTCGCGTTGGCCACCGGGTGAGGGCGGCGATGACCACTTACCAGGCCGCTGCCGCGCTCCGCAGCCAGACGCTGCTGCGCGAGGTGCTCTCCCGCTGGGCCAGCGGGGTGACGGTGATTACCACGGTGGACCTCACCGGACGGCCGTGGGGATTTACCGCCACGTCGTTCGCCCCGGTGTCCCTCGATCCACCGTTGGTGGCGTTCTGCCTCAGCAATTCCGCGCAGTGCCGGCCGGTGTTCGGCGCGGCTCCGGGGTTCGCGGTGCACATCCTCCGTCTCGGGCAAGAGGAGATCGCCCGGACGTTCGCCACGCGGGGCGCGGACAAGTTCGCCGCGGTCGCGACGGCACCCGGCGCGTATGGGGTCCCCGTGCTCGGCGACAGCTTGGCGTGCTTGGAGTGCCGCACCACGGGGATCACTGACGCCGGCGACCACGTAGTCGTGTTCGGCGAGGTGCACCGGGCAGAAGCCGGCGACGGCGAGCCCTTGCTGTATTTCCGGCGCGGTTTCGGCCGCCTCCTTCCCCTGGCGCAGCGATGAACCGGCGCATGCCGGTCGTCACGACACGAGAGGCGACGACGATGACGCAAGCGATACAGTCCGATTTCTTGGTGGCGGCCGAGGTCGTCCGGGACGAGGCCGCACGACGGGCGGCCGAGACGGAGTCGGCTCGCCGAGTGGCGCCCGAGCTCCTCGACATGCTCGTCGACGCCGGGTTCGCCCGGCACCTGGTGCCGACACGGTGGGGCGGGCGCGGGGGCTCCTATGTCGAGCTGCTTCGCGCGGTGGCCACTGTGGGGGAGGGCTGTGCGTCGGCGGCGTGGATCGGCGCGGTGCTCGCCATCCTCGGCCGGATGGCAGCTCACCTGCCGATCGCGGCGCAGGAGGCGCTGTGGCAGCACGGGCCGGACACCCGGATCGCGGCGTCGGTCGCCCCGGCGGGCCGGGTCGAGGTGGCCCCCGGAGGTTGGCGACTCAGTGGTGAGTGGACCTTCGCGAGCGGCGCCTCGGACGCGGAGTGGATCCTCCTCGGCGGCATGGCCCCTGGTGATCCGCGCCCGGAGTATCGGTTCTTTCTCGTCCCCCGCCGGCACTACCGGGTGGTGGACACGTGGTTCAACCTTGGGCTGAGGGGCACCGATAGCAACGCGGTCGTCCTGTCCGACGTGTTCGTCCCCGCCGAGTTCTCGTACCCCAATTCCGACCTCGCCGCTGGCCGCGCTCCCGCGTTCGCGGACGCCTGTCACCGGGTTCCCTTCAAGGCGGTCAACGGTTTGACCTTCATTGGTCCCGCGTTGGGGGCCGCACGAGCCGCCATCCGCGTGTGGTCGGCGTGGATCGCCGACAAGCGCGACGTCACCGGCGGCCGAAGCCGGGATTCCGAACTCGTGCAGCTCGCCCTCGCGAGGGCCAGCGCCCGTATCGACGCGGCGTGGCTGCTCAGCGAGCGCGCCGCGGCCGTCGCCGACCGAGGCGATCTCACCGAGGTCGAAGTCGTCCGCGGTCCCCGCGACTTCTCCATGGTCGCCGACCTGCTCGTCGCGGCGATGGACGAGATTTTCCGGATGGGCGGAGCGCGCGGACAGGCCGACGGCAGCGTCGTTCAGCGGGCGTGGCGCGACGTGCACAGCGCGGCGAGTCACTTCGCGTTGCGCTTTGGACCGAACGCTCAGGCGTATGCGGCGCATGTCTTCAACCAGATGCAAGGAGCCCAACCATGAGCAGCCGACCCGCCGACGTGGTGGTGTCCCCGCCGACCACCCTGCCGACCGAGGAGATGTCGCCTCGGCTCAAGCTGATGCTCCTCGCGAACGGACAGCGGATCTCTGCCGTGATCTGCGCGCTCGCCGAGGTGGACGTCGCGGCTCACCTGGTCGACGGCCCCCGACCGGTCGATGAGCTCGCCCGCCTCACGGGGTGTCACGCGCCGACCCTCTACCGGCTCATGCGCGTGGCTGCGATGTTCGGCGTCTTCGACGAAGTGCGCCCGCGCTGGTTCGCTCTCACCGAGCTCGGCGACGGGCTGCGCAGCGACCTTCCCGACGGAGTCCGCGAAGCGATTCTGCTCGATGGATCGCCGTATTTCTGGCAATCGTTCGGGCATCTCCTCACCACGCTGCGGACCGGGCGGACCGCGTTTCAGGAGATGACGGGCACGTCCTTCTGGGCCTACCTGGACGCCCATCCGGAAGAATCCCGTCGATTCGACGCCGCGATGACGGTGATGAGTCGGCGGCTTGGGCGGATGTACCTGGAGCGGTTCGATTTCGGAACCTTCCACCGGGTCGCCGACATCGGTGGGGGCGCGGGGTACTTTCTCGCCGCGCTGTTGGCACGCTATCCGCAGGCGTACGGCGTGCTCTTCGATCGGCCGGCGGTGGTGGCCGGCGCCGAGCCGGTGCTGCGGGCCCATGGCGTCGCCGACCGCGTCAGCCTGATGTCGGGGGACTTCTTCGTCGGACCGCTGCCGGGCGAATGCGATCTCTACCTGTTGAAGAACGTCCTGCACGACTGGCCGGACGAGGACGCGGTGCGCATCCTGCGCCAGGTCCGAGCGGCGATCGGCGACCGCGCCGCTCGTTTGCTGATCTTGGAACAGGTGGTGGAGCCGGGCAATCAGTGGGATCCCGCCAAGCTCCTCGATATCGACATGTTGGTGGTGTTCGGCGGCCGGGAGCGCACCGTGGCGGAGTGGCGCGAGCTGTTGGCCGCGGGGGGATTCGCGCTGACCGGCGATCCGGTGGTCGGTGACTGGGCGGTGATCTCCGCGGAACCCCGGTGAGGCGCGCGGGCGGCGCAAAGCGGCCACGAAAGGAGGGTGTATCCGATCAGAGTTTTTACCTGGTAAAGTGAGCGTCGTCGTTGCGTCGGCTGACGCCGTATCGATGGATGAGAATGAATGGAGGCGCAATGGACCCTCAGGACCTGGCGCGTCTCCAGTTCGCGGTGACCTCGTCCATCCACTACTCGTTTGTCGCGCTGACGCTCGGTTTGGTCACCATCGTCGTCCTCTTCCAGACGTGGTGGACCATTACCCGCCAGCCGCTCATGGAGCGGATGACGAAGTTCTGGGGTCAGCTCTACGTCATCAACTACGCGCTGGGTATCGTGACCGGCCTGGTCATGGAGTTCCAGCTCGGCTTGAACTGGGCGGGACTGACCTCATTCGCCGAGGTCTTCGGCGTCGGGCTGGCGGTCGAGACGCTGAGCGCCTTCTTCCTCGAGTCCGTCTTCCTCGGGCTGTGGATTTTCGGTTGGGGACGCCTGCGCCGCTGGGTGCATCTCGCACTCATCTGGCTCGTCGCGGCCACCGCCTACCTCTCGGCGTTTTGGGTGCTGGTGGCGAATTCCTTCATGCAGCGCCCGGATGGATACGCCATTGTGGACGGACGGATGCTGCTGGACGACGTCACCGCGCTCGTCGGCAACCCGACGCTCTGGACCACGCTGCCGCACGTGGTCACCGCGAGCCTGACGACCGGGGTGTTCGTCGTGGCGGGCGTCAGTGCCTACCACCTGTGGCGCGGCACCCCGCACACCGAGTTCTTCACCCGGTCGCTGCGTCTGGCCGGATGGCTCGCGCCGGTCGTCACGCCGCTGACGCTCCTGTTCGGGCTCAATCAGTTCCCGTTGATCCTCGAGGAGCAGCCGACCAAGCTCGTGGCCACTCAGCCGGAGCTCGCGGCCGAACAGCAGCAGCGGTTCGTCGAGCAATTCGGGCCAGGCGACTATCTGCCGCCGGTCACCCCGCTGGCCGTGGCGGAGAACCTCATGTTCTACATCGGGGTGGTTCTCGGTCTGCTTGCGATCGTCACGGCGGTCGCCCTGATTCGCCGGGCGCTCGTGCGGCGCCGAATCCTCCGACCGCTCCTCGTGGTGCTCGTCGCGGCGATCCCGCTGCCGTTTGTCGCCAATATCAGCGGCTGGGTCTTCCGCGAGTACGGACGTCAGCCGTGGGCGATCTACGGCGCGCTTCGGGTCGATGAGGCGGTCAGTCCCGGGGTCTCCGCGGGCGCCCTGTGGACCTCGCTCGTGCTCTTCACCGTGCTCCTGACCACGTTGACCGTCATCAACTGGGCGTTGCTCGTTCGCTATGCCCGCCGTGGCCCCGATGGCTGGCTGATCGGCGACCCCGTCGACGGACATGGCGGACACCGGCCGTTGCCCGAGCGGGCGTTCGCCCTGTCGGGAAGGGAATAGGTCGCATGAACTGGCCCGTGGTCTGGTTGAGCCTGCTCGGCTGTGCGGTCGTCGCCTACCTCCTGCTTGAGGGCTATGTCATCGGGATGGCGGTGGCGATACCGGCGATATGTCGGGACAGTCGGGATCGCGACGCGGTGATCGCCGCGATCGGCCGGTCCTTCCTGGGCAACGAGGTCCTGTTGGTGGTCATCGTCGGGATCCTCCTCGGGGCCTTCCCCAGCCTCGAAGGCAAAATCATCTCCGGCTGTTATCCGGTGATCATCCTCTTGGTGACGGCCGTGGTGGTGCGCGACGCCTCCCTGCACCTGCGTCGACGGCTACCGCGGCGGCGGTGGCAGCGCGGCTGGGAGGTGGCGCTGGTCGCCTCCAGCGCCGTCGTGGCGCTGGCCTGGGGCGCGATCGGATCACTGATCTACCGCGCGTTGCCGGTGACCAGCGAGGCGCGGCTCGCGGTGGGCGCGTCCGAACTCTTCGCGCCCTTCACGATCGTGTGCGCGGTGGCGGCGCTCCTCGCCGTCACCGCGCACGGATCCCTGTACGCGGCGCGCGCGCTGAGCGGCCCTGTGGCGGAGCGCGCCCGGCGGATAAGCCGCCGATTGGCGTCCTTCGGCGTCGTGGCCGTCGCGGTGGTTGCCGCCACGGCGGTCGTGAGCCGACCGGTCCGCGTCGCGACCCAGCAGCCCGCGGTGGCCTGGGCCGGGCTCGCCGCAGTCGGTGCTCTGGTGGGGCTGCTGATCTGGTGTCTCGCCCGGGCGGCGCTGGGCGCGGCGTTGGTGTGTTCCGGCGCGGCGCTCAGCGCCGTGGTGGTGCTCCTCGCCGCGGCGCGCGCGCCGTACCTCCTGGTGTATCTCGACGCTGCGCCAGCCGGGATGACCCTCGCCCACGCCTCGGCCGATGAGCAGAGCTTGCGGACGCTCAGCGTGCTCCTCGCGCCCGTGCTGCCCGTGATGGTCGCGGCCCGGCTTTGGCAAGCCCGGGTGACTCGTCCACCGGTCCCGGGCCGGATCAGCTGGTTCTGACCGTGCCCGGCCCACCGCTGTCTCCCGCATCGGGCACCCGCCCCCGGGTCCCGAGACAACCAACGAACGACACGACCGTGCAGATCGCGTAGGGAGTGAAGGGCATGCTTGCGGCGCTAGGCAGGGTCTGTTTCTCGCACCGATACCTCGTCCTCCTCGGTTGGCTGCTCGTCGCGGTCGGTGGCGTGCTCGCGACCGGACCCATCTTCGAGAAGATCGAGCAGGCGGCCACCGCCAATCCCATGGAATCCGCGCGCGGCACCGCCATCCTCGAGCGCGAGAGCGAGGTCGGTGGGCATGTGGTCGCGCTGGTGGACCGGGTTGACGCGTCCTCACCCGAGGTCCGCCAGGCCGTGTCCGAGGTGGCTACTCGTGCCGCCAGCGTGCCCGGGGTCCACCAGGTGAACCATCCCTACCTCACGGAGCAGCCCATCGCGAACCTGATATCCGCCGACGGGCGCGCCTTCTTGGTTATCGCCACGCTGAGCCAGGCCGACGAAGCCGCGCAGGAGGAAGCGGCGGAGGCGGTCACCGCACAGATTCGCGAGCTGCGCACCCGACTTCCCGGCGCTCAGGTCCGGTTCGGTGGCGACGTCCTCATCAACAAAGAGTGGAATCAGCAGTTCACCTCCGATCTCCAGCGCGCTGAGTTGGTCTCCCTGCCGTTGACACTGGTCGTCCTCATCGTGGTCTTCGGCGGGGTCATCGCCGCTGGCTTGCCGGTGCTCGCCGCGATCGGCTCGGTGCTCGCCGCGATGGTCCTGCTGCTCGGCTTCAGTCTCTTCATTGACCTCGGCGCCGAGATGCTCTCCGTGGTCACCTTGCTCGGGCTGGCCCTGTCGATCGACTACGGGCTGTTGCTGGTGGCGCGGTACCGGGAGGAGACAGTCGCTGGCTTCCCGGCGCGGCAGGCCGTCGAGCGGGCTTGGTCGACCGCGGGACGAACGGTGGCCTTCAGCGGACTCACCGTGGCGGCCGCGTTGACCGGTCTGTTCATGTTCGACATTCCCACGATGCGCACGACCGCGGCGGCCGGGATCTCCGTCGCGCTGGTCGCGATGGTCGCCGCGCTGACCATCCCCGCCGCCATGATCGGACTTGTCGGCCGGTGGATTGGCGTCCCGGGGGGACGCCGGCGGCGCTTCGGCATCGGGCTCATCGGCGCTGGGGGGAGCGAACAGCTTGAGACCGGCGTCTTCGCGCGGTTGGCGCGGGCGGTCCAGCGGCGTCCGATCATCGTCATCGTCACCACGGTCGTCCTGCTGCTCAGCGCCGGCACTCCGTTGCTGACCGCGACGCTGCGGGTCGGGGGGATCGAGTCCTTGCCGCACGCGTCGGAGTCCCGGAAAGTGGCCGAGGAGATGGCGGAGCGGTTCGGCATGAGCGCGATTCCGGCGGTGACCGTCGTGGCGCGGACCGGGCCCGATCAGTTGAACGCGTGGGCGGCGCGGTGGCGCGGCGACCCGGCGGTACGCACGGTCGAACCCGCGGAGGCTGTGGCCCCGAATCTCTCCACTGTGGATATCACCTTGGCGGTCTCCGAATACAGTGGTGCGGCGCGTGACCTGGTGCGTCGTATTCGCGCCGATCGACCTCCGGTGGAGTCGTGGGTGACCGGCAACGCCGCCTCCCTGCTGGACATGTCCGAGCTCTTGATCCGCGGGATGCCGTGGGCGATCGGCACGACCCTCATCGTCATGGTGGTGCTGCTGTTCCTGATGACCGGCTCCCTCGTCGTCCCGCTGACCACGATGCTCATGAACGTGGTGTCGCTCGGGGCCACCTTCGGCGTCCTGGTTGGGGTCTTCGAGCACGGGTGGCTCGCGAGCGTGCTGAACACCCTCACCACGGGCGGACTCGATCCGTTCTCGCTGGTCAGCGTCTTCGCCTTCGCGTTCGCCCTCTCGATGGACTACACCGTGTTCTTGCTCAGCCGGGTGGTGGAGTACGTCCGATCCGGCAAGGACACCGCGACCGCGGTACGGCACGGGCTTCAGCGCAGCGGTCGGGTCATCACCGCCGCCGCCGTACTGATGATCGTCGTGTTCAGCGCGTTCGTCGCGGCCGAATCGAGTCCGCTGGAGCAGATCGGCCTCGGCCTCGCCGTCGCGGTCCTCGTGGACGCCACGGTGGTGCGGATGCTGCTCGTGCCCGCGGTCATGACCGTCCTCGGCCGGGGCAACTGGTGGGCGCCGCGCGGGCTTAGCCGGTGGTACGAGCGCACCGCGCTGTCGCGGGCCTTCCGGGAGGAGGAGCCGGCGCGCGAGACGCTTCCCGCTTCCGTCTGACCGCATCCGGCGGATCGCGCCAGCGCGGCCACACGTCTGGGCATCGCGCCCCATCCCTCGTGGTCGCGCGTCCCAGCGATCCGCCGGTTTTCTTCGAGCCCGGCTCAAGGCGCGGACCGAAAACTCATGACGGTTAGCGCGATGGGCCACCACGAGCGGCCAGCGTGGGAAGGAGCCTGCGATGCGCATATTGGTCACCGGTGGGGCGGGATTCATCGGCTCCCGATACGTCCGAGCGCTCCTCGACGGCGAATATCCGGGTTACGAGGACGCCGAAGTGACCGTATTGGACCGCCTGACCTATGCTGGCCGGCTCGACAACCTGCCAACCGGGCACCCGCGGCTGACCGTCGTCGTGGGAGACGTGTGTGATCCGACGGTGGTCGAGCGTGTGGTTCGCGGGCAGGACGCCGTGGTGCACTTCGCCGCGGAGTCACACGTGGATCGGTCGCTCGTCGGAGCGGGGGAGTTCGTCCGGACGAACGTCCTCGGGACGCAGAACCTCCTGGACTGCTGTTTGCGCGCCGGGGTCCCTCGGGTGGTGCACGTCTCGACGGACGAGGTGTACGGCTCCATCGACGAGGGGGCCTGGTCTGAGGACGAGCCGCTGCTCCCGAACTCGCCCTACGCGGCCTCGAAGGCCGGCGCCGACCTGATCGCGCGCGCCTATTGGCGCACCCATGGATTGCCGGTCATCATCACCCGCTGCTCGAACAACTACGGCCCGCGCCAGCACGTGGAGAAGCTCATACCCCACTTCATCACGAACTTGTTGCGTGGCCGGCAGGTTCCTCTCTACGGCGATGGGAAGAACATCCGGGAGTGGATTCACGTCGATGACCACTGCCGAGCGGTGCAGCTCGTGCTCCACCGCGGTCGTCCCGGTGAGATCTACAACGTCGGAGGCGGTACGGCGCTGAGCAACCTGGAGTTGACTCGCCGCCTGCTGACGTTGTGTGACCGAGACTGGAGCGCGGTGCGCTACGTGCCCGACCGCAAGGGGCACGACCGACGGTACGCCTTGGACGGTACCAAGCTGCGTGAGGAACTCGGCTTCACGCCGCAGGTGCCGTTCGACACCGGGCTCGCCGAAGTGGTCGAGTGGTATCGCCGCAACGTCGATTGGTGGGCGCCGTTGGTCGCGGAGCGTGACGTCCCTGTCGCGGTGGGGTAGCGGTCAGGCCTCCCTCGCCCGGGTGCGGTCCGCGGCGGGGCGGACAGGGCGCGCGGCGGAGACCGGGGCTGGACAACAATGGCCGCGAGTCGAGAAGATTCGGCAGCACGTCCGGCATCCGTGCGGGACAAGAGGAGATATTCGGTGTCCACCTCCACCGACCGCGATACGCCTCCGCCGGCCGCTGCGGAGCGCGATGACAACGCCGTGTACGACCGGGGGGACACGGTCTGCGTCATCGGCGCCGGCGCCAGCGGCCTGGCCGCGATGAAGAATCTCCGGGAGCATGGGTTCGCCGTCGACTGTTTCGAGCGCGAGTCGGGAATCGGCGGCGCGTGGAACTGGCGACACGACCGCAGCCCGGTCTACGCCAGCACCCACCTCATCGCGTCGCGCCCGATCGCGGAGTTTCCGGATTTCCCCATGCCGGACTCGTGGCCCGACTTCCCCCACCACAGCCAGATGCTGTCCTATTTGGAGCGTTACGCCGAGCATTTCGACCTGCGCTCCCAGATCTGGTTCGGGATGGAGGTCGTCCGGGTCACGCCGGTTGACGGCGACCGCTGGGAGGTGACCAGCCGGAGCACGGGCGGTTCCGGCGCGCAGCGCACCCACCGATACGCCGCCGTCGTCATCGCCAACGGGCACAACTGGGCGCCGAGGATGCCCGAGTACGACGGTCTCGCCGAGTTCCGAGGCGAGGTCATCCATGCCTCGGCGTACAAGGACGCGACGCAGCTGCGCGGGCGCCGGGTGCTCGTCGTCGGCGCGGGCAACTCCGGGTGCGATATCGCCGTCGACGCGGCGCAGCACGCGGCGAAGTGTTGGCACTCGGCCCGGCGCGGTTACTGGTACGTCCCGAAGTACCTCCTCGGCCGACCGTTCGACCAGGTGCACAGCGCGATTCACCGACTGCGGGTGCCGTCGCGGGTGCGCCAGTGGCTCATGGAGTGGGCGGTGCGGTGGACGGTCGGGGATCCCCGTCGCTTCGGCCTACCGAAGCCCGATCATCGGATCTTCGAGACGCGCCCCGTCGTCACCAGCCAGCTCCCGTACGCCATCGGACACGGTCGCATCACCCCGGTGCCGGACATCGCGCGGTTCCGCCGGCACTCGGTGGAGCTCGTCGGGGGAGAGGAGATCGAGCCGGATCTGGTGATCTTCGCAACGGGCTACGAACCGCGGTTCGAGTTCCTCGACCTCGACCTCCTGGACCCGGACCCGTCCGGTCGACCCACCCTCTTCCTCCACGCGTTCCCTCGCCGGTACCCCACGCTGGCGGTGGCGGGGCTGCTGGAGCCCGACTCCGGGCTGCTGCCCCTGGTGCACTGGCAGACCGTCGCGATCGCCCGGTGGCTTCGGCTGCGCCGCGTCGCCCCGGAGCGGGCGCGCGCCTTCCACGCCCGCATCGACGCGGAGGCGGGCCGCCGCTACCACCGGGGCGCGTCGACGACCGCGACGCGACACTGGTTTACGGTCAGCGCCATCGACTACCTACGCGCGCTCGAGCGAGCCCTCGACGAGCTGGAGGTGACGGCATGAGCCGCCGGTCGCGGGTGCTACAGCTGCGGGACTGGGCGCATCCGGTGCCGCTGGCGCGCCGTGAGGTGGTCTCCGCCACGCCGGAAGTGGACGAGGGCAAACCGCCTGTGCTGTTCGTCCCCGGTTTCGGGCACGGCGCCTGGGTCTTCGTCGAGCACTGGCTGGAGCACACCGCGTCCCGCGGGTTTGTCGCGCACGCGATGAGTCTGCGGGGGCACGGGGCCAGCGCCCCGGCGCCGACGGCGACTCTCCGGGCGTACGTGCACGACGTGGTGCAGGTGGCGGCGAGCCTGCCGCGGCAGGCGGTCCTGGTGGGGCACGGCGCGGGAGCGCTCGTGGTGGCGCGGGCGCTGGCGCGCTACCCCGCGCGGGCCG